>Ga0078972_1017081_pt1 | contig 10531 bp, 9 predicted proteins | sample YelNatPaOPGAMG01_FD_67568 | JGI IMG/M metagenome (GOLD analysis project Ga0078972, IMG submission 67568) | Hot spring thermophilic microbial communities from Obsidian Pool, Yellowstone National Park, USA - OP-RAMG-01 (SPADES assembly) (version 2) | ecosystem: Environmental > Aquatic > Thermal...
AATAAAAATAATATTAATAAATTTAAAATTTTTATAAAACTGTATATTTTATTTTTAAAAATTATTATATTTATCTATATTTAAATTAAAATATTATGAAATATTATTTATACTTATAAATGGCTAAAATATTTTCAGTAGGAGTATCAGGAGTAATATAATGAGAAGGTCCGAAAATTAGTCCACCATCTCCATTAAATAATTCCATGATCTTTTTTACTTCCTTTGTTATCTCATCTGGTTTAGCAAATGGTAAAAATTTTTGAACATCAAGCCCACCATGAAAACAAATATTTTTACCAAATTTTTTCTTTAATAAATCAAGCTGCATATTTTTTGCAGAAACTTGCACAGGATCAAGAATATCCACACCCATTTCAATTAAATCTGGGATTATATCACTACAATTACCACAAACATGAAAGCAAACAAGCAAATTATATTTTTTTGCTTCTTCTATTAGCTTCACATACCATTTTTTATAATATTTTCTCCAAATTTGTGGGGAAATCATTAAACTTTCTTGATCAGCAAAATCATCCCATATGCCATATAAATCTATAAAATTACCTATACTTTTTAAGTTTTTTTCATTAAACTCAACCATGAATTTGCCAATATAATCAAGTAAGGTTTCAGCATATTTTTGATTTAAAACCAAATCCATAAACATTTTATCCAAGCCTCTTAAATATGTTGAAACCATAAATATGCTATTCATACAACTTGTATTTAAAAAATACTCATCTGATTTTTTAAAATCAGTAATTTTTATAGCTTGTTGTTCTTTATGACTGTTATAATTAATTTGCTCTGTATTATTTCTGTATAAAGAAAAATCAAACCATTCTATTTTAGGGAAATTGTATTTTTTTAAATCTTCTATTTCATCCTTATTATATAATGGAGGGTCTTTTGAAAATACTATATTTCTTTCGCCTCCAGAATAAATTTCAACGGGTTTAATTCCCCAAATGTCAAATCTATTTATTTCAAAAATAGCATTAAAATCTGGTCCAATATAATCAGGAAAATATGTAGTAAACCCTCCTAAAGTTTCTCCATCTGAATAATTGTCTGCTCCTAAAAATTCAATTAATTTAGGCCAGTCACTTTCAAGTTTCTCTAAATTAAAATATTTTATAAGCCTTTCATTAACAGTTGGCTCACCCCTATACATAAGAGGTACTCTTGGTGGATTATTATGTTTTATTGAATCAAGTAATAATTTTTTTTTATTAGAAATCATATTCTATCTAAATTACTTTAATAAAGTTTTATTATTTTTTTAAACAAATATTTATAATTAAATTATTTATTTTAAAAATATTAAAATAATTTAATTATATTTTTCTTTTATTTTGGTGCTATTCCAACTGGCCTTGCAGTAATTCTATCAGCTACAAATAAAACTGTTTCCTTTGGATTAGGATGAAGTTGAAGTAATGTACCTGGACGATCAAGAGTTGGGGGATGCATAACCCCTAACCTAAAACTTGCAAGTTGCCAATTTAAATCTCCACCATCACAATAAATCTCGATTCTTTTTGCATTCATTATAGGTTTCATGCCAATTGTTACAGCTTTTGGAGGTAAATCATAACAATTACCACCAATCCCACATACGCTATTAATTACAAAAGTGTCGGAATTTAAATCAATAATTCTTGTTCGTGAATTTAAAAATTGTTCAATTGTCATTCTTCTAAAATAAGTATCGTAAGGTTCATTAAAAGCAATATGCCCATGATAACCAAGACCTCCATAACAAACATCAATTCCACCAAGCTCCTCTATCTTATTTTCATTATAATCAAGATTAGAAGGATTCGGGAAAATTATTTGCTCGAAGTTTAGCTCTAAGTTTCTATCAATTAAATCAAATAAATTTTTTTTCATATAGCCTCTAAAACTCATGGGGTGAGATTCAGGAACCCATCTACTTTCCCAGTCAAGATATTCATCCATGAAAAAAATCCATAAATTTTTTAGATTTATCTTTTCAGAGTTTATGATATTTGCAAGGATTTTATATTGGGGAGTTGGCCCAACCGGCAAAATTATCTTGGTATTTTTACCTTGCAAATTATTTTTAATAATTACATCAGCTATTGAGCGAGCCATTTCTTTATATAAGGTTTCTGCATTATCTACAATCTTAACCCCAACATTTGCCCAATCTTTTATTTCTTCGATTGGCATTGTCATTAATTTATTAAAATCTTCATCACTTAAAGTTTGATGCGTCATTAATCCCTTAAAACTTCCCATTTTTCACCTCTAAAAATCATGTTTTTAAATTATAATTTAACTGTAGTTTGCTCTCTAGCAGATTTTATAGCAGCAAGAGCAAATTCAAGTGCATTTCTTCCATCTAAGAATGTAGCTCTTTCAATAGGTTTATTATTTTCAATACAATCTATAAAGTAACTAATTTCATTAAAAAATGCATCAGTTTGATTTACTTCAATAGTTTCAATTGAGCCATCAAAATTATATATTTTTATATTAGTTGCAAGACCTCTTTCTTCTATATTTTTTCCTGCTCTAAATATCCATTCTATGGTTGCTTTTTCACAAACTACTCTAACAGCCATTGTAAATGGAAAAGCTCCTTTAAAATCCCATCCACCTTCTGCAAATCCTGATTTATTATCTTTAAAACTTGCTGTTGTATATATATGAGAAAATCCACCTTCTGGGTTTTGAGGATTTACAGAGCCTTGTGCTTTTACAATTTGAGGTTTTCCAAATAACCAAATTAGTAAATCAAGATCATGAATATGTAAATCTATTGCAGCGCCACCACTAAATTTCTCATTTTTATCCCAACCTCCTACTTGCCAATCAGGTGTTACTGCAAGTCTTTGACAAAAAGCATGAAGAGGCATCCCATAAACACCACTATCAATTATTTCTTTTATTTTTACATATTCAGGCCAAAATCTTAAAACTAAGCCATTCATTGCTTTAACATTGTTTTTCTTAACTGCATTTATCATATCATCAGTATCCTTAAGTGTTAGTGCTATTGGCTTTTCACATAATACATGCCTGCCTGCATTTGCAGCTTTAATTACTGTTTCAGGATGAGCAAAAGTTGGAACACAAACATCTATAACTTCTGCATCTGAATTTTTTAAAAGCTCATCAATGTTTTTAAAATATTTAGTATTTAAACTAAGTGCTAACTCTTTTGCCCTATCTTCTAAGTTATCAACTATTGCAACAATACTTGCATTTTTAATTTGCTTAAGTGCATTAATATGCGCTTGACCAATGTAACCTGCTCCAATAACAGCAACTTTTATCATTTTTGCCCTCCATAAAATAATTTAATAACAAAATTTCTAAAAAATTATTAACATGTAAAAAAATTAACATTTAAAAAGATAAAATTAATCTACAAGGCCATGGTTTTTTAAAAAATCATATGAAATTTTAACTGCTTTATTTATTTCTTCTAGAGAACGCTCTTTACCATCAAATTCTATTTCTACACTTGCAGGGCCATTAAAATCCTTAAGCATGTTAAAGATTTTATCAAAATCGACAATACCTTGTCCTAGAGCAGGGAAATTCCAATCTTTATATTTACCACTTCCATTATCTTTTAAGTGAATATAGCCCATATATTCAAGAGCATAAGGAAGATCTTCTTCTGGTCGAACATTTCCATAAAATATAACGTTACCTGTATCATAATTTAATTTTATATTTGGATGGTTTATTTTCTTTATAATTTCAGCACCAATCTTGCCGTTATTACACCAATTGCCATGCATTTCAAGACAAATTGTTACATCTTTATCTTTTGCATAATCAGCTAATTCTTTAATATCTGAGTAAAACTTTTTTTCATCTTTAGAATCTTTTACTTCACCAGTGTCAGTATTTATAAATTTAACATTTGCTAAATTTGCAAAATCTATAACTGTTTTAAAATTTTTAACACTATCTTCCTTCATAAGTCTAGTATGACCAGCTATAGCTTGCAGTGTAAGATTATGGTCTTTTAGTTCTTTTAAAACACTACTTACAATTTCTTTTGTTACGCCATTTTCAGGTCTTGGGATGTGTTCAAAATATTCAGGAGCAGAAGCAAGTTCTATATACTTAAAACCTGCTTTTGAAATACCTTCAATTGCTTGGCTGCCGTTATAGTTTGGATATGTTGAAGTTACTACTGCAATATTTTTTATCATTTTTGCCCTCCTTTTTGTTATTAGCTCTTAGATTCTTTAAGTAATAATCTAATTAGTAATAATTAATAAAAAAAATTAATAAAGATTTAAAACATTTTTTTAAAAAAATAAAAAAATTCTTTAAAATTTAAAAAAATCTTTAAATTTAAAACACTAAAAAATTAAAAATAAAATAAAAAATAAAGCAAATAAAAATTATGGTAAAATTCTTTTTGTTAAGCCCTGTGGATACATCTTTTGCTGAACAAAAGCCTCTGCATATTGCACACCAGCTTGAAAACCTCTAAATCTAGCTACTGTTTTTATAAATTCAGCTGCATCACAATTATGCATATCCTTTAACCAGCCTAATTGTGACTTCATTTGCATCATCATATCTATCTTTATATCAATTGTATCAGTGATATCTACATATTCATCTGGAACAAAATTTACTCCTGCAAGAGTATCCATATAATACAAATAAGGTAATTTCTCTGTTGACGGATAATTAGTTTTCCATAAAACTAAATCTGCTAGATAAACTGCTTCAAAAACAAGTCTGCTTGTATTTATGTGATCTGAATGATAATCATTTGGACTATGGGTTATAACTAAATCTGGTTTTGATTGCCTTATCACATCAATTATTTTAATTCTAGAACTTAAGTCTAATGTTACTTCTCCATCAGATATTCCAGCCCATATTGAAGTAGCATTGATTAATTTTGCAGAGTTAATAGCTTCATTTCTTCTTATCTTTGCAAGTTCTTCAGAAGAATATATCTTACTACCTTTATTGCCATCACAAACATGACAAATAAAAATTTCATCACCATTTTTATGAAATTTCGCTAAAGTTCCAGCACATAAAATTTCAACATCATCAGGATGAGCCCCAATTGCAAGTATTCTCATAATAAATCACCTAACCATTTTTAAAAATATTTTTAAATAACAAATTAAACAGTAAATTTTAAAATTTTATTTAACTTTATAAGAAGCTGCATAAAATCTATAATAATAATTACCTTTTAATTATTTCTTCTTATCTTCTCATCTTCCCTATATTACTTATAACAGTAGCAATTACTATAATTGCACCTAAAATAATAGTTTGAACATAAGAGTTAACTCCAATTATATTCATAGCATTATATAATATACCAAGCAGAAGAACTCCAAAAAATGCACCTACAAGGCTTCCTCTTCCACCTTCAAAAGTTATTCCTCCAATAATTGCTGCAGCTAAAGCTTGCAGTGCAAAATCTGAACCACTATCTGCTCTTACCATCCCAAGTCTTGATACAAGAACAAGTCCAGCAAGACCTACGATAAGACCACTTAATGCATAAATAGAAATAACATGTAAATCTACATTTATACCTGATAAAAATGCAGCTTGAGGATTTCCTCCTATTGCATTTAGCCTTCTACCATATTTAGTATTTCTTCTTAAGAAAAATGCAAATAAAAGAATAAGTAAATAAATTATAATTGATACTGGAACTGGACCAATTTTTGCTTCTCCTAAAAATTCAAATTGACCTGTTATTGTTTGAGGTCTACCTCCTCCTATTATTAAGGCAACACCTAAGAAAACATAATTCATACCTAATGTAATAATTAAAGGTGTAACTTTACTTTTTGCTATAATTAATCCATTAATAAAACCAAGCACTAAAGCAATTAATATTACTGTTATTACTGAGACTGGTATACTTTTACCTGCAATTAACATTTTTGCAAAAATCATAGCTACAAGTCCTGCCATATTCCCTATGGAAATATCAAGACCGCCACTTATCATAAGAAGAGACATGCACATTGTTAGTATTCCTAAAACAGAAACTTGCTGCATAATGTTAAAAAAGTTTCTTAGGGTTAGAAAATTTGGATTAATAGCAGAAGCTACTATTGCTACAATAATTATTACTAATATAAGATAGGTAATCTGGGTATTTAAAAAACTTAGCTTAGATTTTAATGAAACTTTTTCGTTAGAATTTTGGTTTATGTTTTTATTATTTGACACTTTTACATTCCTCCCATAAATCCTGCTAAAATATTTTCCTCAGTAATTTCATCTCCTACTAATTCTTTTGAAATTTCATAATTTCTAATTACAATTACTCTGTCACTAATTGAAATAAGCTCTGGCATTTCTGATGAAATCATAATGATTGATTTTCCACTTGCTGCAAGAGAAGTAAAAAGCTCATAAACTTCTGTTTTTGCATTTACATCTATTCCATGTGTTGGTTCATCAACAATTAAAATATTAACACCTTTAAAAAGCCATTTTGCAATAACAACTTTTTGTTGATTACCTCCACTTAAATATCTAACTTCTTTATTTAAGGTAGTTTTAATATCTAATTTATTTATATAATCAATAGTAAGCTTTCTTTCTTTGGTTAAATTAATAAAAACTTTGCCGAGCTGATCAAGACCTACTATTGTAATATTTTGATATACAGGTAGTCCCATAAATAAGCCATCAACTTTTTTATCTTCAGTTAAAAGAGCTATTCCTTCACGAACTGCTTTTATAGGATTTGAGGGAGTTATGTCTTTTTGCTTATAATATACTTTACCTTTATATTTTTTAATTGCTCCAAAAATTGCTCTTGCAATCTCTGATCGACCAGCACCTTTTAGCCCTGCTATTCCAAGTATTTCGCCTTCTCTTACTTTAAAATTAATTTCTTTTGAATTTGGCTTTATTTTTAATCCTTTAACTTCAAAAACATAATCACCTATGTTAGTTTTATTTTTCTTATAAAATAATTCTACGGGACGACCTACCATTTCTTTTGCAATGCTAGAGGTATTTAAGTTAGGCTCATTTATACTATGGGTATTAACTCTTAAGCCATCTCTTAATACAGTTATTCTATCTGCAACTTGCATTATTTCATCTAAATTATGAGCAATATAGATTACACTTACACCTTCACTTTTTATTTTCTTTACCATATCTATAACAAGACCTATATCTTTAACATTAAATGCTTGAGTTGGTTCATCAAGAATAAGTATTTGAGGTCTTTGAGCAAGTGCTTTAAGTATTTTTACAAATTGCTGATCTGGGGGACTTAATTTCTCATAAATTTCATTAACTTTTAAACTAATTCCTATTTGATTAGCTAAATTTTGTGCTTGTTCAGTTATTTTCTTATAGTTAATGAAAAACTTATTATCATTTTCTATTCCTAAAAAAATATTTTCTGCAGCAGTTATTTGAGGAACTAAAACATCTTCTTGATAAACTGTTTGAATTCCAATTTTTCTTGCAAGATGTGGGCTAAGATAGTTATATTTAATATCATTTATATAAATATCACCCTTGGTAGGTTTAAATGCTCCAGAAAGTATTTTAATAAAGGTTGATTTACCTGCACCATTTTCTCCAACAAGGCAATGAACCTCGCCTTTTAAAAGATCGAAATTAAAATTATTAAGTGCTTTAACTCCAGGAAATTCTTTAGTTAGATTTATAACATTAAGTATTTTATTATTTAAATTATCATTCATTTAAGTATTTACTAATATTATATTTTTTAATTATATATATTAATTTTAAATTATTTAGCTAAAATTTATATTTAAAATTTGATTAGAAATTAAACTTACTTTTACTTTTGCGATCTTATACTTTTACTTTAAATAAAAAATATATAAGATCGCAAAAGTTTTTATTTAAATAACAAAACTAACCTTAATAAAACAAATACTTATTTACCTTAAATGTTACATAACATTTTCAACATTTTCGGTTTACCACTTATCTAATCCACCAATCATATCAATTAATTTATCAGATGGCTGCCATGGGATAATTTTATCTAGATCGTCTTTGGTTACTACACTTTGATCAGGAGCAATAAATTTCTGAGGTGGAGTTATGCCTTGAGTTGCATATAAATACATAGCTTTAAATAAATATAATCCTTGTAATGAAACTGGAGCAGCAACTGTTGCTTGAACAATTCCATCCTGAAGCAATTTTATACCAGTTGGTCCACCACCAGTTGTAATAATAGGGATTTTACCAGCAAGACCTGCATCTTTTAATGCATTATAGCAACCAACAGCCATTGATTCATTGTTTGCAAAAATTACATCAAACTTTTGACCTGATGCTATTACATCAGTTGTTGCATCTTGAGCAGTTTTTGTATCCCAATTAGTATCTCTTTGAATATCAACTTTAACAGTGCCAAATTCTTTTATAGCTTTATCTATCCCAACCATGTATTCCTCAACAATACCCATTCCAGGAAGACCTCTTGCATAAAATACTTTTTTGCCAGGATATGTTTGGCTAATATATTTAAATGCTAAATATCCTGTTTGGGCATATTCAAAAGCAACATTAAATAAATAATCTCCTTGTACTTTACCAACAAGCTTAGTATTTTCAAATGAAATAGGGATTTTTGCTTCATTTGCTTTTGTTATAAACTTTTGTGCTTCTTCAGGAGTGTAAACAAAAACACTAATTTGGTCTACTTTTTTGGTAATTAAATCTTCAAGATTACTTAGTTGTTTATTGCTGTCCCATGCTGAGTCAAGAACCTGAACTTCTACACCTTTTTTAGCTGCTGCATATTTAAAATTTTCTACACTATAACCATTCCATTCATCTGATAATGCAACTGGAAGGTTTCCAAATACTAATTTTTTAGCAGGAGCTGTTGTAGTAGTTTCTGCTGCTGTTGTGGTTGTTTCAGCTGCCGCAGCCGTTGTTGTTGTTTCAGCTGCTGCAGTTGTGGTTGTAGCGGTACTTTTACATCCGCTAACACCTAAAACTGCAAGTAGTGCTATAGCTACAAATAACACTATTGCTTTGTACATTGTCTTTTTCATACTAATTTATCCTCCTTTTTTATATTTATTTTTTTATATTAAAAATATTTAATATTTTTAATATAAATTTTATTAAAATAAAATTATAAAATTAATTAATAATTTTAATTATTTCCTATCCTAAATGGAAACTTGCTTGTTAAAAGAGAATCAATTGCCATATAGCATGCTCCAAGCAATGTTGCGTCATCTCCTAAAATTGAAAATTCAATATTTGGAATCTTAAAAGGTATAGATTGTTTAATTATATTCTTTATTGGATCAGCAAATAATTCATTTTTATAAGGAAGATTATAAATATACCCACCCAAAATTATAATTTTGGGATCTATAATTAATATTAAATTTATTATAGCTATCGATAAAAATTTTACAACATTTTCTATTATTTGTTTTGCTAGATTATCACCTTTTATAGCTGCTTCACATACAAGAGATGAATTAATTTTATTTATATCATTTTCTGCTAAATCAAGTATTAATGTTTTTTCACCATCACTTATTGCTTTTAATGCTTTATTCCTTATGCTAGTTATAGAAGCAAATTTTTCTAAGAAACCTTTATTTTGTACTTTAAATCCTAAATTTTCTGTATTTATTATTGTAAAACCAATTTCTCCTGCATACCCATTTTCCCCTCTAAGTAAAACATTATCAATAATAATTCCAGCAGCTACACCATTACTAATTTCTAAATAAATCTCATTACTATAACCTCTGCCTCTGCCAAAATTTTTTTCACCCCATGCAGCAAGATTCACATTATTTTCAATAAAAACTGGAATATTGAATTTAGATTCTAAAATTTCTTTAAAATTTATGCTTTTCCAGCTGCCATATAAAGGTGCAGCAGTAACTGCACCCGTAACAGGATCAACATCTGCTGGTATAGCAATACAAATTGATTGTATATCTAGTGGATTAGAAAAATATTGCTTATCTTTTTTGCAATCTTCTAAGATTTTGTTAATTTCATTTTCTAAATCTTTAACAATTTTGACATCATCTATTATTTGAGACCCAAAATATTTTTTAATAATCTTTCCGCTATAATTCATTAAAGAAAGTTTTATTTGCTCTCCACCCAAATCTACACCTAGTACAAGTCCTCTATCTTCATTAAGCGCTATTAATGTTGGTCTTTTACCACTTTTAGTTTCTACTTTTTCAGTTTCAAAAACATAGTTATTTTCAATTAACTTTTCAATTACTCTTGAAACTGCTGGGGCACTAATTTTTAAATCCTTTGATATTTTTGCTCTAGATATAGGTGCATTTTCCCGAATATAATTAAAAATTATAGATTGATTTATTTTAAATTGTAGTTCAGAACTTGCTGTTTTTATGAATTTATATGATTGTCTCATCTTAAATTAAATTATTATTAAAATATTTATGCTATTATTTTTATTAATTTATAAAATTTATCTATAAAATTTTTTACTTAGTAAATTAAAAAAAAATTACTTACTTTA
>Ga0078972_1017082_pt1 | contig 10530 bp, 14 predicted proteins | sample YelNatPaOPGAMG01_FD_67568 | JGI IMG/M metagenome (GOLD analysis project Ga0078972, IMG submission 67568) | Hot spring thermophilic microbial communities from Obsidian Pool, Yellowstone National Park, USA - OP-RAMG-01 (SPADES assembly) (version 2) | ecosystem: Environmental > Aquatic > Thermal...
ATATTGTTTAATTTTGCAACACTTCCATGTTGCAAACGTCCCATTTTGCGTGTATCATTTCTCCTGTGCCATTTTGCGGCACCTACCCTACCCTCACGCCTTTTCCAATGGAGTAAGTTCGCCATGGCAATGAAAACTGCAGCAAACGTCGCCGAAAAATGGGTCCGCAACACCAGTTCGGCGACGGAGTCAGTCAGGCAGGGCGTGCAGGCCGTGACCGAGAGTCCGGCAGACGCAGCGATCCGAAACAAGGCGAACTATCTTGCTGGAGTTCAGCGCGCCTTCAACGATGGTTCTTATGAGGCGGGCCTGCGACGGGTGACGCTGCAGGACTGGCAGGCAGCGATGCTCAACAAGGGGTTGTCCCGCATCTCGGCGGGTGTGCAGGCCAGCAAAGGGAAGATGCAGGCTTTCATGGAGCGGTGGTTGCCTTACGAAGAGGAACTCTCCCGCCGCATCGCCGCGATGCCGAAGGGCACGCTGGCGGACAGCAAGGCGCGGGCCGATTTCGCTATCGAGTACAACGCCGCGTTCAAGGCGCGTGTCATGTAGTCACCACCACCACGTCTTAGGTTCTCAGGTTGCGTTGTCTGATGAGCATCGTTCGGCCCGCCACGCACGGCGCGCCGAGTATTGAAACTCGACGTTTTAGATGAAAGGTGTCTCATGCATCACACTGTCGCTTACACTGCGTCCATCGCTCAGAACGTCGAGGTTGACGTCGCGGCGCTGGCGGATTCCGTTCTCCTGATCCAGAATGGACATTTCGTTCCGCCTCAAGACATGCCGGTTTGGTATGAGGCGACTTGCAGCGTCAACATAGCGCGAACTCGTCTTAGCGCCCCGAAGTTCGGCGGGATAACGACGCCGTTCATTCGACCGGTGAGCAACGCGCTGAACTTTGGCATGCCACAGCGCGTAAATGCGCTGTATGCAGACCAACTCATCCTCAACAAACTCGAAGAGGTGTCCGCGCTCTCGTTCCAAACAGGCGCTGCTGCTGAGCGCGTGTTCGTCGTTCTGGGCCTCGGCGTGCGTCGCACTCCCGCGCCGGGGGGAGACGTGTACACGCTTCGGGGAACGTCCACGACCGCTGTGACCGCGAACACGTGGACGCAAGTTACCATGACTTGGCAAAATTTCCTGCCGGTCGGAACCTACTCCGTGATCGGCATGACGCACCAGAGCGCAACGTCGGTCGCCGCTCGCATCATCTCTCCGCCGGAAATCTGGAGGCCAGGTTGTCTGGGCATCACAGCCCTAGGCAATGAGCCTGACCAGATGTTCCGCAACGGCGGCCTGGGCGAGTGGATCCGTTTCCAGAACTACCAGTTCCCGTTGATCGAGGTTCTTGCGTCAGCGGCTGACGCGGCGCATGAGGTGTATCTTGACCTGGTCAAGGTGAGCTGACTTGTTCTTTTGCTGTTATGCGTCTGAGGCGTTCGTAGCATGCTGGTTGTGCGGCCCTCTCAGATCATCGGCGGTTTCCAGACTTCGACGGGCAATGTGGCCGTGCCGCTGGGAGTCGTGACGCGCCTGTTCCCGCCGGATCCCGACCGTTACGCGATCTACTTCTTTTCGCACCTGACCGTCAGTTACGCTGTATGTGACGATCCGCAGGTTCTCGTTGATTCCGGTATCGGAGTGCCGGCCGCCGGGACTGGTTTCATGGCGACTTTCCCAGACTGGGGCCAGGTGGTGACGGCGCAGTGGTTCGCGGTCGGTGTCTCAGGCGCGCTTAACGTCAAGTTCAAGCTGATCCGCTACTCGCCGCAGGGGTGATTGACATGTGCATGGAAGATGTGCGACTGGGCCGGAAGGCTCAGTCACAAATGCTTAATCTCACGTTGTCAACAACCGTTCAGCAAATCCTGCCGCCTGATCCGTACAGGTTGGCAATCGTCATTGGCGGCGTCTCGGCGAACCTTGCTCGTGTCGGCACGAGCGCGGCATTGGTTTCGTCGGCCAATGGCATCGTTATCGGGGTGGGGACATTCGCTTTGACGCTCGATGTGAAGACGCACGGCGACATCGTGACGGGACCATGGTTCGCGGCGTCCACGGCTGGCACGCCGACGATGTCAGTTTTAGTTTCTAGACTGCAGGAGGATTAACTTGGGGCGTAAGCGCGCTGAAGATAACCCGATGTTTTCGCGCCAGGACTATGAGCTGTTGCGCCGCGAGCGGCGCAGGCTGGCGGACCTCATCACACTGCTGGACCGGGCAGAGGCGTGCGGCATCGCATGCGACACGTTCCGCGGCATGCGCCAGCAGATCGACGATCAACTTGCGGCCATCGAGCAGCACTTCATGACGCCGGTTCCATCCTGAGCGTAGCACAATGTCTGATGGCGTCGTGTTTGACGTGGGGTTCCCCGGCGGCGCTGACGATCAGCCAGCGCCGGCGTTCGACCTCGGCTTCGGGGTGTCGCCGCCATCCACCATCGCGTCTGAGTTGGCCGTCAGCCAGCAGGCGGCCGCGCAACTGGCCGACGCCATCCGGCACGGCATCATCAGCGCTCTGGCGGGTGCTGCTGTTTCGACCGACCAGTTGCGCGAGATCGTGCAACGTATCGTTGAGCGCGAATTGTCAACGGCGTCCGAGTCGCTGCGCGCGCTCCAGCAACCGATCGTGCAGGCCATCGTCAACAGCTTGTCGGCGGCCCTTGAGTCGGCCGCGCCCCTCGGCGTCACGCCGCCTCCTGTCGATGGAGTCCCCAGTCTGCCGGCCCCGGTCCAGCCTGCGCTGTCTGGCATTCCTCCTGCGCAGGGGGCCGGGTCGGCGCTGGCGGCGCACACACAAGAGGCGCTGTCTGGAATTCTGGGAAACGCGGTGCGACGATACCAGAGCGATGCGCTGCCGTTCATCGCGATCGATCCCGCGCGGTACGGGGCAGCGCTCAGGCAGATCGAGGCCATCATTCCAGCCAACACGTCTGCCGCGGCGTCGTTTGCCAACTATGTCTTGACTCAGGAGACCGCGCGCGGGCTGGCCGGCGCAACGCCATCTGCCGGCGCGCCGATGCCTGCGTTCCCGCCGACATTGTCTGACGCGGCGCTAGATGCGTCACAGTCGGCGACGCAGACCATCGCGCAGTCGGCGACGCAGCAGTCGGCGACCGTGACTGCCGCGTCGCAGTCGCTTCCGTCGTGTCTTTCGCTCGGTACCTTCACGATCGGCTTTCACAACTGGTCTGCTTACGACCAGCTCTTGTCTTACATTGCGGATTGCGTGCGCGGCATGTCATGTGATGATGTCGCAGCGCTCTGCGCCGGCGGGAAGAGGCGCGTCGCGACAATCGTATCCATCGGGAACACGACATTCGATCTTGTCATTGCGCCCGGCGGAGCGCCGGGGACTTGCGTTGCCTACGCAGACGCTCCGCCTGATTTTGTCGCGGCGTGGCCGGTGTTTTCCAAGGTCATTACCTTGCCGTGCACGCCGCCGGTGCCGCCGCCGGTGCCGCCGCCTCCGCCGCCGCCCGTTCCTCCGCCAACGACGCCGCCTCCGCCTCCGCCAACGCCTCCAGACTGTCCGCCATGCCCGCCCCCTCCGCCGCCGCCCAAGTTTGACTTGTACTGCGTGGGAGAGGGGCAAAACAGACGGCCCGTCGTGTTGCCGCACGAAAGCCCTCCGCCAACAGAGCAACCGTCTGAGCTGTTGGTTAATGGAGGAACCGCGGCTCAACTGATTGGTCCGCTCATTTCGGCGTGCAGGCCAACGTGCAAAGAGGGCGAGAAGGGACCACCTCTGGAGTTCCTCCCTCTCGCCTTCTGCAACGAACTGATCCGCGCCGTCGGCATGAACATCCCCGGCAATGTGCCCATGGTGTCAGTCGCCCTCGGACTGCGCGACAGGGACGGCACGCCGATCGAGCCGAAGCTGCCGTCGGGATCAAGCGCGCTCACGCAGGTCATTGTTGGGGCCGCTGCGGACTTCATGCGGTTCTTGGCTGACGCGGCGTCCGCCATCCTTCCGTCGCTGATCCAGTCTCCGGGGCCAGACTGCGTCGTTGACCTGTCCGTGGTCGCCGCGCGAATCGTGCACAACGTGGTGTCGTGGGTCTCAGGCAATGCGTTCGACTTCAGGTCGATCAGTCTGGATCAGGCGGCGCACTTCCAGTGCCCGACGCTGATTCCCGATCCGATCAACGCAACCAGCGCGTGGTTGGCGAACAACATTTCGCTCAGCGAACTCGAATGCTGGGTGAGGGCCAACAACATGCGGTTCCCCGAGTGGTTCCGCGTCGCGGACTCAGCGAGAGCGAAGCTGACGCCCCTTCAACTCGCCGCCTTGCTGCTAAGAGGCGAATTGACTGAGCAACAGTTCGCTGAGAGGATTCGCGAGCTTGGATACATCAGGCCGACGGACGCAAGGGACTTTCGCGTCCTTGCGCAGCAGATACCGCCCGTGTCTGACCTGACGCGATTCATGGTGCGGGATGTAGCCGACGAAGAGCTCGTCAGACGTTTTGGCATGGACGATGAGTTCGGCGTCAAGTTCGCTGGCCGCATCGTCGAGTGGTCGCGCAATCAGGGTGTTGACACCGAGTACATGCGCGCCGTCTGGCGGGCGCATTGGTCGATCCCTTCGCCGACGCAACTGTTCTCGATGTTCCATCGATTGCGCAACCTTCCGCCAGGCGATCCTCGGCGCGTTGAGCTCGGAGACATCGAGGCGGCGCTGCGGCAACAAGACGTTTTGCCGTACTGGATTCCCAAGCTGCTGGCCATCAGCTTCAACCTGCCTCGTCTCGTGGACCTCAGACGCGCTTACTATCAAGGTTCCATAGACGATCAGACATTGCAGGAGCAACTTAGCGCTCGCGGATACTCAGACAGGGATGTCCAGATCATGGTGATGTTCTTCAGGCGCGAGAAGCAAAGACGTTTCGTTCGCGCCCCAGACACGAACCGCTTCATCTCCGGCGAGCTGTCGCGCGACGAATGGGAGGCATTGCTGAGGCAGGCCGGCGCGTCTGACGACGACATCGCGACCGCAGAGGCGGCGGTGTCCATCTACAGGCGGGCGAACCGCCGCCGGCAGTGCATTCGATCGCTGAAGAGGCGCTTCCTGCGCGGTGAGTTCCAGGCGCCAGACGCGGTGTCAAGGCTCGTAAGCGAAGGCGTGCCGACTGACGCTGCGAACGAAATCGTCGCGGGGTGGGAGTGCGAGGTCCGCACGAAGGGAAAGGAGCTGTCCGCCGGCGCTGTCTGTAGGATGTTAGAGGATGGGCTGGTCAGTCCGGCCGACTTTGTGAGGCGGCTGGAGAACGTCGGTTGGGACCGGGATGACGCGGTGCTGCTGCTACAGTCATGCCAGCGCCGCCTCGGAATCAAGCTGGCAAAGTCTGAGGCGGCGAGAATCCGCCAGGAGACTGCGGAGCTTGAGAAGGCGCAGCGACAGCGGAAGGCACTCGAGAAAGAGGCGGTCGCGGAGGCGGAGCGCAGGGCGCGGGCGGCAGAGAAGGCGCAGCGCATACAGTCGGCCCGACGGCGAATGCTCCTGGAGGCCGCCGCCGCGTGGTCGTCCCTCACGGAAAAGCCCCTCCCAGACGCCTACGCTGAGGTAAGCGCGACCTACTCCGCGCTCAAGTCGTCAACGCCATTGCCGCTGGACGACATCCTCCGCGCGCTGTTGACCGCGGTCAAACTGCCGGTCACAGTCGCAGCGCCTGAGTTGCTGGTTATTACCCGCGAGGTGCTGGAAGAACAGCAACTCGAAAACCAGCCTTTGTAGCTGCTCTTTTCAGCTCTTCGACAGTGATAGCGCCGCTGTCGAGCATGTTTTGGCCGATGTTCCGCAGCATCGCCAGATGCGCCGCCGCCCAGCCTGCGGTGAAGTCATCATGGTTGACCGGCCCGCAATGCTCCTCGGTGATGCGAATCATTTCCTCTACTGCTTCGGCGTCCCCCCCAATATTCGCCAGCTTCATGCAGAACTTGGAGAAAATCTCGGCGTTTTCGTTCATGGTCAATCCTCCAGAAAAGGTTCATCAACCCAACCATCGGGTCTGATTGTCCCCGGCGTCTGCCGCAGCGGCAGCGCTCTGACGGTCTCTTCTACGGCGATCTCCGACACTCCGCGTCGCGCCAATGTCTCATTCAGCGTCTGAAACCGAGTCGCCGTGAACGTGTGCGGTCCGATCATCCGCGCCGTGCGGTCGCGGCCGGCGATTACGGTCTTTCCGGCGATCCGGTAGTGCGCCGGCCCCCTGATCTCGAGGTCGAACCCGCAGTCAGTGACCTTGAGGAAGCCCATTGCGTCAGGATGCAGGAAGCCGGCGGCGTCCAGTCTCTCGTATCCTGCCTTGTCCACTATCAAGGCGTCGGTTGCACAGTACAGTGTGTGCTCCCAGCCGGCCGACTCGATCCAGCGCCGCAACCATTCCCTGCCGGCTGATGTGACGAATGCCGTAACCGCAGGGAAAGAATGCGGCGCATCATCTGGAAGCCTGCGCTCCTGCGCGTCCCATGCGATCGAGCGAAAGTTCCTGACCTCCCCCAGTCCGGCAACAACCTCGGTCCACGTGGTCCACGGTCCCGGCGGCGTTATCTCGGGCGCGTCGCGCCATTGGCTCGTTCGTTGGGCAAACTTGCCGGCCAGTCGGGCCAGCATCGCCTTCGCGCTGTAGACGACCAGACGATCTCCCTCTCCCCGCGCCCGCTCCACAAGATCAGACATTCCTGCAGCGAAGTCAGACAGCCAATGAGATAGTTCATAACGGCAGAATCCATAGACAGCGCGCACCGCCCCTGCGGCGAGCGCCCGGCCAAGTTCCTCTCCGCAGAGCGTTGTCACGAATCGACCGCGCGCGAAGAACGTGCCATGCTGCGTGCGGACCGGGAACGACTCGTGCGGCGTGTCGAGCGCGACGCGCGCAAGACACGATGCGTCAATGTCAGACACAGCGCAGGCCAGAGTACCGCCAGGCAGGCGGCACTCAAGGCAGCGATGCGGAACTGGAGTCTCAAGCATCACCGCTCCGTAGAAGCTGTTCGAGTCCAGCAGATAGAACGGCGGACGCGGCGGCGGTCGGAACAGGTCTCCAGTTCTCGCGCCGGCGTGCGCCGCTGAATCAGGCGATCCGTCAGAGTTTCCAACCCAGAATGACTGAAGCCTGCCAACAAACAGGCCGTCGCGCTCGAAGTCGCGCCGCGACTGATCGTCCGGCAACTCGACCCCCGTAGCCAACCAGCGGTGCCGGAGCGCGGCCAGCGACTGGCCGGCCAAAGTAAAGGCAAAACGCCCGAGATCAGACGAGCGTTGCCATAGCGCCCAGCGACAGACCGCCGCCTCCACGATCTCGACATCTCGCCTGCAGTAGACAATCCAGTCTGAGTCCGGGGCCGACTCGCGAGGCATCGGCAGCTTGTCAATGCCGACCATCTCGCCGAGACGCGCTAGCGGCATCTCCCACCAGTTCAACGTGTCGAGGCAGTGCAGCGTCCATCCGCTCCTGTGCCAGCAAGACACGATGGTCGGTGGATCGTCGGTGACCAGCAGTCCCTTGCGCGGCCTCTTCAGCCTGTTGCGGAGTCGCGCCGATCGGACGCGGCGCAGGTTGCCCGGCCAGCGTCGATGCAACGAGAACTCGCCGCGCTCCATGCGCGCCCAGAAGTCGAGCATGGTCAAGTCGAACCCCAGATTGTGGGCGAACAGCCATACCGGGCGGTCGCGCATCCTGACATCAGACAGCCAAGACCAGAATGAGTCAGCCGAAGTGAAGTCGATTGTCTTTCGTCGAGTCATGCGGCCAGACTCGACGCGACCGCAGACGGCGCACCCCAACCGGAACCGATGGATCGATCGCCGCTCGCACAGTCGGTCCGGTTCACCGATGCTCTCTGTGTCCACGCAGACGACCACGCCCGGCAGTGTCGTGTCATCATTTTGCGTCAGATAGCGGACCATGACTCGACACCGCCCCTCAGACCGCGTAGCACACCTGCGATGTCTGTCATTCAGAACCGCTTGGCCAGAAACATGACCTGCACGTTGGCCGGCGTCGGGTCAAGCCCTCGGAACTTCGGCGAGCTTTCCTGAAACTGCCGCCACATACGCTCTATCTCTTCCGTGATCGTGGCGTAAGACATCGGATCCGTGGAATAGATCGTGATCGTCCGCTCGGCAGGCCGGCCCGTGTCAAGTATTCCGCCTGATCCGACGGTTTGAATGAAGTAACGCTCGCCCGGCTGTGACTCGAACAGGGCGTGGCCCGTGGTCGGCAGCGCGCGGGGATCGAACGGCCGGTCATGTGGCGGTTGGTTCAGTCCGAACGCCGCCCGCGATCCCTGCCCGACGATGCCCGCCATGCCAGACGCGAGTTCTGTCTCAATTTCGGGAAACCGCTCGATCAGCGCGTTCCGCAGGGGCACTCCCAATCCGACCAGACGGGCCAGCCTGATCGCCACGCGCAAGCCGAAGCCCAGAAACGAACGCAGGCTGAATCCGGGTTCCCCCGGTTCAGGAGGGGTGGCCATCCTATGACCTTTGCTCATTGACGGCGAGCAACCATTTGATCGCTCGCGCCGCGTTCTCGAAGTACCTGATCTGCCCCATCAGCCTATCGGACGGCTGTTGTGCGCATAGCCGCTTGTGCTCGTGCAGCGTCTTGTCAAGGGCCGCCGCGTGCCTCTCCAAAAACGACCGCACCGCCGCCTTGTCCCTCAGCAGCGTCTTTGTCTTGCGCTCCATTCTCCGTTCCTTTTTCTCTGACAATCTCATTTTTCAGCCTTTGCGTCTAATGATGCCAGCCATCCGGGAACGCAGGCGGGATGGACCGCGGGGAACCTGCGCCCCGGATGGACTGGCGACTACTCATTTCTTCTGCGCGACGGCGTCAGACTTGCCGTCGAACACAGGCCTCAGACGATACATATTGAATCCCCCCCTCGTCCGCTCCATGCGGACTAAGACGGGAACTGCCGGATCGTACGGTCCATCGCCCTTCAGGCTCCTGAGCAGGTCCAGGGAACCTACGACACCGACGCTGACAAAAGACAGCGTCTCTTTGTCTGGAGATATCAAGACCGTCCGGATCATCGGACGCGCTTCACCTGTCTCGGCGTCCGGCAGTTCGATTTTCTTGCACAGCCACCAGCAGAGAGGGAACGGCCTCTCAACATGCTGGAGCGCCTCCCGAGTCGCCGACTCTTCTGCGACGTACAGCAGCTCCGCCGAGCCGTCCGCTCCCGGATCGAAGTTGAGCAGATACGATCCTACAGGCACGTCGTCCGCCATCAGCGACCGAGCTGGCTGGCGAACCAAACCGACAGTCAGAACGGCTGTATCCCTCTTAATCACTTCACCTCGTGCAGCATGGGCCATTGGCATTCCTCCTCATCGACAACCCCCGGGCCAAGGCGGACCTGCCATTCCGGCTCAGTGAATCCGCCGCGCTCCGTGACCAGTTGCAGGATGCCGCAGACGCCGGGTGTCGTGATGGTCCCGTCCGCGGCCTCAACGCACGCCAAGAATCCGCCCCTGTCCGGCACCGCCACGATCCACAGACGCTCATGCCCGGAGCCGTGCGCGAACACGTCGGCAAGGGCATACGGGATCGTGTGCCAGACGTAACCGGTTAAAGGCCTGAGCCTATAAGGTGTCATGTCATCCCCCGTTGCGCTCATCGAAACTCTTCGGAATCGCCCCACGCCACGTGATCCGGCCGTCATGGCCGACATCGCCAGCGACGCAATCCTCGGACGCCACGCGCATGGGTTCCATCGACACCAGCCCATGCCAACCGATGTTCGGCGTGTGGGCCAGCACGACCACGTAACCCTGACGCGACAGGGCCTCTGCTGCCTCAATCAGCCAAGGTTCGAGGTTCGGCATCGGCGTTCCCAGCATCGCTTGCCAGACGATCATTTCAGTTCTCCTGTTCACAGACAAAGCAAAAGGGCCGGACGGGGAGAGGAACCCCGGCCGGCGAACAAGAAGGCGATCACTCGGTCGGGAGCCGGCACACCATCTCGCAGACGATGGTGCCGCGCATGAAGTCCAGACAAAACAGCGCGGAAGCGGCAATGTCCGAGCAGAGCAAGGTTGCGTTGTAGTAATCGATCGCCCGCCGCCGCTTGACGAACGACGAGCGCGAAACGCAACCGTCAGTGCCAAGCGAATGCACCTCCCAGCGGACCGAAGCGATGGTGGACATCGTGTCGGCAACCTCATCATGACTCAGCGGCGCGACAAACTCAGACGACAAGTTCATGGCCATCCCCTTTAGCAATCGTTGACTCGCGGCCGGCGACGTGCCCGCCGCACGTGGGTCATGGTAGCGGCTACCACCACGCCTGTCAAGTCAGGCGTGCCGCCTTTTCGTGGAAGTTCGCGACAATGACACAGGCAGCGGGCAGAGTGTCGCACGCATGATTCGTGCCGAATCAAACTGATTTCACGATGGGAAGGTTTGGCAAGGCAGGTCAGCGGTGTTGCAAAATGCTACACTTCAGACGAACTACTGCAAAAAGTGTTGCAAAATGCTACAGTTTGGGGGGTGGGGCTGGACGGTGCGGGGGCCG
>Ga0078972_1017084_pt1 | contig 10528 bp, 5 predicted proteins | sample YelNatPaOPGAMG01_FD_67568 | JGI IMG/M metagenome (GOLD analysis project Ga0078972, IMG submission 67568) | Hot spring thermophilic microbial communities from Obsidian Pool, Yellowstone National Park, USA - OP-RAMG-01 (SPADES assembly) (version 2) | ecosystem: Environmental > Aquatic > Thermal...
AATGATCCTCCTCGACGGCATACCGATGACCTGCTTTCTCCCCCATGAGCCGCTCGACGATCTTATCTCGACGACTCATAAGATCATTGAACTTTTCTCTCCGAACCTGATCATAGGCGTCTCTGATGAGCCCTCGCCGGTGTGCGACATAGAGCGCGTCAGGCTGGTGGTAGAAATGCTCAAGGAATATGAAAAGTAAGGTTGTTTTGCCTTTGGTGTGACGTGGGTACAAGCTATCATCACACTTCTTACGGAGCCTACAGCCATGGCAAACAAGAAAAGCAGTTCGAACAAGTCCAAACAGAGCGCAAGTAAATCCGCCGGCAAGAAGGGCGGGTCGATGGACTACACCGACATCGGCTCCCCGAAGCCTGTGAAGAAGCAGAAGAAAAAGAAATAGAAATAGAGCCATCTTTGGGCGAGTCTGAAGCCGTGGGCCGGGTGTCTTGTATTAAGATGCCTGGCCTACGGCTTTTTTTATCATTTGCAAGCATGTTCATCAAATAGTCAATTAATCTCATGCAAATTGACAATCAGGCTTCTACGGGCTATCCTGTGTTTATAAAGCTTGATTGGTATTTTCTAAAGTTGAGATGTGGCATTTGTGGTTTGGAGAGGGAAAATGAAGAAGTGGCTTGGTGTGCTTGCTGCTGTGCTGGGGCTGATGGGGTTAAGCGTTGCCGCTATTGGTTTTATGCCTTGTGATAGTTGGAAGTTACAGATAAGAAAGGGAATATGAAACGAAAGCAGTCATAGCTATTATTGCACTGTTAGTTATTGTAATAATGCCGCGGATCGTTAAAGCTGCCGATCTTCCACCTGGCATCATCGTGACTGGACAGGCATATATCGATTTAGAGTGACGGGGGCCGGAGTGGAGGCCTTTATTTATCTTTCCTCAAGAAGTGCAGAATGATCCTGGTGATTGGCTTTATGCCACAATGACCACTGCTGGTGCACAATTTGGGTCAAATATCACTCATACTAGCAAACGCACAGCTTGGGCTTATGATGGTCCTAGTGTTACCTGCCTGGGATCATCTATTGCTCGAGCTTTTGATGTTTATGCGTCGAATTCATCTTCACCCTGGGGAACATGGGGCTCAAATCTTTTTAGGCTTGAGTTATGGGGTGGAGATTACAACTTTACGCGTTCGTATATGTTGTGGTCATCCACTGGGCCTTGGAGCGTTGAACCAGAACGTTTCCATGTGGATAGTAGTGCAGTCAGATACGATTTCCGCCTTACGATTTTACCTGAACCGAGCTCATTCACAGCATTAGTTTTGCCTATTGGATGGGTGATTATCACCCACAGACCTTCACCTGCAGCCCTATTCAACATTAAGAATCAAAAACTGAGAATTCTCCCTTCCTTGACATCTAACCTCTTCCGTCGTATCGTTGAAGCAGTATATTAACAGTAAAGGATGGCGAAGTAGTGAGCGCTGTGCTGCTCGTGGCGGCTCTGATCCTGGCTCCGGCGATCGGGGGCGGGTTCGGAGAATTGACCAATGCGGTCCTGCAGATACTGGTTTTTGGGGCGGTGGCGTCATACTTCCTCTTCTTTCGCAAGGCTCCAAACGCCTGGGCGAAGGCGCCAGGCTTTGTACCACTGGCCGTGTTCGCCATCTTGACCCTGATTTCCAGCTTCTTTTCCCTCGAAGTCTATTCGAGCCTTAAGCAGATCCTCTTTGTATTCGCCTGCCTCAGCGCATATATGCTTGCGGCTTCGGTGAGCCGTGATACAAGAGCCGCGGCTGCCGCGGTGTGGGGAATAGCGATCTCCGCGCTGCTAATAGGAGTCTTCGCCATACAGCACTACGCGATCACCACCGGCGGAGGAATGGCATTCATAAAATCGCTGATTACGCCGGGTGACAAATGGCGGGAGTTTGGCCCGTTCATTAACCCCAACTTCTTCTCCGGCTATCTCGTAATCACGCTGCCGGTTACTCTGGGGGTGTATCTGGTGACTCGGCGGACGGTGCTCGCGCTGCTCACCGGACTGGCGTTCGTTTTCGAGGTGCTCGCGCTGATGCTCACCGGTGCGAAGTTCGGGATCATCTCCGCTGTAATTGCGCTCCTGGTCTTTTTCATACTAGCCATCGCCACGAAATCACTGCGCCGCTCGAAGTTTATGCGGCTGCTCATAATCGCGGTCGTCGTGGTTCCGCTGCTGGCGGTTTTCTCGGGCTCGGTGCGCGGGAGGATCAGGGAAGCCGAAGCGGGCGGCACCCAGGTCCATTCGACCGAATTCCGTATCTACACCTGGCGCGCTACGGCGAATATGATCAAGCATTATCCATTGATGGGAGTCGGACCCGGGGTCTATGATATCGCGTATCCGCGCTATACGATCGCTGGTCCAACCAAATACGCGCACAATTCATATCTGCAGATCGGTGCAGAGAACGGAGTTCCGGCTCTGATCGCTTTTATGATCCTGCTGCTGACTATCGCATATCGGTCTTTGGTTGGTATCTTCAAAGGCTCGACCCGCACCCCTGACCGCGCCTCCGATGCAAGCCATGATCATCCTCAATCCGACACCATCACCTGGAAAGACCTGGTCCCGTTCAGCGCGTGGAGGCTCCTTAACTGCGCCCTTTTTGCCGCGCTCCTGGGCTCGGCTATACGCAGCCTGGTCGATTCGGACTGGTATGTGATCGGCATTTCGCTGCCGTTCTGGGTGATCGCGGGGGTGCTGGTCTCGCAAGCCGGTGTTGCTGATAAGGACATAACACCGTCGAAGCGAATAGCCTGGACTAAAGCCGCGGTATGTGCTGTGCTGATCATTCTAAGTGTCTCGTTCGGGCTCGGCGATATTTTCGCCTCGCACGCCGATGATCTTTCTCGAAGCGCATCGGCTGATCCCGCCGCGATCGCGGAGCAATACAGGCTCGCAGCGCAATTTTCTCCACTGAACCCGGAATACCACCGGAAGCTCGGTTTGTTCCTGGCCGTGAGCGATCCCGAAGCGGGGCTTGCTGAGGTAGAAAGAGCGATTAAGCTTGCTCCACGAACGTCCGAAGGTGGATGGAGCGCGCGCGGAATGATCGATGCGGGGCTGAAACGATGGCCTGAGGCGATTGCAAGCTTCAAGCAGTCCCTTGTCTATAACCCCAACTCCACCGTGGTCCTTGAAAACCTTGCCAATGCCTACGATGGGGCAGGGGACAAGGCCGGTTTCGAATCCACCCTTAGGAGGCTGCTCGAGATTGAGAACTCTCCCTACGAGCAGATCAAAGGAACCCCCGAGCTGGTCGACACCACTTTCGCCTGGGCTCATGCCTACTTCGCCAGGAAATATCTTGCGGAGAAGAAATATTCGCGCGCGATTTCCGAGTTTCTGCCCGCGATTGAAAGGCTTGCGCGCTGGCAATCGAATCCCGACACCATACAGCTTCAACAGTTCACGGGTATGCTCACCGCATCCGATCAACGTGAACTAACCAATCTGCTGCGTGACAGTTACCTGGGCCTGGCGGATGCATATACAGGGATTGGCGATGAAACAGGCGCGAGAGAAGCCAGGGCAAAAGCCGCGAAGGTAAAAGATATAAAATCAGGCGGCTAAGAATGAACGCTAAACCTGAATAGAACCCAGTCCGCTCCACCAATAATAACTCATTCCCTCCGAGCACTTCTGCAAAAAAGTTCCTCTGTTACGGTTGTGCTGCCGGTGTTGTGGGTATAACCCCATCCGGCAGACAATGGCTGCCTGCTTGAATTTACTCATACGACCGTGGCGCGAGTCTCATAGCTAACATCAACACATAAATGCGCCTGCATCCACTGATATGGCGCGAATAATGAGAGGAGATCGAGTTATGAGCGAGGTTTGTGCAAGGAAGTACGGGCCCAAGCTGATCACGGTCGCGGCGGTACTGCTGTTATGTATCATACTGCCGACCGCGGTGCCGGCAGCTCAGACCGGTATTGTCACTGTCCCCGCTGGGCCCTTCAAAGGTGGGGATAAGATTGCCATTATATGGATGATTCCAGGCAATTTGACAGGAAATGTGGTATTCTCCGACGGCACCCACACCGTTGATCTGGGGCTATGGCTTTCAGGCGATGAATGGACGGTGCCCAGCGATGTTACATCGGACAATTGCTCGTTCACCGTTACGGGCGACATCACCGGAGACACTGGGATCAGCTCGACATTCACTGTCGATAACACCGCTCCGGAGCCGGGTTCAATCGACCCGAATGTCCCTCCCGCAGCCACCAACTCTCATCCTATCGAAGTAATGTATTCCGGCGCGGCGGATGATCCCGCAGCCGGCAACACCGGCCTCGATCATGTAGAGCTGTGGTATAAGCTGGGAACCGGCGACTGGAAAAACTCCGGCCTAACATCCAGCAGCGCCGACGGCACATTCAATTTCAATCCGGCTGATGGCGAAGGTGTCTACCATTTCGCGCTTGTTGCCGAAGATAAGGCCGGCAACCGATCAGCCGCTCCAGCTGGGAATGGTGACGCGCAGACCGATTACGATATCACCCCGCCGACTGTAACCATCGGTGCTCCATCCGCGACAATAGCCAAGAGCGGACCTGTGTTTTACTCAGTCACATTCAGCGAGCCGGTATATGGTGTCGGAGCAAGTGATTTTAACATCAACACGACAGGCACCGCCAACGGCACGGTCAATATTACCGTTGTAGACTCCGCGCATTATACCGTGACTGTTTCCAACATAACCGGCGACGGTACCCTGGGCATATCGGTCAAAGCCGGTGGAGCGATGGATGCCGCGGGCAACGGCAACGAAGCAAGTGACCCGAGCTCCACTTTCGACGTTGACAGCACTGCTCCAACAGTCAGCATCGGTGTGCCTTCTGCGTCGATCACAAAGAGCGGTCCTGTCACTTACGCGGTCAAGTTCAGCGAGGATGTAACCGGTTTCGCTGCAAATGATATTACGCTTAATAAAGTCGGCAGTGCCAACGGCAGCGTGGCTGTAAGCGCGATCAGCGCTACCGATTATACGGTTACTATCTCCAATGTGACCGGAAACGGCACTCTCGGAATAACTATCAAGGGCAATGCCGCTCAGGACGCAGCCGGTAACGGCAGTGTGATAAATGGCCCAAGTAATACGTTTTCTGTCGATAACATCGCGCCGACTGTGGAGATCAGTGCTCCTTCGGCGAATCCGACTACGAACGGACCGATCAGCTACTCGGTCACCTTCAGCGAGAATGTCACGGGCTTTGCATCTGGCGATGTCACTCTCAACAAGACAGGCACGGCTGATGGCTCCGTTGTGGTGACTGCCGTAAACGGCACCGACTACACCGTTACTATCTCTAATATAACAGGCAGCGGCGCTCTGGGTATCACGATAAACGCCGCAGCTGCGCAGGATGCCGCGGGTAACGGCAACGATGCAAGCGCTCCAAGCGCCACATTCGATGTCGATAACACCAGGCCGACCGCAGCTATCTCCGCTCCATCCGCGAGTATTACAAAGAGCGGACCGGTTACCTACACCGTTACCTTCAGCGAGCCGGTGACGGGGTTTGATGAGAGTGGTGTTATCGTCGATGCAGCCGGCTCGGTAAACCGCACGGTCGGTGTAACCGGCAGTGGAACTACTTACACCGTCGAGTTCTCCAATCTGAGCGGTAACGGCGCTCTCGGTATAACGATCAAGGCCGATGCCGCGCGGGATGAGGTCGGTAATGGCAGCGAGGTGAGCGCCGCAAGCGCAGTATTTACAATAGATAATACTGCTCCGAGTGTTGCAATCAGCGCTCCTTCTACGTCACTGACCAAAGGTGGTCCGGTCAGCTATGCCGTCACCTTCAGCGAGCCTGTAACAGGATTTATTGCTGCTGATGTGGCTCTAAATAAGACCGGCACAGCCAATGGTATTGTAAATGTTACCGCCATAGATTCCACTCGCTACACCGTTACCATCTCGAGTATCACAGGTGACGGAGCCATCGGAATTACGGTAAATGCCGCAGCCGCACAAGACGCGGCGGGAAACGTAAGCACCGCGAGCGCTCCAAGTGCAACATTTACTGTAGATAATACCAAGCCGACTGTAGCTGTCTCCGCTCCTTCAATTACTGCAACAACATCAGGACCAGTCAGCTATACCATCACCTTCAGCGAACCTGTAACAGGCTTTGTGGCAAACGATGTTGCCTTGAATGCTGCGGGAACAGCTAATGCTACAGTGGGTGTTACGGGATCAGGGACAAGCTACACTGTAACCCTTTCCAGCATCACCGGGAATGGCTCGCTCGGAATCTCTGTTAAAGCTGATGCCGCTCAGGATTCCGCGGGCAACACCAATACCGCGAGCGCATCGAGCGCGACGTTCACCATCAGCAGCAATTCCGACAGTATCGCACCCGTAGCTGCGATAAACATCCAGGTGCGCAAGACTGCCGGAGGCTCGTTTGCCGCCATCGATGAACCGATTATCTGGAAGAACCGGACCGGCTACTCCTACCGGATCTACTTCACCGCAACCGATGCCAATATACACGACTATTCGATCCAGTGTATATACAGCGGCAATCCCGTAGCTAAGGTAATCAAGACCGGAACCACAAACGCGGGCGCCGGTTCTTATGTCGATATAGATCCGGCGATCCTTACCGACTCCGATAACTGTAGCTTCAAAATCACGGTTGCCGATAACGCAGGAAATGTCAGCTCCGCGACAGCGACGCACCCCCATACGGCGGGAACCGCAGCGGCTCTGGACAGCGTTTTCGGCGCTTACGATTTTTCCAACCTCAGAGCGCCGGTGGTTAAGATTCTCACTCCGCCCGGCAATGGTGTTGTTTATGTGTCGGGCATGAAAGTGACGATCAAGACCCAGTTCGCGATGAATGTGTTCCATGTGCCGGGTGCTCCATCGATGGCTTACAAAGCCGATGATACGCTCTACTGGATGGCTTCGGCTGCGCGGACATTCATACCCGTGCTGAATGAATATACCGTAGCCAGCGCAAGCACCGGCATTCCTAAAACCAGGCATGCCACCCTGGCGCTGCCGGCGGCGACGGCATGGAAGTGGAGCACCAAGAACACCGCGGCAAGCGGAGTGGTTGGTCTTGCCGATCGTGCGATTGCCTACGAGTGGACCCAGGACATCACCCTGATCAAGGGCAAGGCGGATCCCAAGCATCCTGATTGGATACCTGTCGATCCGAAATACGCCTACCAGGTCGAGCTTCCTTATGCTTCGCTTGCCAATGTGGCAGGTCAGGTTCAAGCCAATAAGCCCGGTCCGGTACCGTCAACCGAACCGCTTGGAGCGTATCTGCTGCAGCGTGAGTTTACCCGGTTCTGGGTGTGGGCCAGGTAGTGTTCTTTGGCCGGCTGCCCCGCCCCACGAGGCGGGGCAGCTCTATGTGAAAGGAGACCGTTTCATTATGAGATCAACCAGATATTGCTTTGCCTGCCTGCTGTTGGCGATATGCTTTGGAATAATATCGGCATCGGTGTGCATGGGCTCGAATCGGCCGGCTGATACGCTGCAATTGTTCGGTGTGGGAGCGCGAGCCGATGCTATGGGCGATGCGTTTGTAGCTGTGGCGAACGATGCCACCGCAGCTTTCTGGAACCCTGCCGGACTTGCTCTTCTGCCCAATGCAGGCGTGACCGCCGTCACAAAGACCCTTCCGGGCACGAGTGGAAAGCTGACTTTCAAAAACAGCAACCTTAGCGAATATGCCAAGCTCAGTATGATGGATCTTAACCCGACGAACACCAGCGCCAGGTCGGACTCATCTACGGGTACGTTTTATGCCGCAACCGCCCCGATCGGTAAAGGGTTCGGCAAGAATGGCACTATCGGTATCAGCCATACGCTCGCCGGTTATTTCGACTCGGACTTCGCAATCGATGGGACTTACGCGATAAGCGTGCCGGGCTCCGGTGAGCTGCAGGCTATGAATTATATGTCACACACCAAAGAGCAGATCGATCAGACCGCTATTACCTACGGGTGGGCTTCCTCGAACTCTCTGAAGCTAGGTTTTGGAATCGTAATGGCTGAAGCGCAGATTAATTCGACCGGATTAGCTACGCTCACTTATGATGAACCGGATCCGGGTGTTCCCGGCAGCACGAGCAGATCGATCATGGCTCCAACCGGTATTAATTCAGATGGTAAGGGTTATGGTTTCTCACTCGGAACCCTGTGGTCTCCGAAATGGGGTAAAGCCGGCGCGTGGACCGTGGGCGCTTCTTATATGAGCAAAATTACCTTTGATTCTATCGACACTGCGTCGTTCGGCGATGAGAGTCCCGATAAGATCCTGCTCGGGCTGAGTTATAAAAATCAGCCGAGTGGTAATGGCTCCAATAATCATGTCCTGTGGGCGCTTCAAGTTTCCCGCTCGGGAAGCGCGAACACTGATTTGGGAGATCAGCTCTCGCGCAGCGCGGTGTGGAATTTTAACATCGGCGGCGAGTATGAGATTCACAAGAGCGGCAATTCATCTGGTTCGAGCCTTTATTTCCCGATCAGGTATGGCATGTTTACGAATAAATCGCCAAATAATAACGTGTATGGCGATGAGACCTGGCTGACTTTCGGCCTCGGCGCATCGCGGTCGGATAATGTCTGGCAGGCGGAACTTGCCCTGCAGCATGCCCTGCAAAACGAGCAATCGCTGTATTCGCTTTCGGCGGTATATAGCTTCTAGGTCAGAATAACGATATAAGTTGCCGGGCGGCCATCGGCCGCCCTTTTCGTTCAACCTGTATTCGATGTCTCACAATCAGGAATTTGCCGCGTTCGCGTCTAATCATATCCGGGGAAACGGGTATGAGCAATTAGACATTATATTGTGAGGGAGAAACATGAGCACTACTGAGAATTTAAAGCTCTTCTACAATAGGTTATCCGAACTCTACCGCCTGCGGTGCATTTCGGCGCTGCTGGATTGGGATCATCAGGTTTATATGCCGTCCGGCGCGGCTCAAGCTCGCGCTGATCAGCAGGAATATTTTTCGATTACTATACACAACAAAACTGTGGATCCGGAGTTTTTGCGAGCGGTCGATGAGCTTAATGATGTGCGTGATAGCCTCGAACTTGCCGACCAGGTAAATGTCCGCGAGATCAAGAGGCAGGTTGACATAGAGCGCAAGCTGCCGGAAGAGTTTACCGCGGAGTTCAGCCAAACATCCTCGCTTTCCTACAGCGCGTGGGTAAAGGCGCGTCCGGAAAACGATTTCAAAGCCGTGCAGCCGTATCTTGAAAAGCTCGTAAGGCTTAACAGACGGTTTTGCGATTTAGTCGGTTATGAGGAGCATCCTTATGATGCGCTCCTCGATCAGCATGATCCCGGCCTCAAGACATCGGTCGTGAAGCCGCTTCTCACTGGTTTGGGTGAGGATCTTCGCCGGATCATTCCTCAAATTGCCGAGAAATTCGAGGGTCTTGGTGAGCTCAGCGGGCATTTTACGCAGGGATCGCAGCACGAGCTTTGCAAGAAAGTCGCCGCGGACCTCGGGTTCAGCTTTGAGATCGGAAGGCTCGATACGACCGCGCATCCCTTCATGACCACGCTCGGTCCTCGTGATTTCCGCATTACGACGCGGTATTTTGAGGATAACTTCCTGCGCGCTCTCTACGGGACTATCCACGAATCTGGCCATGCGCTCTATGAGATGGGGCTTCCGACTGAATATGCAGGGACTCCGATGGGTGAGGCGATATCGTCTTCGATCCACGAATCACAGTCGCGCATCTGGGAGAACCCTGTAGGCCGCAGCCGCGAGTTCTGCTCTTATCTAAGTAAGCTCCTGCCTGATTATTTCCACGAAGAAGCGAAGGCGCTCGATCCCGAGATGCTGTGGAGATATGCGAACCGGGTCGAACCGAGCCTCATCCGCATCGAGGCCGATGAGGTCACCTACTGCCAGCACATAGTTATAAGGATGCTCCTCGAAGAGCCGCTCGTAACCGGTGATCTGAGCGTATCCGACCTCCCCGCCGCCTGGAATGAACACTACGAAAAATACCTCGGCATCCGCCCGCCGGATATGAAAGACGGGGTAATGCAGGACGTGCACTGGTACGGCGGCTCCCTGGGCTATTTCCCCAGCTACGCGCTCGGTAATCTCTACAACGCAATGATGATGGAAGCCGCTCATGCCTCGATTCCCGGTCTTTCAACCCAGATCGAGCGGGGCGATTTTACATCGATGCTGGGCTGGTTGAGGGAGAACGTCCATCGCCACGGAATGCGCTACCGCGGCCCTGAGCTGATTAAAAATATCACCGGCAAAGAGCTGAGCGCGAAGGCGTTTGTGGAGTATTTGAAAGTCAAGTTTTTAGGATAGGTGAAGTGGGCGCGGTGGTCCTCACAAGCGCCCTTTCTTTCTCCTCAGCATTGTAAGCCCGGCGATTAAAGCAGGCAGAAGCGCGGTTGCAGACGGTTCAGGAACGGCGCAGGCTGTATTCATCACTTTATAAACATCAGTATTGTCTACAACTCCGCCTGTAATATATCTATCTATCAGATCGTTTGAAAAAAC
>Ga0078972_1012017_pt1 | contig 10527 bp, 9 predicted proteins | sample YelNatPaOPGAMG01_FD_67568 | JGI IMG/M metagenome (GOLD analysis project Ga0078972, IMG submission 67568) | Hot spring thermophilic microbial communities from Obsidian Pool, Yellowstone National Park, USA - OP-RAMG-01 (SPADES assembly) (version 2) | ecosystem: Environmental > Aquatic > Thermal...
GCTCGGTCCTGATTATTGTCTTCTCTTATTTTCTCGTTAGATGGCTAAAACTTCCTTTCGGTGTCTGGTTGTCTCTGGTTTCGGGCCTGGTAGCCGGCATAATCATCGGCAAATCAACCGAATACTTTACTTCTCATTCTTTTAAACCAACCCAGAGGATTGCTCATAGCGCTACTACCGGAGCCGCCACAGTAATCATCTCTGGTATTGGCACAGGCATGCTCTCAACTTCCATCCCAGTTCTGGCCGTGGCCGCCGGAACAGTGCTGGCCTATTTGTTTGCTTCCAACTTTGATTTCTTAAACGTGGGCCACGGGCTTTATGGCATTGGCCTGGCAGCGGTCGGCATGCTGTCTACACTGGGCATCACACTCTCTACTGATGCCTACGGACCGATTGCTGACAACGCCGGTGGTAATGCTCAGATGTCCAACCTGGAGCCCGAAGTCAGACGACGGACAGATGCCCTTGATGCCCTCGGTAATACTACGGCTGCTACCGGAAAAGGCTTTGCCATTGGTTCCGCGGCTCTGACCGCTCTGGCTCTTCTGGCCTCGTACGTGGAAGAACTGAAAGTTGGGTTAATCAGGATAGGGAAAACAAGCCTGCAGATGCTTGACGGTAGTGTGATAGAAACAGCCAAAGCTGGCTTTCTGGATTTCATGAACTATTTCCGGGTGAACCTGATGAACCCGATTGTTCTGGTCGGTATGTTCATCGGAGCCATGATGGCTTTTGTTTTCTGCGGCCTGACCATGATGGCTGTGGGAAAAGCGGCTGGCAAAATGGTGGATGAAGTCCGGCGGCAGTTCAAGGAAATCCCTGGCGTGTGGGAAGGTACAGCTGAACCGGATTATGCCCGCTGCGTATCCATTTCTACCAAAGGAGCCCAGAAGGCCATGATGGTTCCTTCTTTGCTGGCCATAATTGTGCCCATAGTCACCGGTCTGCTGCTGGGAGTTGGTGGAGTCATGGGCTTGCTCATTGGCGCCACTTCTACTGGTTTTGTCCTGGCCGTCTTTATGGCCAATGCGGGCGGCGCCTGGGATAACGCCAAAAAATTCATTGAAGACGGTAACCTTGGCGGAAAAGGTTCGCCGGCTCACAAAGCAGCGGTGGTGGGTGATACCGTTGGTGACCCGTTCAAAGACACCTCCGGCCCCAGCCTTAACATTCTCATCAAGCTGATGAGCATGGTTTCCATCGTCATGGCGGGACTGACGGTAGCTTATTCTCTCATTAAATAATATCTGGCGGAGAAAAATCCGGTCTGGATTTTTCCCCGAGAAAAAAGTAAATTAGGCTCTGGCTCAGAAGAAGAGCCAGAGCCTTTTTATTTAAGGTTAAAAGGAGACCGGATATGGGTGAGGGAAAAGCAGCGAAAATTACCTTAGTGTTTATTTTGTTTCTGCTACTGAGTCTTAACTTCTCCTGTAGCCACAAAAAAGAAGTGGCGGAGATAACGGCTGAAGAACTGCTTCATCATATTCGCCTTCTGTCCGATGATGTTTACGAAGGCCGCGGGCTGGGAAGCCGGGGCATAGAAATGGCGGCTGAGTATCAGGAAAACTATTTCCGCCAGTTTGGTTTGCAGCCTTTTTTTCCTGAAGGCTACCGGCAGAAGTTTAGCTTAATTGGTGTGTCTCCGGACCTTTCGGCCACCATGGAGATAATTCCACCCAAATCAGCCAGACAGAAAAATTCTCTGGTGCCGGTCATGCTGGAGGATTTTGTGCTGAAGTCCGAACGGGAAGATTGTCCAGAAGAAGTGGAAGCCGAGCTGGTTTATGCGGGCTATTTGATTCAGGCTCCAGAAAGAAACTGGGATGACCTCAAAGGGCAGGAGGTGCGGGGCAAGGTGTTACTGGTGGAAATCAACGAACCGGGGAATTATCCTGGCGGGCTCTTTGACGGTGAAAACATGACTTACTATGGCCGCTGGGTTTACAAGTTTGAAAAAGCTGCTGAACTGGGGGCGGCCGGTATCCTGATTATCCATAACGACCGGGGGGCCACTTATGGCTGGAGTGTGGTACGTAATTCCTGGGCCAAGGAATCTTTTTTCCTGCCGGAAAAAAACAGAAGTCTTTATTTTCAGGGCTGGGTGACGGAAAACTTAGCCAGCAAGATATTTGAGCTGGCCGGGCTGGACCGCCAGAAACTTCTGGCTGAAGCAGAAACGCCAAACTTTAGCCCTAAGGCTACCGGGCTTAAAATTAAAGTCCGGCAGCAGCCAAAATTCAGACCGGTTCAGGCTGAGAATGTGGTGGCCTGGTTGAGGAGTTTAAGGCCAGAAGCTAAAAACAAATATGTCATTATTTCTGCTCATTATGATCACCTCGGCCGGGACCCCAACCTCCAGGGAGATCAAATCTATAACGGGGCCGTGGATAATTGTTCAGCCACGGCCTGCCTGCTGGCTTTAGCCGGTTACTATGCTCAATTCCGGGGAGATATCCCGGTTAACCTGATTTTTGCCGCGGTTACGGCGGAAGAGCAAAATTTGTTAGGTTCTTCTTACCTGGCAACGCATCTTCCCCTTCCCAATTCTTCAATTCTGGCCAACCTGAATTTGGAGATGACCAATGTCTGGGGCGAAACCGAAGATGTTTATGCCATAGGTGCCAGTCATTCGGACCTGGATGAAATTTGCCGCCAGGCGGCGGAACGTCTTGGTCTGCGTTATATCCCGGAGAGGGGTGGAAACTATGGCTTTTTCTTTCGTTCGGACCAGCTGAGTTTTGCTCGCCATGGTATTCCCGCGGTCTGGCTGCATGAAGGAGTGGTGGCCAGAGGGCCGGACCCGGATAAAATAATAAGAAAGTCAGAGGAATACCAGAAAAAATTTTATCACCAGGTCACGGACGAGGTGCAGGCTGACTGGGACCTGCGGGGAGCTCTGCAGATTTTGCGCTGGGCCAGGGAAATAATTGAGCTACTGGGTCAGCAGGAAAAACTTCCCCAGTTTAAACCGACCAGCTCTTTTCGCCGGCCAGAAAATTAACCTGAAAGTTAGTTGAAAATCCTGATTTTTATGATAAAATCAGAATGAACATGAACCTCAGAGAGACGTCTTTTGGTGAATTTCTTAAGCCCAATCAAATAATCTTTGACCTTAAAAGTAAAGAAAAACTTTCCGCCATTGAAGAGCTTCTGGATAGCCTGGTCAAGGAGAAATTGATCAACAACAAGAACCTCACCCTGACCAGAATAATTGACCGCGAGAACCTGGAATCCACTGCTCTTGGTCATGGTATTGCTGTGCCTCATGCCCGGGTTGATACAGAAAAAGAAATAGCCGTGGCTGTCGGCCGTTCTTCAGAAGGCATTGATTTTGAAGCGCCGGATGGACTGCCGGTTAACCTCATCATCCTGGTGGTCTGGAACCCGACTATTCCCGGTCTGTTTAACCACCTTTTCGCGGGTTTGGCCAGTTTTCTCATCAAGCCGGAGAATCGCGAACGTCTGTTCCGAGCCAGGGATAAAAACGAACTTTACCAGGTTCTTTCCGAAATTCATTTCTCTTTTCCCCGAGAAGATAAGATTATCAACCGGGCCAGCCTGCTGAAAAAGTTGCAGGACATTGAAATAAAAATCCGCCGCGCTCCCAAAGAAAAACTGGATGAGCTGCTCAAGCACCGGAATTTAATCCGGGAAGAACTGGATCAGTCGCTGCTGGCGCGTTTTGATTTATTGATGGATAGGTACGGGTACGCCGTGGCCGAAGTAATTGATGGGGTGTGCCAGAGCTGCAACATGAGTGTTTCCACGCAGATGGCTTCAGCCATTGAAGAAAGCAACGACATCTATGTCTGTGAAAATTGCGGTAAATACTTGGTGGCCCAGCAAAAAAAGGAAAAGGCCAGAGAAAAAGTGGAAAAAGAAAAACCCCTGAAAGAGAAAAAGAAAGCCCCCTCAGAAACTGCCAGAAAAGTTAAACCCTCAGCCAAAGAGAAGAAAAAGAAATAATTAACCCGGCTGTCCGTTTCTTAAATTCATCTCCCTGAAAGCGGTCTAAAGTCCAGCCTGAGTTCAAGATATAAAATCAGGGACTCCAGAAATGTGGAGCGGGAAATTTTCTATCAGCAGAAAAAAATTTAAGTCACCCAGATAAAAGAACGCCTGATAAAAAAGTTCTGGCCGCCACTTAAATTGGAAGAGGGAAGAGTAAAATTTATGGGAAAAGAGAACAAAACTTTTCTCGTCAATAATGCCAGGTAATTCTGGTTAATAATACTGCTTGGCTCTGGCTTGGGAATTTATTTTTTGGCCAGTTTACTTAGAATCTTTCTTAATTCTTTAATTACCTGACTATTAAATAATTTGCTTACTCACTTAATCTTAAAGCCGGAAGGTTAACTGGAATGAGCAAGCGGTAAACAGGAAGTTCAGACAGGCCGCGCTGCCATTGGCCGAAAAGATATTTATCAAAGAAATTCCAGGCTACCAGACCATCATCACTTTCCGGCTCGAGCAGGTAAGCGGCCAGGTAACCGAGCGGTTGAGCAGTTCTGACCAGAATAGTGCCCGGCTGAAATTTTCTGTTTTCTTTTTTGTATTCTCCCTGCAACTTGTTCAGCCGGTGTCCCTGGAAGGGCCGTTCGCTGGCTTTAATTTCTTTGGGCTGAAAAACTTCAACTTCTAAGTTTGCCTCTGTAGCCAGGCTTTCCACCAGTAAACCATGAGCTATTAGTTTTTCTATAATCACCGGGTCTGGGACGCTGAGGAGATAAGCGTAGGGCAGAGGTATGGTTCTTTTGGGCAGGTAATCAGCAAAATAAGGAACAGTTACCGGTTTAAGGCGCTCAGTTGGTTTTAGCTGGGGGAAGCCGCCGCCGGGTCTTTCCGCCACTTCCGTTTCATAGGTGTTGATGGTGACCGGGTTGGGCAGGGCTTTAAGCTCAAAGTCCAGGGCAAAACTCTGGCCCTGGGGGTTTAACCCCTGGAGAACGGTGCGCTGGTCAGCTTCTTCCAGAAGTTTCTGGATTTCGGCTGTCTTCTGGCTGCAGTAGTCAAGGATGGATTTAAGGAAATAATAACAGCTTATGACTCTGGTGCGATAATCAGCATGGACGTAGTTTTCATCCAGAATGGATAAACGATTGCGAATACCGGCGTAATTAGTGAAATAGCGGGGTTGGGGTTCAAAAGTTTCCCAGCCTTTGGCCGGGTCCCGCCAGTCCCGGAACATGCCGTAGGGGGCAGCCAGAGTCTGGTATTTTTCCTTCAAGCCTTTGATAATGGCTGGCAGCATGGTTTCTCTCTGGTACAGAAGAAGCTGGCGGTCGGAGTTGGGGTTTACCGGCCAGGAATAGGTAACTGTTTCCTGGTGATAGGCGCCGTCGGTCGTATGACAATCTACCACCAGGGCGGGGTCCCAGCGGTTGAGTATCTTACTGACTACGGCCTTCATTTCCGGGCTCTCCAGCTTGATGGCGTCCCGGTTAAGGTCCTGGTTGAGGGCATTTTGTCTGGTGCCGACGCCTTTTTCTGGACCGGGCTGCTGGGGCCTGTTTGCCGGGCTGATTTTTTCATTACCGTCGGCATTCAGGTTGGGCACAATCAGAATAACCAGGTTAGCCAGGTAAGGATGTTCACTGGTCAGGAGAATTTCCCGGGCCAGCATCAGCGAAGCTTCCTTGCCTTCCACTTCCCCGGCGTGGATGTTAGCCTGGATGTAAACCACCATCTTCTTCATCTGCCGGGCAGCCTGCGGAGTATAGACTGGCGGGTGGCTCAGGATGAGCATGGGAATATCCCGACCTTCAGCTGTCCGGCCGATGTTTTCTACCACCAGGTTGGGACTTATTTTTTGCAGTTCGCTGATGTAATTCAGCACATCCTGGTAAAGAGAAGTGGCCGTAAACTGGCTGCGTTCCGCCACGGTCAGCAAATTGGCCGGCACCCTGGCCATCATTTCCTGGTAAAAATCTTTGAGCGGTGCTGGCTGGTTAGAAGCTTTTTTCCTGGTCTGAGCCAGGCTTGCGGAAATAAGACCGGTAAACAGAAAAACAGCCAGAAAAATAAAAACTGAAATTTTTTTCTGCCAGAATTTTTTGTGTCTCATTTTTCTCATCCTTTCCTGCCCGAAATAAGAATAAAAGTTTAACCCCAGACTTTTCTGAGGTCAAACAGAAAATTCTTTCCGCTTGAGGCTGGTATCCGGTCTTTGTCCAGAGGAAGAAGGATGCAGGAAAGTTGAGGCCCAATCAGAAAATTTCGGGCTTTAACTAAATCAAGAAAAGCCCCGACAGATGCGCAGCAGATGAACTTTTTTCCTGGTGTTACAAAACGGCAGAATTTTGTTAGAATAAACACGGAAAACAAGAGGTTAATCTTCATGGGACTTTTTCCAGTCAGACCTGAAAAAGAAAAAGACCTGCTGGACAGAATGGCCAGGCTGGGCCTGAAAGAATCTGACCTGGAAGAAAAATTTATCCGTTCTCAGGGCAAGGGCGGTCAGAAGGTTAACAAATCAGCCACCTGTGTTTACCTGAAACACCTGCCCACGGGCCTGGAAGTAAAATGCCAGCGAGAACGAAGTCAGGCCCTCAACCGCTTTCTGGCCAGGCGGATTCTGGTGGAAAAGCTGGAAGCCAGGCTTCTGGGGAAAGAAACGGAAGAGAAACAGAGGATAGAAAAAATAAGAAGGCAGAAAAGAAAGAGGTCCAAAAGAGCCCGGGAAAAGATGCTGGCCGCCAAAAAACACCGGGCCCTGATCAAGGAAATGAGAAAAGTTTTTCTGGGTGAAGAGCTGGATTAAAAAGCCTTTCTTTTATTTAAGCAAAGGTCAGGGAGAGCTCAGGAAGCCAGGTGCAGGATAGCCTGGAGCAGCAGATTAGCTCCCTTTTCCAGGTCCTCGGGGTTGATGGCTTCTTCCGGCACGTGGCTCAGCCCATCAACAGAAGGAATAAAGATCATTCCCGAAGGGCAGAGGGAAGAGATTATCTGGGCATCATGTCCGGCACCGCTAGGAATAAGCCTGTAGTCATAGCCAAGTTGCTGGCATAATTTGGCCAGAAGGGTTAAGAGCTCGGTTTCTACCTTTACTGGTTCGGTGCGGTCAACCAGCTTGTGGTAAAAGGAAAGGCTGCGGGTGGAAGCTACTTCCCTGGCTAAAGCCAGCAGTTCTTCTTCCATGTGGTTTAAAGAAGAGGCTTCCTGGCTGCGCAGGTCCAGGGTAAAATCTGCTTCACCCGGAATCACAGAGAAAGAACCTGGTTTAAGTGTCACCCGGCCCACTGTGACGGTATTTTCTTCATATTTCCTCAGCACCAGCTGATGGGCCCGCAGGGCAAAATCAGCCAGCCCGATAAAAGCATCCCTTCTCAGTTCCAGGGGTATGGTTCCAGCATGTCCGGCCTGACCCACAAAAGTAGCCTGGTAATATCTTTTACCGGCAAAGGAAGAAACCAGTCCCACTGCTACTCCTTCTTCTTCCAGGACCGGTCCCTGTTCTATGTGTAATTCCAGAAAAGCTACCAGCTCAGGCCTGGTTTTGGCGGCTTCAGCCAGCGAGGTCAGCGAAAGGCCAGCCTTTTCCAAGATTTCTTCCAGCGGATGACCGAACTGGGTACGAGCCTTTTTCAAATTCTCAACCTGTAACTGCCCGGTAAAAGCCCGGCTGCCCAGGAAATCTCCCACCAGATTTCCCTCTTCGTCAGTAAAAGAAGCCATCTCCAGGGTTTTATCCAGGGTGATGTTTTCCTCTTTTATTCTTCTGAGGCATTCCAGAGCCGCTACCACTCCCACTGCTCCGTCAAAGCGGCCGCCGTTAATGACTGTGTCAAGGTGAGAACCGGCCATTACCACCCGGCTGGTCCGGCCAGGCCAGGTGCCAAAAATGTTACCGGCTCCGTCCTGCCGGTAGGTGAGGCCTGCTTCCTCAATACGTTCTTTTAGCCACTGGCGGGCCTGCAAGTCGGGCAAACTGAAGGAAGGACGGGAAATTCCGCCTCGCTTGTCCTGGCCGATTTTTCCCAGTTCTTCTAAGTCCCGGAGAAGCCGGGGAAAATTTATTCTTAATTTTTCCCACGCCATTTTTATTCCTTTTCCAGAAGAGCTACCATTTCTTTTACGGCCTGAGGTAACCCGACTATGACAGCTCTGGCGATGATGGCAAAACCGATGCTCAGTTCGGAAATTTCTTTAATCTCCACGATGGGCTGAACGTTGTGATAATCCAGACCATGGCCAGCGTGAACTTCCAGACCGAGATGGCTGGCATAAGAAGCGGCTGCTTTTACTTTTTCCAGCTGTTTTTTTCTTTCTTTTTCCGAAGTGGCTTCGGCGTACTTTCCGGTGTTGATTTCCACCAGGTCAGCGCCTACTTCCCGGCAGGCAGCAATCTGTTTTTCTTCTGCGTCCACAAAAATGCTTACCCTGATACCGGCTTTTTTTAGCCTGGGTATAAAATCCAGCAGATGTTTTTTGTGGGCCAGAACATCCAGCCCGCCCTGGGTGGTTACTTCGTCCGGGCTTTCAGGCACCAAAGAGACCAGGTCGGGCCTGATTTTTCTGGCTATAGCCAGCATTTCTGGAGTAGCGGCCATCTCCACGTTGAGCCTGGTTTTTATTACTTGACGGAGAAGCTGTAAGTCTCTTTCCTGGATGTGGCGGCGGTCGCCTCTGATATGGCAAACAATACCATGAGCTCCGGCCTGTTCGGCCAGAAGAGCCGCCAGCACTGGTTCAGGCTCGCTGGCTTTTCGGGCCTGCCTCAGGGTGGCCACATGGTCAATGTTAACGGCTAATCTCATGATTGCCTCCTTGGAAATTAGATAGCCTTTTTATCCCAGTTGATTTTTTATAAAATCAGCCAGTTTTCTGGCCAGGTCTTCTATTTTTTTCTGCTCCGGGCCTTCAACCATAATCCGGGCCAGTGGTTCGGTTCCAGAGTAACGGACTTCCAGACGACCTTCGCCGGCCAGGGCTGTTTTTACTTCCTCTATCAGATTATCATATCCAGGAAGTTCAGAGAAAGGAATTTTTTCTCTCACCCTGACGTTAAGCAGCACTTGAGGGAATTCCTTAAAACCTTCTACCAGCGCGGAAATCTTCTGCCCTTTTTCCAGCATGACTTCCATCATTTTCAGCGAAGTTAACAGCCCGTCTCCAGTAATGGCCTGGTCCAGGAAAATGGTATGGCCGGATTGTTCACCACCGAGGTTCAGCTTTTGCCGGAGCATTTCTTCCAGCACATATTTATCACCAACTTTTGTCCGCAGCATGGTTATCCCGCGCTCAGCCAGGGCTAATTCCAGTCCCATGTTGCTCATAATGGTGGCCACCACCGTGTTTTTATTCAGTCTGTTTTTTTCTTTAAGACTTAAAGCCTGGACGTAGAGCGTGTGGTCACCGTGGAGCAGATGGCCTTCTTCATCAACCCAGATGGCCCGGTCAGCATCTCCGTCGTAAGCGATGCCCAGGTCTGCTCTTTCTTTTTTGACTGTTTCTTGTAGAGTTTCAGGATGAAGAGAACCGCATTCTTTGTTGATGTTTTTCCCGTCAGGCTGACAGTTTATGGCCAGAACTTCGAAGCCAAGGCGGCGAAACAGCACCGGAGCCAAATCTGAGCTGGCTCCGTTGGCACAATCAAGCACCAGCTTTAGCTTTCCGGGATTGCTGGCGGAAAAAAGCTGCTGCAGATGCTCCAGGTATTTAAACCTGAAACTGTCCTCCACCTTTACGGCAGCGGGTTTTGTGGCCAGGTCCTTTTCTCTGGCCTTCAGAATCCTCTTTTCCAGCTGTTCTTCCCAATCCTCAGGTATTTTAGTGCCTTCAGCTGAAAAAATCTTAATCCCGTTGTCCTGGTAAGGGTTATGAGAGGCAGAGATGACCACGCCAGCGGAAAAGCCCTCTGCTCTTACCAGGTAAGAAATTCCGGGGGTAGGGATAACACCAGCAGAAACAGCCTGTCCGCCAGAGGAAATAAAGCCCCCCAGAAGAACCTCTTCCAGCCATTTTCCTGATTCCCGGGTGTCGCGACCTGTGACCAGGACAGGCAAGAGATTTTTTTCCCGAAAAAGCTCAGCCAGAGCTTGGCCGAGAACAAAAACTGATTTTTCATCCAGAGGGAATTTACCGGCCTGGCCTCGTAAACCATCAGTGCCGAAAAGTTCAGGCATAACTAAAGAGCTCCTTCAGAAATAAATTAACTTGATTTTTTAGGGCAGATTTAAGCTGCTCAAAAATTATTCCAGAATCCATCGTAATCGTTGTTTTTAGCTCCCTTTTTGCTGTCTTTACTGGTGTTTACCCCGTTTTCTTTCTTTTCCACGGTAATAGCTACTTTAGCCTTTGGGTAAAGAGTCAGCAATCTCAGTCCTGGCCTGGGTAAAATCAGGTCCACTTCAATAACTTGAGATTCAGTCAGGCTGCTGGCATCTATCGGGCTGGTGATAACCTTATCGCGGGCTTTAATCTTACTTTCCGGGCCACTGACCATCACTTTAGCTGGAGTAACCTCAACTTTAACGATACGGTAGCCTTCTGCCGGTCGGCCGATGAGCGAGGGCACTACTTCCA
>Ga0078972_1017085_pt1 | contig 10527 bp, 7 predicted proteins | sample YelNatPaOPGAMG01_FD_67568 | JGI IMG/M metagenome (GOLD analysis project Ga0078972, IMG submission 67568) | Hot spring thermophilic microbial communities from Obsidian Pool, Yellowstone National Park, USA - OP-RAMG-01 (SPADES assembly) (version 2) | ecosystem: Environmental > Aquatic > Thermal...
CCACTGGTATAGAAATCATACACATAGCACTCCAGCTAAGAAAACAACTTAACAAACTACATAAAAAAAAGAAATTTTTAGACGAAGACATTGATAATATAACTCATAATCTATTACCTGCCTTTCCACCAGGTTTATATTCCAAATATAAACACCACCAATCAACATCCGACGATGGTAAAGGATGTTAATCCCAAAAATACAGTAGGAAAGTTTGTTCATTCGCTTGGGGCAACCACCACTCTTTCAAGTTCTGGAGTTCAGAGTAAGGACGGAGTTCAGAAAATCTGAAGTTAACTCCCCAACTCCATAACTCTCCAACTTTAAAAACTCCCCTCTATCAAGAGGGGTGTTCCGAAGGGACGGGGTGTGTAACTCCTTAACTCCCCAACTCCACACTCCTTAATTTTTCTCAGTTCTTTCCTGTCATTCTGAGCTGCAGGCGAAGAATCTACTTCCAGATTCTTCGTCATGGCTTGAAAAGCCATTCCTCAGAATGACACTCCCCAACTCCGCGAAAGGATGCAGTTTGATAAATCAAACCGCTATATTCCAGATTACTAATCCATTATCGTAGCGGCCGCATTCATGCGACGGTTTTTTGTTCGACAAATCAAAGCCGCTATATACTTTCCTATTTTTGCAAATTTATCTTTCTGATTAATAAAGTTGCTTTTTTATGTGTAACACTTAATAATAAACATAACTTCTTCAATAAACACTGCCTCCGGAAACTCCTCCTACACTTAAAAAGGTTACGTTTTTTAAAGGAGGATATTCATTCAATTGCGGTTTTACAAACCTCTTTTTGCTATTATGATCATTATTAGAAGAAACAGGACGGTTTACATTATTTTCTTTTTTTATATGTAGCTTCTCCGTTTTTGTTTGATGTATCATTTCAGCACTATTTCTTATTGAAGTGGGATAGAAATAACTTTGTTTGTAGGGCTATATTCGCTTACATAAAGTGTAGTAAATGTATCATCAAAAGCAAAACCCCCATTAGTGTTTGGTATGCCTGTTCCCCCTGCATAAGGAGAATAATACCCTGTAGAAGGTAAATATTTATAAATTATACCAGTACCAGAATCAAGTATATAAATATTTCCTGCATTATCCAATTTCATCCCTGCTGGACATGATAAACTACTTATAACGGATACTATTGTAGTACCTGTTGGATCTATCTTATATACATTGCCGTTACTGCAATCACCAACATATACATTACCAGAAGCATCTGTTACAATAGCAGTAGGGTTTGTAAAACCCGATGCGAATTGCGTTACAGTACCATTGCTTGAAATCATTGATATAGTTCCGTTTCCACCATTAGCAACAAAAAGGGGCCATGATTGACCAGCGGCTGAAAAATACAATGCATCAGGTCCGTTCAATCCCTTTGCGAAAATCACTGGCGCATTTTTACCTGCTGGTATTTTAAGGATATTATTACCACTTTGGTTTGCAATATACAAATTTCCACCTGTATCCAGTGCCACATCCAAAGGTATATTATAATTTTTGTTTGCAGGGTAGGTAGTTATAACACCAGAAGGCGAAATCTTATTCATAAGGTTTGAACTGTAATTCGGAACATATAGGTTACCTGATGTATCCACAGTTATTCCGCCAGGGGTTGTTAGTGATGCAAATATCTTATAAGGGGTAAAAGGAACCATGTTGGAATAAGGTGTGTTCGCCCAAACCGTTCCTATCACCACATTGCCCAGTGTTGCATTCGCAGGAACTGTTGCAGTAATAGTGTTATCTGTCCAATTTACAATAGGAGCTGATGCACCATTAAAGATAACATTACCCTGTGTTGTAGAAAAATTATAGCCAGATAGGGTAACAGTTGAACCAATAAGCCCTAATGATGGATTAATGCTTGAGATTACTGGAACATTAGCATAAATATAAACTAATGCCCTGAAACTACCTAATGTATAAAATCCATTAATCTTGTTTGCAGATCTACCACCAGCTGGAATAGTAAACTCGGATCCTTGAGTCCCAGATGTAAATAGCCAACCCCATGCACCATACGCTGGATTATTAACATACCAACCAGTACCGAAATCTGGATCATACACAGTTACATTATTACCAGAAAGAAGTTGATATGCCTGCACTTCTACACCAGTCCATGGTTGCGTATCATTATTTATTATATAAGCAGTTACCGTTATTAAATTACCAGAGAATATTGCATTACCTATTTGAAATATTCCAGCCTTTCCTGGAAAATTCTGTCCTGAATACGGGGGTGTAACATCAATAGATTGTACCTTAAATGTATTATTATAAGCGTTGTAATCAATTTCGTATGCAGACACAGCTTGATTTACAATCTTTTGATTTGTTGATAAAGAACCACAATTGGTGAAAATTAATATACTTAACAACATAGCTATATAAGCGATCCATTGCATTTTCATTTTCATCACCCTACATTTATTATATTATTAAAAAAATATCGTTATTGTTGAATTTAAAACGCAATAATTATGTTTGTCAAGTTTTTTTTGCCAAACTACGCAAAATTTGCATTACCATACACAAAGTCTGTCCTCCTAAATAATGAATTATAATCGTATCAACTATAGCAAGCTATTCCCAGTTTAGATTAATATAACACCACCTATCTTTGCATTTATTGATTTAAGTAGCAAAATAGCATTTATAATATGTACTTTTGAATATCCCCTCTTTTTTACAATAAACAATACATTGTCAACATGATTTGATAGAATAGCGGCATCTGAAAACATACTTATTGGAGCAGAATCAATTATAACATAATCAAAATTGTTCTTTAATGTACGAATTAATGTTTTGCAATACTGAGAATCAATCAACTCTGCAAAATTAGGAGGTTGTCGCCCCGATGTAAGATAATAAAGTTTACTAAAACTATTATATTTAATCATATCCATTATATTATACTTTTCATTAATTAATAATTCCGTGAATCCTGGTACTAATTCGCTGTTAAAAAATCTATGTATAGCTGGATTTCTTACATTTGCATCAATTAGTAAAACCTTTGCCCCTGTTATAGATAAAATATATCCAAGGCTTAATGAGACAGTTGTTTTTCCCTCATTCTTACCAGTTGAAGTAATAAGTAAAACACTTTTTGATTTTTCAATAGAAGAGTACCTTAAATTTATTCTTAAAAGTCTTAATGCCTCTATAAAGTTTAGATATAATGAGTTGTTAAGAAAACTAAATAATTCATACTTGTTTGTTTTTAAATCATCTAAAAAAGGCAATACACTTATAACAGGATATTTAATGAACATTTCTATATCTTTTTCATCCTTTATTTTATTATCTAATTGATCTACTAACATTCCTACTATAATACCTATGACTACGGATATAAAAGAACCAAATAATAACCAATGTAAAATATTGCGATTCATTGGCTGAGTTGGTACAGTGGCATATTGAATAACAGTAACCGCTGTTGAACCTATGTTAAATATATTTAGATTGCTTAAATCCTTTATGATTATGTTGTACAAATCGATGTTCAATCGCACATCATCACTTAACATTATATATTTAATATGTTTTTCATTCGCTTTAAGCATTAGCTTCTTCATCATATCTATTTTTTTTCTGATAGCATTTAATTCGTTTCTTTTTTGTATAACTAAAGGATATTTATGTTTGTACTGTGTTAATAAATTAAAAAGCTCAATTTCTAAGTTAATGTATTTTGTCTCTAACTCTGAAATCACAGAGGTTTCAGCGGTATAATTAGCTCCCTCAAAAGGTAAAACAAATTTGTCACCACTTAAAGAATGTTTTTGAACATAATGTAAAAGTTTTTTTTCCGCATCTTCTATTTTCTTTTTTATAGAATTAAGTTCTTTTTTTAATTCCGATGTAATAGTTGTAAATTCTTTTTGTTTTTCTTCATCCAAAAATATTAAATAAGCATTAACTATTGCGTTGGTAGCTCTCGCTGCAAACACAGGATCATTTGATTTTATATATACTGTAAATATCAAGGAATCCGGAAGATTTCTCACATGAAGATCGTGGACCATCTTTCCGCACACGTTGTCAAAATTCTTTGTGCCTTCTTTTAAACCAAGATTTTTTGCAGCAAGAGTTATTACTGGCTTACTTCTCAAAAGCCATGGCAGTGTATCCATATAAAATGGCACACCATTTCCCCCTATGTTTATTACAGATTCTTTGATACCTCTTGGTGGCTCTATTAATAGTTTTGCTTCTGCAACATATTCTGGAGGTGTTAAAAGGTAAATTATAAACACGGTTATAAAGGCTGCAACAGAAACACCACCAATCAACATCCGACGATGGTAAAGGATGTTAATATAATACAAAATGTTACTATTTCCTGTTTTGCTGGTATTCACATTGTATTTTTATACACCCAAACCAAAAATTGCAATATAGCCAATTCGCTGAACTAAGTTCTAACTCTGAACACATGTTTATAACCAAGTGTTTAAGTAATGTGCTGGTTGCATTGACTTTAATAAAAATACATTTTAGTTTTATATGAGAAGCGAGGGTGGCGGAACTGGTAGACGCGCCAGACTTAGGATCTGGTGGGATAACCGTAGGGGTTCAACTCCCCTCCCTCGCAAATAAAAATTAGAAAGGTTAAAAGATGAAAATTTTAGATGTCCAAACACAGGGCAGTACCAAAAAGAAGGTATCTGTGATGGTACCAAAGGAGTTAGTGCAAGAGGCAGTTTCTCATAAAATATCAGAGTTCCAGAAAAACATAAAGCTACCAGGATTTAGAAAAGGTAAAATTCCAGAACCTGTAATAAGAAGTAGGTTTGCTCAAGACATAAAATATGAGGCTGAACTTGATTTAATAGATAACACAATTAATCAGGCAATAAAGCAATTAAATATAAAAGCCGTTGGCTCACCAATAATAGAAAAAAGGGATTACACAAGCGATGGTGATTTTACTTATACAGTGATAGTGGAAAATATTCCGGAAATAGAGCATATTGACTTTAAGGGGATAGAATTAAAAAAACTTCAAGTTCCACCGGTTACCGACGAGCAGGTTCAGGAAGCATTGGAAAAGATCCAGAAAAAAATGGGTGTTTTAATGCCGCTGGAAGAGCAAAGGCCATTGCGAGATAAAGATATTGCATCTATAAAATTAATAGAATTAGACAAGCAGGGCAAACCTAAAAAGATTGATGACAATATTATATGGGCTGTTGATGAAAAACTCGGAAAGAAATTTTACGATCAGGTTATAGGAATGCTTGTAGGTGAAAAAAGAAAGATCACAGTAAATGAAGAAAAAAATATCTATTATATAGTGGAGTTAAAAGGTATAAAGTATATAAAGTACCCACCTATAGATGATGAATTAGCCAAGGCAAGCGGTAAATATAATACACTGGAAGAGTTGAAATTAGCCCTGAAAAAGGATATAGAACATGAGATAGAAAGGATTAATCGGTATATGTATCAGGATATGATAGTAGCTGCTCTTATGGAAAGACATCCAATAGAACTACCTTTGAGCCTGGTAAAAGCAGAAATGGAACATATAGCTACAGAAGATGAAGCACTTAAAACAGCATATTCTATGAACAATAAGGAAGGAGTAGAAAATAGATTAAAAGAGATTGAAACTTTTGTGCGCATAGGATTAACAACCAGGATATTCTTTGATACCATAAAAAAACAAGAAAATATAATCCTGAGCGATGATGAGCTAAGAAAAGAAATAGAAAAGATAGCTGAACAAAGCAATGAAACATACGAACATGTGATGGAGAGTTTAAATAAAGATAACAGGATAGAAGTTATTAAAAATCGCCTTTTGAATGAAAAGGTTCTTGATTTGATCATGAAACATGCTAAATTTATAGAAGAGAGGATTGAAAAATAATGCTTATACCAATGGTTATAGAACAAACGCCCAAAGGCGAAAGGGCTTATGATATATACTCCAGATTACTAAAGGAGCGAATAGTCTTTATAGGCTCTCCTATAGATGATGACCTTGCTAACATAGTGATAGCTCAATTATTGTTCCTGGAATCAGAAGATCCGGATAAAGATATTTATCTGTATATCAATTCACCAGGGGGTATTGTTACAGCCGGGCTTGCAATATATGATACAATGCAGTATATAAAATCTAATGTTATAACTATCTGTATAGGCCAGGCTGCAAGTATGGGAGCAGTACTTTTGGCTGCTGGTATGAAAGGTAAAAGATTCGCTCTTCCAAACGCAAGGATCATGATCCATCAACCATCCGGTGGGTTACAGGGAAAGGCTTCTGAAATAGATATACATGCAAAGGAAATCCTGAAATTAAGAGAAGAAATAAATAAGATCCTGAGTTTACACACAGGTCAACCTTTGGAAAGGATTGCAGCTGATACAGAAAGAGATTTCTTTATGGGTGGAGAGGAAGCCATAAATTATGGTATAATAGATAGTGTGATCTCAAAAAGAGAAGACATGAAATTAGGTGGAGGTAATAACATTGGTTCTTAAAAAGGATGATAGTATATTACGATGTTCATTTTGCGGAAAAACGCAAAAAGAAGTGAAGAAGCTTATTGCAGGACCAAACGCATTTATATGTGACGAATGTGTAGAACTCTGCAATGAAATAATCGCAGAGGATTATCAATCCCAGCAGGATACAGTGGGCATAAAAAAGGCTGTACCAAAACCAGGAGAGATAAAGGCATTCCTTGATAGATATGTAATTGGCCAGGAGAAAGCAAAAAAGATAATATCAGTAGCGGTTCATAATCACTACAAAAGAATAGAATCTCACCAAAAAAATGATGATGTTGAAATTCAAAAAAGCAATATATTGCTATTAGGACCAACGGGTACAGGAAAAACTCTACTTGCACAAACGCTTGCAAAATTCCTTGATGTTCCTTTTACCATTGCAGATGCAACTACACTGACAGAAGCTGGATATGTAGGGGAAGATGTTGAAAACATAATACTCAGTCTTATACAGAACGCTAACTATGATATCAACAGAGCACAAAAAGGCATTGTTTACATAGATGAGATAGATAAACTTTCTCGTAAAACAGATAGCCCTTCTATAACAAGAGATGTTTCCGGTGAAGGAGTCCAACAAGCCCTTCTAAAGATCATTGAGGGTACAATAGCAAATGTCCCTCCCAAAGGAGGGAGAAAACATCCAGAACAGGACTATTTTAGAGTGGATACTTCTAATATCCTGTTTATATGTGGTGGAACCTTTGATGGAATAGAAAAGATTATTTCCAAGCGAATCGGGGTCAAATCAATGGGATTTGGTGCTGATCTCACAGGGGTAAGGGGTAAAAGCCTGACGGAAATTCTTAAGATGGTAGAAACAGAGGATCTTATAAAATATGGGATGATTCCTGAGTTTGTTGGTAGGGTCCCAATCATTGCAACAATGGAAGAATTAACAGTTGAAGCCTTAATGGATATACTTGTTAAACCCAAAAATGCAATTATAAAACAATATCAAAAGCTTTTCTCTATGGAAGGAATAAAGCTGGTATTTAGCCATGATGCCATAGAATCTATTGCTAAAGAAGCTATAAAAAGAAAGTCAGGTGCGAGAGGCTTACGAGCAATAATGGAGAATATCATGCTTGATATCATGTACGATATACCTTCAAGAAATGGGGTTAATGAATGTATCATAAATTCGGATGTAATATTTAAACATACTGAACCATTACTTACATACGAAAAGAAGGCTGAGGCAGGGGGAACAAAATGACAGCAGAGAATAGCAACCAATACATCCTACCATTATTACCATTAAGAGATATTGTTATCTTCCCACACCAGACAACACCATTAATTGTAGGAAGACAAAAGTCCGTAAACGCCGTCAAAGAGGCAATAAAGAATAATTCCTTTATTTTTACAACCATGCAGAAAGATCCTAAATTAGAGGATCCTAAAGAGGATAAGATTCACCCGGTTGGAACGATCTCTTCTATAGAACACCATATTGTTGAAAGCGATAGTATAAAGTTGTTAGTAAAAGGCGTAAAAAGGGCGAGAATTACATCATACAGAGATAACGGCATGTATGTAGAGGTGGAGGTATCAACTATTGAAGATGTTATTAAACATCCCCTTGAGATTGAGGCTTTAAAAAGACAGCTTGTTTCTGCATTTACGGATTACGCGAAAAACACAAATCTTATAGCTCCTGAGATTGTTACATATGTCTCTTCTGTTGATGATCCTTTCATCGTTGCTACCACTGTTGCTGGTAATATCAAGATGAAAACAGAAGAAAAACAGGCTTTATTGGAGATAGCAGATCTTGAAAAATACATGACAAAGATTATAGAGAAGCTCTTCAGTGAGATAGAGATCATTGAGATTGAGAAAAGAATAAAAGCCCAGGTAAAAAAACAGACCGAAAAAGCCCAGAAAGAATATTATCTAAATGAGCAAATGAGAGCCATTCAAAAGGAGTTAGGGGAAAAAGACGAATTTAAAACAGAGATAAAGGAGCTGGAGGAACGAATCAAGAAAAAAAAGATGTCAGAAGAAGCTACCAAGCGATGCAAGAGTGAATTGAAGAAACTCAAGATGATGTCACCCATGAGCGCAGAGGCTGCGGTTGTTAGGGGTTATTTAGAATGGATACTTTCGCTCCCATGGTATGAGTATACAGAAGAAAAAAAAGATATTAATGAAGCAAAAAGGATACTTGATAGAGACCATTATGGACTGGAACAGGTAAAGGAAAGGATATTAGAATTTCTTGCTGTAAAGGCTTTAAGTCCTGATGCGAAGGGACCCATATTGTGTTTTGTAGGACCACCTGGTGTAGGAAAAACATCCCTTGCAAAATCAATCGCTGAAGCCACTGGAAGAAATTTTGTAAGGCAATCACTGGGTGGCGTAAGAGATGAAGCCGAGATCAGAGGACATAGAAGAACATATGTAAGTGCACTTCCAGGAAAGGTCATACAATCTATGAAAAAGGCTGGATCATCAAACCCTGTTTTTCTATTTGATGAGATAGATAAAATGAGCATGGACTTCAGAGGTGATCCATCTGCAGCATTGTTAGAGGTGCTGGATCCAGAACAAAATCATGCATTTAACGATCACTATCTTGATCTTGATTATGACCTTTCAAAGGTTATGTTTATTACAACTGCTAATACAGTGGCTGGCATTCCACCTGCATTGCTTGATAGACTTGAAATAATAAGACTGCCAGGATACATAGATGTTGAGAAAATAAATATTGCAAAAAACTTTCTTATACCAAAACAATTGAAGGCAAATGGTTTAAGTGAAAATAATGTAATTTTCACAAAAGGGGCGATTGTTAAGATTATAAGAGAATACACTCGTGAGGCAGGGGTGAGAAATGTAGAGCGTGAGATAGCCACAATCTTAAGAAAGGTCGCTAAACAAATACTGGAGACAGGAGAAAGGGATAAAAAAGTTATTATAAAGGCTTCAAATCTGGAAAAGTATCTTGGAGTACCAAAGTTTAAGAAAAGTGAACTTGAAGAACGAGATCTGGTGGGAGTGGCAACAGGGCTTGCCTGGACACAGGCAGGAGGCGATATACTGGCAATTGAATCTGCAGTTGTAAATGGGAAAGGCAAGTTAACAGTCACTGGCAAGTTGGGTGATATAATGAAGGAATCCGCAAGTGCCGCCCTTAGCTATGTAAGAACAATATCAGCGGATCTTGGGCTTAAAAAGGATTTTTATAGAAAGATAGATGTACATATTCATATACCAGAAGGTGCAATACCAAAGGACGGTCCATCTGCAGGTATAACAATAGCAACTTCTCTTGTTTCCGCTCTCACAAAGATTCCTGTAAAGCATGATCTTGCCATGACAGGTGAAATAACTTTAAGGGGAAGGGTTCTTCCTATAGGTGGTTTAAAGGAGAAACTCATGGCTGCGATGCGTGCTCAGATCAAGGATGTATTAATACCAAAGGATAACGAAAAAGATGTCTCTGAGATCCCTGATGTGGTCAAAAAGGCTCTAAACATTATATATGTTGAAAATATGAATCAGGTTATAGAAAAGGCTTTAAAGGTTGATTCCATAGAACAAATATGGAAAGGGAGATTCAAGACAAACATAGAAAAAAAACTCCCACCTTTGTCACAGGTCAATAATATACAAATAACGCCGACAGAACAAACACAATCAAACAATTAACCCATCTCCCCCTTAGCGGTCGCATTTATGCGACGATGTTTTTTGTTTGATAAATCAGACCGCTACATGCACAACACACCCCGTCCCTTCGTGACACCCCTCTTTTTAGATGGGAACAAAAATCTGGATTCCCACTTTCGTGGGAATGACAGAAGGAGAAATAAGAATGATGATGGATAGATTGCTTCGCTATTGCTCGCAATGACAGTAAGACCGGGGCGTTACGAGGGAATGAAATGACCGAACCAATCTACAAACAGAGGGATTGCTTCGCCTTCGGCTCGCAATGACAGCAGCAATAGG
>Ga0078972_1017086_pt1 | contig 10527 bp, 7 predicted proteins | sample YelNatPaOPGAMG01_FD_67568 | JGI IMG/M metagenome (GOLD analysis project Ga0078972, IMG submission 67568) | Hot spring thermophilic microbial communities from Obsidian Pool, Yellowstone National Park, USA - OP-RAMG-01 (SPADES assembly) (version 2) | ecosystem: Environmental > Aquatic > Thermal...
CTTTTGACATTTCATAGTTCGCTTTTTTAATAAGCGGTTCAAAAAGGTGCTGAAACTCTTCACCGCGTTTCGCTTCTGTTTTTTTGAAAACCGTAAGAGAATAGTCTCTGACAACATCAGCGAAGAGCAAGCCGAGTGCGGAGAAAGCGCCTGGAAACTTCGGAATGATGACTTTCTTGATATTAAGCCTCATTGCAAGATTCGCCGAATGCAACGGACCAGCGCCACCAAAAGCGATAAGTGTAAACTCGCGTGGGTTATGCCCTTTTTCAACAGAAATGACTCTGACCGCCCTCTCAAGATTCGAATCTGTCACCTGAACGATTCCCTCGGCAGCATCGAGTACGGAAGTATTCAGTGAAGAGGCGATAGTGCCGATCGCTTTCCTTGCGCGCTCGATATCGAGTCTCATTCTTCCGCCGAGAAGTCCTGTTTGCGGAATCCTGCCGAGCAGAAAATTCGCATCCGTCAGGGTTGGAACAGAGCTTCTGCCATAGCAAGCAGGGCCAGGCACACTTCCTACACTTTCAGGACCGACCCGTAGCGCACCTCCTGCGTCTACGCTCGCAATCGAGCCACCACCAGCACCTATCGTATGTATCCTTATCGAAGGGACACAGACAGCAAGTCCACCGATATTCGACTCATTAGTCCGAGGAACTGCACCTGTGGAAAGACAAAGGTCTGTTGAAGTCCCTCCCATATCGAGAGAGATTATCTTCTTGATTCCTAACACATCTGCGAGGTGGTGTGAAGAGACCACACCTCCTGCGGGACCCGAAAGAATCGTCCGAACAGACTCGGAAGTGGCAAGTTCAGGCGTAAGAGTTCCACCTGAGGACGACATTATACTCAATTTATAACCAATAAGAGACTGTTTCAATCCCTCTATATGCCTTGCAACGACAGGTGCAGTGTAAGCGTTTACGACAGTGGTAGAAAACCTTTCATACTCACGGAACTCCGGCAGTATCTCACTCGAGGCGGAGACAAAAAGCCCTTCGGCGCGTAATGCAGTTGCCACTGCCCTTTCATTAGCAGGATTCTTAAAAGAGAAAAGGAAACAGACCGCAAACGATTCCGCACCTGATGATAACGCCCACCTAACTGCATTTTTAAGCGTCTCTTCATTAATCGGAACTTCAATCTGTCCGTCGGAAAGCGTGCGCTCCGATATTCCAAAACGCAAATCACGCGGAATAAGTGGTGGAGCTTTTTTTACATTTAAACTGTATAAAACAGGTCTGTTCTGCCTCCCAATCTCAATAACATCTTCGAAACCGGCGGTCGTAAGAAGCGCGGTTTTCGCGCCTTTACGCTCAAGAATCGCATTCGTGGCTACTGTCGTGCCGTATGTTATGTGCGAACCAACGGGAAGGCTTCCAGTTTTGAGCCCATCAAGAACAGCAGAAGCAGGATTATGCGGAGTTGAGAGAGCCTTGAAAACCTCTATATTCTTTCCATCAAACAAAACGAAATCGGTGAATGTTCCACCAACATCTATTCCGACATAGAAAACCTTATCTTTCAAGTTACAGACTCCACTTTGTCTAAAATCCTACTCCTACCAATATAGGTTTTCAACTTATTCCTTTTTAACCATTCTCGTTTTTGTCTCTCTTTGAAAATCCGACGCAAAAATGGACGCAAAAAATGAGATAGTCACATCCGAATAAGCAACATCTGAAACTTCTTGAGAGCAACTGTCTATGTGGTTTTGACAGGAGAGGGAAACCCCAAAAATGATGCGTCATTTCCCGATGTATTTGATGAGAAGGAAAATGTTAAGAAAGATAGAAAGAACAAGCGCAATTACCGCGAATATGAGGTAAGTCTTGTATGAACCTGACTTCGTACGGAGTTCGTCAAGTTCTTCCTGAATCTTTTTTGAGACCATTTTCTCTTTCTTGATTGCAGAAAGAATAGTCGTTCTGCCGATAAAAGAGTCGGAAGCCTGAGGGTCTTCCGCAAATCGCGCGACTGCGAGGTCGCCAATTAACTCCTCAACCGATTGATACCGTTCTTCTGGAGTCTTTGCCATCATCTTCTTTATCGCCATAGATAATTCTCGTGAGATGTTTTTGTTGAACTCCTTCGGGTCAGGAATATCTGCACGAATGTGCTTGCTCAATATGATTCCAGAAGGACCATCAAAAGGTGGCTTGCCTCTAACCATATGAAAAAGACTAACCCCAAGTGAATAAATGTCGCTTCTATAATCCAAATCTCTTCTTCCCATCGCCTGTTCAGGAGAGATGTATTCCGGCGTCCCGAGGACGGTCTCATCCGTTCCTTTCCCGAGTTCGAGTCCAAGTCTCGCAAAACCGAAATCACCTAATTTGGCGATGTCATCCTTTGCTATGATTATATTCCCTGGCTTTATGTCACAATGAACGACACCGTGGTCCTTCAAAAAGTTGATTACCTTCGCCACCTGAATGACTATCTCGATGGCATAAGACGGCTCCATCGGACCTTCTCTTTCAATAATATCTTCTGCTGTCCTCCCCTCAACGAATTCCATCGAAAAATAGTATTTCCAGTCTTCTCTACCGACATCATAAACGGTAATGAGATTAGGATGGTTCAATTTTCCTAACAGTCTCGCTTCGAGCAAAAACCGTTTTCGGAACTCCTCGTCATCAACCCATTTCTTGTGGAGTATTTTGAGAGCAACGATTCGGTTCATAGACAACTGTCGCGCACGGTAAACCACTCCAAGACCACCTTCGCCAACCTTTGAAAGAATCTCATAACCTGTAACAGCCATCTCCTTTTTTTCTTTGTCTTTCTCAAGTCTCTCATAAGCCAATTTAATCGCTTTCAACTGCTCCTGCCCCATATACCCGCGCTTAATCACCGCCTCATCAAACGAAATCACAGGGTCTTGTGATAGAACCTCCATCACTTCCTGCAACTGACTGGGGCTCATAAACCCGTTCTTTACCGCCAACTTCCCATACATCAGGTCAACTTCGCGCACAAAAACCCTCCCGTCTCACCTCAAAAACAGACCATCTCCCTCAAACAAGCAAACCGTTTATCTACATCTTCCCGACTCACGCGAGCGAACCTATCCGCACCGCAGGTCTGACAGCAGAACGATGCGGTAACCGTCGCGTATGCAAGGGACTTTTTCAGCGTCCTACAATCAAGTCTCCTCTCATTTGCAAGACATCCAGCGAGTGCTCCTGCAAAAGTATCACCTGCACCTGTCGGGTCGTAAACATCGCTTAAAGGATACGCAGGCAGTGCGATGTACTCCCCGCCAAGAAATGCAATTACACCTTCTGCGCCTCTTTTGATAATAACACAGCGCACCCCCGACATCTCCCTTATTCTCTCGATAACGCGAACAAGATTCCACTCATTATATATAAGACGCGCTTCATCATCGTTTATGAGCAAAATATCCACCAACCCAAACAAAGAAAACAGTTCTTCCTTATTGTTTTTTATCCAAATGTCCATAGTATCCAAGATGACTAACCTTCTTTCAGGAATCTGTTCAAGAACTTTTTTCTGAATGGAAGGAGCGGAATTACCCAAAAGCACAACATCCGCCTTCGAAGTCGCCCCTTTTACGACAGGGTCAAAACCCATCAGTATCTCATGAGTAACAGATACAGTCTCTCGACGGTTTAAGTTCTGCTCATATCTGCCATGCCATTTGAAAGAACTGATGTCATCGCGTCTTACGATACCGTCCGTCTGCACGCCTCGCTCATTCAATAGTTTGATATACTTCTGGGGGAAATCTCCACCGATGATTCCGATAAGAGAAACAGGCTTATGAAACAAGACTGCGGCAAGAGCGGCGAATGTGCCAGAACCACCAAGCCTCTCCTCCTCTACCGCACAAGGTAACTCAATCGTGTCAATAGCAACGGAACCTAACACCGCAAGCAAACTTTCCCTCCTTACATAAACCAAAACCATTTTACAGAATCCCCTTTGCTAATCAAGCACTTATACCTGTCATCATCCAAGATTAAGCATAAAAAGTGTTGACTATCTGAAAATTGAAGTTAAAATTCCCACCCTATAGGTTCTTAGATGAAAGGATGGTTTATGAGATATCTACTGTCAAGTTTAAGCCTTTTGATTATCACATTAAGTCTGATGGTGTCAGGATGCGTATCCCACGGCGAGGGCGAGAAACTTCAACTTGTAGCGAACCTCCCCGACGCACAAGAAGGGGTCTCATATTTATTCAACATAGTCGCGGATAAACAACCGTCCGATGTTGGCGTGCGGTGTGTAATCGTGATTCCGCAAAAAGCGCCGCCAGGTTATACCCTCGGACTTCCACAAGGAATCCAATTGACTCCTAACGGACTCTTAAAGGGCAAGCCAACAAAGTCTGGGAACTACTATTTTTCTGTGCACGCCCAACTACTAACAGAACCTCGTAAGTATCATAAAGAGACGGTCAAGCGCGCAGACTACACCCTCGCCGTAAGAGGGTTCGAACTGGCATCAACAGTTCCTGAAGGCTTACAGGATGTAACTTATTCGTTTAATCTGATAGCGAGCAAAACGCCATCCGATACGAAGATTGAGTGCGAGTTACAAAGCGGCGGCGTATTGCCGAACGGATTGTCTCTTACAACATCAGGCGCAGATGCAGGACTATTAAGCGGAACGCCTACCGAAAGCGGAGTATTTAATTTCACAATACGCGCTTGGGTAAGCGGTCATCCTACTAACTACAAAGAGCAAGCATACAAAATAGTTATAAATACATTTGAATGGGCACGCGCTATTACAGCCGCAAGCGATAACTGCACAAAACCCGATGTCGCTGTTGAGCCGAACGGCAAAGCGCACGCAGTTTGGCTCAGATATGTCGCCGCTAATAATGCGAATGTTCTTGTTTATGCGAGCAAACCCGAAACGCCTGAAATTGCGACCACGGATTTGACGGTCGCAACGAGTGAGGATGTGAAGTTTGCGGCTATTGGAGTCGGACAGGTTAACGGCATAGACACAGCGAGCGTCGCTTGGATTTCGTTAGGAGGCGGAACGGTTAAGGTAAAGTTTGCCACTTCAAACGATTGGGTTGGTAGTCTTCAAGAATACGGTTTGAGTTCTGCAACCGCGGAAGGCGAATGCGATGTAATTTATACGAATGATTGGTATGTTGTATTTACGGTTCGCAACGGCGCAACAAACGGGGTATTCATTTGGCAACCTGCAACGAGCAATGTCAGTCAGATAGCAAGCGGAGATAATTTTACGGCGCCACGCATTGCGGTTGATTCTTCGGGAAATCTGATTGTGGTTGTTCACAATTCCTCCACTTATGGTGTGAAATTGTTTGTTCAGAACGACGCGAATTGGGATGAATATGAGGTTTCGACAAACGGCGTTCAGCCTGACCTGTGCGTCGATAACGATGTTGCGCACATCGTTTGGAGTGAGTCTGTTTCGGGCACTTGGCGTGTGTATTACAGACAGTTTGCGAACGGTGCGTTCGTCGGAGATAGTATTGACCTGTGTGAAGGCGAGAAGCCGAGAATCGTCAAATCTCTCGAGACGAACAGTTTTTATCTATTTTTCGTTCGTTCGAACGGGACATATTATCTGCCGTATTGGGCGGCGCTGATGAACGGAGCGGTTTATCACGAGAAAGCGTTATCGGATTACACGCCGCCGCTTCAAAGCGCTGATACCGATTCTTTGGCGGTCGTTGCCAGAAATAATGAACTATCGGAGAAAGAGGTTTTGATATTACTTCAAGACATTGAGGCAGGTAATGGAATCATCCGCTGGTCTGCATACACCCCCCACGCATGGTCTTATCCCGAAGAGATACCGCCAGCGGTCAGTGGAAATCAATGTTATTATCCTGCAATGGTCGTCGCAGCCGACGGAACAAAATACGCTTTATGGACAGAATATACGGGCGCGTATCCTGATGGCGAGAACGATTTGTTCTTGTCCATCAACAACGGCAGTGGATGGAGTAAGCCTATAAATGTGAGCAACAGTCCGACAAAAAGGTCATGGCATGTAGTCGCTACCCTTACGCCAACAGGCAAACTTGCCTTCGTCTGGTATGAACAACCTGCCGGAACTAATGACGCCCAAATCCACTACGGCGATTACGATTACACGACTCCCGGTGATGTTTATATAGAAAATATATACCCTTCAAACAATTATACAGTATGGCCCTCTATCGTTGTAGGTTCAGATGGCACTACGCACATCACTTTTAGAGGCAAAAACGCCTCGAATATAAAAGTCGTTTTCTATACAAAGGGGGGGCCTAGCAACTGGGCTGTTGCAGAACAAATCAGCTTCAAGCCTGATGGCAGCGATCCCCAAGAGGCATCTTTGCCCCGCGCTTTTGGCGTAGATGAAAACGGAATAGTTTATACAGTTTGGTGCGAAAAGGCAACCACTGCTACTGATAAAGGACCCTACTACACAGATAACGCTACTGGAACTTGGGCAAATGGACTTTATATTGAAGATCAACCTAATCGAGGAGGTGATAGAGGAAATTTAGTTCTCACAGGAAATGGAAAACTCGCTATGTGGCAAAGTGCTGGGAAAATAAGATGGAGATATCATAACGGCACTGAATGGTTGTCATCTGTCGGTGATATATCATTGAATGCAGCAGACATCTTTGCGGCAAGTGATGGAAAACGGAGAGCATCTTTGATTTTTACTTCCTCTACAAAGGTAGTTGAAGCCATCTTCGATATCGCGACTCTCTCTTGGCTCTGTCGAGTTATATCAGTTGAAAATCAAACTGGAAGTTATTTCAAGACAAGTTACTCTCTTGACGGCTCTCTCTATGCTTGTTGGACAGAAAATTATAAAGTGAAATGGAGCAGATGGCGGTAAAAAGTTCGTAAGAAATATCAAAATAAGGACAGTGTCTTTTCCTATATTCTTATAGGGCAGATAAGTTGCCGACAGTAAGTGTAGTCATTCCGACATATAATAGAGCATTCGTTATAGGCGATGCTATTCGTAGCGTGCTTGAACAGACATTTCAAGACTTCGAGATTATAGTCGTTGATGACGGCTCAACAGATAATACCGCAGAAGTGGTTAAGAGTTTTAATGACGATAGGATAAGATACATTCGGTTAGATAAGAACCGTGGCGCCGCCGCGGCGAGAAATGTCGGAACCAGAGAATCAAAAGGAGAGTATATCGCCTTTCTGGACTCTGACGATTTGTGGCTACCTACCAAATTAGAAAAGCAACTTGAAGTCTTCAAAAAAAGCAATCCCGGGGTTGGAGTCGTTTATTGCGATATTTTCGTATTACTTAGACATAGGGTATATGTGGTTAAGCGTCGAGACAAAGGACATATTTACTCTGAATTACTCGGAGGAGCAATATCAACCCCCAGTTTGCTTATAAGAAGAGAGATTTTGAAAGATGTGGGAGGATGGGATGAATCTTTCCCTGCGGTTCAAGACAGAGAATTAGAATTGAGGATTTCTAAGAAATATGGTTTTGAGTATGTCGATTCAATCGAGGTTGTAGTTAGGGCTTTTAGTAAAGGAGTCTCCTATTTAAACAATCCCAACAGAATTTTGGGATTGAACCTCTTTATGAAGAAATATCTCAAAGATCTTCTTGCTAACAAACAGGCAATGGGAAAAACATATATTGAAATGGCACATTCTTATTGTCGTATCGGCAAGTGTAATATCGGAATAAAGTATATGTTAAAAGCGGTTTCTTTAGGTTATGTTAAGCCAACGGTAGGAATTATGTTACTTGTGGCGATGTTTGGTTCAGATATATACAACATCATATGGTCTATTTATCAGACTATTCATCGCCTATTTTTCAAGGTATGGGGAAGGAAAAGAATACCCAAAAACATTATGGAGTTCTTGATGCGATACGAAAGAAACAAAAGACTTTTAGGGTTATCGAAGTAGCGATTTCAATTTAGGAATTCAGAATGATAAAAAGTAAATATTATGGTGACAGTCTCTCGAACATCGAACCATCGTGCTCTCTTATTTTAAGAGACAGGTATATAGACGCTGAAATTGTCATAATATCCCGAAATAGACCCGATATGCTAATAGACTAATATCAAGACTCAAAAGAAGTTGAGCCTAATATTCCTATAATCGTCGTTGACAACAACTCCAATAAAAGGTCTGTTTCTTTATATGATTTTACTAACACGCCTAATGTACGACTTATAAGGCTCATTAGAAATCTATTTAATCCGTTCCGCAATGTAGGTGCGTCTATTTCGAAAGCGGACATCATCTTCTTCTTGGGTGACGATGTCTACCCTACCGCGAGTTTCGCAGATAAGGTAATAGAAATTTTCTCAAAAAATGAGAAAATAGGTGTCATTGATTTTTCGCTATATGATACAAAAACGAAGAAGAATCTGCTTTGGGAGCGTCGTAGCAAACAGCCGATAGACTTTTGCAATGCAGAATTCGCAGTCCGCCGTTTGGTATGGGAAAAAGTTGGTCATTTCCCCAGTTTCTCTCCTGCTCGTACTCTTACAATTGAATTTTCGATTCGCCTTCTCTCCGCAGGTTATCGCATCCTCCATCTCCCTTCAGTAGTGTTTCATCACAACACCACATACACGATAGGAGGAAGCCGCTTTCATAGGATGTGAAGTCTACCTGCATGGGATGGCGTCTTCATCAGGAATTTCAGTCTATTTCGCGCTCTTGTGTTTTGCATTAGGATTGCTATAGGTAATGCCTTTACGGCAATGGTTGATGGATGGCAGCATCTCTTTATAATATCGTGTTTCTTGCTTCTGAAAATTGTACCCCTATCAATCGCAAAGAGGAAGAAAATTGATAAGAAGATTGAGGATTTGTATTGGAAGCCTAACAAAGAGTATGGTTTCAGTCATCCTATTTGTAAAAGGGTATTGCCTGCGTTAAAGAAAGCCTTCTGGAAGGATTGTAGACCTTAACTTCGTCTGGTGAACTTTTGTATCCTCTAACATACGACAACAAAATCCATATCAAAGCGTCAGCAGATATATTTCAGAGCACTATTAGACTATTTGGTGCACAGTCTGTATAATTGTACCCAAATTAAAAAGGAAAAGCGCTATGCTGGTTTTAGTGCAGGATTTCAGACACGGTGAACTGATGCTTGTAGACGCACCTGTTCCGCAACTCGAAAACGGCGGCGTTCTGGTGCGTAACCATTTCTCTTTCGTCTCGCCAGGCACGGAACTCGCTACAATCCGCTTCGCAAAAAAATCGTTACTCGGCAAGGCGCTCGCTCGGCGTGACCTGCTCGCCAAAGTGCTCAAAAAGATAAAAAGCGACGGCTTATTCGCGGCGTTCAAAGCGGCTATGGTGCGTCTTGAAGAACCGCTACCACTTGGCTACTCATCCGCAGGTGTCGTTGAAGCGGTCGCTGACGATGTGGTTGAGTTCAAAGTCGGCGATAAAGTCGCCTGCGCAGGAGTCAGCTACGCATCGCACGCCGAAATGGTCTTCGTTCCGAAAAATCTGACCGTAAGGGTTCCTGACGGCGTCTCCTTGCGTGACGCTGCATCCGTCGCACTCGGCGCAATCGCAATGGAATCCTACCGCGTGGCGGATTTACATCTCGGCGAAACTGTCGTTGTGATTGGGCTCGGCGTGATTGGTCAGATTCTGGTTCAGATTCTGCGTAGCGCTGGATGCCGCGTAATCGGATATGACACTAACACGAAACGCGTCGAGGAAGTGAAATCCAACGGGTTCACAGATGTCAGTTCCGATGTCAATGCGCTGTTGTCGCTGGTTGCGGCGCTCACAAACGGTTCAGGTGCGGACTGCGTCATCATCGCAGCGGCAACCGAATCGAACGGACCCGTTGAGTTAGCGCCACAACTCCTTCGCAAACGAGGTACCGTCGTTATCCTTGGCGACTCAGGGCTTAACATCCCACGAAAACCATACTACGAAAAAGAACTCCAAATACGGTTTTCGACATCTTACGGTCCAGGCCGCTATGACCCACAATACGAAATTTACGGACAGGATTACCCTATCGCTTATGCTCGATGGACTGAAAAGCGGAATATGGAGGCGTATCTACAACTCTTATCGAAGGGTGTCGTAAAACTTGAAGGAATCATTGACGGTGAGTGCCCGCTCGAAGACGGCTTGAAAGCGTATGAAAAACTCGAGAAGGGAGAACTTCGGAGTGTTGTTTTCACATACAAGCCTGAGAAAGAACTGGTAAAGCCAGTCCGTATTCCGCGACCTGCCGTCATAAATAAAACAGGTCTGCGTTTCGGACTTATTGGAGCGGGTGCGTTTGCGCGTTCGGTTCTGCTTCCGAACCTCTTGAATCTCGGTGCAAAGCCTGCGGTCTTATGCACGCGCTCGCCCGCCAAAAGCGCCGTCTATGCGAAAAAGTTTGGCTTCGAGCAGGTCACAGCAGACATTGAAACCGTCTTCAAATCGGATGTGGACTTCGTCGTGATTGCTACGCCGCATTCGGAGCATGCAAAACAATTGAAGACGGATATAGAAACGGGAGACACAGAGATCTGAAAAA
>Ga0078972_1017087_pt1 | contig 10526 bp, 12 predicted proteins | sample YelNatPaOPGAMG01_FD_67568 | JGI IMG/M metagenome (GOLD analysis project Ga0078972, IMG submission 67568) | Hot spring thermophilic microbial communities from Obsidian Pool, Yellowstone National Park, USA - OP-RAMG-01 (SPADES assembly) (version 2) | ecosystem: Environmental > Aquatic > Thermal...
CTCGCCCAAGTCCTTGAGAGCGAACACTTTGTAGTAGTAATCGGGAGGTGTGCCAGTATAACTTGATACGATCGTCAGTATTGTGTGATTATAGATTGTTATTGGCGTTACATCGCCATCTATCTTTAGCTTTATGACCAGAGAGTACGTAATAGTCTGGCCGTAGTTTGTGTTGTTCCATGTATTCCTAAGGTTCTTGAATGTTATGTAGCTTCCAGTGTCGTTTACCCATACATCGCCCCAGGAGAGAAGAACCCAGTTCTCCCAGCTCCTGCCGGTCGAGTTGTACAGATAACCCCTTGCCTCGTTCTTTGCAAGGCTTTTGCCCCAGTCATCAACCAGTGGAACGGTCCAAGTTCCAGCGGTCCAGCCAGCTGCCTCAGCCTGCTTGATGGTTGCTGTTGGTACTATGCTTAGTAAGAATGCGAATGCTAGTGTTATCGCAGCTGCTCGTAATACGTTGCGATTCATTATTTCTTTCACCATTTTGCCTTTTAGGCAGCCCGAATCCTGACTTTAGCCTATTTAATGGTTGCCGGGAAGAAATCCCTTTTTTCAAACTTCTTTTTTCCTATATGGCTGAAAAATCGTTTTTTCTTTGTTCTAGTGCACTAGAAAAGTTCTAGAACGGGCATCTTGTACTGGTGACTCTTCTTTTTACGCGCTACGTCACGAGCTTGAACATTGCTTTCTTGCTTGTCCTTTCCCTTTGCAGGGCTCCTTGTCTTGTAGGTCCTTCCCTGATCCTGTGTGCTTGCTGTGCGCTTGTAACTGCATCGCTTACTTTAAGTTGAAGGCAGCGCGCATAACCTGCGTGCAGTCCTTTATTCTTCCATTCGGAGCCTTAGAACTGAATTATTCACATGATATACGCACTCTGGCATGATCCGAACTGCTTAGCCCCTCTTCATAAGGTGGTGTTAAAGTCAATATTATCTGAATTTGCAACTACTGGCTAAGCAGGCTTAATAAGAAACCATGACTCTTTGTGAAAGGGGCCATGTCGAGAAGGATTGAATTTAAGCCATGCAGTAGGATCGTTGAACGTATAGCTAACAAGCCGCTTAGGTTTGCTTCTGAGTTTAACATCCTCTCCGCTGAGGTCTTGGTTAACGGAGGGGTAGCTGATGAGCGAGTCTCCGAGATCGAGAAGCAGGTGGAAGTATTCAAGGATAAGCTGCCTTATCCATCTCTACTGTTGAAGTTGGCCGAGATGTGGCTTGCGTTGGGGAACAAGCAGAAGGCTGAAGTGTACCTGCAAAGGGCTCGTGGCCTGGATACCCTCTACCTGCACCTGTCCGATCCTGGCCTCATATTCAATCAAATTGCCTTGATGCAGGCCAAGATGGGCCTTAAGGCAGAGGCCCTAGAGGAGAACTACTCGTTCCTGAAGGATTTTCCGCGTGGAGATATCAAAGACGAGGGTTACAGGAGCTTGGCCATGACGGCCGCCGACTGCATGCATATCTCCAGGCAATGCTCCGAGGAGCATGTAATTGAGTGCTCCATACAGAACATCAGGAAGAAGGCCGAGAGGGAAGATGCCTATGGGCTTGTTGCAAGGAAGCTCTGCATGAGGAACGAGTCCGAGCCAGCTGAGGCTGAGCTGATATCGTTTGCTGAAACGTTTCTGCAAAAACTGAGTAACCCTCCAGATAGGATCTTCACCAATGTTCAGCTGGGGATTGCGAAGGCGTTGAAGGGGTATCGAGCGGGCGCGGAGAAACACTTTAACCTCTGCAAAGCCATGGTGCTTAAGGCAAGCGAGGTTGTTAGATTCCTCGGAGAGATGAACTTATTCAGAGCTTATGTGCAGGCGGGATTCGTACCTGAGGCCGAGGAGATGAAGGGAAAGCTCAAAAACCAGTTCGAAGAACTTCTCATGCATTACCACTTGTAATATGTGCTGAATACCCCACTGGTTCCGAATCCTAAAAAGATTTTGGTGATTCATCCCATGGAGCGGAGCGACAGTGAACGCTTCTCATAGGTGCGCTGAAGGAACAGCTGATTTAGAAACTCCTCAGATGCGCGGCTCAGAACTATAGCGGCAAATTTAAATCTGTGTATTTTCTGTGTATAGGTGCGTGATGTCTATGGGGTACAAAACAATCAGCCTTTCGGATGAAGCCTACAAAACCCTTGCATCGTTAAAGAGAAGGGGAGAGTCTTTCACAGAGGTAATCATTAGGCTCTGCTCCGGGGTCCCCAAGAAGCCCTTGGCGAGCTTCGCCGGATCATGGATTATGAGCGATGATGAAGAAAAGAAGATCTTCGGTGAGATTTCGGAGTTGTGGAGAAGATATGAAAAGAGTTTGCTTGGACACAGATTTTCTAGTGGCATTGTTAAGAAAAAATCCAGAAGCCACTAAGAAGGCTGAGGAATACGATTCCATCAGAGCAGAAGTTTCCACCACATCGATGAACGCCTTTGAAATCTACCTAGGCGCCCTCAGGTCAAGGGAGCCAGAAAAGAATGTTAAACAAGCTGAAGACTTGCTCAACTCGATAAAGATCCTCAATCTCACATTGGAAAGTTCGAGAAAATCAAGTGAAATCCTTTCTGCACTATTCCACAGAGGAGAGCCTATAGATCTAAGGGATGCGATTATAGCTGGAATATCATTAATTGGCGGATGCAAACTTGTAACGAGAAACACGGAACGCTTCAAAAGGGTCACAGGACTTGGCATTGAAACATGGTAAGGACAGCAATTGTCTTTGATTCCTATATTATAGTGCAACATGCATAAGTTGCGAATAATTCTCGGAGATGGAGATAGCTGATGCCCCTAAAGCTTACGAGCTGAAGTATAGTTAGGGCTGTTATCAGGTAGGCGAGATAGAAGAAACATGCAGATGAATATATGAGGAGTTAACATCATAATCTATACAAGCTTTTATAGCCATTATCGAATAAACTTCACTTCATTGCGTATACCATGGAAGTCTCATTTCCTTTCAAACAGAGATTTTACAAGATCCAAGGAATCTTGTCATTAAACCGAATCTTGTACTAGTGAACCTTCTCCATTCTCTTTATGCGCAATTGCCTTGCCAAAAGGGCAAGAACTGCAGCATCCTCAACAGCAACGAGAGCAAGGAAGAGCTTCGTTGGGGGCTCGGGTTCTACGATCAGCTCTACCTCCATGCACTCCGCATGCTCATTGAACGTGTCGCCTGGCCAGGAAGCGCTTACCTTCCAGGTCCCTTCCTTTTCCGGCCTGAATGAATCTTTGAACTCCCCTTCTGGGCTTGCCAATACCGTGTGATTTACTGAGCCACCTTCCGGACTTCTGTACTGTATCAGTATTGTGGCGTTCCTGCATGTAGAGTTTAGGATGCCCAAGAGCTGCACAGACTTTCCAACTGTGGTAGTTAATGATGAAAGGGATATGGAGATTGTAGTCGGTTCCTTGACGAATACCCTAAGGGAAGCAGGGGAGCTGCAGGCTCCGTCAAGCGTGGCACGTATTGAGTAATTTCCAGCCTCTTTTGGTGCTGCCATAGCAAAGCTGTAAAAACCTGATGAGTTGGAATTGGTGCGAGCGATGGTCTGCCAATCCTTGCCGTCCTTCGAGAGTTCCAGCAGCACCTCAACGAGACGCGCAGGATATGCTTGGCCGTAAACCAGGATGGGCATTACTGGGTAGGTGAAGGAAGAATTCAGGAGGCATGTGATCGAGTTTTGTGATACTTTGAAAGTTGCAAACGCCGGGCTTTCGTCAACAGTTGCCATTACTAAGTATTCGCCCAACGAAGCATTTGGCTGAAGGGCGAGAAGTGTGAGGAAATAGCCTTTTGAATCGCTGTGCGTGAAACCAAGATTAATCGAAGTATTATCTGGCGTTAAGACAGTTATCTCGACGAATGTTGATACAGACCTATTCACTTGGTCTTTCACGAAACCGCTGATCTCGACGAACTCGCCCGCAACATAAGCATCTCTGTCCGTCCTTACTTCTATGGAGTATTGGGTGCAAAGAACGAAAGTCACTGGGGCGAACGCTATGGCAAAGGATGCTATTACTGCCAAGATCCACTTCGAATACAAAGAGACCAACTCAGCGCTTTGGCATGTGTTACAGGTGGGGATGGTGATTTAAGTGCTACTATCGCTCGTCAAGCAATTCTGCTCTCCCTAGAGTCGAAAATTTTGAGAGGCTGCAATTGAATGGATTATTATAGCTCAGCTGTCTAGGCACTTCTAAACACAAAACTTCATAAAATGGGCTACTGTCGCCATCTTTTTGATACACTTGGCATATTAGATGATAAAATTCTGTAAAAATTGGATTGCGCAGCCAAAGGGCAGGTAAGCAAGTCATCCAACCGCTAAAGCATCTTGCTCAATCACTTTCTAAAGCCATCTGCTGTCATTACTTGACATCAGCATGGGCCCTTTAGCCCTTACTTTGGTTGCTTCGCCAGTCGTCGGATCTATCGCTATGCTAGGTCCTTCATCTTGGATATCCCAAGAAGTGGCTCTGGGGTGTCAGCAACAGCAGCAAGAGCAACGCTTTCGCTATCAAGAGCTCTAACGTAAAGCACTACTAGGGGAGCCTCAAATTTTCTCCCGTCAGCCAGGACCATCGTTCTGCTAGCTACTGGGCTTATCTTCAGCTCCTTCACCACGGCTGGTTGAACGACCATGTACCAAGAGCCAATATCAGCCAAGAACTCGACTTCCTTCAGTCTTGCTTTATCGGGCGAACCGATCGTGGCCTTGATCTTCACATAGCCCATCTTGCCAATGTTAAGGTACCAATCAGAGGCACGGGCTTCTTATATATTAATTTATACGTATTTGAGTTTTCAGCAAGTAATACAGTAAGATAGAGGCAAGATGAATGTACTTATACAAATCTTTCTCATAAGACAATCAAGATTGTTGAGCTAAGAGAAGAGTTTGTATGTCTAATTAGAGAGACATGTTGTTAGAATGTCCTTTTAATCCATGGTATTCTATCGAAGCCACTATCGTTTGAGTAAATTTTACTTAGGTTTAATCTCTTCATCTGTGCTGCAATTATTATATCATCCCACATGGACCATGGGAGATTCGTCTCCAATCGAATGGCTTTTTCTTCTTCGAAGTCCAGCATGTGCGTTTCGATTTTCTAAAGTGATGTCGATCTCTTTAAGAATGATAAGAATAGGGAGCCGCCTTTTTTATGCCAAGCAGTAGCCTCAACTTTCTGGGAATAGTTATTCTGCCTTTGTTCCCAATTTCTAGATTCCACTTTATTTTTCCAAATAAAGGGACCTCTATCTATTTTTATAAATCTTCATGACTCAATAGTTGCAAATCCAAGCTGATGTAAGGAAGTTGTGAACAGATGTAGCCTAGAGAATAGTCCCTGACATTCAGAGCCAAATAGAGAATCTATTAGTCTATTTTTGAGACAGATTCTAGTCAACAGACAGCTGGAAAATCGCATCTACTGTACTATTTGGCCCGGTGCTGTAAGAGATTAAAATAGAGATATCCTTCCTTTGCATCGTCTTCTTCCTGCTCCTCAGCCAGTGAGATATGGCCCTCTTGTGGGAGCTGAACGTGGTTTCAGTATTGATTATGTATCTATGGAAGCTTTTCAGAAATCACGACATCGATCTACAGGCTTGGTAGGCGCAGGATAACGTATGAGATATGCAAAGCTTCTGGCATTATGGCCTGATCCAAGTTGACTGTGGATCAAGGGGCACCCTATTGCGAAGAAGAATGGTAAAGGAGTTTTAAATAAATAGCCATAATTTTTTGGGTTTGGCAATTTTCTAGCCATTCCTTTCATCGAGCTTTTCCTCTATCCTGTCAAGCCTCTTCCTGATCTCCTCTAGCTTGTAGTCGTAAAGGCGTGACATCTTGTCCAACATTGCGCGGATCTCCTCGATCGATTTCAGCACATCCTGCGTCTCTAACCTTTTGCCTTCAGCAGCTTCCTCCTTGACATGCCTAAACCTAGCCTTGATCAGCAGAGCCCTTATTGAGCTATAGGCAGAAGCAAGGCGAAGGTCCATCGAGCACCTTTCCACAACCTCTCCATCTACGGAGATCTCTTTCCTGCCCATATTGGACAAGGCGATCAAGGTTACTCCCAAAACTAGGAAATAGTACGCGTAGATTGCAACATCATTCGCGGCCACCTCGGCATTAAGGAAAGCGAGCAAGATTGCTGCCCAAATTAGGAGGAACATGAAACAAATTACTGATATCCTTCCAGCAAACAGTGTTGGCCCGTCCGACCTTAGTGAACTTTTCGCAAAGGAGAAGATTCTGGGAATATAGCAAAAAGGAATAACGCTAGATTCATCATATCTGGCTGCATAGAATGCAAACAATGGAAAACAGATAATGGAAACGACAAAAGCGGAAATAGAGGGTACAGGGGAAAAATCAGGAAAAACGATGAAGATAACTGAGAATAACCATGCGGTAAGGAAAAAGATGGCAATGGCGAGGTTCCACTTCAATTATGAGCTGCTCCATTACCACATTCAGGCATTAAGCCTTGCTGTGCTCAACAGCTTTATATTAATCCTGCCATTGCAAGTACCTCGCTTTTTGAGATGCTCTCTAGGGGGAGTTTAGCGTTGAGCTTCCCCGTTACGAGTATGTTAAATTTAGACTATAATGTCTAATAGAAAAAGGCTCTCGTAAAGCGTAATCGCATCATTTCTTATGATCTGTTAGACTTTCTCTTCAACTGGAGTCTTAACTTTTTTTGCCTTCGGCGGTCTTCCTCTCTTGCGCTTCTGTCGTCTTCCCTTTAGCGCCTTCGAGGGCCTTGCCCTTCTGAGCTTCGGCGGCCTTCCTCTTCTCTTGCTTCCTTTAATAATGGATAGAACCATGTTTTTGGTTATATCTCTCATGTCGCTTGCCACGGAGTTCATATCAGCCCGAAGCTTTCTTGCAGCGGCAATTATACTTCCAATGTCTTTTTCCTTTTTCCTAGCCATTTTCCTACCTATCCATACATTACGTATAAGGGATATTTAACTTTTTATAAAATAATTTTCTATACGTAATATTTGTGCAAAATTCCAGCAAAAAGCCAATCATCAAATACTTAATTTTTCGATTAATTCAAAATTGAAATTCCTTGCGCTACTATCAATAATTTATCAAGAAACGATCTTGAATGTGAAATTTTTCTGTAGCTTAATTTTTTATTTGCCCCTTCATTCGATCGCTGCAACCTGAGTGTTTATCTTCCTAATTGTTCCAGTATCGAACTTTGGTCGTCTATCGTAGCTCAATAGTCCGTTTACTTCCTGTTCGATGTCGTAAAGCTGTGTGTAGCAAAAAGCTGAAATCCGAGGATTGGACAGTAATGATTCGGTAAGGGACTTGTATCGAGCTAAAAATTCTTCTTTGGTTTTCGGCCTTTTTCCATAACCCCAGGCCTTTCTTTCTTTAGCATGCTCAGGATTCCACCAGGTTCCTCCATATTCGCTGACCATCACAGGCTGGCCGGAATATTCGACGCTTTCTTCTCGAAAGTTGATCCATAGATCTTTACCAGATCCTGTTTCACCAAACTTTTCGTAATGTGACCTGAATGCCACTGGATCTTGCTCATAGTCGTGGATATCAAAGATGTCCGTTTCGACATGGACATACCCGCTGGAATCTATGATGGGTCTCGTCGGGTCGAGCAGTCTTGTGACTTTGACCACCCTTCTGATGAAATTCATCACATCCTTGTCAGATCTCTTGAATACCCTTTCATTGAATGGGGTCCAGATCAAGATCGATGGGTGGTTGAAGTCCCTTTCCAAAACTTCGATCCACTCGTCCAACAGAGCTTCCCGAACAAAAGGATTTGAAAGGTCGGAGCCCCAGTCAGCATACTCACCCGTTACCAAGTATCCAAGCTTGTCGGCCCAATAGAGGAACCTGGGCTCGAAGACTTTCTGGTGCAGCCTTGCACCATCGAAGCCCATCTCCATTGCCAATTCTATATCCCTTCTTAAAGCTTCGTCAGAAGGGGATGTGTATATGCCATCTGGGTAGTAGCCTTGGTCCAAAATGAGCCTCAAGAACTTCCTTTTGCCATTGAGCACGATGTAGCTTCCCTTCACACTTACTTTCCTTAAACCGAAGTAGGAGTTGACGACATCAATATCATCAATTTTGTCCAGAGCCTCGAGTTGAACATCATAAAGGACAGGCTCTTCTGGGCTCCACCTCTTCAAGCCATTTGTTTCCAAAGATAAAGTCGGATGGAATGAGGGAAGAAGCTTCTTGGAGCATGCAACTTCACTTTCATCAAGCGAAAAGGTCACTTTGGCTTTTGCAAGCTCTCTCTGCCCCTCGAGCCTAAGTTGGACATAGATCTTGGAGCCATCATAGCTTGGGACGAAGCGGAAGTGACCAATATGTGTTCTTGGCACGGCCTCCAACCAAACAGTTTGCCATATGCCCGTAACTCTGGTATAGTAGCAGCCAAAGGATTTGCGACGTGCACTCTGCTTCCCGCTCGCCTGCAACCCTTTTCTGTTGTCGTCCGATACAGCTACTACAATCTCATTTTTTTCGCCTATCGATGCGCAGCCAGTTATGTCGATTGAAAAGGGGGTGTAGCCTCCCCTGTGGAAACCAACCTTCCTACCATTCACCCATACTTCGGCCTCATAGTCCACGGCACCGAAGTGGAGCAACAAAGTCTTGCCAGACCAAGTTCTTGGAATTTTAAACGTCCTCCTGTACCACACCTCATTCATGAAGCCTGTTTCGCAAATACCGGAAAGCTTGCTCTCTGGTGGGAATGGGACTGTGATTTCACGTGAAAACTCTTCAGGAGGCTTATGTACCTTCCTGATTCCCCTCTTAGGAGGAGCTATGTGGAATTGCCATCTGCCATTCAGGTTCAACCACTTTTCTCGCTTAAAATCTGGTCTTGGATGTTCTGGTCTTGGAATTTCCATGCCCTCAGGAGAATCGTGCATTATTAATAAACCTGTAAACTAACTAAGCCTAAATGATGTGAACTTCTTCCTCCTTCTGCTTCGGAAGCATTGGCTCTATTATCTTCCTCCTAGGAATCTTTACTATTATTAAAGGCATTTTCGCTCATTCTTATAATATCAGAACTAAAAAGCCTTCTTGAAATCTAGAAATATAGTTAAATGTTCTACAGGAAAGCTTGATGCGTCCATATGTCTACAGATGAGCTACCAGCTAAAACCATTAGTAATAAGCTCGTTAGCAAGCAGCGATAAGGAAATGATAAGAAGTCTTTTAAGAGCCTACTTGTTAATATTTTTTAATGGCTGTCGGGTTGGCTTTTCTGAAGAAGGAAGATGGACGGTGGCTTGGGGATTATTGGCTTTTGGGTCGTGGTCAGTTTGGGCTCATTATTGATGTTTTAGCTGAAAGTTCGGAAAGACATCCGTATGAAGTGATCCCAGCATTTATGTATGATGAATTCGAGATAGAAGTCGGAGAAAAGCGTCCTTACATAGCGAAGGTAAAACCGAGCTTAGCCAATGATTTCGAACGCTATCAAAGAGAGCAGGCAAGATGCCTAATTCCAGCTATCGATCATTTGCTTGAGTCTGGAAACCCGTATTTGGGATATGTAGAAAACAACTTAAGGAAACTTAAGGACAAACTTCAGAATGGTTTTCTAGTTCTGATATCATATTAGGGAATTCTCTCCCTGCCTCATTTGGCTTGTAACAATGGTGGTTTCCCGAAAAAAGAGCTGGCGTTGGAAGTCTTGATTATAATGAATATCCTGCGAGAGGTCTCCTTTGCGCGCAGGCCAATTGGATTTATCAATGGGTAGTTGACAACGAGAAGATGATCCTTCCTTGCTTCCTCGATCTAAAGACTCTCTCTTTTTCATCATAAAAAATTCCATGTTTCTCCGCCTCATCAAGGATGGCCTTAAAGATCTCCTTTACACCTGCAACGTCATAGGCGAAGATGGCATCCTTTATCATGCTCAGCGTCTGCCAGCTTGGAACTCTCTTCAAGCTCCTCATATCGTACACTAAAACTGTGGTATCCTTTCCAAATTTTCTTCTTAGTTCGCCAAATGCATAGTAAAACTGATCCTGCTCCTTAATTCCTAACTCTTTCTCAGTAATGATGAAAATGTCTATATCGCTTTTCTCCCTAAAGTCTCCTCTTGCCATGGAGCCGAATAATCCAGCTGCTAAAACGTCTTCCCTCCCCAAATCCTTTACAATCCTTCCTATTTCACTTACGACTTCTTCCTTCATTTCCAAAACATCTCTATGAATGCTTTGGCTTAACCCACTGAACATAATTGTTCCACTTATTAAAAATTACTCCACCTACAACCTTAATAAAGCTCTAATGTTCTCTCTCTGTGAGTGGGCAAAACTTGGTTCAAGGTGTAATCGATAGCTCTCTAGCAATAGCTGAGGAGATTCTTGGCTATACTGAGGAGGAGTTTGATAATGCTATGAACGTAAAAGACATGTTGCTTTACAGGAATAACGTAGATAAGGCGTTCTTATCCATGATCGTTGCTGCGAACTCTTATATCGCACTT
>Ga0078972_1017090_pt1 | contig 10523 bp, 8 predicted proteins | sample YelNatPaOPGAMG01_FD_67568 | JGI IMG/M metagenome (GOLD analysis project Ga0078972, IMG submission 67568) | Hot spring thermophilic microbial communities from Obsidian Pool, Yellowstone National Park, USA - OP-RAMG-01 (SPADES assembly) (version 2) | ecosystem: Environmental > Aquatic > Thermal...
TGCCCGTCAGGTCGGAGCAGATGCCTTCCTGCTAAAGCCGACCGATAGCCGGAAATTAAAAGAGACAATCGAGCGAATCTTAGGGAAAACGACCAAAGGAGTGGCATAACAAGATGAACCGTATTTCTACCCATATTCCCGGACTGGATGAAATATTACACGGCGGTTTACCTCTTTATGGGACCGCTCTTGTGTGCGGCGGTCCTGGCAGTGGGAAAACCGTGTTTGCCAGCCAGATTCTTTACCGCAATGCTTCTCCCCAAAACAAAGCGTTATTTATCACGACTGTTTCGGAGCCAATGGCTCGCTTAGTGCGCTACACACAGGAATTCCATTTCTTCAATCCAGACTTGATCCCCGAATCCGTTATCTATGAAGATATTGGTCCGGATTTATTGGCGGAGAATGGAGAACAGGCGATGGAGAAGCTGGAGGAATTAATTCTCTCTTATCAACCATCTTTTCTGGTTATTGACAGTATCCGCGCATTGAGTGCCTTGAGCGCCTCTCCGCTGGCGGTACGGCGTAATTTTTACCGCTTAGCTGCTCTATTGACAACCTTGCCATGCAATACTTTTTTGGTGGGCGAATACCAGCCGCATGAATTTGCATCCACCATTGAAGCGTCCATCGTGGATATCATTTTCTTGCTCGACCGCCGCCCGATGAGCCTGCGGGATCAACGCACCCTGCGGGTTTTTAAACTGCGCGGCAGTGATTATATCCCCGGTGAGCATACCTTCAAAGTGTCCAATGATGGTATCACGGTTTTCCCCCGTTTTAATACCCCAGCCCAACCAGAACTCTATACCTCTCAAGCCAACCGCGTCCAGACCGGCATCACTGGATTGGATGACTTGTTGGCTGGAGGCTTGCTCTGCGGGAGTACTACTTTGCTGACCGGTGATCCCGGCGCAGGTAAGACGGTCACCGCTTTGCATTTTCTTCTGAATGGTGTTCAACAAGGTCAAGCCGGGGTATATATCTCCTTTCAAGAAGACCCTTTTCAATTGAAACAAATTGCCCGTAACTTTGGATATGACATGGATGCTCTGCAACAAAGCGGCAAGCTGAAACTCCTGTATACTTCACCCGTTGAGCTGGATATCGATGAACATGCCCAAAAAATGCTCGCCGCCATCCAACAAATCCAAGCCCAACGAGTGGTGATTGACAGTGTGGGAGATTTAGAAGCCGGTGCGCGCAACGATCCAGACCGTTATTTCAATTTTGTTTATTCCCTGACTCAATGGTTCAAAACCAATGGCGTAACCGCCTTACTCACCGCCGAAATGAGCGGCTTATTTGGCGGTGAATTAACCCTCACCGGGCGCGGCGTTTCCCATATTGCGGATACGATCCTCTTGTTGCGGTATACCGAAATAGGGAGCGAGATTCGGCGTGCTTTGACGGTGCTGGCGATGCGCGGCAGTACCCATAGCAAAGAGGTGCGCGAATATCTGATCTCTGAAGAGGAGGGACCGCATATCGGTGCCCCACTCGCCAGTGCTTTTTCATTACTGATGCCAACCCGCTCAGAATGAAATATCCCTTAGCTTGACAGGAATGAGAACATGGATGTGATATCCATCCTGCACCGCCTCAGCCTCGTTTTGGGTTCAACGCTCGATCGCGATCAGGAAACGCGTGTTTATCTGGATTGGCTTAAATCAGAACTAAATCCCCATCTGGCATTTCTTTTTATCAGCGATGATCAGCGGCAAAACCTGCATCTATGCGCAGCGCATGGTGTTCATCTTCCGGCCGAGAGGCGTTTACCGTTCGGGGCTTCCCCATGGGACTGGCTGAAGAACCAGGGTGTGCGCTTCCAACAATACCGAAAAACACAGCGTTATGCGCTACCCGTAATGATAGAAGGGGAATTATATGGTATGCTGGTCGGGGTGAGTTCAGCCAGCGGGGAAACCTTACAGCAAGAACGGCACTTGCTCGATCTCTCACTGGCATATTTAGGACCCGTCTTGCGAAATATCGAACGTTATCAAAATATTGAAAAACAAGTCATTGAACGCACCAAACAATTAAGCGAAAGCGAAGCCCGCTTTCGCGCCCTGGCAGAGACCACCGCCACGGCTATTTTTGTATATAACGAAGGCGGCTTTCAGTATGCTAATCGCGCTGCCGAACAATTGAGTGGTTATGCTGCGTCAGAATTATGCGCTATGCGCTTTTGGGATGTTGTCCACCCCGAGCATAAGGAATTGGTGCGTCAGCGGGGGTTGGCACGCCTGCGCGGTGAAAGGGTGCCTGACCGCTATGAATTTAAAATCCTCCGCAAAGATGGCACGGAGCGCTGGCTCGATTTTACATCCGGGAAAATAGAATGGGAAGGGAAACCGGCTGCCATTGGATCGGCGTTTGATATAACCGATCGTAAACTCACGGAGCTGGCATTGCGGGAGAGTGAAGCCAAATTAAAACAGGCACAAGCAGCTGGGCGGCTTGGTTTTTGGGAATTCGACCTCCAGACGCAATCGATCTATTGGTCTGAGGAGACCTACAGGCTGTATGAACGGGATCCTTCTTTGGGCGCGCCAAGCGACACGGAAGAAGCTGGTTATTATTCCCCGCAGCAAGCGGCCCAGTTAAGGGAATATGCCCGCCGCGCTATCGAAGAAGGCGTTTCTTTCGAATTGGATTTGGAGATGCGTTTACCGAGCGGCCGGGAAGCTTATTATACTGCGAGTATGTATCCATATAAGGATGTTAACGGGCAAGTGCGGAAATTATTCGGCACGGTACAAGACATCACCGCCCGGAAACGGCGTGAGCGCGAGATCGAAGCGCAAGCCATGCTGGCAAAAGCATTGGCGGAATCGCTTGATTTAGAGAACTTATTAGCAAAAATATTAGCTGCTGCTCGCTACGCCATCCCCGCCGCCGATAAAGGTTCAATCTTACTGGCGGATGAGGAAGGCAATCTGCATGTAGAAGCAGTGATTGGCTATCAAGATGAACGGGTTCGCACCGCCAGTTTCCCCGTCCATGCTGGATATTCCACCCGTGCCTTTCGCGCCCGCCAGGCAATGATCATCCCTGATGCACGCAGCGATGATGAAATCCGTTATGACGGCGAAATTGAAGAAATGCGCCAGGTGCAATCTGCCATTGCAGTCCCATTGATTGTCCAAGAGCGGGTCATTGGCGTCCTCGCGCTCGATAATATCCGTGTTAATAATGCCTTCTCCGACCGAGATGTGCCTATTTTAACCAATATTGCTTCCATCGCCGCACTGGCGATCCAGAACGCCCGGCTTTTCGCGGAGACCCAACGTCGACTCAATGAAATTTCTGCCATCCAGGCGCTTGGGCAAGCCTTATCCAGCACGCTCAACTTGAACGAGCTATACCGGATTGCTTATCAGCATGTGTGCGACCTGGTAGGGTGTGATAACTTTTCCATCAGCCTGTACGACGAAAAGACACAAACACTACACGCCTCGTTCGTATTGAGCGAGGGCGAAGAATTGGATGTTGGGTTATTCCCTCCGTTGAAAATGGATGTGCATAATCCTTTAGAGGGACGGGCAAAAGCGATTTTCACTGCGCAACCCGCCTTTGTCCATCATCTCCATCAAAAATCCCGCCAAGCGGGTGGATTATTAATCGGCAGTGCTACGGAACCAAAATCTGCCGTCTATATACCTATGCTTGTAGAAGGGCATGTGCTCGGTTTAATGGAGCTGCAAAGCTATCGTGATGAGGCTTATCAGCCCAAAGATAGCGGTTTGATGAATATGATTGCAACCCAAATTGGTTTAGCGATTCAAAACGCGCGCCTCTACACTGAAACCAGCCAAAAGGCAGAAGAAAAAGCCGCATTCCTCGATGCCAGCCTGGCGCTGAATAACCTCGATTTGGATTACATTTTACACACGGTAGGGGAAAAAGCGAAGTCTCTCTTTCAAGCGGATGATTGCCGCATATTTCTCATTGACGAGGATAGCGACACGGTGCGATGTGTATTGTCCTTCGATGAAAATGCGGAAGCGATTTATCGCAGCGGGTTAAAAATCGGGGAAGGGATCGTTGGCAATGCTATCAAAAAGGTGCAGGCAGAAATTATTAACGAAGTGATGCAAGACCCGCGCGCGATACAGGTTGATGGCACAGAAGATCGCCCGGAAAGGATGATGGTTGTCCCGTTGCTCACTGCCGAAAAAGTGATTGGCGCAATGGAGATCGTACGAACGAGAGAAACCAAAGCGTTTATTCAAGATGATCTGGAATTATTGACCTCTTTCGCATCCATGACCAGTGTGGCTGTTTTCAACGCGCATCTCTATCAGCAGACCAACCGCCGTTTGGCGCAATTAGAAACCGTGCATCGGGTTACTTTTGCATTGCGTAGCGCACAAAAAGTGGAAGAAGCCTTACCAATCTTGCTCGACGAAGCATTACATGGTTTAAGCGCCGAGGCTGGCTCGATTATGCTTTACTCGCCGGGTGATGGACAATTAAAAACTGTAACGGCGCGGGGATGGTTTTCTCAAATTGGAGAACAAACCCTCAAACCAATGGAAGGGATTGCCGGCACAGTCTTTGCCAGCGGCCGCTCTTACATCTCGCTGGACTTTTCGCAAGATCCTTTGGCAAAGAAACCTCAAAATGGAGAGCTCCCGGCTGGCTGGGGAGGCGCTTGTGTCCCGATTCGCGGCAAGGAGGATATTTTAGGGGTGTTATTCATTTCGGTGCCTTTGCCGCGCCGCATTCAATCCGAAGAGGTGAATTTGTTGGAATCTTTGGCAGAGATTGCTGCCACAACGCTGCGCCGAATGCGTTTATATGAGGATACCCTCCGCCGCGTCAAGCAATTGCAGGCATTGCAAATCATAGACCGTGCAATAACTTCAAGCCTCGATATGCACCTCACTTTGAACTTATTGCTGGAACAAAGCCTGGAACCATTAGGGGCGGATGCCGCAGATGTTTTGCTTTATGATGCGAATTTCATGCGTCTTAATCTCGTCGCCAGCCGTGGTTTTCGTGACCGCAAACTGGATTCTTTTGATCTTGGCTTGGGGCAAGATGCGGTTGGGAAATGTGTCAGCGAACGTCGTCCAATCCATGTCTTTTCTTTGAAAACGTATCCCAATTTTCCTCAGCGTACTGAATTATTCCAGCAAGAAGAGTTCCTATCGTACGTGGGCATTCCATTGATCGCCAAAGGTCAAATTAAGGGTGCGTTGGAAGTGTTTTTCCGTCGTTACTTTAACCCCGATCCAGACTGGATGGAATTTTTTCAAGGTATTGCACAGCAAGCTGCATTGGCGATTGATAATGCTCAAATGTTCAGTGAGCTGGAACGCTCCCATTTTGAGCTGTCCATAGCGTATGATGCGACCATATTGGGTTGGTCGAATGCGCTTGATTTGCGCGATAAAGAAACCGAAGGGCATTCCCAGCGGGTTACCGATCTCACTGTACAGATCGCAAAAGCAATGGGCATCAGCGAGGAGAAAATCGTCCATATTCGACGCGGGGCGTTACTGCATGACATTGGCAAGATGGGCGTGCCGGATCACATCCTCTTCAAACCAGGACCTTTAGACGAAGAGGAATGGAAGATCATGCGCCAGCATCCGCAATATGCGCTCGACATGCTTTCCCCTATTGCATACCTCAAACCCGCCCTGGATATTCCATTTTGCCATCATGAGCGCTGGGATGGCAGCGGCTACCCGCGCGGGTTGAAGGGTGAAGAGATCCCGATTGCCGCCCGTATTTTCGCCGTTGCCGATGTCTATGATGCATTGACTTCCGACCGCCCTTATCGAAAGGCACTTTCCCATCAGCAAGCTGTTGATTATATTCGTCAGCAGCGTGGTATTCAATTCGATCCAAAAGTGGTTGATGTATTCTTGCGAATTATCGAGAATAATCCCAACGAGACCTGAGTTATATCGCCCATTGCAACACCCACAGCGTCACCATCCCCACCAGGATGGTGAGCAGGACACTGCGCGTTTTCCAGGCTACTACAGTTGCCAATGCAGCTGCCAGGATACGAGGGTTACTCATGCCCAGGTTGAGTTTCCCGTTTTGGGTAAGTACCTCTTGGGCGATAATGGCGGAAAAGACCGCGGCCGGCACGAGGCGCAAGGCGCGGCGCAACCAGGCTGGGATCTCCCAGCGGCTGAAAAGCAAAATCATTGATAAGCGGGTGAGGTAGGTTGCCAAACCACCCAGAATTAAAATCCACCAAATCTTCATGGTTCGCTGATTCCGTAAGCGGCGAGGATGGCGCAGAACGCTGCAGCGAGTAAGCTCAGTTTGTAGGGTAATCCGATCGTCAGCACGGCGATGACGCTTGCCACCATCGCCGCAGCTATCAGAGCGCGGTCTTTCAAAGTGGGGACGACGATAGCGATAAAGGTCAATGCCAGTGTGAAATCTAACGACCAGGTTTGGGGTATCATTGCGCCCAGAAAAACACCCACTGCGGTGCTGGCTTGCCAGCCGCCCCATAAAGCCAGACCAGCGCCAAGGAAAAAAGCATGGGCTTGGGTTCCGATTTCCGTGCGTTTTTGATATTCGGCAATCGTTACCGCAAAGGCTTCATCGGTGAGTAAATAAGCCAGCCCGATTTTCCAAATTGGGCGCAGGCGCTGAAGATACGGGGCGATGGAAGCGCTATAAAGGGCATGGCGGAGGTTGACGACGAGGATGGTCAATACCGTTAAAAACAGCGGTGCGTTCACCGCCACGAGCTGGGTGGTGATAAATTGAGCCGAGCCGGCAAAGACGATCGCCGACATGGCTTGGGCGGGAAGCGCGCCCATCCCCGCCGATAACGCTAAGACTCCATAAATCATCCCGAATGGTGAAACCCCGATCAGTAGTGGTAATTCGGCGCGGAATCCTTGCCAGAATTCCATAGCGAAAGGGTGCGATGGTTTGGAGTCCTGTGGAAAAGTCAACTCGTTGCTTGCCAGGTTATTCGATCTGGAGGATTTTCAAGCGCACTGTGCCACCCGGTGTCTCAGCTACCACTTCGTCGCCGATGCGATGGCCCAATAAAGCCTGTCCAATCGGTGATTCGTTCGATATTTTCCCGTTCCGTGGATCGGCTTCTTTTGCACCGACGAGTGAATACGTCTCTGGAGGATAATCGCCTTCCTGCACGGTGACTTTTACCCCAACCTGTACTTCTTCTGGTTTGGTATGGTTGTTCTCGACAATAATGGCGTTTTTCAGCAGGTATTCTAATTCCTGGATGCGCCCCTCCAGGAAACCCTGATCTTCTTTTGCTTTGTGGTAGTCAGCATTCTCTGAAAGGTCCCCTTGGGAAACAGCATGACGAAGGCGTTCTGCCAGTTCCTGGCGGGCAGGTCCTTTGAGGTATTCCAGCTCTTCTTTCAGTCGAGCAGCACCTTCAGCTGTTAGAATGGGTTGTTGCGTCATACTCAAACTCTCCATTTCCTGTAAGTTAACCGGTAAGTGCCATTTTGATTAGCACCCGGCTCATTGTTGCAACAAGGCCGGGTTACTCTTTGCAGGCGAACTCGGATGTTTCGATTATACCAATTTTTGGCTTGCCGGGCGGTTCACCTGGGTGATCGTTTATGGCTTTGTTGCCGGCTCAAACAACTTATTATACTCATCTACAGCAAACCGGTCGGTCATGCCGGCGATATAATCACAGATCGTGCGCTCTAGACCCCGCTCTGGGATAAAAGCCTGGATGTGCTGGGGGAGCATCTGCGGCTCGGATTGGTAGGCGTGGAATAATTCTTTGATGATCCTTTCTGATTTGGTTTGCATACGCACGACACGATGATGGCGGTAGAGATTTTTAAATAGAAAATCTTTGAGCTGGCGGTTGCGGGCGTACATGATCTCGGAAAAAACAACCACGTTGCTGGATAAATTCTGTACTTCCTCCACCGAACGCAGATGGTGATCCTTGATGGTTTGATCGCTGGAATGGACGAGGTCGCTCACCTCCAACCCGATCAAGCGGCGGATCATGCGATGGCGGGTGAGGTCATCCAGTTCGCCACCTCTCCAACCAACGCTCTCCACCAAAATTTCCCACAAGATGATGCCATCCAACATAGCGGGGGTGATCATCCCAGAGCGCAATCCGTCGTCGAGGTCATGCGCAGTGTAGGCGAGTTCATCGGCAGCATTGGCGATTTGGGCTTCGATGAAAGCATGCAGTTCGGGGTTGTAATCGCGTGCGTCGGAGACATCATATTCGGATTCGTGTTTGACGATGCCCTCACGCGTTTCCCAGCTCAAGTTTAAACCAGGAAAATCCGGATAACGCCGCTCGAGGAAGGTTACGATGCGCAAGGATTGTTTGTTATGATCAAAACCACCATAATCCTGCATTAAGCGCGCCAAAGCTGTCTCTCCGGAATGCCCAAATGGCGGATGCCCTAAATCATGCGCCAGACAAATCGCCTCTACCAAATCCTCGTTAACCCCCAGGGCGCGGGCGACAGTACGCCCGATCTGGGATACTTCTAATGTGTGGGTTAACCGGGTTCGGTAATAATCCCCTTCGTAGTTGATGAACACCTGGGTCTTGTATTCTAAACGGCGGAAGGCAGTGGTATGCAGGATGCGATCTCGGTCGCGTTGAAAAATCGTGCGGTATTCTGCTTCATGGTCGGGATATTGGCGGCCCTTGCTGTTTTTACTACGGATGCCATAGGGCGCTAAATGTTGATCTTCATAGGTCTCTAGATCTTCACGGGTGTACATGCTGTTGTCCTCTCAAGGCATAGTCCATGGTGGTTGAATGGTTCGCCGATAATCAGCCATGGATCACGGTGCCAAGGTTTTTTCCCTGTAAGGCAGAATAGACTGCACCGGGTTTTTCGCCACTAAATATTAAAATTTCCAATCCAGCAATCTCTTGCACCAATGCCAGGCTTTGGCGTACTTTGCTTGCCATCCCGCCGGTAACATCGGTGGCGTTCGAACCTTCTAGATGTAGCGAGGCGGTTGGAAAGGTGGTTGGGGTGATGCGCGTCAGTAAAGCGGTGCATTGTGGATAATCTCGCCATACGCCTTCTTCGATCCCTGCCAACAAGATGCGCTGCGGATGGAAGTGGCGGGCAAGGTACTCGAATAAATCTTCGGTGGAAAGGATCGTGCCGCCGCGCTGACGGTCGAAAATGACATCCCCAAAGACGAGCGGTAATAATCCTGCTTTCAAGGCGCTTTCGATTGGATAGAGTTCCCAGTGTTCGACTTGTCCATCGTTGGCGGTCACGCTGGCGCAAGGGGAAAAGGAAATGACCGGCAAACCAGCCTGGATAAAAGCATCCGTGACATAGCGGTTGAGTGTTGCGGCTTCTTTCCAAACTTCTGCAAACCCTAACCATTCCTGGGGGGTGTGAACCCCGCTGCGCGTGCCGTATTTTTTGGCTGGGACGTGTCCAAAGGAACCGGCGCCATTGCCTACGAGGATGTGTAGCTGAGGATTTTCCTGCCGCGCTTGGGCAATCTCGTCCGCCAGGCGTTGGATGACGTCTAGGCGCGGGGTGTAGGGGCGCAGTTTGTCGGTGATTAAGGAACCGCCGAGTTTTAGGAATACCGTTTGATTTGGGTTGGGTGATGTCATATCGTGTATTTTAACTATAAACCGGAAAATAAGGGACACCAATTAAGGGAATTTTATAGGACACGGATGGATAATGGGACGCGGATAAACGCGGATGGACACGGATGGATAATGGGACGCGGATAGACGCGGATGGACACGGATTGTAAATAGGACGCGGATAGACACGGATGCACACGGATGGATAATGGGACGCGGATAAACACGGATAAACGCGGATATATTTTTTAAAATCAGCGTTTTTCTGCGCTCGTCCGCGTCCTATACACCAGACTATTATTTACATCCAGGTAATAGTTTTACGACTGTTGTCGAACACCTTGCGGAGAAAATCTGGCTGGGGACCGAAATTCAACAATAAGCCTACTTCGTAAGGGGTTGCACGGAGATAATTTAATAATTGCGCTTCATGATCGGCAGTGATTTTTGAGGCAGCTTTTAATTCCACAATCACTTTGTTTTCGACTAAAATGTCGGCGTAATATTCCCCAACAATGTGACCCTGATAGAAAACAGGTATCTTTTCCTGTTGGATAGCTTGTAAACCAATTTCTTGTAATGTGATGATCATGGCATTCTCATATACCTTTTCCAAAAAGCCATATCCCAATTGCGGATAAACAATTTTAAAAAAGGCATATAAGATTTTATCGGTCAACTCTTGATGTTTCAAGTTCTCTGAATTTTTCATGCTAGCCTTCCTTTCTTTTTTGTGTGTTTATAGGACACGGATGAACGCGGATGGTTTCTTTATATATCCGTGTAAATCTGTGCTCGTCCGTGTCCAATTTGTCGGACGCGGATGGACACGGATGAACGCGGATGGTTTCTTTATATATCCGTGTAAATCTGTGCTCGTCCGTGTCCAATTTGTCGGACGCGGATGGACACGGATGAACGCGGATGGTTTCTTTATATATCCGTG
>Ga0078972_1013455_pt2 | contig 10521 bp, 18 predicted proteins | sample YelNatPaOPGAMG01_FD_67568 | JGI IMG/M metagenome (GOLD analysis project Ga0078972, IMG submission 67568) | Hot spring thermophilic microbial communities from Obsidian Pool, Yellowstone National Park, USA - OP-RAMG-01 (SPADES assembly) (version 2) | ecosystem: Environmental > Aquatic > Thermal...
TGGAAAGAGTCGTTCTCTAATAAAGGGATTAAGAGTTTACTTTTAGATAAGTTCTGTAATCAGTTTAATCTTTTAGTGAATAGTATTTTAGCAGATGTTTCTATGGGGTCTATGAGCATAATAATCTCGCCAACTCTTCAATTAAAGTCAGGAGAGGAGAGAAACAAGATAGGTCTAGAAATAAGGATAAAGAACGCTGTACGCAGATATGAAAGTTTATCGGGAGGAGAGAAAAGACGGATAGATATTGCTTTATGTATTGCTTTAAACAGATGGGTCAAAAGTTTCTTAGGAGTTCTGATTATTGATGAGTTATTTGCATATATGGATAGAGCAGGGGAAGAAGCAATAGGTGGCTGTTTATTTAAAGAGGGTCAGAATAAAGCGGTTTTAGTAATCTCACATACACCAGAGTTAGGTTCTTACGCAGATAGAATTTGGACTATGACGAAAGAGAACGGAGTAAGTAGGTTAATAAAATAGAGGAGAGGAGGAGATATGTTTAAAGCAATAGTAATTATGAAAAAAGATGTATATTGCGTAAACAGAGGGAAAAGTAGATGTTTAGATAAGATTAAGGAAGGTGAGAAGGTGTTGGCAGAGATAATAGAAGGAGAACCTGAGCCACGATTTTATTGTCGTAATTGTGGGATAGAGAGATTAGGAGAGATAAGGGATGAGTTATGGAAGGTGGAAGAGAAAGTTTACTACAAAGAGCCCCCAACTAGGTAGTCTGGCATACAGAAAAAAAGAGTCGTAGGAGTAGTCACGGAAGCGGTGGTGCATGATGCATAAAACATTTATCGGAATAGACAACGGAGTTTCTGGTTCAATCGGCATAATTTCTGAAGATAAAATTAGTTTATTTGCTATGCCTGTTAAAAAATGTTTGGATTATGTCAAGAAAGAAAGATACTTAAATCGTATTGATGTAAATAAGCTGGAAAGCTTATTGGCAGAGTATAAACCAGAAGAAACTATCGTAGGGATAGAAAGACCGATGGTAAATCCTATGCGATTTAGGGCTTCAGTATCTGCTCTAAGAGCGTTAGAGGCAACTTTGATAGTTTTGGAGAAGTTGAAGTTGCCTTTGTTATATATAGATTCAAAGCGATGGCAGAAGGAGTTGTTTGGCAAAACAAAGGTTAAGGATTTGAAGTTAATGAGTTTAGAGATTAGTAGAAGATTATTTCCTATGGTTAACTATGATGGATTTAAAGATGCCGATGGATTGTTGATAGCAGAGTATTTGAAAAGGCAGGAGATGGTAAATGAGAAAGCCTAAGGATTTGACTAAAAAACAGAAGGAACTATTGGGGGAGATAGTTTATACTTATTTAGAGTGGAAGAATCTAAGGTTAAAATTAAGAAAGTTATTTAATGAGGCGGAGAAGTTGGGTATACCGATTACTCAACTATCTAAACCTTTAGGAATAAGTAGGATTGCAGTATGGAGAAGATTTAAGAGGTTAGATTATAAAGGAAAGTATTTATAAAGTGGAGGAGGATTAGATGGATAATAAGAAAGAAGTTTGTATTGAGAAAGCGGATAACGGCTATATTGTGAGAATTCGCTATGTGCAGAGGAGATGGTATGAGAGTGGAAGGAGAGGAAGTAAAAAATGAAAGGAGGGTGAAATGAATGTTAAATCGGTAGCAGAATTATTAGAAGTATTGAAACAGCAGATTGTGAGGTGGGGGATATGGTCGAATATTTATGGTGGAATTCTGTGTATAGTGGTATTGTGTATTGGTTATTATTTACAGCGATTAGCATTAAAAAAGATGTCTAACGATGATGACCCGAGATGGATTTTCTTGAGAATGGGTTCTATAATGGTGATGGTTTTTGCTGGAATTTTTTTGATAAATTGTGTTTATAATCTAATAAAAGTTTTGTGCGCTCCTTATGTTTATATTTTGGAAGGACTTAGAAAATAATGATTTGGCATAAGAAGATGCCGATATGTAAAAGATGTGATAATGAATTAGGGATTAGGCACAATACGCCGTTTAAATGTGAAGTTTGTGGTGGATTATATTTCCCCTACCAGCCCGTGAGGGATGTTATTTTTGTATACCCTGACCCAGTCGGGGATTTTTTGTTTAATGGAATAGTGTATATACCACCTATAGTAAAAGCGAATTTGCAAGCAGAAGTAGAGAAAGGAACTGTTCTTGCGGTAGGTAAGGGATATTGGGACAAGAAAGGAAAGTTTCATCCGGTTGAGTTGAGAGTAGGGGATAGAGTATTTTTTGACAAGACCTGTCCTTGGTGGATAGATGTAGAGGCTTCAGATGGAAAGAAATATTTAGTTCGGATTATGGGGGCAAGGGATGTAAAATGTAAGATTGTTGAATAGGCAGGTGAGAGATGATAAATATAAAAGAACTAACTTCAAAAGATGTGGGTAGATGGGTCTCTTATATACCAGCTTATGGAAATATTGAGCACGGTAGAATCAAATCTTGGAACGATAAATATATTTTTGTAGTATATAAATGTAATAATGAGTGGGATAGGTTTCAGGATTTTACAGGTGTAGCAACTAACCCTGAAGATTTAGTATTTGATTAAGGAGGCAATTAAAGCGGTTCTGTGAGCGGGAATTCTCACGATTTCAATCGTAGGTAAATCATAAGAAAATGAATATTGAGATTTTTAGACTTAAAGAGAGGATAAAGATTGCGTCCTTTAAACATAGAGGAAATGTTACCGCTATTATCAAGGAACTTAACTTGCCTGAGACCAGAGAAAGTTATGAATTTGTAGAAAAGGTTTTAAGGAAGTTAAAGAAAAGTGAAGAGAGGAATATCTCGCTTTTAATCTGCAATACTTTAATGCAGTTTTTGATGGAAGGCTATCAGCAGAGAACCACATATATTCAGGAGATGCTAAGGGATTTAGAGGGAAAAGAGCAGAGTTTAGTATCTAAATGTTGTCATATGCCAGTGAGTAGTTATAAAGATACCTATATCTGTTTAAAATGTGGTAAGATTTCAAAAGAGATAGAGAAGATAGACAAGTTAGGAGTTTTGGCTTTAAAGATTAAGTTGCTTGAAGTATTAAGAGAGGAGGATAGAGCATTAGTAGAATTTGCTTCAAAGATGGGCTATACGGTGACAGAGCAACAGCCTTTGATAAAGAAGGTGCAGAATATCTTATGTTTGAGTGAGGAAGGAATAAAAGACTTGACAGAGGAAGAGAAAACAGTGTTTAAGGAGATTAAAGATTTATCACCAATAGATAGGGAAGAAGTTATTAAGAGATTAGAAAGTTGGTTAAAAAATGAACGAGGTTCAGAATCCCAAGAAAATAAATAAGAAACGGATAGAGAAGTTGCTTTTGGCTACCTATGAGTTAGACTATCAAGAACGCCCGGTTTCTATAGATGAGTTTGTAGAGAGAAGAGAGTATTTAGGAAGCTCTACTAACTTTGGAAGGGGTATCTATCCGATTTGGAGAGAGATTCTAAGAGAGATATTTGACTACAACGAGAGATATTTAGTAGTTTTTACCGGAGCCATAGGAACAGGTAAGTCAAGCATTGCAGTTATAGGTCTTTTATATGTGATGTATCGGATATTGTGTTTAAAAGACCCATGGCAGTATTTTGCTAAGGCAGAAAGCGGAAAGATGGCAGTTTCTTTTTTTAACCTAACTAAGAACCTATCTGAGTCAAGAGGATTCCAGATTATGCAGGGTTATTTGAAAAAGAGTGCTTGGTTTAGAAGAAGAGGATTTTTAGTCAACAATGAAGTTAGATTTGATTTATTTGAATATCTTCTGGCATCACCTTATAGCAGGGGTTTTGGAGTAATAGGGCATAATATAATTTGTGGGCTGATGGATGAGGTAGACAATCCTACAGAGTCAGAGAAGCAGAAGTATAAGGTTTTAAAAGCCTATGAAGCAACGGTGCGGAGATTTGAATCCAGATTTGTAATCAAAGGTAAGTCTTTAGGAAAACTTTTTCTTTGTGCTTCAAAGCAGGATGAGATGAGTTTCTTAGAGACATATATCGCACAGATGAGAGGAGCAAAGAATGTTTTGGTTTATGACATACCTTTATGGAAGGCTCAACCGCAAAGTATCTTCACCGGAAAGACTTTTTTAGTTTCTTGCGGAGACGCTTATACCTCACCTAAGATTCTAAAAGATGAGGAAGAAAGAAAAAAGATGGAAGAACAGGGATTTAAAGTAATAGAAGTTCCAGAGGAATATAGAGCCTCTTTTGAGACAGACATAATAGGAAGTTTAAGAGACATTGCAGGGATAAATGTAAGTTATATCAGAAAGACAAAACTCTTTTCTTCAGAGAAGTTTTTAAATCTTTGTTATGACCCGCAGACAGAGTCGCCGATAACAAAGCCAGAGATAGTCTTGGATTTAGAGAGTGAAGACGAACTTATCTGGTATTTAGATGTGGGTAAACTTGTTTTGCCAAAAGAGGTTCCTCGCTATATACATTTAGATGTGGGGATATCCCACGACGCTTTAGGCATAGCGATGTCAGGAATAGAAAGATGGGAGGAGATAAATGTTCAGAAGCCTGATGGGACTTTTGTAAAGCAGAAAGCACCGATAGTAAGGACAGACTTTGTTATGCGGATAGTTGCAAAGGAAGGAAAGGAACTGCCACTTTTTAAAATCAGGAAGTTCGTTTTAGACTTAAAGGCTTTAGGGTTCAACATAAAGTTGTTTACTTCTGATTTGAAGTTAGCCTCAACAGACACTTTACAGATTTTACAGGTTGCAGGGATAAACTCAGAGTATTTCTCAGTAGACCGGACTACAAAGCCTTATATGGACTTTAAGCAGTTGGTATTGGAGAAAAGATGGGTTATGTATAAGGACCCATATTTACATTTTGAGTTAAGCAATTTGGAATGGGACAAAGAGCAAGGCAAGATAGACCATCCGGATAAGGTGCAGGAAGTTGTATTTTTGGAAGATGGAAATGTAAAAGAGGTAGTTTTAAAAGGCTCTAAGGACCTTGCCGATGCGGTTTGTGGCTCAGTAGTAAAAGCAATAGAGGTAGAGAGTGAAGAGATTAAGAAGATAATGGATGTAGACCAGATGAAAGCAATTTTAGAGAAGGTGAAGTCAGGTGAGGAAGTATCTGACTTCTTAAAGAAGATTTGGTGGGCAGAATCAGGAGGAAAGGAGATTGTTGGGACCGAGTCAGATATAAAGAAGTTCATTGGGCTTTTGAAGAGGAAAAAATAGCTAAAGCAGTCGGCTTATTGTTGAGCAACAGGCAGTTTTTGACACGCGTGTCAAAACTCTCCTTTTCAAAAAGCATAAAGGGGGGTGATAAAAATGGTTAGATGGCATGAAGACAAGTCTAACTACCGTTTTAAGAAGAGAGCGGTATCTCTGGGAGGCGATTGCAGAATATAAGAAATCGCCAACACAGGAGAACTTTGAAGAGGTCCTCTTGAGGAGTGAGAAGTTGTTGTTGTATATAGTGCTTAAAATGTCTTATAAATTGCCTTTTTATAAAGTTCCCTTAGAAGACCTATATCAGGATGCAGTAGTAGTTTTAGGTGAGACTATCCGTAAAGAGAAACTTCCTAAATACAACTTTTTACCTTTTTATCTAAGGTCAAGAATTTATAGGTATTGTTATAGAAAATATAAGAATTTGGCAAAAGAAGTGAATTTAAGTGCATTAGATTTGGGATATGATGTATCAGAGACTATGAGAAAAGAAGAGTTGGATAAAATTGAGTTTGAGAATGTGTTGGAGGTAGCAAATGAGAAAGAAAGGAAGTTTATAGAAGAGTGGCTTTCCTTGGTAGGCAAAAGGAAGCCTTGGGCGTTTTATAAGAGAATGGATGCGCTTTTAAAAAAGTTAAGAAGAAGGCTTTTAGAAGATGAAGAGTTATAGGATGAGACCAAAAGAGTTTTACAACCATATTGGAAAAGTCGAAAGTAGGTTAAAATCATTACTAGTTCAAAAGGCAAGATGAGTAAGATAGAGGAGATATTGACATAAGTAAAGCTGAAGCCGAAATTGAAGCAGAGTTTCAAAGAAGAAAAGAGGAGTGGAAGAAAAAGTTGTTAGAGAAGTTATCAAAAAACCCATATCCTGAAGATATTTTCACTCCTTTGACAAAACAGGATTGGAAAAAACTTGCCGAAATTATTGAAAAGGAAATGGGATTTTCTCTTGATAGGGTAGGTGGAGATTTAATGCGGAGAGGTTGGAATAATTGTCTTGATGAAATCAAAAAACTTATAGAAAATGAATAAAGAAACATTATTAAAATGGCTTGCAAGAAATTTTGAAGAAAGGAGGTAAAGATGTATAATAGAAATGAGGACCTTTATTTAGGAACTACTTCTTGGAATACTTTAATAGCAACTTCTTCCTGGCCACAATCTTATCCCTCTTGGAATATTTATAATCCGCAATGGAATCCAGAATCTTCTTATTCAACAGTGCTTATTCGTTGGGCTAATGCTATCACTGTAGAAAAAGGTTGTTTTCAAGATGCAAAATATGCTATTTTCTTTTTAGGAAAAGAAGACCCTGTAATTTTCTGTAGAACGAAGAAAGAACTAAAAGAGGAATTGAAGAGGCTAAAAGAAAGAAAAGATATCTATCCTGAAACTATAAGAGTTTTCAAGTTAGTAGAAAATAAGTGAAAATGACAAGACCTAAAGAATTTTATTATACAAAAGAAGAAATGGTAAAGGATTTGTTAGCGATAACTCCGATAGGAGAAAACGATTCAGTTCTGGATGCCGGTAGCGGGTCAAACAAGGTATGGTATAACAACATAAAACAAAAGGAAAAATACGAATGCGAGATAGAGGAAGGCAAAGATTTCTTTGAATGGAATTTAGAAGTTGACTGGGTGGTAGGAAACCCACCTTTTCAGTTAGGTTGGAAGTTTTTAGAGAAGGCAAGCAGAATAGCAAGGAAAGGAATTGCTTTTTTAGGAAGCATTAAGTTTTTAAACAGCATGGTTGTTCCTAACAGATTAGAGACTTTAAAGCAAAGAGGATTTAGTTTGAAGAGAGTGCATATTCTTCAGGACAAAAGATGGTTTGGAAGATATTTTTATTTGATTCTTACAAAAGAAGAAAACAACTTTTTGTCTTGGACTTTGAAGGTGTATTAGGTCAAATCATATTATTGCAATGGAAAATAAAAAAGAAGATTGGAAAAAAGAGTTAAGGAGAAAAAGTCAAGAGTATGTTAAAAAGCACGGTTTGGTAAAGATGACACCTGATTTAGGAGCAAAAGCAGGATGGAGATTAGGATTTTTTGAGGGAGTAGAATTTGTTATCAATCAGATAGAACAAGGTAAATGATAGAAGGAAAACAGAGAATAATTGCGGAAAAGAAGCAGAAAAATTTTATCAGATTTTACAAAACCAGCATCTTATTTAGTTTTTTAATATCCTTTGTAGTGCAAGGGCTTGCACTGAAAATTACAGAAATAACTGCTCGCCGAGTAAGAGAACCACAGAAAATTTATATACTTCCTTTTTATGGAAATGGAGTAGTAGTTTATGAAAAACAATTGAAAGAAGCCAATGTTTCTATTGAAGAAGTAGAAAATTGTATTAAAACTGGAAAAATTACTTTCCATTATGGGGAAGAGGAAATTTGGACTTTTGAGGATAACAGTCTGGAAGTAGATGTGAAAATAAATAGAAAAGATGTAGATGGAAACATCTGGGAACATTGGGCAGGAGTAGTTGTGAAAATTTTCAAAAAGAAAGAATAGAAAGAGAAAATTTAGAATGATTAAACCAATTGAGAACTTTATTAACAAGATAATATAAGGAAATTGTTTAGAGATATTACCTTTAAAGCCTAAAAAGATAATCAGCGAAGTTATGCAGTATCTAAGTAGAGAAGGAGATTTGATTTTAGACCCCTTTGCTGGTAGTGGAACTACAGGTATGGCGTGTAAGAAAACAGGAAGAAGTTATATTTTAATTGAAAAAAATCCTGAATATGTGGAAATAGCAAAACGAAGGATAGACGCTACAATAGGAAGTTTATTTTAGGAATGATTACTCCTTATTACGAAGAAGAAGGGATAAAGATTTATTTAGGTGATTGTCTTGAGATTATGAAAGAAATCCCAGATAAGTCAGTAGACCTTGTATTGACTGACCCGCCGTATAATATAAGCGAGGAAACTACCCTTATTTATGATACAAGGGTTAAGAGCGGGAAAAGGATAATTCATTTAGATGCAGATTGGGATAAATTTTCAGATGAGGACTTTTTAAATATGATGTATAAATTTATTGATGAGGTATATAGGATATTGAAAGATAGTGGTAGTTTTATTTGTTTTACTTCTGATGGGTATCTAAGTTTTTTAAGAAGTTATATTAGAAATAAAGGTATGATTTATAGACAGACTTGTGTATGGATAAAATCTAATCCTTTGCCACAGTTGAGAAAAGTTAAATTTATGCATGCTACTGAATTGTTTTTTTGTGTAAATAAAAAACGTGGAGAAGATAGTTTTAGATGGGAAAACGGAGAAAGAACGAATGTTTTTTATCATCCTATTGTTTCTGGAAAAGAGAGAACATCTCACCCCACTCAAAAACCAAAATGGTTATTTGAGGAGTTGATAAAATATTATACACGAACAAATGATTTAGTATTAGACCCTTTTCTTGGTTCTGGAACTACTTTGGTTGCCTGTAAAGAGTTGGGCAGACAAGGGATAGGTATAGAAATTAACAAAGAATATTGTGATATAGCAGTTAAACGCATAAAAAATACTATACGACCTTTATTTTAAGAAAACTGTAAGCGGGAATTCTTACGATTCAATCGTGAGATGAGAGCGAACTATGAAAAGAGTGATAAAATTTAGCAGTAGTTGTGAAAATTTTTAAAAGAAAAATTTCCAAAATTATAAGGTCTTTGGTATATATTATTGTAGAGAACTTAATATAAAAGGAGAGGTCTAAATTATGCCGAATTTTTTAAATATTTTAGGTAAACTCTTTCAAAAAAGGCCCGCCTTTATTCCCGCCGAACAAGTCAAGCAAGGTCTATCAGACAAAGATAAAGAGATGCTACGTAGGATAGGAGTAGTATCCAGTGAGTTAAATAAGATAATGGAAAAACTTACCCAGATTAACTTAGAGAGGATGAGTATCTATAAAGAATGTGATAGGGCAATACAGCACTGGTTGGTGGGTTCAGCAGTGGAAGTATATGCTGATACAGCAACGACTTACGACCAACTACATAACGCTTCAGTCTGGATTACTTCAGAGAACCAGAAATACTTAAATGAGTTAAATAAGTTATTAGATAGGATAGATATAGAGGAGAAGATATTTGACTGGGCTTATACTTTGGCGACTTACGGGGATTTATTTATAAAAGTGATTGCAGAACCAGGACTTGGGATAATTACAATAGATGACTCAGAGCATCCGATAAATATATCAAGAGCGGATTATCATGGCAGGCTAATCGGGTTTTATAAGACACCTTTAGGATACGGGTCAACTACTATAGAGAAGTTAGTACCACCTTGGGAATATGTGCATTTTAGATTGTTAGGGGTTAAAAGGAAAAGACCTTATTACGGAGACCCGATGTGGTCAGAGTTTAGAACTATAAATATATTATCACCGGATGTAAAAAGGATAGAATCAACTTACGGAACCCCTATAATTATCAATGCTTTACCAGTTTGGAAGAGGTTAAGGCTGGCGGAAGATGCTTTACTGATGGCAAGGATTTCAAGAGGGATATTAAGATATATCTACAAAGTAAAGGTCTCAGGAGAGAATATAGAGGCAGTTTCAGAGATAATTGACGAATATGATGAGATTTTAAAGAAAGCAAGGGCTTTGGATATAGACCCAAGCAATCCGGAGTTTTTATCTAAATTTAGTCCTTTATCTACTATTGAGGATATAGTTATACCGGTTTGGGGTGATACTAATGATTTATCAATAGAGAAAATCGGAGGAGAGGCAGACATAAAATGGATTACGGATATAGAGGAGTTAAGGAATCAGTTGTCAGCTGCCTTAAGAGTTCCTTTACAGGTTTTAGGAGGATATGGAGCAGAGATTAAGTCAGGGTTAGGTGAATCAGCACTGGAGAGACTGGATATTAGGTTTGCAAGGGCTTGCAGAAGGCTTCAGAGGGCTTTAATTGATGGAATCACAAGGCTTTGCCAGATACATCTGGCTTATATGAATATGGCACCGGATTTGAACCTCTTTAGAGTTAATATGGCAACTACATCTTCAGCAGAAGAGGAGGAGCTTAAGAACGCTTTGGATAAGGGTGTGGATGTAGTGGATAAACTTGTAGATTTAATCTTTAAGCATATTGGAGAAGAGGAGTTAGACAAAGAGGAACTTTTAAACTACTTCAATCATAAAGTATTGAAGTTAGGAGACTTTGACATAAAGCGGTTTAAGAAAGCAGTAGAGCAGAAGGCATTGCAGATAGAAGGGATAGATAAGAAAGATATAGAGCGGATAAACTATGTAATCAACGAAGC
>Ga0078972_1017096_pt1 | contig 10518 bp, 12 predicted proteins | sample YelNatPaOPGAMG01_FD_67568 | JGI IMG/M metagenome (GOLD analysis project Ga0078972, IMG submission 67568) | Hot spring thermophilic microbial communities from Obsidian Pool, Yellowstone National Park, USA - OP-RAMG-01 (SPADES assembly) (version 2) | ecosystem: Environmental > Aquatic > Thermal...
CAACTGTTTCCTTGGGCGGCTGTGCAAGTCCGGCATCACCCACGTGCGGTGGTTGGCTTGGAGCAGTTTTGGCGATGAGGGAGGTCGCTCTGTCGGCCGGTGCCTGTTGGGTAAGGCTCTCAGCCGGTACCGGCTCACTAGCAACCATGGGCGCTGGACGCTTCGCCGTATCTTCGGGGCTCGCTCCGCCTTCGTTTCGGTTGGCGGCCTCTAGGAAGGCTAACTCCAGAGACAGCTGTGGGCGAGCGGCGGTGCGCAAGCCGAGTCCGGCATCGTTAAAGAGCTTGATAGCTCGAACGAGAGTGTCCAGAGAGAAGGCCCCTTCTTGCGTGAGTCGGCGCATCTCGGCGAGGGTCTCTTCATCGAAACTCTGGAAGCCATCCTCTCCCCCGATGCTCAGGAGCATGAGGCCCCTTAAATAGTCCAGGATCTCTGTTAGGAACTGGTGCGGCTCAATCCCGTTGTCCAACGCTTGGTTGATCAGGCGCATCCCCGTCGGCACGTCGCCGCTTATCAGGCATCGGGCTAGCTGGCCGATCAGGGTTGGAGGTGCTACGCCCAGAATGCCGCGCACTTGCTCCAAGGTGATCTCCTCCAATCCGTAAGCCGCCAGCTGATCTAGTAAACTCTCTGCATCGCGAAAGCTGCCCGTTGCGCGTCTGGCGATCATCTCCAGGGCTTCATCGGAGATCTTGATCCCTTCATTCTCGCAGATCAAGCGCAATTTCTGCAAGATGACGGGAAGCGGGCCCCGCCGAAAATCAAAACGCTGACAGCGCGAGAGGACTGTATCCGGAAGGCGATGAGGCTCTGTCGTGCAAAGGATAAAGATGGCGTGTGCAGGCGGCTCCTCAAGGGTCTTGAGGAGGGCGTTGAAGGCCTCATTGGTCAGCATGTGCACTTCGTCGATCACGTAGACCTTATAGCGACACTCGCTGGGGGCAAAAGCCACCTTGTCGCGCAGGTCGCGGATCTCATCTATGCCCCGATTGGAAGCACCATCTATCTCGATCAGATCAAGGGAGCGCCCTTCTGTGATGCTACGGCAGATAGAGCATTGGTTGCAAGGAGGATTATCTGTCTGGCCAATGCAATTGACTGCCTTGGCCAGGATACGCGCCGTTGAAGTCTTGCCTGTACCCCGCAATCCGGCAAAAAGGTAGGCGTGGCCAATACGTCCGGCCTTGATCTGATTGCGCAACGTCGTGGTGATATGTTCCTGGCCAAGGATGTCGTCAAATGTCTGTCCGCGCCATTTGTTGTAGAGAGCCTGAGTAGGCATGGCCCTGTTCCTGAAACTGACCTGGGCAAGCGAAATCGCCGTCTCGCTTTAGTGTAGCACTGAGGGCCTAGGCTGACAAGCGGGGAAGGTCATCGCTATCAGTTTTGGGAACATTATAATCCGGCATGCTCCCGGGTTTATCCGGCACAGTTACTGCATAAGCAGGATAGGAGCACCCTAACTATCTACTCACTCAACGCGAGGCCCTAGAGACGACCAAGCCGGGCAGAACCTCGCGAAGCGTCTCATAACTCAAATGTCCTTGGCGCAGAAGGAGCGGAGGATCAGCGACGAGATCCACGATGGAGGAGGGCACACCGCCAGGGCACTCGCCGCCATCTAGGATCACAGCCACACGGCCGGCAAGCTGGGCCAGTGCTTGGGCCGCGCTGGTGGCAGGCGGCTGGCCCGAAAGGTTGGCGCTTGTGGCCGCCAGGGCACCTCCTATCCCCTCGATAAGGCGCAAAGCCACAGGATGGTCGGGCATGCGCACGGCGATGGTTGGGCCGCCATTGCAAAGTACTTCGGGCACCTTCGGGTGGCGGGGCACGATCAGGGTCAATGCCCCCGGCCAGAAACGTTCCACAAGCAGCTTAAAAGGCGCGGGAAGCTCGCTGGCCACTTGGGCTACATGCTCCGGCGCGGAGACGAGCACAGGGATGGCCATATGCTTGGGGCGTAGCTTGGCCCAGTAAAGCCGTTCAATGGCCTCGGGCCGCCAAAGGTCACACCCCACGCCATAAACCGTATCCGTAGGAAAGACCACTACCTCCCCTTTGCGTAGCGCTTCCCAGGCCGCAGGTAGCGCCTCAGGCTGGGTTGCCAGGTAAACGCGCGTGAAAGCGGGCTTGCCGACTTGCTCCACCGTTCTCCTCTAGACAAAAACGTTCCAGTACCTCGGCCACGCCGTCGTCCTCCACGCTAGGAGCTACGTAATCGGCGGCTGCCTTGGCCTCAGCGGAGGCATTGCCCATCGCTACCCCCAAGCCGGCCCAGGTGATCATCGAGACGTCGTTGTCTTCATCGCCGATGGCCAGCGTCTCCTCGCGGGAGATGTGGAGCCATTCGGCCAGCCAGGCCAGGGCACCGCCCTTGGACACGCCGAGCGGCAGCCCTTCCAGGAAGAGGCGATGCGACCGCACGATCTGTAGTCGCTCCCCGAAGCGCCGCTCCACCTCGGGACCGATTGCATCCAGCTCCTCCTCGGAGCCGATGAGCATGAATTTGGTCGGCTCTGCGGGAAGTGCTTTGGATAGGTCGCTCACTGTGTGAAAGGGCAGCCCAAACCACTTGTTGTAAAACGCGTCGGGATGGCGTTTTCGCTCAACATAAATGTGGTTCTGAGCGTAAATCGTCAACGATAGGTCGGCCTGACGAGCGAACTCGGCCAGCTCGGCCACAAGGTTCAAGGAAAAGGTACGCTGGTATAAACACTCATGTCGGAGGGGATCCGTGATCACTGCTCCTTGGTAGGAGATAACCGGCACGCTAATATGCAGCTCTTGGGCCCAACGAACCATCGCCGGGTAACCTCGCCCTGAGGCTAATGTCACATCTATGCCCTGCGCCATGACCTGTTCGAGGGCGTAGGAGACTCGGGGCGAGATGGTCAAATCATCACGCAGGATGGTACCGTCTAGGTCTAAGGCGATAAGCTTATAGGTCATGGTCGTTCAACGCGCACGATACGCTCCAGGCCGGCATAGTCGTGTAACAAGGAGATCGTCGCCTCGGGCAGATGGGAGCGAGCTATCTCCAACACCCGATCTCCTTGCCCATGGCCGATCTCCAGGAGCAATAATCCTGGAGAGGCTAGGCGCTCGGGAGCTTGGGACAACAGGCGGCGGATCACAGCCAGGCCGTCCTCTCCTCCGTCAAGGGCTACCCAAGGCTCGTATCCGATGACGTCTTGGGGAAGAGAGGGCAAGTCCTCCTGGCGGACATAGGGCAAATTGGCCACGATCAGGTCAAACCGGCCCCCAAATGCGCTCAGCAAGTCGGCGCAGAGGAGCATCACCCGTCCTTCAAGATTGTAGCGACCCACGTTGTACGCGGCCACCGCCAGCGCCTCGGCGGAGATATCCACAGCCCATACATGCGCTTGTAGATGCCGAGCCAGCGCAATGGCTAAGGCTCCGCTGCCTGTGCCCACGTCCACCACGCGCAAAGGCCGCCCCTCATCGGATTGCCAGGCTCGCCCCCAAGCTAAGGCCTCCTCTACCAGGTGTTCTGTCTCAGGCCGGGGGATCAACGCGCGACGATCAACATAAAGTTGAAGATCATAGAAAGCCTTCTGACCAATGAGATAGGCCACCGGCTCATGTTCCGCTCGGCGATGGACGAGCTCTGCATATCGTTCGGCCTGTTCGGCCGTCAGCGGCTCGTCCCAACGCGCATTAAGCTGGGCGCGGCTTAACCCCAAGACGTATCCTAAGAGTACTTCGGCATCCAAGCGGGGGGTCATGCTTCCACTTGCGGCGAGGCGGTGCGTCGCCCGGAGGATCGCCTCGCCCAAGGACACTTGCCCGAGCTCAGCAGGAGAGAGCGACTCGATGGAGAGGTCCATCCTATCGCCCAACAGCTTGACGCTCCTGTGCACGGTCTAGCTCCACCGAGGCTTTGAGCCGTTCGGCTTGGTCGTGGGCGATCAGCTCATCAATGAAAGGATCCAACTCACCGGCCAAGACGCTTTCCAAGCGATAGATGGACAGCCCGATGCGATGATCCGTTACCCGGCCTTGGGGGAAGTTGTAGGTGCGGATCTTTTCGCTGCGTTCCCCAGAGCCGACCTGCTTGCGCCGCGCTTCGTCCAGCTCGCTGTGTTGGCGCTGATATTCCATGTCATATAAGCGGGCGCGCAAGATGGCTAAGGCGCGCGCACGGTTCTGAAGCTGCGAGCGCTCATCCTGGCATTGCACCACGATCCCGGTGGGTAGATGGGTGATGCGCACCGCAGAATCCGTGGTATTCACACTCTGGCCCCCATGCCCCCTGGAGCGGAACACATCAATGCGCAGGTCCTTCTCGTTGATCTCTACTTCCACTTCATCTGCCTCGGGCAAGACGGCCACGGTGGCCGTGGAAGTATGAATCCGCCCACTGGCCTCGGTCACGGGCACACGCTGCACGCGATGCACACCGCTCTCGTATTTAAGGCGCGAGTAAGCCCCTTTGCCTTTGACCTCAAAGATGATCTCCTTGTATCCGCCGATGCCCGTCTCGTTGCTGCTGAGCACCTGGGTTTGCCAGTGATGTTTGGCGGCATACTGAACGTACATATGAAAGAGATCCGCGGCAAAAAGCGCGGCCTCCTCTCCGCCGGTCCCGGCACGGATCTCCACAATCACATCGCGCTCGTCACGCGGGTCCTTGGGCAGCAACAGCAGCTTGAGTTTCTCCTCCAGGGCCGCAAGTTTCTTCTCAAGCTCGGTAACTTCCTCGCGGATCATCTCTTTCATCTCCGAATCGGTCTCCGCGAGGAGCATCTCCCGCGTGCTCTCTAACTCAGTGGATACCCGCGTATACTCGCGATAAGTCGCCACCAGGTCGGCGATCTCTGCCTGTTCCTGGGCGTAAATCTGAACTTTTTCGGGATCACAAGCGACTTCCGGCGAGGCGAGAAGCTCGTTCAGCTCATCGTAACGGCGAGCGATCTCGGCGACCTGCTCAAACATCGTGCACTCCCATTAGAACATCGCATGATCTTACATCACACATTATAGCAGTTTCCGGGCGAGGGGCCAAAGAGAGCCGTTCTCCTGGGCTCTTGACGAGGGATACAAAAAAGCCAGCCCCTTGTTGGTCGGCTGAGACGCCTACCTACGAGGGGGCGGCTCGGTGAAACCTAAAGGCAACCGCTAGGCCTTCTTATCCAAGCTGGTCCGCAGGCGCGACCAGCTCTCCTCAAGGAAGTCCACGTGAAAGGCTTCCTCGTCGCGCAGGCGCTCCAGGATGGCGCGCACCTCGGGGTGATCGGCCACGGCCAGGGCTGCCTCGTATTTGGCCTTCGCCGCGCGCTCGTCGATGACCATCAACTTGAAGAATTGCTCCCAATTCATAATCGTTCTCCCTATCTCAGTCTAATCCGCGAACGAGGGGCTCGCGCCGATGGGCTTGATGCGCCTTATTCGCGTCCATTCGCGCCATGAGCAGATAGCCCTAAGATATAGCGATGCCTAGCGCCTGCAACGCAGCCACGACCAGCGGGGCGATAATCAGCGCCGGGAGCATATTGGCCACGCGAATGCGTTTCAAATCCAAGAGTAAAAGGCCGATAGCCAGAATCATCACCCCGCCTGTGGCCGACATCTCGGCGATCATGGCACTGTTCAGCGCATTCTGTGCCAGCCCCGCCAGGAGCGACAACCCGCCTTGATAGATCAGGATCGTGAGCACGGAAAAGACCACCCCCATCCCCAGCGAGGAGGCAAAAGCCAGGGCCGCGAAACCATCCAACATGGCCTTGATGGCCAAAAGGGAGTAATCTCCCGTCAAGCCATCCTGGATAGAGCCAAGGATGGTCATCGGCCCAACGCAAAAGACCAAGCTGGCGGTGACAAACCCCTCGGTGAAGTGAGCCATGCTATGCGCCGAGGCGCGCTTGGACACGCGGTCACGCAGCCAGGCACTGGCTCGTTCCAAGCCGGCATCAATCTGCCACCATTCGCCGAGGATGGCCCCCACCAGAATACTGCCCATGACGATGAGCACGTTCTGGGTTTTGAGCGTCAATTGAAGGCCCACAGCCAGCGTCACCAGCCCCAGCCCGTGAAGCACCGTCTCGCGTATCCTTTCGGACAAGCGAGAACCTAGGACCGTCCCGGCGATCCCCCCAACGAGGACTGTGGCGATATTGATCAGCGTGCCGACCACTCTCTATCCTTCCCCAACGCAGCTTGTGTTGGCGTCCTCAGGCACTTCCCTCATAGGCACGTGACGAAGGGCTTTAGCCCTCAAAGAAGGGAAATTCCTGCTCATCAAAGTACCAGGTGCCGTTGGTCTTCAAGTACTCGTGGGTCTCTTGCAAGAAGGCGTAATGGGCATCCTCGGCCTTGGCCAGGAACTCCCACATCGCCCTGGCTTCAGGAGAAGAAGCCTTCTTGGCTTCGGCCTCGTAGAACGCGTAGCCACGACGTTCAAAGTCCATAGCCATCTCCAGGGCGCGCATGTCAGATGCGTCTTCAGGGATCAACTGCTCGGCGCTGGAAGCGTGAGGGAAGATCTCGGTGGGATCGACCGAGGCTGCCAAGGCCATGGCTTCGGCGACAGAGATCCACTGCTGTCTGCCGGAGATGGCGGCGTACTGGCCGCGGAGGATATCCAGATGCTTTTGCTCTTCCGCCACCAGGCTCTGAAAGACTTTCTTGCCGTCCTCGGCCTGGGTGCGCTTGGCCGCCTGTTCATAAAAGCGCAAGCCCCAAAGCTCAGTACTCATCCCCTGTTTGAGCACAGCGAGGGCGTTTTCCTTTTCTGTGGCCATCCTTCTCTCCTTTATACCCATCCGCCCAAAGAGACCAGGGCTTCGTAATTGTTCATCAAAAGGTTAAAGTGTGTCAATTCAGCTTGGGTTAGCCATTCATATAAGCGCTTTCCGGCCTCGTCTCGGGTGGCTTTGGCTGCAGCGCGATAGAGATCGTAACTTTTCATCTCGTTTTCCAAGGCAACATGCAAGGCGTCTAACTCGTTGGGATTCACCCCGATCCGTTTCTCTATCTCGGTTCGCTCGGGTGGAAAGATCTTGACCTCCAGATCGATGGGCCGCACGCTCAGGGCGGGCAAAAGCACGTAGGAGCCACCTCCCTCAAGGACATGGAGTTGCCTGAGGACCATCTCGGCATGCATCTTTTCATCGTCGGCCAAGGAGAGGAACATCGCTCGGCCCTTCTCGCTGAGGGTCTCCTCGGCGGCTTTGAGGTAGAATTCGCGCCCCTCTTGCTCCAGCTTGAGCGCCTGGCTCAGTATCTCAAGTGCTTTCTGATTATCTGACATCGTACAACCTCCTCTTGCTAAAATGACCTCGTAAGCCCAGCTCGCGGTATGCTACAGCCGATGTAACCTCTTATGAGTTGTCGACACACCGATATAGTGGATAATGCAGCCGCTTTTACAGGGTGATGATGCTATCGCGCAGCTCACCGCCACGGACAAAGGTCAACGGCACGGCCTGGCCGGGGCGAAGCATCGCCAAAACCTTTTCCAGTTCCGCTGCGTCGGCGATCCTTTGATTGGCGAGGGAGATGATCACATCTCCCGGTTGTAACCCGGCCCGCGCGGCTGCTCCACCGGGCATCACTTTGCCGATGTAGGCCCCGCTAGTAAGCGACGAGCGGCCTTTAGCGGCCATTGCCGCAGCGTCAGCGACGGCCGCCCCCAAGCGCGGCCCTCGCCTCTGGGAGAGTAGTTGATCCAAACGGGCGCGGTCAAAGCCGACCACTGGCTGGCCATTGATCACCGTCACCGGTACGCCTCGCTGCCCAGAGATGCGCACCATCTCCGCCGCTGCGAGGGGGTCGCGCCCCACATCCACTTCGCGAAACGGTATTCCCCTGCGTGAAAGATACTCTTTCACCTGATAGCAATACGGTCAGGTCGTCGTGGTGTAAACAACAACTTCCATCATCGTGCTCCTCGCTCAAACGATCTCGGGGGGCTTCTCCTCTACCAGGATCTCGTCTCCTTCGATCTTGACTTTGTAGGTGGGTAGAGCAACCGTCGCCGGTCCCTTCAGTACTTTGCCATCGCGCAGGTCGAACTCGGCCAGGTGACATGGACAACTGATGATGGTCCCTCGCAGCGCTCCCGTCAGCAGAGAGCATCTCATGTGGGTACACTGTTCGTCCACAGCGAAGATGTTGCCGTCAACGTTAACCAGCATCACCTTGACTCCACTGATCCAGACGGCCAGACGCTGGCCAGGGGGTAAATCCGTCACACGAGCAACACGCTTGTATTCCATAACTCCCTCCATGCTTGAGATGCGGTAAGAAGCGGGCTCATCCCTCCGGCTCTGCCTATTCCGGTCAGATGAACTCTTGCAGAAGCTGCTGATAGTCCTCGCTCGGGCGGGTACGCATCGGCTGATAGACCAGAGGCCCGACCTTCAAAGCCGACACTTGCTCTTCGTATGAGGGCACCGATTCGTCGCGGTAAAAGATACCGATGGGAATGCGCTCGCCTCCTGGATAGTGGAAGGCCTGCTCCAAAGCGGCCGCACGATGACTTGGATCGTGCCCCTGCTCCTCCAGCTTATAAACCCGTTCGCGGAACCAGTCGTAATCCATGCCCCGGTTGAAGCTGACGCAAACCTGCATGACATCAACCAGGGCATAGCCGCGGTGATTTAGCGCTTCGACGATGAGGTTCGTCAGATGGGCGATATCCAGACAAAAGCCACGGGCCACGAAGGTCGCCCCCTGGGAGAGGGCCAGGGCCACGGGGTTGAGGGGCCTGTCAATCGCCCCTTCCGGCGAGGTGGGCGTGACCCACCCCAATCGGCTTGTAGGGGAATATTGTCCTTTGGTCAAGCCGTAGACGTGATTATCCTGGACGATATCCACCAGCCCGATGTTACGACGCACCGCGTGGATGAAATGATTGCCGCCGATGCCGTAAGCATCGCCGTCGCCGTGCACACAGACCACTTTCATGGCGTGATTAGCCAGCTTGTAGCCCGTAGCCAGGGCCAAGGTGCGCCCATGCAGCCCGTTCAGGCCGTTAATATGCATATAATCGGGCGTCTTGCTGCCACAGCCAATGCCCGTGACCATCATCACCTGTTGCGGGCTGAGGCCGGCTTGCACGAAGGCTCGCTTGAGGGCATTCCAGATACCGTAATCGCCGCAACCGGGGCACCAGGTGGGGCGGATGTCGTTGGAGAAATCCTGAATGGTGGCCATGTTAGCTCTCTCCCATCCTGCTCAGGATATAATCCGGCGTGAAGCCCCGCCCATCGTATTTTAGGACCTTGGCATCTACCTCAATGCCGGCATAGGCATGGAGCAAGAAGGCGAACTGTGCCCTGGCGTTGCCCTCTACATCCACGATCTTCTTCGCCCCGGCCAGCGCCTCGCGTGCGGCCTCGGCGGGGAAGGGCCAGAGATCCACAAAGTGCACCATATTGGCCGAGGTCCCTCGGGCGTTCAGGATGTCCACTGCCTCGCGCACCGCGCCATATGTCGAGCCCCAACTGACGAAGGTGACCTCCGCCCCTTGAGGACCGTACGTAAAGGGCGGACGAATATCGGCGCGCGCCGCCTCCAGCTTGCGCAGGCGTTTCTCGGCCATCGCTGTGGCCACCTGAGGATCTTCGGTGATATGGCCATCTTCCGTGTGTTCGTCGCTAGTGGTCATATAGACAGCCTTGGGGCTAGAGCCGGGGATGGCCCGCGGCGAGACCCCGTCTGCCGTGAGCGCGTAGCGCTTGTACTCGGCCAAGGCTTCTACCTCGGCCGGGCTGAGCAGCTTGCCGCGATCGATTTTTACGCCCTGAAGGTCAAAGTCGCTGGCATCAACCGAGTAGATCGTCGTGGCGTTGTACTCGTCCGACAAGACAATGACCACGCATTGGTATTTCTCGGCGATGTTGAAGGCGCGTACGGCGCAGTTGAAATTCTCCAGGGGCGTATGTGGTGCTAAAACGACGCGGGGGAACTCGCCGTGTCCGGCGTTGAGCACCAGGAAAAGTTCCGACTGCGCGGTGCGAGTGGCCATGCCCGTGGCCGGGCCGGGGCGCTGGCCGACGTAAATGACCACCGGAGCTTCGATCATCCCCGCCAGGCTCACTCCCTCGGTCATAAGGTCGAACCCGCCGCCCGAAGTGGGGGCCATAGCCCGCACGCCGGCGTGGGCTGCGCCGACGACCATGTTGATCGCCGCCGTCTCGCTCTCGGCATGCTTGGTCACAATGCCCTACTCGGCCCCATGTCGGGCCATATATTCCAGGATGGATGTGGCCGGGGTCATGGGATAACCGGCGACGAACTTGCAGCCGGCCATGAGCGCCCCCAGGGCGAAGGCCTGATTGCCGGTGATCGTCAGCCGCGGCGGAGCCGGCCGCGCCTCCAACTTCCAGGCGAAATCCGCGCCAAAGCGCTCTTTCGCTAGATCATAAGCGGCCTGAGCCACACGCCGGTTGGCCTGCACCACCGCCTCGCCCTTGCGACGGAAGTTGTCCTCAACAACGCCGACTATGTGCTCCAAGGGGAAGCCGGTTAACCCGGCAGCGGCAGCCAGGGCGG
>Ga0078972_1017099_pt1 | contig 10517 bp, 10 predicted proteins | sample YelNatPaOPGAMG01_FD_67568 | JGI IMG/M metagenome (GOLD analysis project Ga0078972, IMG submission 67568) | Hot spring thermophilic microbial communities from Obsidian Pool, Yellowstone National Park, USA - OP-RAMG-01 (SPADES assembly) (version 2) | ecosystem: Environmental > Aquatic > Thermal...
TCTGTAATGGGTATTTCTGGCCACCATAGCCTTTCTTTTCCCTCTCGTGGTGGCGTTCTCCCTTGGCTAAGGCTCTACGCTTACCAGCCTTATAAAGTGAAACCGTGTGAATCTGATGCGTTTTACACCTTGGACAGTAGGTTCTAATCTCCTTTGGTACATTCATTTAAACCAGCCAGCCTCTGCATTAAGAAAACACACCCACTCATATACTTTTTCACTTAAAAATTAGGGCGACTTCCTCAACCTTAAAAGTATAAAAGCAACCAGCACTAAAGCCACGGTTAAAGCTCCAGCAACATAGCCCAGCGAAAAAACCGTGAACAGCACCACAAAATCCATTTCCAAAGGCACTAAACCAATCGCCAAAAAACCAGCCAAAAAGCCGGCTATAAAAACGGCGAAACCTAGCACTAAAAAGCCGGCCAAGACCTCTTTTTCCACCATTATATTTCAACCTCTCCTCTCTCTTAGTGCCAGTTCCTAATTAACAATTTCCCTAAATTAGAAGGATAACTTATTTAATCCTTAATCAGAACTAGTTGAGGAGAAGGAGATTTCATGCAGAAAATCTTAAAGGCGCTGGTAAAAACTATACCCATAATTTCGCTTGCCTTGCCGATTCTGCTCCTATACTATTGGGACCCGTCATCCTTCGAACACACGTGGCAGGGAAGAACCTTCTACCTATTCTTCGTATGGCTGATCTCCCTGGAAACAGTGTTAGACTGGGAAAAGCTCCAATTCAACTTCACCCTTAAAAAATCCTTTAAAGGATTTTTGAAAACATTTTTGTTTGCCTTGGCGGTTGCTGCTCCAACGATTTATGTAACAGTTTCAAATCATTATGGGCTGAATTCGTGGATTGCCGACATTGCAAAACAATACGTGCTTAATTGCAACCCAAAATTTTTCAAAAATAACAGCTTTGACTATTTCGCGAACATCTTGCCAATCTCAATAGAACTATTGGTCCTCACACTCTTGTTTTGTCTCATAGTCCTGCTGGCCTATGGAATTAAGAATCTGCCAGTGTTCTCTGGTTCAATATTCTTCTTAGGTGTTATGGGATTCCTCTTCGTGATAGACGATTTGTATCCGGGTGGAAAGTTTACGCCACTTCAAATGCTTGTTCCAGTGACAGCCTTCTTTGCAGCGCGGCTTCTTGAACTGTTTGGGTACACAACCACGGTAACCGAGGCCTACTACCACATTTATGGCCGGGTTTCAGTTTTGAAGGTAAACAATATTTCTCTTTTCGGGATAGGTTGGATATGCGCTGGAGTTGAAAGTCTTGTAATTTACACCATTGTCATTTCTCTCTTTTTAAAGAAAAGCGACATCTCTACAAAACGCAAAATATTCTACTTCGTGATGGGAGCCGCAGTTACATACTTCCTTAACATACTCCGAATTTTTACCCTTGCCATGATTAAACTGAGCGGTGGGGACATTTGGCCTTTTCATAATTTTTATGGGCAGTTTTATTCGATTACGTGGATAACTCTCTATCCTTTGATGATTGTTGGTGTTGAGAAAATTTTGAAGAAAGGCTAATTCGTGTTAGAGTTTAAGTTCACGCTTATTTTTTCGGCTAAACCCTGCTTTATTAGAATTCTTGCATTTTCAATAGGTAGGGATGCAACATCCTCAGCCTTGAATGGGCCGTAGGCTTTCATGTCTTTTCCGATGATGGCTGGTACATCTTTTAAGAAGCGCAGAACTGCCACCTTCTGTTCCTTCTCGCTGGTCGCCGCCAAATATTGTCCCTCTAGCAGTTTCCTTGAGATTTCTTGAAGATTTTCCAAAGAGGGCGCAATTTTTTGATGGGTTTCCCGCTCCTCTTCTGTTAGAAGGTTTTGTGGAATTTTCTCGCCTTTAAGTGCCTTCTTAACAATTTTTTCACGGCGTTTTTTGAGTAGCTGTTGCAGCATGTGTTTGACATTTTGCATTTCAATTTGCAGAAGGGCTGCCCTTACCGCTTTTTTGTCGAGCATTCTCGATTCCTCTTTTATTTTCCTCAAATATTCAGCCACTCTGACGTAAAAGTCTGCGGGCAATTCTTCCAATGCTTCCTTTTCGACCTCGTTTTTCCAAATTCTGTAGATTTCTTCATACACCCTACTTCTGCACCTCCGCCTTCCCCTTGCAGATTAACAACACCGCAGCAGCGGTAGGTAATTCAACCTTAACATTTTTGTACGGCCCGAAAATCTCGTCGCATAACCTAAACTGTGGTGCGTTATGGACAAGCACGGTGACCTCGCCCTTTCTTAAGGCTACCGCGTCCTTAAAAGGGTCGAAATTGTCTATGCCCGCCATGCTTAGTTCAGTTTTCTTGAATCCTGTTTTACCGTGTAGAGTATTTGCCATTCTCACAAGACGATGAACATCAGCCGTGACGACGGTGTCGATTTTAACGAACCCCTTTTGTGCACAATAAGCAAATATCTTTTTCCACGTTTCCAATCCTACGCCTTTTACGGCTTTCCAGGGCTCGGCGCGCCCCTCTAAACTTTTTAAGAATCTATCTCGGCTTTTCAGTAATGCCGTGGCAATTTTTTTCTTTAAGCCCACTTGTTCTTCCAGGTCTTCCTCGTTGGCGTTTAAAATAAGCTCCCGTATTTCTCTTGTTATTCTCGCGTGCCAGTTCGATGATTTTCCAGTTTTCCCCCAAATTAAGCTTTGAGAGTCTGTGTCGAAGCCTATGCCGCAAATGTAGTCAACTATCTCTTTACGGGAAATGGCGTCAAGGCTTTGGACAACTTCGCTCTCGACGTGGACGTGGTATCCTCTATGACCCGAAAAATAAATATGCATGTCGCCATCTGAAAAGCCAAAATCTTCCTTTAACACTTCCAGAAGTTTTATGGTTTCGTTTTTTGCCGTGTCCATGCATTCTTGGCAGAGCCAAGTGCTCTCCTCAAACTTTTCGCCGCCACATATTGGGCATTTTTCTGGCGTTATCCCTTTACCAGAAAACCCACAGCCGCAGCAGGTCCATTCGTCGTGAACCTTATTGCATGGTGTTGGGATGTGGTCAACATCTATATCAAATACAAGGTCTGCCCCAAGCCACCCTTTCCTCTCCATTTCCGCTGTTGGATCTTCGTAGCGGGCACAAGAGTGGTAAGCATCGCTTGGAACAAAATCCTGCATAAAATCCCTTAACTCATTTATATCCTTGAAACTTTTGTGGCGAACCATCTGATTCTCAAAAGATAGAAAGCCGAACTCCCGTTTTTCAAGGCATGAAATTACGGTGTCTAGAGGGAACCCTTCCCGATAGTAGTTGCGAAACACGCCACGAATAAAAAATAATGATTCAGGTCTCAAGCTCTTCGAGTTCTCAAAAACAGCAAAAAATAAAAAGTTTATGCCACGAAAACTTCATTTCATTTGCATTTGAATTGTTAATATTTTAAATGTCAGATTAGAATAAGATAAATTCAAGCGTGATTACGATGGTTGATCTTTTAAGCTTGTCGGCAAGCCTCACAAATTGGATTTTGCGTTGCAAGGGGAACATTATTAAAGTAAACTTTGAAGTCGATGGAAGATGGTTTGAAGTGTTCGTGCCAGATGATCAGCTGTTTGGAGCGGTTAAGGATGTCCTCTTAAATAGAGTTTATGAGTATCTCCCCGATTTTGAGCTTACAAATTTTAATGGTGAAGTTATTATTGATGCTGGTGCTTATGTAGGATTGTTCAGTTTGATCGCCTCAGTTTTTGCGAAAAAAGTTATCTCAATAGAGCCCCACCCAGTAAACTTCAACCTTCTGAAGATTAACAAGATAATAAATAACGTTGAAAACATGGTGCTTGTGGGCAGAGCGTTATGGTACGAGAAGGTGCCGTTAAACCTTTATGAAGGCAACCACACCGGTTCGTCTTCGATTACCCAAACAAGAGATAATGTGGAAAGCTATCTTGTTCGCGCTGTGACACTTGAAGAGATAATCGACAGGTTTGGTGAAATAGGATTGTTAAAAATGGACATAGAGGGAGGAGAATTTGAAGTTTTTAATAATGTTAGGAAAAATGTCTTAGACGGCATAAAATGCATGAGCATCGAGGTTCATACAAGGGCTGGAGACCTAAATCAAATTATACGTATCTTATCCTCCCGGCATTTTGAAGTGAAGTTTTTCTATCCACCAATTGCTAAAGATCCATCCGAGTCTACCTACCAGATAAAGATTAAAGACTTGTTTAGCGTAAAGGCATGGAGAAAACTTGTTTATGGCTTATGTTCGTTAGCTGGAGTGAAAGATAAGTCAGCGGTGATTCTGTTTGCAAAAAGAAAGGCAAGTCCGTAGTTTACATTATGTCAAAGAAGACAAAGCCAAAATAACCTTTAAATTAATTCTTTTCCAATACTTTTGCAGAATTTGCATGAAAATTTTAATGGTTTCAGGTGGCAGAGGTGGCGTATATAGGTTCACATATGAAATAGTTAGCAGACTTTCTAAGAGAGGCTACAGCTTTTTCGTGGCTTTCATTACCGGGAATGAAGATTTGATGGATCCGCCACTTAAAAATGTGCCATTCACGTTTATTAACAACCCAAAATACTGGTTGGATATCCTAAAGTTTTCTAAAATAAAAAAGTTTGGCATAATTCACTCAAACTTTGCAGCACCAATACCCTTCATTTCAGTCACAAAAAAGCCGATAATTTTCACCTGTCATGGGTTGCCTCAGCCATGGCTGGAAGCAGAATTTAAAGAAAAATTCCTTTTCGCAATTGAGAAGCTGGCATTTCCCATAGGTGTCAGAAAAGCAACAAAAGTGGTGTCCGTCTCGAAATACGTCCAAAGAATGATAGCTTCAACTTATGATGTTCATTCACAAGTAATATATCATGGAATAGATCCCGCATTCTGCCAAAACGTAAAGGCAGATAAGGCGCAATACAAGATGCTCCTTGGGATAAACCCTAAAGAGAAAATTGTACTTTATGTGGGCAAGTTTCACCCTTGTAAAGACCCATTGACTCTTATAAAATCCTTCAATCTAATAGCAAAGAAACAAAATAAAATTAGGCTCATTTTGGTTGGTGAAGGAAAATTACGCTCCAAAATACTTGAACTGGCTCAAAACCTTAAAGTTTTAGATAAAATTAATATATACGGCCAACTGAAATCGAATGAGCTTGTTCATCTATATCGTGCTGCAGACATCTTTGTTCTTCCATCCATAAATGAAGCCTTTGGCATTGTGACTTTAGAGGCTATGGCATCCGGCACTCCATGTATTGTATCCAATGGTGGAGCTTGTCCTGAGATAGTGCAAGACTGCGGACTCATTTTTGAGCAGGGAAATTATCGAGAACTTGCTGAAAAAATTCTCCAGGTTTTAGAGGATGGCAACTTGGCGAAAACATTGGCCTTAAAGGGATATGAAAGGGTTAAAAATGATTTTTCATGGGAAAAAGCTGTTGCCCAATACGAGAAAATATATTCTTATCTTGTAAAGTAGCTAGGAAACTCTGGAAACCTCTAAAACATTTAAACGCGCACGCAGATACTTATCGTTAACAGTTCTGCCTAACAAGGCAACCCTTAACAAATGTTCCCCCTCACTTAAAGACCCTGTAAACACTATTTTCCTATCTGGTTCCCCGGTACCATCAAGTGTTTGCGGCGGATTTTCATCAACCTGAACTTGAAGGGATACTGTTTCATTCGCCCAATAACTCAGACTTATGGAGTAATCCCCTTTTTCCTTAACGGCAAAAAGCACCTCTATAGCGGGTGTTTTGATCATGTTACCCGTCATCCAACATTCAAATACAAGCGGATAACCTCCCCAGCTTTTATTAGATGGATACCAGTTTCCATACACAACTCTTGAATGCTGAAAAACTGGAATTACAAGTTTTCCCTCAGTTTCACGAAGCTTCGTCATGTTAACAATGTAAAGATCGTCATCTAATGGTTCCAAAAACATCTCAAAATCTCTTGGAATAGCTGTGAGATCTGTAAAATCCAGTCCATAAATGATCACCACATCGTCAAAAGATTGAAATTTGGAGCGAATCTCTTTGAATAGAATGTTTGATGCTTGCCTGCTAGACCAATGAAAGAAAGGCGTAGGCATCCAGTCCCGAAGATAGTAAACATTGCCAATATACGTGTAAACATCTCCGATAACGGCTCTGCCCCAATCATAAATATGTTGCCCAAGGTCGCCAGCATAACAGTCTGCATAGTCAGCGATTATTATTATTGGCTTGTTGGGAAATTTTTGCCTTAAAAATAGCAGCTTCTTGTACGCTTCCGGATGGATTGATATGTTATAAACGCTTAAAAATAAGGCGGCTAATAAATTGAAAAGCACCAATAATAGGGGCATGCAAAATTTCAACATCTTCTTCGAGGATTTTATCCCTTGAATAAGTCTATTGTTAACTTCTTCAATTTTGTGAATTGCAAGAAAGGGTGTCGGAAAAAGAATAACAGCTCTTTCAGAAAATATCATAAATGAAGGCTCCAGATATTGAATTAAGCCAAAAATTATTGAAACAAAGCCCCACATTGTAAAGAGCCTTTTAAGGAATTCTTCTTTACCAACAAATTGAGCCTCACTAATTAATTTGTAAACTCCAATAAATCCGGCTGGACCTAGATAAAGCAACCATCGCCATAAATCCATGACGCTCACCCCAAAAGATCCACCAGAAAACGCCAGCAACTTCTCAATATGAGTATAATAAAGCATGGTGGCGGGCAGGACTGCAATTGAAAACAAGGTAGCAACCACTGTTCTCTTAATTTTCCGAAGAGTTTTTTCACTAAACACCGTCAGAGCGAGTATGAACGTTAAAAAAAGTGTGCTTTCAATATGTGTGAAAGAGGATAGAATCAGCAATGCAGTTACACAACCTAGATAAAGTCCCTTTTTTCCCCTTAAATATCCATTGAAGAGGTATATGGCGGGCAAAAGTAGATTAAGCGCTAGCAGGTTACTGTGGAGGTCTGCGGCAACTCTAAATGCGCCAAACCAGGTAAGGGCTGTAAAAGTGTAAATCTTCCAGTCCTTGTTGGGCTGCAACTTTGTTAGGAAGAAAAAAGCCTCCACTAGAAGTGCAAATAATAGGACCGGAGGTAGTAACATCTCAATAATGAATGCATCCACACCAAGCCTTACAAATAGACTGCCTAAAAGGGCGTAAACAAAATTGTTAAAGTCTATTTTCGCTATAAAACCCCAGTCCTCGGCAATTGTTTTCATATGCCACAAATATCTGGGGGTATCCCAACCAACTGGAAGTGGAAGAAGCTTGCTAGGATAAAAAACGTAAGAAATTGTGAAAACAAATACTACAACGGGAATAAAAATCAGTGAAGCCTTTCTCATCTTCCCCTCCAGCCAAGGATCCCTCTCAACAACCCAGTTATGTAACTTAGATACATTAAAACCATTACAATTGGAGTGAAGATCATGTATTTCCTTCTCTTAAACCTATGATAAGCATACAAGGAACAGAAGATTATAAAAAATGTGAATAACATGAGTATGAAGATGAGTAATAGGGGCTTTAAGATAACTAGTGGGACGAATATTAATAGTGACATGAGGGCAATTAAAGGCGAAAGGTTCACATTGCTGATATGGGGGTATTCAATCATTGCACGACCTCTCCCTTTACCATAGTTGTAAAAGTGCTTGATGAAACTGCGCCAGTTCCATATGTTCCATCTATGTCTTACTTCAACTTTTGGATCGTAAACCACTTTATATCCGAACCTTCTAACTCTCGAGCAGATTTCAACATCTTCGCAATAATTTGTGTCCATAAAACCTCCTGTTTTCTCCAAAACCTCTTTTCTAAAAAAGGCATTGCACGTCGGCACATACGAGACCTCACGTTTATTTTGGAAATTGGAAAATGTAACAGACCATCCATTAATAAAAGGTATTGAAATAATGCTGAGTGCAATTTGAGAAAATTCCGGAAGTCCCTCGTGGACCCTTACTCTTCCTCCAACAACGCCTATTTCTCCGTTTTCAAATAATGTTTCGCAACCGTTCCGAAGCCACTCTTCATTAGAGGAGCAGTCGTCATCTATGAATGCTATAACTCCTCCAGAGGAGTTTGCCACCCCAATGTTTCTTGCCATCCCCCTAGAGGTGCCCGGTTGTTCTATAACTTTTATCGGAACATCAGCCATGGACAGCGTTTTTAGCGAATTTTTATGGCAAACAATTATGATCTCATAATTCTCAAAGTTTTGATTAAGAAGTGACTCTAAGGTTTCGTTAATTTTCGAGTCCAACTCCTTTGTAATTATTACCACAGAGACCTTGCACATGTTAAATTCCTTTGTTATTTAAACTAAAGATTACTGCATAAATGAATATGAATGTACATTTTAAGAAGTATTCAACAGGTAATTGTCCGTCTTAAGCTCATCATTACTGGGACACTGCTGTTCTCCAGAATGCTGATTGTTGTGTATGTATGAGGCCATACTGAAATCGGGTTGGTGAAGTACCATCGCAAGGTGAATAGGTGAAGCGTGTTTTTTAAGCCGTCTATTAGCGTGTTTAGTTTCTGCTTCCCTATCCTCCTTCTGTAGGGTACTGGTATTTCTGCCGCCCTAAAAAGTTTGAAGGCCAGCACCTTTATTTCCTCTGAAAATGCCATGCCATCAGCTTGCAGATCCATTTTGTCTAATATGCTTTTCCTGAAAACCCACATACCCGACTGTGAATCTTTTATGTTGACTCTAAATAGGAGATTTGTTAGGTAGGTTAATATTTTATTTCCAATAATATGGAGTAGTGGAAAGCTTTTGCATGCAAACTTCCCTGTTCTATTTGCTGAAATAAAGTCAAGTCCATGTTTTTCCAACTTTTCAACTAGTTTTGGTATTAAGAATGCCGGGTATGAATAATCTCCATCTAATGTTACTATTATTTCTCCTTGTGCGTGCATAAAGCCGGTTTTATAGGCTCTTCCATAACCCTTACGCGGCTCAACTATAACTTTTACTCCATTTTCACGGGCTATTTCTCTCGTACGGTCAGTTGATCCCCCGTCCACAACTATAATTTCACATTTGTAACCCATTTCTTCAAGCTTCTTCGTGGGAATTTCATTTAAAACTCTTTGTAGTCCTTTTTCTTCGTTTAGAACAGGGATGACTATGCTTACAATTCTGGAACGACTCACACTTACCCTACCTTGTCCATAATTCTTGAAAAGTTAAGATTTAAGTCTATCGTACTGTTATACTGTTTAAAGTTTATGAAAATTGAAAATAGCCGCTTGAGTCTTTTATTCTACATTTTTCTTTTATAGTAAATGAGGGGGTGGTTTAACCGTTTACATGTTTCATCGGGTTCTACGCACAATCCATGTGTTTTGAGCGTGTCGCATTTTGGCGGTTTATAACGGGTTCTTGAACCCCTCTCGCCAGCAATGTGTTCCACTTGGTAGCGGGTCATGCGTTCGTTGAAATCTGAGAAATTTTTGAACAGTTCAATTATGCTTTCTGTGGGCATTCCGATGTTAACGAGAAATGCTGTTAGGGTAAATCTTCCTATGTGGGATATGTGGCGTCCTTTTGAAGCAGCATCATACAGCGCTTTCACACATGGTGGAAAAGCATCTTTCTTCACAGTTTTTGGAATGCCCTCTATTTCCACTTCGCTTACCTTCTCAATTGTTAAACTCTTGATTTTCTCAGCTGTTTCTGCAATTTTTTGTGGGAGTTCTGGTAGATCTTTTATTTCCAGTCGTTTCTCCATGTACTTTCTAACTTCTTCGCTGAGAAGCCTTGCGGTTTCGTTTAGTGTTAAGTAAACGTTTCCATTTTTTAATGGGCGGTTTACTAGTTTCCATTTTTTCTCCCGCAGATTTGTTGTGTTTCTGAGGTAGTCGGTGAAATGAAGCCTAAACTGGTATGGCATTTCCGTGTCTGCTGCTATTTTCCATTGGAAGTTGTTTGCTATTGCCAAAATTTTTTCTGGCGGTTCATTTTTCATGTTGTTGTAGGCTTGTTTTGCCTCTGCTAGTGCATATCTCCTCTTTATGAATGAATTTTGGGTGGCTGCAGCAAGCATTATTGCTGTTGGGAATGATAGGATTTCTATTTCCTCGTTATGGGTTTTCCTAGTTACTATGGCGTATAGTATTGCTTCTTCAACTCTTTCTTCGGCACGTTCCAGAATTTGGGAGAATTCTGGGCTTGCAAGGTCTTCGATTTTTAGGTCTAAGGTTTTTACATATGCCACGGCCTCTTTTAGGAACGGATATTTGGCCAAGTCATTTTTTGTGAATTTGACTGTGGCTATTTGCATTTTTCCACTTTAGGCAGTCTCTATTCTTGGCGCTAAATAGAAGGTTAGTTTTCCCTCTTTTGCCTGTTGGAAGTCTATTTTTATTGGCATGTCTGTTGAGAATTCTAGGGTTGCTATGTCTGATGTGGCTGATGCTGCCTTAATTATTTCGGAGAGATAGCTTAGGCTGAAGGTTGCTCTCGATGGTTCTTTTGCTTCCAGATCCA
>Ga0078972_1017102_pt1 | contig 10515 bp, 7 predicted proteins | sample YelNatPaOPGAMG01_FD_67568 | JGI IMG/M metagenome (GOLD analysis project Ga0078972, IMG submission 67568) | Hot spring thermophilic microbial communities from Obsidian Pool, Yellowstone National Park, USA - OP-RAMG-01 (SPADES assembly) (version 2) | ecosystem: Environmental > Aquatic > Thermal...
TACCCTAAGCTGGTACTCAGACGCACGCTCAAGCCCTATCGCTATCCGCAGTGCTATCGTAGCATCCGAGGTCGTTATCCTGTCGTCTCCGTTCATATCCCCGCGGCGGACAACCTTTACCTCCCCAGGTGTCCCATCCCCAGGTCCGTAAAGAACACTGCCAGTAGTATCACTCAAACGCTCTACCCTTAACACCAACGGGTAGCTTCCGGCCTTGAGGTCGCTCCTCAGCTTGATCGGAACGTAAACCAAAGTCCCAGGACCATCTCCTCCAGAACTCCCTGCAACCTCAACAACGACCTTGCCAGGCTCGGAGAGACTTGCAGATACACGCCCACCAGGAGGTATGACCCCGTACTTCACTTCGCCCTCAGACGTCACCTCTCCAATCTGGCCGAACTCGAGCACAAGCTTTGCTCCTGCCACTCCCTTCACACGTTCGCTTACCTTGACCTCAACCACCACAACATCCCCAGGCGCGGCGGTGTAGCTGCCTATGGTGATATCCGCTCCGAATAGGACTAGCTCTTCAGCTCCAGGCCAAGTAAGGTCGTTCGGATCACCACCCATCTCCCTCATGAAAGTCTCAACGTTACCCTCCCAGTTGGTACATGCACCCACACAATAGCGACAATTCACAAGAATCTTGTGTACAGTATCACATCCCTTCTGGCGGTAGAGCCATATCTGGCGCGTAACCCAGAAAATACCGTTCTCCCAACCTGTTTCGAAAGACAGCGCGTTCTGCAAAGGTCCTACCGGTGTCGAGGCACCCTTAGTGGTTGGGTCAACACCGGCCCAGAACTTCGCGAATCCGTACTGATCGAATTCGCATCCGGGTCCTGTGCAGCAATAGCGGCACCAATTCCATGCATTGAACCCCTTCCCTCCGGGAGCTGTCGATTGTCCTGGATTAAGACGTCTGCCGAAAGTTGTTTCTGCACCAGCGATAGCCACCACAACACGGGGATCTACGTTGAAGAAATGCCCCCATTTCAGGAAGTGCGCGCCTTCACCCGCCATCGGGCTGTTCTTCCCGCGCAGATAGCTATCAATAGCTTGGGCGCTCACTGAGGTTCTTGAGGCACAGGGTGTTGAAAGCCGCAGGGATCCAAGAATGCATAGAAGCGTTAGAGAAAGTCGGTAGGCGAACTTCACACTCACACCCCAACCATAACTCATAAGCTTTCTCGTAAACAGATCCCTATACGGGTTGAATGCCATAATCTTCCAGCCCCTGTCTTCGAATGACCGCCGCGGTAGCGCTTCACCAAGGTCTTTTTCTTCCGTCATCTCCAAAGCTTACACCAGGTTCTAATCCTGTTCCTCATCTTGGTCAAGCAACCTGCGCACAATCCGCTCAATATCCTCACTCGATGGCCCTATTTCTTCAGATGGACCCTCTACATCCTCGACAGCCTTGCGCGGCTCTGCATCTCTATACAGCACCGCCTCGATTGCCGGAAGGTATCGGGCGTGTGTCGTCACATTTACTCCAATCACTAATCGAAGCAACTCATCGGTGAGCCCCTGGTCGGGATCCACAGGCATACTCACTTTGTACCTGATCTCTCCATCCCGATAGTCCATCTCGAAGTTCCCAATGTTCAGCCCGTAGTTCGCACGTGTGATCACTTCGGCTATTGCTGCGCGTTTATTCTCCGGAGCGCGGTGGTTGCACAAAGAGTAAACTTTCAGCAAGTTGTTGCGTAACACTCGGACTTGGGTCATTAAGAGCCCTCCAGGTGTTGGAATCGGTATAAGCAGGCCATCATCATGCTGGAAGAAGATGATGCCGTGACGGTTAAGGCGTTCTACCACTTCATCAATCAGGTTTCTCATCTTTTCTCTCCTTTCCATCAGTTTAGTTTGAAGAGGTGATTGCTGAATGGCAACCGGATTTATGCAGCTTGTGCATACAACCCCAAGCTAAGCCGTTTCGCCAGCCCCAAAGCGCCAAAGCCATTGCTGAGCCAGCAAAGCTCGAACTTGCTCAAGACCCGAAAACCCAAACCCACTCAGACCGCAAAGAGGACAACGTCCTTCTCCCAAAGGACGCTCCGCTTCTGGGAAAACTATGCTTGGACGACCGGAAGCATCGAACTCCAGCCGAACCCACACGCTCTCCGCAACCCTTTCTCCCACAAGATCCTCCAAGAGACGCATACCCAAAGCGGCCGCACACTGGTTCAGCGATGCAACCGAACCGGCTCGCTCTCTCTGCCAATCCCGTGAGGCCTGGAAATAGTGCTCCCCGTCCGCAGACTCCAACACACGCATGGCTGCGCTTTCATCCCGAATCCCGCCAAAGCACAGAAGACATCTCCCAGGAAGCACCAGCCGCACATCGGCTCCCATGATGCGCAGGCTCCCTCGACCATGAACCCCGCTGGCTATATCCACCAGAACCCGACAGAACAACGCTGCTGCCGCAGCCGTCGCGATGCGCGCACCATCGTTGTCAACGCAGCAGAAGATGACGTCTGCCTCCGCTGCCTCGCTTACCCCGCTCAACTGTGTGATCGAAGCCTGAACCTTTGCCACATCGGCTTTGGAATCGATGCGCTGCAACACAGAAGCAACCGCTTCCACCTTCAACCGACCAACATCTTCAGGACCAACCCCTTCCATCTCACCGAGATTGTGCTCCTCGACCACGTCAGGATCGATCAGAACCAAGTTCCGCGCCCCAACGCGAACCAATGAGGCCGCAACGAAACTTCCCGTGCGCCCCACCCCAACAACGGCATACCGCAGACCCGTCAATCTCTCCCAAACATCAATTCCGAGTGCTCCAATGGTCCGTGACCACCTCTCGGCACCCTCGGGATTGTGGTTGCGTGCCGAACAGTTGGGTGTAAGCGGTATCGTGAACATTCCGGGTCCCACCAGCTTCAGCACTTGGGCTTCGATCATCTGAGACCCAGCTCCGAGGATCCATCCGGATGCAGCGCCAAGTCGGCTTCGGTAACCGACCTGGAGTACCCCAACGCAACCCATGGATTGCAAGGCGGATGGAACCGGATCATCACTGAGCGAAAGAATCAAAGACTCGTTCGACCACACCGTTCCCGGAACAGCGATTACCTCGGTCCCGTCCGCCCAGCGGCTGACGGTAGCCGGTACCCGAACCTGGCGACTGCGCCTTCTCACGCACTCGCGAAGATTGCTCTCCAGTGTTTGCGTGGCTAAAGTGATCCTGTTCATGGCTCATCCAAATCCCAAGCTGAAATTGCGCCTTTTCGCCTGTGGAACTCAAGAAAGAGAGCGCTGGAGTCTTCCAACTGCCAATGCTCTTGAAAATCTTGGAAGTCTTCGGCAGGCTCCACCAGGAATGTGGTGAAGCCTGCCAAGGAGGACTAGTCGTAGGAGAAAGGACGGGGTGCTCGCTTCAATGTGCGCTCAACTCTCTCGGGCTTGCGCTCTTTGGCTTCTTCCTGCTCCGCCACCCGAACCATGCGCACAAGAAGCTCTGAAACGGGCAAACCAACTTCAGCTTCGGGCACAGGCTTGGTGGCTTCCTCTGTCCGCACTGCCATGGTTCTCACCTCCACCTCTTAAGTAGGTCTCCCAATCCCAAGAGGAAACAACCAAAAGCCCGAAGCACCGCATGCAAAGATATATGCCAGCTTACCTGGTCGGGTCAGTGAGGGTTGCTAACCGCTCTGCCGTGAGCGTACTGCCTCTGCGGAACAGCCTGATTCCCATCGCCTCAACCGCTTCCGCCGCTGCATCGCGCACATACCATCTTTCATCTTCGAGAAGCTTTGCGATTCGGGATAGAATCTCAGTTGTCGCTGCGGTTGAGCCCATCTTCCCAACCGCCCATATCGCTGCATCGCGCACATACCAATCCCTATCTTCGAGAAGCTTTGCGATTCGGGATAGAATCTCAGTTGTCGCTGCGGTTGAGCCCATCTTCCCAACCGCCCATATCGCTGCATCGCGCGCATACCAATCCCTATCTTCGAGAAGCTTTGCGATTTGGGATAGAAACTCAGTTGTCGCTGCGGTTGAGCCCATCTCCACAACCGCCCATATCGCTACATCGCACACATAACCTCTTTCATCTTTGAGAAGCTCTGCGATCCGGGATAGAATCTCAATTCTCGCTGCGGTTGAGTCCATCTCCCCAACCGCACTTGCCGCTGCATAGCGCACATCGTCATCTTCATCTTCGAGAAGCTTTGCGATTCGAGATAGAATCTCAGTTGTCGCTGCGGTTGAGCCCATCTCCCCAACCGCACTTGCCGCTGCATAGCGCACATAGCTATCCCTATCTTCGAGAAGCTTTGCGATTCGAGATAGAATCTCAGTTGTCGCTGCGGTTGAGCCCATCTTCCCAACCGCCTCTACCGCTGCATCGCGCACATAAGCTCTTTTATCTTCGAGAAGCTTTGCGATTTGGTCTAGAAACTCTGGCACTGCTGCGGACGAACCTATACTCCCAACCGCCTCTGCCGCTGCACGGCGCACATACCCATCTTCATCTTTGAGAAGTTCGACGATTTGGAGGAAAATCTCACGCGTTACCGGGGAGAAACCCAATCCCATGGATGCTAATGTGGCCGCTCGGCGGGTATTAGCATCCTCGTCTTTGAGAAGCTCAGTAAATAAGGACAGGACATCAGGCCTTGCAGCAGAGCCTCCCATGAGCCCGACCGCTAAAATGGCAACGAAACGCCCAATCGGATCTTCAACCATCTTGGCTACCCAATCGAGAAAAGATGGTGCATCCACACCAACTGCCGGATGCTCACCAACCCACCTCCTCCAGTCACCCTCCCTCACAAACGCATTGCACCTTGCAAGAGATTTTAAGGCTTTCTCCATATGCTGCAAGGTTTGGAGGAATCCCTGCTTATACCAACCCCCGAAAACCTTTGCAGTAACAACGCTCAGCTTATCCCCAAGCTTCCCCTTCTGCTCTTCTCCAAGCTCTCCCAAACACAGTCCCGCCAAACCCAACCGGTGCCGGAAAAAGTCATCTCCATACGGGTTCTCTTCTGTCGGTTTTTCATCACTCAGCATTTCAAGCAGAGGACCTGCATCTTCCAAACTCCCAGCTAGAAGCAGTATCACCTCTTCCCATCCAGGATCCCATGCCTTCCTGCTCACAAACTTCTTCAGAGAAACTTCCTCACCGCCAAAACGAACTCTGCTTTCCCAACCTTCCGTGTTAATCTTCCTTGCTATCCAACTCGCTGTCAGATACTCATGCAAAGTTGGATGCAGGAAGAAACACATTCCATCCCCAGAAGACCTTATCACCCCAGCGTTCTCTGTGAAATCCTTTACAAACGCACCTGCCCAAACCGGAATGTCGCTCGTGTACCCCTCTTCCTTCAGAGCAGTCTTCATCTGTTCAACTAGTTCTCTCCTCTTGAAAGTCAGCAAACGCCCTGCCTCGAAAAGCCCAAACGCTGCCCTCTCCAGCACAGCCATCTTCTCATCAACTCCAGGCGGCTCCCCAGGATACTTCACCTGCACGCGACTGCGCCCTAAAAGTTTTTTAAACACTCCCTCATAAAGCTTCGCCCGCGTCGTGGGCAACTCCAACCCTTCAGGATCATCAACCAAATAGCAGATGAGTGTCAGTATCAGAGGATTGCTGGCAAGCTCCCACATTACAGAATGAGACCGAAGCTCATACTTCACACGCTCAGAATCGTACTTATCTGGATTCTCCGCAGGGTAAGATCCTATCAGCCTATCCCTGGCTTCTTCGCTCAGCCCGGGAAGCATGAAAACCGGAAGCTCTCCGCACACGCTCTTGTACCTCTCAAAACTCACGCTCCGGCATGTCACAAAAGTCGGACAGTTGGGAAAGGCTTTGATGTTTCTCCTTACCAGCTCCTCAAATCCCGGATCCCCCTCAATCTCATCCAATCCATCCAAAAGCAAAACAACCTCCCCTCGGTGCATCCATTCCACCCACTGCTCCTCTTCGGGCTTCGGCTTCAGATTCTTGTACAACTCAGCCAAGTAACCAGGAAGATCTTTTTCCCCATGCCTCCTCTGCCAATCCCGAAGGGATACACGAGCTGGTATAAGCCTCCTCCCATTCCACTCCAGCTTCCCAGAGGCAAAACCCCAGCTCAGATAACGGCAAAGTGTGCTCTTGCCTGCTCCAGGTGGCCCCAAAACCACTAACCTCGGTACTCCGCTACCCGCTTCCCGAACAACCTTCCCAAACTCCTTCAAAACCTCTTCAAGCGTGTGCTCTTCCGTCGTTTCGGCTTTCCTCCTTGCTTCCCTCTCCCAACTCAAGACATCTCCAGGACGGCTCCTTCCTCCATTCTCCCTAGGAAGCTCCTTCTCCTCAATCCGCCTCAGAAGAACCGGAACCTGATAAAACCTCTCAGTCTCAGCAACACGGTCCAGTATCGGTATCCACCTGCACTCACCCTCTTCAAACATCTGCACAGATACCCTAGGACCTGTTTCCTCGTAAAGCTTCCCTAAAGCCTCTTCTACACTCCCTGCCTGTATAACCTGAAAAGGTGAACCTTCTTCCCGGTACTCCTCAGGTACCCCTCCCTGCTCATCAGAAACAACAAGCGTGTGCAGAAGTCCGCGCCTACCCAACTCCACAGCGGCTCCAAGCTTCTCCCAAAGCCCATGAACAGCCCTAAGTTTCCCTTCCTTATCAACAGCCGCACTGACTGCAGTACCTCCAAGCTCTATAAGCTCCGCGGACTTGGAGAAAAGCTTCGCCAAACCAACAGCAAACGCTCCACCTGCCGAGCCTCCAGAAAGAGAAGTTGGCGTACGACCATCGGGAAGCTTAAGGCGCCACCTCACATCAGTGCTCTTGTTCCATCCATTCTCGTAAGCCCAAGCGCATGCGTTCCCCTCGGCTTTCAGAAACTCCCTATCCCGAAACACAAAAGCCATCTCTGATGACGGAAAAAGCTCCCCTCTCCCAGAACCCAAAACTTCCAACTCCAGATACCCAGCAACTCCTTCCCTATCTCCCGATACCAGAAGGGCTGTAACACTCTCCTTCTTCTTCACCTCACGCCCAGACAGTCCCAAAACCGCTCCAGCTATCTCCTCGACAAAACAACCCTGGAGACCGCATTCTCTTGCTATCTCTTCTAACGCTCCCTTTCCCACCGTCCAAGAAGGCCAGTGCATCTCAAGTGCTGCTTCCACACAGAGAAGATGTGCCCTTACAACTCTCGCACGCCAAGAGGCCCGCTCTGCTCCATCCCCAAGGTCAACAATGCCAGGAGGCACATCACCCCTTAGCCTCTCAAGCCAACTTCTAACCCGTTCCAAATCCCCTCTTCGAAGAGCTTCAACTGCCTGCCTGCATGCACCAAGCACTATCTTCCTGGGACTATCCCCGCGGGGAAACAAGCTGTGGAACCCGTAGACATCTCCAAGCTTCCACAGCCCTTCAAGCGCTTCCATGTACCTGCCTTCTTCTACTGCTTTGAGCACTTCTTCACTTCCCATTGCCACTCACCTCGCAAAGCGGCGGGGATTGAATGTGCAGCATTTAAGTGCGCTTTACCCGTAAGTCCGCAATTGGGCAATTGATTTCCTCCTGCCGTTTGGCGGACGCGCTCCCGCTAATCCAAACAAGACTTTGGCGCGAAACCGCAAACTTTCCTCAAATTCGGAACACTACTTAGTGATTGGAAGCGAGCATAACCAGCTCTGAACCCAGTGGTTCAGATTGATATCGGTGTTGTTAATCACCAATTGAGGAGAGGTGAAACAAGATGAAAAAGTTCGTTTTTTGGACATTGATGACCATTATTCTAGGTCTGGGTTTCACAAGCGGATGCATCATTACCCGCTCGCAACAAAACGGAAAGGAGCTCTCTAAGATTACTACGGAGCCGGTGGTAGTCGAGACTCCCAGGTCGCAGCCGCAACCAACTAAACTCGAGACGCCTTCCGAGCGAATCGTCGTAAAACGTAATGAGCCTATCGTGGTTCAAGCAGGGGATGCAGACGGCGTCTATTTGGGTCTAGAAAGTTATGTCGAGGCGATCGATAGCAAAACCGGAGCGCGGATCACCGAGTTTGCGTTTGGCTCACCGCGATTTGGCAGTCTGAAGGCGTATCCCGAAGGTCATCTCCGGTACTATCCACCGGATAACCCATGTCAAGATGAAGTGGAAGTAAGGCCAATATGCGAAGACGGATACTCATCAAAGGTGGTAACCCTCCACATTGACGTGAGGAGCCCCTCTGAGGAAAGCAGAGAGACACAATCAGAATGGACCCCTAGTTCAACACCAGATCAGGTTCGGGCTGGAAGAATCAAGATCACCGCGCCGAGCGAGGTTGCTCAGCGGGTTTGCCACCTGAGCGGAACCGCACCAGGGCATGAGGGCGAAGAACTGACGTTGATTGTTCGCAACAAATGGGGAGTTAATTACGAGCAAGATTGCCACCCAAAGGTTGAGGACGGGAAGTTCACCGGCTGGGTGTATCTTGGTGACGAGTACGGCAACGGCATCGGCGAACAATTCCAGGTGTGGGCAGTCGACAGCAGTGGCGGTAAGAGCAACGTGGTAGTGGTAAAGCGCACGAACTAGGAGCTGGCTCAAAAACCGGTTCTTGTGGTAATACTGGGCTGATGTCTTTGCCAAGCTGGCACTGTTGACGTGATGGATCAGCAATGCACTCTCAACCTTCCGCTTCCGAGGGGGAACGATCTCCAGGAAGGATCCTAGCCGGCCTTGGCTCCATGCTAGGTAGGTGTAAAGGTATCCTTTTGGATACTTCGCACAGATGCTGGTTGGAAGGATTTGTCAGAAGCGGTATCCACCATACTAGACTACCATCGAAGTTTCCAAAGGTCGGCGAAAGACAAGAAACTCTTTCAAGTACTTTTCGGTGCAATGCTGCATATGGAAACAAATGGCGTCAGTAGCAGGGTCCTCACTCACCAGCTCATCCTTGCCAATTTTGAGATCGCTTTCGGCTCTGCGTACCCAAAGCGCCATCGCATCCTCGTTCATACCGTCACTCCATCTTCGAGCATATAGTAGGTGAGAAAGCTCGTGTTCTCCTTGCCAGCCTGGACAAGCGCCTCCGACCGCAAGGATAACATCCGCATAAAAGCCGATTTCGGCAAACCGAAAGCTTAACTTTGTCACAATCGCCCGCTTTTCCTAACGGGAATCCCGACCGATGATAACGAAGAAGTCCCAGTCGCCATCGGGGCGGGCTTCTCCACGAGCGCAACTGCCAAAGAGGAGGATGCGGAGAACCAGATACCCCGCACGCCCTACTTCCTCGGTAATGATGGATTTGGCTTGTGCCGCGATGTCCTTGCATGGCTTTCACCACCAAATCATGGGCTTGATCCGCCGCCAGTCCAGGTTTTTCAGGTCTACCGTCCCCCCATCGGCAAGCTCCACCTGAGCGGGCTTCGTCGGGGCTTCAGGGTCGGGCTGAATGCGCCGGATCCCCTTGTTCGTGAGGTTGGATAGGGTCTCATCCAGATCAATACCTTCGTAGAGCTTGTTCAGGTCCACCTTCGCCGTTCCTTGCTCGAAGTCTACTTTCAGCGCCTTCAGCATCTTCGAGCCGCGCAGGAAGATGTACTGGCAGGGTTCTTCAGTTGGAGGCAGCATGAAGAGGTCATCTTCCAGATAGCGTGTGCGCCGCAGAGCGTCCTCGTACTGCCCGAGTAGTAAAAGAAGAGGTCTATCTGCGCTGTCCGCGGCGCAGGCATGCTTTGTAAACAAGGTAGGGCTTGAGTCCGCTCATCATCACAGAACCTCAAACCAACGTTTGATGCGAAGGGCCATCAGCCGACGTCGCTCGGCCAGAAACGTTTCATAGTCCGGCACCTGGCCATCGAGAAGACTTAGGGGTAAGCAGTTTTCCTCGAAGTTTTGCCGTAGCATCTGCGGGTCGGTAATGCCACCGTAACGCTTGGGGCCGCCGTTTACCTGCTCAGCGATTTCCTTGAAGTAAATTTCAGGTGGCTTGTCGCCGATGGCAATGTTGATTTCGCTTTGCGCCATCACGAAGTTGGCGATCTGGTTGTATCGGCCGCGGTTCAGACCCTGCTGTTGCAGGTACCGGCGGGGGAAAATATGGTGTTTGTCGCCTTGGTTAAGCAAGAGGTCTCGGACGGTAATGTCTTTCGAGAGGAAACCCTTGTCGCCAAGCCGCGCCTGGGCAGCCAGATAGGCGATGAAGTAAGGCGACTGGGCCGAAGAGGTCTCCATGAGTTGAGGCAACATTCCGGTCCAAAAAGTTTCCGGCAGTTCCGCCGCGATGACAGCTTCGGCATAGTTTCTGAGCCCTTGCGCCTCGATCTGGCGTATGTCAAGGTCAAACGCTGTCTCGGGACTCCCTGCATAGCGGCCAGTGAGAATGGACATGGCATACCAGCGGCGTACCAACCGCTCGATCTCGTCGCTCGGAAGCCCTTCGCGGCGGCCGCGCAGAAAGACAATGTAGGCAAAGTTGACAGCGTTGCGAGAGGTAATCAGGTCTCTGGTAACAAAGCCTGCCGAACGCAGGATCATAGTCAGG
>Ga0078972_1017103_pt1 | contig 10515 bp, 9 predicted proteins | sample YelNatPaOPGAMG01_FD_67568 | JGI IMG/M metagenome (GOLD analysis project Ga0078972, IMG submission 67568) | Hot spring thermophilic microbial communities from Obsidian Pool, Yellowstone National Park, USA - OP-RAMG-01 (SPADES assembly) (version 2) | ecosystem: Environmental > Aquatic > Thermal...
GTTCAACCTGAATGTATGGATATTTATAAATTGAAAAAGGATTATGGTAAATATATTGTCTTTGATGGAACAATAGGAACTCAATCAACAATGCCTTTTGGAACACCTGATGAAGTTAAAAGGGTTGTAAGGGAAAGGAAGGAAAAAATTGGATATGATGGTGCTTTAATTTTATCTCCTACCCATGTTCTTGAACCAGAAGTTCCTATTGAAAATATAGAAGCATTTGTTGAAAGTTGCAGGGAAACTTTATAAATACCAGTTTTCTTTTAAATAATTTATATATTTATCACATATTTCATCAGAAACATTCGGAGGTATATGATTTCCAACAGCAAAAATCAGTCCTTTACATTTACCATTTTTAACAAGAGAAAGTGTTCTATCAATATCATTTTTAATCTTTTCCCATTTACCAAAAGTCATATCCCTGCAATCAACATAACTACCAATAAGACAAACAGAATCTCCAAAATTTTCAACCATATAACCAAAGTCATTAACCGGCTCAAAAATTAATCCATCTGCTCCTGCTTTTACAATATCTTCTGCAAACATATGGAAATCACCATCTGAACAGAATAATACTTTTTTATTTTTCTTCTTCAATATCTTCCATAATTCTTCATATCTTTTTATAATTGCTTTCCTGTAAAAATCAGGAGACATAAATGGACCGCTTGACCAGACGAAATCATCATGTTGAATTATTACATCAACAGTTGTTTCTGCCCATGCCTTCATATAAAAAAGAGTATAATTAAAAAATCTATCAATAACTTTTTCAAATTTATTTTTATCACTTGCGGAAAGTAATAACATTTCCCATCCAAATGCAGCAATTGCTCCTGAAATAATTGTTTTATAATATCCTCCTGTAATAAGTTGTTCTGGAAAATTCTGACTTTGTTCTATATATAATTTTTCATATTCATTTACCTGTTGATTGAAATCAGGAAATCCATATTCTTTTGCAGGGTCAAATTCCCATACTTCAAATACATCTTTAAAGGGGCATTCCTTTTTTTCTCTTTTATCTGAACCATCTGAAGCATAAATAGCATGTCCCATATCAGTTGCTCTACCCCTTTCAATCCAGTTACCATATATTCCATCACTTGTGCACCATAAGAAATCATAGTCCCACAAATTGTAAAATTTTCTCATCTTTTCAATATTATCTTCCTTAATCCCTGTTATTTTTGTAATATATTCCTCATGATAACCCATGCTATATTCTGTATGCGCAACTCTATTTTCCATTTTCAAATTTATTGCATCAATTGCTATTTTTTTACTCATTTTTCTCCCCTTTTTATACCAAATGGATTTAAGTATATATATCCTTTTTCACCATAAATTTCAACTCTTAAATATTTCCTTATTTTCTCATTATTTTTAAAATTTATTTCATTCCCTTCACATACAACTTCTCCATTTGATATCCATTTTATTTTTTTGTAATTTGAAGCATCTATTTTTATTACTCCCTTTTTCTCATCAACAAAAATTTTTCTTATATAAGGCATATCATAACCAAGAATTGCTGAACATATATAAAATCTACCATTTCTCATTGCTTCTTTAATATTTTTCTCATTCAAATTTTCAATTAAAAATTCATCCCAGTTTAAACAAAATTGAGTTAAATCATGAAAATCATCATCACCAAATCCCCAGACAGGTCTATAAGGCATTGTCCTTTTTAAAATTTCATCCCATATATCTTTATCTCCATAAATCTTTCCAACTTTCACCTGAACAGATGGATTTAAAACCTCTATTCCAATTAAATTTTTATATTTCTCAAAAAATTTTACATACCATTCAATTTCCTTTTTATACCTTCCTGGATGCGCAAATACAACTAATCCATTTTTATCAATATTTTTTAAAATTTCATCTTCATCTACATTTTCTATGTCCTGAGGTATTTTAAATGAAAAGTAGGAAAGAATATGATGCTGTTTTTTGCCAATTTCAACCCCTTTAATCAAAAATATTTCTTTTGCTTCAGGATATACGAATTTATTATGGTCAGTAATTGATAATATTGAATAATTCCTGTTTTTATAAAGATTTATAACCTCCTCAGGTGAAAATTTACCATCACTTTTGTTTGTGTGGGTATGTAAATTTGCCTTATATCTTTTAATTCTTTCCCAGTCAATATCTTTGTAAGGGTTCAAAATAATTACTCTTTCTTTTTTTGAAATGGAAATGGATGAGCAACCAACCAGAAAAAGTAAAAATATAAAAAAATATAATTTTTTCATTTTATGGAATTATATCAATAATCCTATCAATACGAAAATTCCTGTATTCATTTCTCTTTTTGCAAAATGCTTTAACACCAATAAACCTTTTCCCAGAAAATTCCATCTCTTCTATAGTCTCCGGAATAATTATTCTTTCAGTTTTCTCATCATTTGGCTTTAAATAAACAATTTTAATTTCCTTCTTATATTTTATTGCTTTTTCAATTTTTTTCAATTTTTCTTCAAATGATATTTTTTCCTCTGATTTTTTATATTGATATTTTGTAAGAAAATCAACAATTCTAAAATCTACCCATATATTTTTTTTACTTATTGGTTTTTTCAGAATTATTCCATCAAGAGACCTGCATCTACTTAATGCAACATAAATCTGACCATATGTGAAAGTTCCTTTACCTATATCTATAATAACTTTTTCAAATGTCTTTCCCTGGCTCTTATGAATTGTTACTGCCCATGCAAGGATAATAGGAAATTGAGTAAATTCCCCTACTGTTTTTGTTTTTAATTCATTTTCTTCTATATAATACTTAAATATTTCCCATGTATAAGGAAAAACTTCTACTTCCTCTCCATTTGATAATTTCACATATACTACTTGTTTTTCTGGATTTATATAAACAACTTTTCCAATACTTCCATTTACCCATCTTCCATATTTATCATTATTAACCATCATAACCTGTGCTCCTAATTTCAGTTTTAATTCAATATATGTTGGTAAATACTCCATCTGAAAATCTCCTTCTATTGAACCTCTAAAAATATAACTTTCTCCATTTATTTTCTCAATTTCTGAATTATTAATTCTTTCTGCATCCTTATTTGTTGTCACAAGGTATATATAAAAATCATCACTCTCTGGTTGAAAATGAGGATTGTATCTATTATTTATTATTTTTAATTGTTCATCTGTTATAGTATTATTCCTTATTGAATTTAAAATTTCTATAAATTCTCTATCTTTTTGACGATAAACCTTTTCAAGTTCAATAAATTCCATATCAAAATTTTTAAATATATTCGCACTGTAAAAATAAGGGGTTTCATAAATAAGATTAAAGGCAAATTCCTCTTCTTTTGTTATAACTGGAGGAAGTTGATATAAATCTCCTATAAAAACCATTTGGACTCCACCAAACGGTTCAAAATTTTCTCTATTTAAACGGAGAAATTTATCAATGCAATCAAGAAGGTCAGCCCTAACCATAGAAATCTCATCTATTATTATTGTATCTATATTTTTGTATAAATCAGTTTCATCAATTTTTTTAACCTTTGAAATTGTTATATCAGGTTTGAAATTAAAGAAAGAATGAATTGTCTGCCCTTTAACATTAAGTGCAGAAACACCTGTAGGAGCAAGAACAACCATCCTCTTTTTAGATATACTTCTTATATATTTAAGGAGTGTAGATTTTCCTGTTCCTGCTCTTCCGGTAATGAAAACATTTTTATTGGTATTTTCTATTAATTCAATCGCTCTTTTAAAATTTTCATTAATTTCTATATTATTCATTTTTCTTTTTTATTCTTTCAATTGCAAGATTAATTCTATTTATAAGTTCGTCAATCTGTATTGTATTGTTTCTTTTATCAATCAAAATATTAATACCTGGCAATAAAAATGGTTTTATAATCAAATATTGACTTTCTCCTTTTTCTCCTGCAAGTCCTTCAATTGTTAGGTAATTATTTTTTAATAATATTTTCCCTTTCATTTCTTTATAATAAAAATTTGAACTTCCTACTCTTTTTACAGGATTTGCTCCACTTAAAGAGGTTAATAACTGTATTGCTCCAAAATTCATATACTGCCTCATATTTCTTGTTTTTGCAGAATTAAAAATTGCCTCAATTTCTAAATTATTTTTTGATATATTAAAATTGCCAGAAATATTCATAAATCCATTTATAATTATTTTCTCATTAAAAGAAGTGGCAAGTTTATTTATATCAAAATCTTTGATTGAAAAATTACCTGTAAAAACCGGTTCAATAAAATTGATTTTAAAAATTAAATCTCCTTTCCCATCAAAAAAAGAAAAATTTAAAATCCCTTCAAAATTCTTATTAAATCTCCCATAAACATCTTTTACAATTAAATTTTTGAGATTCAATTCATCAATTGAAAAATAGTTTTGACCGATTAGAATAGAAAAATTTTTTATATCTATATTTTTAATTCCTATGAATTTTGAGTTGAATGAAAGTTCACCATCAAATAAGATTTTTTTTTTGAAAAGTTAAAGGAAAATTTATTCATTGAAATTTTAGAACCCTCAATTTTTAAATTATATTTTTTTCTTATTTCTTCAGGTAAAAGTTTCAACAATTCATCAATTGAAAATCCTTTTGTATCAAAATAAAATTCAAATTCATTCTCTTTAATAAATCCATTAAATGAAAGTTTCTCACCAAATTCATTTACAAGCAAACCATTCTCAACAAAAAAACTTTTTTCAGCAGGTAAATATCTCCCCTTTACATATAGATTTAACTTGCTTTCTTCATACTCCTGAGTTAACTCTTTAATTTCTATATCAAATCTAATTTCCTTTAAATTTTCTTTTTCCTTTTCTATAAAAACTCTTCCAAAAATTTTCCCATCAAAAGGAATTTTATATTTTGTCATTTCTGAAATTTCTTTTACTCTTAAACCATTAAGTTCAAAAATTCCTTCAAATTTCTCCTTTCCCCAGTTTTCAAGTTTACCATAAAATTTTAAATCACCAATATTTTCTATGTTTATTTGTGTATCTGTTATATTCATATTTCCATTAACAATATTCCCTTTTACTTTACCAGAAACATTTATTTTCCTTTTATCAGATTGATTTAAAATTTCTCCTGAAGATTCTAAGGCAAAGGCATTTTTTATAAAAGATTTTTTAAGGTTTATTTTTTCAAAATTTAAATTTAAAAATTCATTTTTATAAATTAAATTTTCAAATTTCAATCCTTTTGGACTTACTGAAAAACTTTTAAGATTAAAATTTTCACTTTTGTTGATATTTTTGATGATAACAAAATTTGAAATCTGGATTAAAAAAACAGGCAAAATCAGGAGAAAAATTAAACAGCAATAAATTAACTTTCTTTTTCTAAATCTCAGAAACCCTCCTTTTAAAATCTGATTTTATATTACCACAAGGTGATAAATCTCTCAAATTTTAAAAACTAAATTTATTATTTCAAACTTTTTAATTTTAAATTTTATTTTTCTATCCTCAATAACAATTTTCTTATTTTCAATTTCATTCCCTATTAAATCAGCCATTTTTACTTTTTCAGGTTTAAAAAATAATTCAATTTCACAATCAGTTTCTTTCCCTTCTGTTTCATACATTCTTAAAATAAAATTCCCTTTCTCCCTGTAAAAAGAAGTAATTATCAAATTTTCTGGCTTTATTTTTATAAATGAATTTTTAATATCAAGATTTTCTCTTTTAAATTCCGGAAATCTCTGTAAAATAACTGGCTGGTTTCTTAAAATTTCAGATAATTTATATGTTTCAGGAGTTTTATTTTTAAATAGAATTGAATATTTAAATTTATGAGTTCCAATTGCTTCTATTTTTTCATTTATATCCTTTTCCCAGTTATTTTTTGGTCTTTTAAAACTCCTTAACATTATATGAGAGAGAACTTTTTTATCTTTATCCCATATAAAATATCTATCACCATTATGGACTATTAAGGATACTGTTTTTGCTCCATCTATATAATCAACAAAACTTTTTGCATAAAACATACCTTCAATAAGTCGCTCAATGTTGTCCCATCCTCTTCCAGACAATCTTCCATATGGTTGGTTTTCAATATCTTTTTCTTCAATTCCAAATGGTATATCTCCATAAATCTTACCATCAAAGAAATTTAAAGGAAGGGAGAATAAAACAAAGGCATTTTCCTCTCCAAGGTAGTTAATTTCTATATCAAATTCAACCCTTTCTTCTCCTTTATAAATAATAATATCCCTTTTAATTTTATGCTTTCCAATATTTCCTTCTGTCCTGAATATCTTTCTTAAATTCCCATCCTCTATCTTTGCCCATCTTTCCCATATAACATTTTCTTCTTTTAAAAATTTTCCAATATGTAAAATTCCTTCAGGGTCAAGGTGTAAAATCTTTAAATTCCCAAATGGACTGTCTTTTTCTGACTTATAAATAAAGCCACTTCCTTTAATTTCAATAAGATTTCCATCTTTAAAATTTAAAGAAATTTTATCATTTTCAATTTTATTCAAATCACTCAATTTAAATACTTCAAAATTTTCTTCACCTTTCCCTTTTTCAATAAAAATTGAGTTATATCCAAGAGATGGTATAAAAACATTTGCAATGACTTCAACTTCCCATAAGTTATTAGGAGATGGTAAATAATTTATAATCTGGTAAGGAACTAAATTTCCATATGAATCCCTTAAAATAAAATTCTTATCAAGTTTTTTATCAACTGAACATATAAAAAATTTAACATAGAAATTTGAAGAGAAATTTGTAAAATTAAAAACAACAGCAACTGGTCTTTCCTTAAATTTTATATTTGAAACAATATGCTCAATTGCTTCCTTTTTTATTTCATCAATCTCAAATATTGTTTTTAAGGCAAGATTATAAATTTCATTAAAATCATTCTCAAAAAGCCATTGTGTTGCATGTGATGAAAATAAAAGTATATTTTTCCATAGATTTTCAAATTTTTCTTCAGGATATTTAAAACCATAAAAAGAAGCGATTGATGATATTTTTTCTGCATTTGTTATTTCTTTATCTGCAAGAACTCTTAAATACCAAAGACCTTTTGAACCACCATAGGAAGCATTATAACATACATCACATGGGTCAATACTTCCTTCAATAACAGGCAATTTTTCTTTCTCTATTTCCTTAAAGTATTCAAGAGGGTTTCCAAATAAAATCTTAATTTTTTCTCTTCTATTCCATTCATTTATAAATTCAATTAAATCAAGTTTTTCATCTTCTGGATAGCTCCCCCAATATGTTCTTAAAGGTCTTGTATCATCCGTTCCCTGGCTTATCCATAAAATTTCAGTTTTAGATAACTTTTTTGCATAATCAACTTCAAGTTCAAAAAATCTATTTTTTGTTTTCTCCCAATCACTTAAAAATCTATTCCTATCTGTAAAAATTTCTCTATAACAAAGCCCTCCATATGAGCCACGGGAACAGATAATTTCACTTTCATCAATTCCTTTCCATATAAACTCATAAGGTATATTTTTTGCACTTAAGGCAGCATGTGGTCTCCAGAATCTAAAATATTTATATCCGGATTTTTTTAAAATTTGAGGCAATTGAGGATGACCAACTGCAACATCAACATTTCCTGCATAAACAGCAAGTTCTGCTTCTGGAAATAATTCATTAAAAATTCTTCTTCCAAAAATTATATCCCTGATAAATGTTTCCTCTCCAACCATATTTACCCTTAAATTTGTATAAGTTCCACATATTGCAATCTTCCCTTCCTTTACTCTTTTCTTTAACTCATCAAATCTTTCTGGATAATTCCTTATAAATGGTTCAAGAAAAGTTATATAAGAATCAATGTAATATCTGAAATCCTCATTCTCATTCATAATATCAAGAACCTCATTTAAAACAAGACAGTATCTTTTTTCATGCCAGTTTCTTGTATGAGTCCAGGCCCAGTCAGGATGACAGTAAGGAATAATATAAATTTTCTTAATATCCATATTTCCTCCTATTTAAAAATAAAAAGATTTTCTTCTTTTATACCTGCCAAATCAAGAAATTTTTCAGCGGTCTCAAAATCAATATCATATTCAGGGTCGTGACAATCAGAACCAATACATAAAATAACTCCTTTTTCCTGTAAATTTTTAATATATTCAAGATATTGATATTTCCATTTTAATGGATATTTTTTCGTTAAAATCATTGCATTTAAATTTATCTCAACTATTTTTTTATTTTTTTTAACACAAAAAATAAATTCATTATGCAAACTTTCAGGTATCACATTAAAATCGTCAAACCATGGTTTTGTTTTATACATACCATTTTCTTCCCATTTTCCCATCCACCACCATGGATGAGCAATTATATCAACAAGAGGATTTTCAGCAAGAAAAATTAATTGTCTGTGATAATCCTTTATTATATTTTCTCTCTCATATTCAACATATAAAGGCCAGTGAACTCCTCCTATAACATATTCTATTTTTAATTTCTTTATAATCTCTTCATTTATTCCTATTGCTGGTTCTGCCCAGGGAGGGCCTCCATTTCTTATTCCATAAATTGCATCCTTATATTTCTCTTTATTTTTCTCAATTTCATCTATTTCCCATTTTGAAACAACACTTACTTCAACTCCAAAATGAAAATTAGGAAGGGAGCAATTTTCTTCATATTCTTTTCTTGAATTTATTATATCTGGGAGATTTATTATTGTATGAAAATGGTCAGAAATACCAAAATATAATATCCCTTTTTCCTTTGTTCTTTCTATAAGATGCTTCACTGAAATTGAACCTTCATCACATGAATTCTGTGTATGAATATGCCAGTCAGAAGTTATTTTCATTTTCTAAAATTTTAACTTCATTGAATAAATAATTCTTTCAATTTCAAAACCATATTTTTTGTATAAATTTAATGCCCTTTCATTATCCTTATAAACAGTAAGAACAATCCCCTTTTTATTTTTCTTTTTTGCAAAATCTATCAAATATTCCATCAATGTTTTACCTATCCCCTTTCCCTGATAATTATCAGAGATGCAGATACCCAAAGAAGGAAAATCATTGTTCAAATTCCATAAAAAACCATATCCTGCTATTTTCTTGTTAATTATTGCAACAAATCTTACTGTATTTTTATCTCTCTCATTACATAATTTTTCTGCTGTCTCTCTATCAAATGGATGTGGATGAAAAAAATATTTTGTTTTATCTGAAAGTGAATTAAAAAATTCATAAAATTTTTCTGTGTCTTTCTTACTCAATTTCCTTATTTTAAAATTTTTATCTTCCATATTTTTCAAGAATCTCTCTTACTTTACATACCCTTTCAAATGAAGCGTCTGGCGGAACCTGGTCAGCAACTCCAAGAACAAAATTTTTCTTTTCTTTAACAAATTGAATTAAACTTTTCAAATATTTTTCAAAGTATTCTTCGGTATATAAAGGAGAAAATATTGCTCCCGGAATTCCTCCCCAGATAATTATTTTTTCATCAACAATTTCAAATATTTCTTCAATACTCAAATCTCCAAAAGGTGCTGGTGTTACTGCCTCAACAAAATCAAATTCCGCTTCAACCAGTAATGGTAAAGAACCTTTTAAAGTCCCATCGTTATGAATACCAACAAATTTACCCTTTTTATGAAGTTGATTTATTCTTTTTTTCCAATAGGGAAGTTCATATTTCTCTATTAAATTTTTTCCTGTTATTTCACCTGATAAATTTTCTGGAAATTCAACAATTATTGCTGGAGAATTTTCAATTATTTCAAAAATTTCATTATCAGAATCCTGAATTATCTCAATTGTTTCTTCAAGAATTTCTCTATTATCAATATAAATATCAATAACTTTTTGAATCCCTGCCCATCTTGTTATAAGTGTCTGCAAAGGAGAAACACAGACTGGTCCAAGTGCAACGGGTATTCCATATCCATCCCATTTTCTATCAATCCTTTCAAATTCTTCATAATTAGGATAAATTTTCCTGTTTTTAAATATATATTGCATAACTTTTAAATCAGTTGTCTTTTTAATATAATGAGTGATATATGCGGTTGTAAAGGAATTTTCAAGAATTTTAATTTTTGATTCAAGTTCTCCAAAAGGTGTTATAATTTTTGAAATTATTAAATCTCCATTTTTCTCCTCAATAAATTTTATATCTTCAGAATATTCTATTTTCCATAAAGATGGTGGATATAGATAAATACCAACCCTTGTATCAATATGCATTTTCAAATAACCATATTCTCCTTTATAACTTTCATCTTTATTTATCAAAGAATTATACCACCATGATAAATCACCATACCAGGGGATCAAATCAATTTTTTTCTTATTAAACAAATTCAGTAATCTCTCTCTTTCATTCATCCATTTTCTCCCATTTTTTACTTTCAATTGATTTTTTTATCTTGTCCATAACATTCATATTATAAATTCCATCAAAAATAGAGGGAGTTGTTTGCCTATTTTCATAAACTGAATTTAAAAAAT
>Ga0078972_1017104_pt1 | contig 10514 bp, 5 predicted proteins | sample YelNatPaOPGAMG01_FD_67568 | JGI IMG/M metagenome (GOLD analysis project Ga0078972, IMG submission 67568) | Hot spring thermophilic microbial communities from Obsidian Pool, Yellowstone National Park, USA - OP-RAMG-01 (SPADES assembly) (version 2) | ecosystem: Environmental > Aquatic > Thermal...
ATACTTGGCCGCGCAGTAAGTCTCAGGCCCGGCCGGTCTGCCCCGCCTGCATCGCCTGCGCTTGGGCGAGGCGCTGGAGATAGAGGCCCTGGAAGTCGATGGGATCGACATAGAGCGGCGGGAAGCCGCCGCCGCGCACGGCCTCGGCGACGATCTGGCGCGCGAACGGGAACAGGATGCGCGGCCCCTCGATCATCACCACCGGCTGCGTCTGCTCGGCCGGGATGTTCTCCAGGCGGAACACGCCGCAATATTGGAGCTCGAACTTGAACAGCGCGTCCGGCCCTTCGCCGGCGCCGCCTTCCAGCAGCAGGCTCACCTCGTAATCGCTCGGCGAGAGCTGGCGGGCGTTGACGTTGATCTGAAGGTTGATGCGCGGCGCCTGCGCCTGCGGCGCCAGCGTGCGCGGCGCGTTGGGGTTCTCGAACGAGAAATCGCGCGTGAACTGGGTCAGAACAGAGAACCGGGGCGCATTGGCCGCCTCGGAGCCGCTGTTGCCGTCTTGATCCGCCATGCCATTCTCCCCACGCGCGGCCGCATACGCCGCAATTTTGGCGAGCGGCGGTAACACAGCGCTCGCCCCCCGACAAGCCGCCCCTTGGCGCTCAACCGCCGCCCGAGGGCCGGTTGCGCATGTGATCGGCGAGCGAGGCCATCGCCTGGAATACGCCCTCCCGCGCGGCCTCGTCCGCCACCGTCGCCGCCAGCGCCGCGCGCATGCAGACGAGCCAGGCGTCGCGCTCGGCCTCGCCGATGGGGAAGCGCAAATGGCGCATCCGCAGCCGCGGATGGCCGCGCTCGCTCGAATAGAGCGGCGGGCCGCCGAGCCATTCGGCGAGGTAGCGCTTGAGCACGAATTTGGTCGGCCCGAGATTGGCGGCGTGCAGCGCGCGAACGCCCTTCGCCTCGGGGCGCGCGTCCATCTCGGCGTAGAAGCGCTCGACGAGGGCCTCGACGGCGTCGGCGCCGCCAATGCGCTCATAGGGCGTCGGTTCGGTCGGCAGGGCAGGTCTCCGCGGCGATCGTCGGCGTTTCGTTAAGGCCCGCATAACCCTGGCGCAAGTTTCGAATCGCGCCGTCGACGGGCGCGGGGCCGGAACGGACGTTGAACCGCGAGCGCCGCTCGCAGGGTCCAGACAGTCGTCGACGCTGTCGACGCCGTCGGTCGCGGTTCTCGATTGCCGACCTCAAGCACAAGCACAGCACAAGCGGCGCCGTCGATATGGATTCGTCGCGGATTTAAGTGGCCGTCCGCAAATTGGCAGTTACGTAAGTTATGAAGACCCATCTAAAAATATAATTTGCATACGAATGACGTTACGTAAGCAATGTAGTCAAGTCAATATGGTAATATCTTGGAAAGATGCTCAGCGTTATCTTGCCTCACTCGAATAAGTCTGTATCCGATGCGGACGGCGGCGAAGGCTTGGATGTGATTCGCGCGCGGATTCGTCGGCTAATCAGTGAGCGCTCTGGGGGTTCGCAATGACGTCATTCATTAGTTCGCTGTCGAATGCGCAGATCGCCAATCTGTCGACCACGACGATGGCGACGCTGAAGACGACCGACGTCGCGGCGCTGACGGTCTCGCAGATCGCCTCGCTCAGCGGCGCCCAGCTCAGCGCGCTGACCACCACCGCCGAATCGGCGCTGTCGACGACCCAGATCACCGGCTTTTCGAGCCAGGCCGCGCCGTCGCTGTCGATGGCGATGATCCTGGCGCTCGCCAACACCCAGGTCGACGCCATGAGCGCCACGGTGCTCGGCTCGCTGACGACGACGAACGTCAACGCGCTGTCGACGACGGAGTTGCAGGGTCTCTCGGCGGGGCAGCTCGCCGGCTTCGGCACGGCCCAGATCTCGGCGATGACGACGACGACGCTCGGCAATCTCGGCAGCACGCTGCTCGCCCGTCTCAACGCCGCCCAGGTCAGGGCTTTGACGACGACGCAACTCAACACGATGACGACGACGGCGTTGACCGCCCTCAACGTCTCCAATCTCGTCTCCAATCAGGTTTCGGGTCTGACGAGCACGACCCTCAACGCGCTGACCACGGCCCAGATGGCCGAGTTCAACAGCGCCCAGGCGTCGGCCCTCTCCACCTCCAACCTCGCCAGCCTGACCACGACCAATCTCCAGGCGCTGACCAAGACCGCGATGGCCGGCATTGCGTCGACCAATATCGGGCAGTTGACGACGACGACGCTCGCCAATTTCTCGACCACGCAGCTCGGCGAGCTGACGACGCTGCAAGTCAAGGGCCTGACGACGGCGCAGCTCAACACCGGCGCTACGACCGTCGTCAACGCGATCAACGCCGCCAGCCTCTCCTCGACGCAGATCGCCGGCCTCACCACGACCGCGCTCAACAACTTCACGACCTCGCAGCTCGCCGCGCTGACCAGCGCCGCCGTCAGCGCGCTCAACGCCGCCGACGTCAATGCGCTGACCACGACCAACATTCAGGCGCTCTCCACCACCGCCGACAACGGGCTGACGGCCACGACGATCTCCGGCCTGACGACGACGGCGCTTGGCAATTTCTCCACCACCGAGCTCGGTCATCTCAGCGCCGCTCAGGCGCAGGCGCTCACCGCGTCGCAGCTCAACACGGCCACGACCACCGTCCTCAACGCGCTCAACGCCGCCAATCTGTCGACCACGCAGATCGGGGCGCTGACGACGACCACGCTCAATGCGCTGTCGACGACGCAGCTCGGGACGCTGACGAGCAAGCAGGCCGCCGCGCTGACCTCCGCCGAGATCAACGCGCTGACCTCGACCAACGCCCAGGCCCTGACCGCCGCCGCGCTCTCCGGCGTCACCACCGCCGCGCTCGGCGGGCTGACGACGACGGCGCTCGGCAATCTGGCGATGACGCAATTGTCCGCCCTCACCGCCGTGCAGGTAAAGGGGCTGACGACCGCGCAGCTCAACGCCGCCACCACCACCGTGCTCAACGCGCTCAATGCGTCGAGCCTTTCGACCACGCAGATCTCCGGCCTGACGACGACGACGCTCGGCAATCTGACGACGACCCAGCTTGGCGGCGTCACGGCCGCCCAGGCCGCCGCGCTCTCCTCGACCGACCTCAACGCGCTGACCTCGACCAACGCCCAGGCGCTGACGGCGACCGCCGTCTCCGGCCTCTCCGTCAGCGCCCTCGGCGGCGCGACCACGACGGCGCTCGGCAACCTGACCTCGACTCAGCTCGGCGCGCTGACCACCGTGCAGGCGCAGAGCCTGACGACCACGCAGCTCAACACGGCGAGCACGACGGTGCTCAACGAGCTCAACGCCTCGCGGCTGTCGACGACGCAGATTTCCGGCCTGACGACGACGACGCTCAACGCGCTGACCACGACCCAGGTCGCGGCGCTCAGCAACCGGCAGACGCTGGCGCTGTCGTCGACCGACCTCAACGGCCTCACCTCGACCAACTTGCAGGCGATCGGAACCTCGGCGCTCACCGGCCTCACCTCTGCCGCGCTCTCCGGCGCGACGACGACGGCGCTCGGCAATTTCTCCGCCACGCAACTCGCGGGCCTCACCTCGGCGCAGGTCCAGGGGCTCGGCTCGACCCAGATCAACGCCGTCGCCACCACGACGCTCAACGCCCTCAACGCCGGCTATCTATCCTCCGCGCAGGTCGCCAATCTGACGACCACCGCGGCCAATGCGCTGACGACGACGCAGATGGCGGCGCTGACCAGCAGGCAGACTTCGGGCCTGAGCTCGACCGAGCTCAATGCGCTGACCACGACCAATCTCCAGGCGCTGACGACTTCGGCGATGGCCGGCGTCGCCTCGGCGGTCGTCTCCGCCCTGACCACGACGGCGCTCAACGGCATGACCACGACCCAGGTCGGCGCGTTGACGACGAGCCAGGCCGACAGCCTGTCCTCGACGCAGCTCGCGGGTCTGACGACGACGCAACTCGGCGCGCTCAACGCCGCGCGCCTCACCTCGGCGCAGCTCGGCGCGCTGACTTCGACCACGCTCAACGCGCTGACGACGACGCAGGTGGCGGCGCTGACCAGCAAGGAGGTTTCGGGCCTCAGCGCGGCCGACCTCAACGCGCTGACCTCGACCAACGCGCAGGCGCTCACCACGGCCGCGATCGCCGGCCTGACCACCACCGCGCTCTCCGGCGCGACGACGACGGCGCTCGGGCTTCTGACCACGACCCAGCTCGGCGCGCTGACCACCAACCAGGTGGAGTCGCTGACGACTTCGCAACTGACGACCGTGACGACGACCGTGCTCAACGCCCTCAACGCGGCGCGGCTTTCGAGCGCCCAGCTTGGCGGCCTGACGACGGCGGCGGCCAATGCGCTGACGACCACGCAAATGGCGGCGCTGACCAGCAGGCAGACCTCGGGCCTCAACTCGACCGAGCTCAACGGGCTGACCTCGACCAACCTCCAGGCGCTCACCACCTCCGCGCTCGCCGGCGTCACCACCACCGTCGCGTCCGCGCTGACCTCGACGGCGCTCAACGCGCTGACGACGACGCAGGTCGCCGCCCTCACCACCTCGCAGCTTGACGCGCTCTCGGCGCCGCAGCTCGACGGGCTGACGACGACCAACCTTGCGGTGGTCGCCGCGGCGCGGCTCACCTCCGCGCAGATCGGCGCGCTGACCTCGACGACGCTCAACGGCCTGTCGACGACGCAGGTCTCGGCGCTGACCAGCAAGGAGGTTTCGGGGCTGGCGGCCGCCGAGTTGAATACGCTGACCTCGACCAACCTCCAGGCGCTGGCGACCTCCGCGCTCGGCGGGCTGACCACCACCGCGATCTCCGGCGCCACCACCACCGCGCTCGGCGCCTTCACCTCGACGCAGCTCGGCGCGCTGGCGACGAGCCAGATCCAGGGCCTGACGACGACGCAGCTCAACACCGCCACCACCACCGTGCTGAACGCGCTCGACGCCTCCAGGTTCTCGACCGCGCAGGCGGCGGGCTTCACCTCGACCGCGGCGCTCGGGCTGACCACGACCCAGTTCGGTTCGCTGACCTCGGCCGAGACGGGCGCCTTGTCGACGACCGTCCTCAACGCGCTCACCTCGACGGACATGCAGGCGCTCAACACCTCGGCGCTCTACGGCCTCACCGCCGCGACGATCTCCGGCCTGACCACGACCGCGATCGGCAACTTGAGCACGACTCAGATCGGCGGCCTGGCGACGTCGCAGGTGCAGGGCCTCACGGCCTCGCAGCTCGGCCTCATCACCACCACCGCGCTCGGCGCCATCAACGCCGCCAAGCTCTCGGTCACGCAGGTCGGCGGCCTGACAACGACGACGCTGCTGAACCTTACCTCCACCCAGTACGGCGCGCTCTCCAGCAGCGGCGTCACGGCGCTGAGCGCCAACGACCTCAACGCCCTGACCTCGACCGACATCCAGTCGCTGTCGGCCACCGGGGCGCTGGGCCTGACGACATCGGCGCTTTCCGGCGCCACCGCCACCGCGCTCAACAACTTCACCACCACGCAGCTCGGCGCGCTGACCACCACGCAGGCGCAGAGCCTCACGGCCTCGCAGCTCGGTCTGCTCACCTCGACCTCGCTCGATGCGCTCGCCGGCGCCAGGCTTTCGTCGACCCAGATCGGCGGCCTGTCGACCACCGCCCTCAACGCGCTGTCGACGACGCAGCTTGCGAGCTTCGCCAGCGCGCAGCTCACGGGGCTCGGCGCGTCGGCGGTCGACGGCATGACCTCGACCAACTTGCAGGCGCTGACCACGACGGCGATCGGCGGTCTGTCGACGACGACGATCGGCGGCCTGTCGACCACCGCGCTCGCCGCCTTCTCGACGACGCAGCTCGGCGCGCTGTCCACCGCGCAGGTCCAGAGCCTGACGGCGAGCCAGCTCAACGCCGCCACGACCACCGCGCTCAACGCGCTCAACGCCGCGCGCCTCAACGCCACGCAGATCGCCGGCCTTTCGACCACCGCGGTCAACGCGCTGACGACCACGCAGCTTTCGTCGCTGACTTCGGCCGAGGTCGGGGCGCTGTCGGCCGCCGACGTCAATGCGATGACCTCGACCAGCCTGCAGGCTCTGACGACTTCGTCGCTTGACGGGCTGACGACTTCGAGCCTGTCGGGGGCGACCACCACGGCGCTCAGCAACTTCACCACGACTGAGCTCGCCTCGCTGTCGACCGCCCAGGTGCAGTCGCTCAGCGCCTCGCAGCTCGGCGCGGTGACGACGACGGCGCTCAACGCGCTCGACGCGGCCAGCCTGTCGAGCACGCAACTCGGCGGCCTGACCACGACGACGCTCAACAACTTGACGACGACGCAGCTCGGCGCGCTCGCCTCCGGCCAGCTCTCCGGCCTCAGCGCCGCAGATGTCAACGCGCTGACCACCACGAACGTGCAGGCGCTCGGCGTGGCGGCGATCTCGGGCCTGTCGACGAGCATCGTGTCGGGGCTGACGACCACGGCGCTCGGCAACTTCACCGCCGCCCAGATCGGCGCGCTGAGCGGGGCGCAGATCGCGGGCCTCAGCTCCACGCAGCTCAACACCGTCACCACGACCACGCTGAACGAACTCGACGTATCGCAGCTCGCGACCACCCAGATCCCGGGCCTGACGACCACGACGATTTCCGCGCTCACCACCACGCAGGGCCTGTCGCTGACGGTCCCGCAGGTGCAGGCGATGAACAACGCGCAGATCACGGCCTATCAGGCGCTCGTCGGCTGATCCCCGAGCCCCGGCGCCCTTTCGCGACGCCGGGGTCGTTCTCCAATCAAGCGTGCGTGTTTCAGAGTTGAACCGCCTCATGTGAAGACGAGGCGACACGGGAGACTGACATGCTGCAGCAAAACCAATTCGACGGGCAGGCCCTCGTTTCTCCCGCCGAGCTGGAGAGTTACGGCTTCTATCAGAACTGGAGCGCCGGCGATCTGCTCGCCCACGCCGAGCGTTTCAACGCCGAGGGCGCTTCAAGCCTGGCGGCCGCGCTCTACAAGAACTGGATCGCCTGCAATCCGCGCCATGAGTTCCTGCACGCGGCCTATTTCAACTATTCGTTCTCGCTCGCCAAGGCCGGCGACCGGCTCGGCGCCATCGCCGCCGGGCGCGAGTGCCAGAGGCTGCGGCCCGACTTCTTCCCGATCTACGTCAATCTCGGGCGCCTGCTGGAGGACGCCGGCCAGCTCGGCGAGGCGATCGAGCAGTGGCGGCAGATGGTCGAGCGCCTGCCGCAGATTCGCGGCGAGATCATCCGCAACAAGCTGACCGCGCTCGAACAGATGGCGCGCGTCTTGGAGGCGCACAACATCGACGGTCCCGCCGAGGAGGCGATGCGGCTGTCGCTCGACATTTCCGTGCATCAACCCTCGGTCATCCAACATTACATCGCCATCCGCCAGCGTCAGTGCAAATGGCCGGCGGTGCAAGGCTGGGACGGCGTGCCGACGGAGGCGCTGATGGCCGGCGTCTCGCCGCTGTCGATCGCCAATCTCTCCAACGATCCTCTGTTCCAGCTCGCGCGCGCGGCGACCTATTATCGCGAGCTCGTCGGTCCGCGTCCCGGGCCGGTCGAGATCCGAGCGCCGGCGCCGGCGGCCGAGCGCAAGCCCGGGCGGCTGCGCATCGGCTATGTCTCCTCCGATCTGCGCGAGCACGCCGTCGGCTTCGCCATGACCGACGTCCTGGAGACGCACGACAAGGACGAGTTCGAGATCTTCGCCTATTACTGCGGCATTTCGCGCGAGGACGGGATCAAGCAGCGCTGCCGCGCGGCGAGCGATCATTGGCTCGACATCAACGATCTCACCGACGAGGAGGCGGCGCGGCGCATCCGCGACGACGAGATCGACATTCTCGTCGACCTCAACGGCTTCACCAAGAGCGCGCGCACCAAGGTGTTTTCGCTGAGGCCCGCGCCGGTGATCGTCAACTGGTTCGGCTTTCCCGGCACGATGGGCTCGCCGGACCATCATTATCTGATCGCCGATCCCCGCATCGTTCCGCCGGGCTGCGAGCGCTACTACACCGAGAAGGTCGTGCGCCTCTCCTGCTACCAGCCCAACGACCGCAAGCGCATCGTCGCGGCGCCGCCGTCGCGCGCCGAGGAGGGGCTGCCGGAGGACGCCTTCGTGTTCTGCTGTCTCAACGGGACGCAGAAATTCACGCCGGTCATGTTCGCGAGCTGGCTCGCCATTCTCGCCGCCGCGCCCGACAGCGTGCTGTGGCTGTTCGGCGGCGCCGGCGACACCAACGACCGCCTGCGCGCCATCGCGCGCGAGGCGCGCGTCGCGCCGGAGCGGCTCATTTTCGCGGAGAAGAAGGCGAACCCGCATCACGTCGCCCGCTATGCGCTCGCCGACCTGTTCCTCGACAGCTTCCCCTATGGCTCGCACACCACCGCCGCCGACGCTTTGTGGATGGGCCTGCCGGTGCTCACTTATCCCGGCCGCAGCTTCGCCTCGCGGGTGTGCGCGAGCCTCGTTCACGCCGCCGGGATCGGCGAGCTGGCCTGCGCCTCGCGCGAGCAATATGTCGCCACCGCCACGGCTCTGGCGCAGAATCGCGGCGCGCTCGGGCTCATCAAGCAGCGGCTGGCCAACAACAGGGACAAGTGCCGCCTGTTCGACACGCCGAAGCTGGTGGCGGAGCTGGAGGACGCCTTCCGCGCCATGCACGCCGACTATGCGGCCGGCCGGCTGCCGGTTCCCAATCTCGACAATGTCTCGCTTTATCATGAGATTGGCGTCGCCTTGAGCGCCGGCGAACTCGACGACGAGGCCTATCTCTCCGTCTACGGCCATGAAATGGCCCGCCGCGACGCGATCAGCCCGCTGCCTGCGGACGGGCGGGCCTGGAATGGCCGCGGCTGAAAAAAATCGTTCCCGGCTGAACTTTTTTCTTAAAGCCGCTTGCATTTTTTGCAGCGCAACGTATTTTATTGCTGTGCGGCGCCTGTCGCCGCATATGCCCTCCTTGGGCGTTTCCTCCCTAGACTCGGGGCCGCTGTCATCCGACGGCGGCCTCCTTTTATTTTGGACGTTTGCCGGTCCTTGCGCCGGGCGCTAGAAGGCCGGTCATGGACCGTCTAATTCCTCACGCCACCGCCCTTTTCGGCGCCCTCGCCCCTGCGGGGCCCTTGAGATGAGCGCCGTCGAGACGGTCGCCGTCGGCGAGGACGAGGCCGGCCTGCGGCTGGACCGCTGGCTGCGTCGCCGCTATCCGAACCTGGCGCAATCTCACATCAACAAGATCGTGCGCAAAGGCGAGATCCGTGTCGAGGGCCGGCGCGCCGAGGTCTCGACGCGGCTTGAAACCGGGCAGAAGGTGCGCGTGCCGCCGCTCGACCTGCCGGCGCCGAAGCCCGCCCCCGTCGCCGATCCCCAAGACGCCGCCTTCCTGCGCTCGCTCATCCTGTTCGAGGATCGCGACATTCTCGTGCTCAACAAGCCGTGGGGCCTGCCGACGCAGGGCGGCTCCGGCGTCAAGCGTCATGTCGACGGAATGCTCGCCGCGCTCGCCGACGCGAAGGGCGAGCGGCCCGTGCTCGTCCACCGGCTCGACCGCGACACTTCGGGCGTGCTGCTCTGCGCGAAATCGCGCAAGGTCGCCGCCGATCTCGGCGCCCTGTTCCGGGCGCGTGAAACCCGAAAGATCTACTGGGCGCTGGTCGAGGGCTGCCCGAAGCCGGAGAACGGCCGCATCTCGCTGTTCCTCGCCAAAGGCGAGGGCATGGGCGACGAGCGCGGCGCCAAACCCAGGGACCAGGCCAAGCCGAAAGATCACGCCGAGCGCGAACGTATGCGGGTCGTGCGTCACGGCGACCCCGAAGCTCAGCATTCCGTCACGCTCTACGCAACCGTGGACAAGGTGCGGCCGCGCCTGGCCTGGCTGTCGCTGCGCCCGATCACCGGCCGCACGCATCAGTTGCGCGCCCATTGCGAGGCGATCGGCCATCCCATCATCGGCGATCCCAAATACAACCGCCGCCCCGCCAACGACCCCGCCCGCCACGATCCCCTGCGCGCCGTGCCGCCGGGCCTGGAGCCGAAGCTGCACCTGATGGCGCGAAGGCTCGTGCTGCCGAACCCGCGCGGCGGGATCATCGACGTGACCGCGCCCTTGCCGCCGCACATGAAAGCCGCCTTCGACATGTTCGGCTTCGTCGCCCCGGCGCGCGACCCGATCGAGGACGCCCCCGATGAGTGAGGCGAAGGTGAAGCGCTTCTACGCGACGGCCGATGTCGGCGAGACGGAGGGCGGCTTCGCCGTGCGGCTCGACGGCCGCCTCGCCCGCACGCCGGCCAAGCGCCAGCTCGTCGCTCCGACGCGGGCGCTCGCCGAGGCGATCGCGGCCGAATGGGCGGCGCAGGGCGAGACGATCGCGCCCGCGACCATGCCGCTGACCCGCCTCGCCCATTCCGCGCTCGACGGCGTCGCCGAGGCGCTGGAGCCTGCGATCGCCGAGGTCGCGGCCTATGCCGGCAGCGATCTCGTCTGCTACCGCGCGACCGAGCCGGAAGCGC
>Ga0078972_1017107_pt1 | contig 10511 bp, 8 predicted proteins | sample YelNatPaOPGAMG01_FD_67568 | JGI IMG/M metagenome (GOLD analysis project Ga0078972, IMG submission 67568) | Hot spring thermophilic microbial communities from Obsidian Pool, Yellowstone National Park, USA - OP-RAMG-01 (SPADES assembly) (version 2) | ecosystem: Environmental > Aquatic > Thermal...
AAATGCTTCCAGTAAAGCATTATCACAAATTGTATTTATTAATCTTGGCGTGCCCTGGGAATAATTATAAATTGCATCAATTGCCATTTCAGTAAAAATATCATTCATTGCACCAGCTATTTTTAATCTGTGATTTATATAATTTCCGGTAGATTGCTTATCAAGTTTTTTTAATTTAAACTTTATGGCTATTCGCTGTTCAAGCGCCGGGTCCAATTTTATATTTTCTTCCAATTCTGGCATACCAATAAGGATCATTGTTAATAACTTCCTTCCCGGAACTTCCAGATTTAAAAGCCCCCGGAATTCTTCAAATATCTCTTTTGATTTAAGCATATTCGCCTCATCTATTAAGACAATAGCTTTTTTACCCTGTTGATATAATTCCATAAGTTTCTCATAAAATTGTGGTAAAAGTTTTTGCTTTTCTTCTTCCGGATTTTCAATACCAATCTGAACCGCAATTCTTTTTAACAACCATGCCGCTGTTATTTCAGAATGAACCATAACAAGTAATGATTCAACATAAGTATCATCTTCTTCTAATTTTTCCAAAACCTTTCTTGCGAGTAGTGTTTTCCCTGTTCCAATATCACCAAGCATCACCACCAAGCCCTTCATTGTTTCTGCAGCGTGCATAATTCGTGTAATTGCTTCCTTATGCTGTTCACTGTCATAATAAAATCTTGAATCCGGCGCATTTGAAAATGGCTGTTCCTGTAAACCAAAAAATTGTTCATAACTCATAAAAAACCACCTTTTTATTTATTATAAAAAATAATAATTGAATATGATTTTTAAATATATGAAACCTTACCCTGGCTTTTATCTTTATCTTTTTTCCCCTCTTCTTTAACTTCACTTTTTAGTTTTTTTAATTCTTCTAACTTTGCCTTTGCCTCTAAATTTTCAGTATCTTTTTTAATAATTCTATTTAATATTTTTTCTGCTTCCATTAATAATCCCTGTTTTATAAATATATCTGCTGATGTCACAGTTATAAAATCTAATTCAACTTCTTTTTCTATTACTACTTCCTGCTTCTTACTTTCTTCTTGTTTTTTTCTTTCCTCCTCCTGTTTTTTCTTCTCTGCTTCTTGCTTTTTCTTTTCTTCTTCCTGTCTTTTTCTTTCTTCTTCCTGTCTTTTTCTTTCTTCTTCCTGTCTTTTTCTTTCTTCTTCCTGCTTTTTTCTTTCTTCTTCCTGTCTTTTCCTTTCTTCTTCCTGCTTTTTCCTTTCTTCTTCTTGTTTTTTCTTTTCCTCTTCCTGCTTTTTCTTTTCCACAGTTGCAGTTGCTGAAGATACTCCTGCATATTGCGAATAAACCTTATTTAATTTTGATTTTATCATTTCGTTATCCGGTTCAATAGTCAATGCTTTCTGGTACATTTCTATTGCCTGGTCAAAATCCCCTGTTTTAATAAAACTATCTGCCAGCGCCAGCAACGATGGAATATCTTCTTTTGTTTCCTGTTGAGTTACTTTTTCAATGTGTGGTAAATTTTCTACTTTTTTTGGTGGTTCCAGAATTATACTTTCGGCAGGTATATCTGGCAATTCAAAGGAACTTTTGGTTTCAGGAATTTTTATTTCTTCTTTCTTTATACCAAAATCTTCTTTAACAATTTTTTGTGGCTCTTTTTTAACCTCTTTTGGCTCAATTTTTATTTCCACCGGGGGCTCAATTATTTTTTCCTGTGTTTTCGGTTGTGATTTTTGTGAAGTAAATTCAGATGATAACTTTTTCGCCCTTTCAATAATTTTTGGATGAGCAGGATCTAATTCTTCTGCTAATTTTAAATATTCTTTTTCTTTTTCTTCCAATTTTTCTTTTTTATAAATTTCTGATATTTTAATATAAATATCTGCTGCCTGTTTTTTCTTGTTTAATTGCACCTGTATATCAGCAAGTTTATTTAAAATTTCAATATTTTCCGGTTCCTTTGTTAAAACCTTATTTAAAATATTTTCTGCCTTTTCAAATTCTTTATTTTTTATATGTATATTAACTGCTATCATATAATATTTTAAAATGGCGTCCTTATTCAGTCCCTTTTGAAAATAAAGGTCGCCTAACATTTCAAGTGCTTCTGTATTTTCTCCCTGAATTTTTAAAATATTTTGTAAATTGGTAATTGCTTCATCAATTTTACCGGTCTCAATACAAATTTTTACAAGATAAAAAATGGACTCAATATGGTTTTTTTTAAATTTTATCAGCATTTCAAATTCTTTTTTTGCTTCGGCAAGATCTTTTTTATTATAAAGAACTACGCCTTTATAATAATGTGAATCAATACTTTTAAGTTCTACTGCTTTTTGTGCAAAATAATCAACTTTATCCCAGTTTTTATTTTTTAAATAATAATCCGCAAGAAAAAGAACCTCTCTTTTCGCATCACCATCACGTTCTTCTCTTTCATAAATTTCCGCAAGAATTTCTCTATATTCAATATTATTTGGTTGCATCTCCACCATTTTTTGATATATAGGAAGAGCTTTTTTAAATGCTCTGTTTTTATAATATAACTCTGCTATTTTTTGAAAATATTTTAACGCCTCTTCTTTTTGCCCCTTTTCATAATATAATTCACCAATTTTCTGGTATGTTTCAAAACTATCCGGATTTATTTGTAAAATTTCTTTAAGTGTTTCTATGGCTTTATCAATATCGCCCTGTTCAATTAAAGTATTTGCTTCTGTATTTTTTTTGATAAATATCTGTTTTTTTCTATCTGCTTCTGGCAATTTATCAGAATTTAATTTACTTATTTTTTTGTAAATTAAATTTGTTTTATCTGTCAATCCCTGTTTTATGTATGCTTCTGCAGCAATAATATATGATTGATATGCCAAAGAATCTTCTCCCTTTTTGGCATAAACATCGCCTAACATATTATGAACATTATAATCTGTTGGGTCAAGGGTCACAAGTTTTTTATACTCTACTATTGCTTTATCCCATTTCCCTTCCTGACTATAAATCATTGCCATCTTTAAAATGTCTTTTTTGTTTTCTGCCATATGTTATACCTTCCAAAAAATTTACATTTTTTATTATAGTATATAAATAATAAAATGTCAAACTTTTTGGAAAACTGAATTGTATTCATAGAATGGTTTTTATTTATTTTTTAAAGAATTATTTTTATAATTATCGTTATGCAAAAATTAGCCCGTGTCTTGCAGCCAGGCAATTTTTGAATAAAATCAGGACGTTCTGGGAATATATTCATGAATCTTATTATTAAAGTTTAAGCTGGTAATTCAAGCGCCACGTTTTTCCCGCGTCAACCGAGTGTTCTGCTTTGTTTTTATGCCAATAAAAATCCAATTCATGTTATTAGCAAGTTATGGCATTTTCTGATTTTAGTAAAAAAATTGCTCTGGCACCAGCCATGTTTTTATACACGGTTGCTTACTATCTCATAGAAATCATAAAAAATTAAATAATCTTAATTTTTAATCCAAAGCCCCCTATTATTCCACAGCAATTCAAAAATATAACCTGAAAATCGCGATAACGATTTTCAGGGAAAAATCAAAATATAAAAATATATTTAAAAATAAACAAAAATTATAAAAATTTTTTTAATTATTCACCTACTATTGGGTGATTTAAAAATTAAATTTTTTCCTTTATTTTATTATATTTTTAACCTCAAAATCGCTTCTATCGCGATTTTGAGGTATAACTATCTGCCAACTAATATTATAATCTGCCGAGTTCTCTTGCAAATGCAATCCAGAAAGGGTCAATCCTTGGATGCTCCAGATTTTTTTCAACGCCTTTTTCAATTACTCTTACTCCTTTTTTTTCAACACAATCCCCAACTATTGATGCTTCAATACCTTTTTTATTTAATTCTTCAATAATTTTTTCTGCCTTATCCGGTTTAGCAGTTATTATCAAAGTCCCTTCGCTTATTGAACTGTATGGGTCCATATCAAATTTTTCACATATTGCTCTAACTTCCGGCAAAACAATTATTGCTTCCTTTTTTATACGCATCCCAATATTTGACGCTTCTGCTACTTCATACAGACCACCCCATATACCGCATTCAGTTGCATCGTGCATTGATGTAACACCATTTTCTCTTACACCAACAGAGGCAGCTGTTAAAGCATCTTCAACAACAGACATTTTATAAAAAATTTCCGATGCTTTTTTTGCAAACTCCTCCCCAAATATACTTTTAATTTTATTTTCAAATGCTGTTGCAAAAATACCTGTTGCCTCTATTGCGGCACCTTTTGTAATTATAATTTTATCCCCTGGTCTGGCATCTTTTGGCGTAACATATTTATCTTTATCGCCTATAGCCATAACTGTTGCACCACCAACCATGGGATAATTGCATCCTTCATACTTTGCCGTATGTCCGCTTATAATTGAAATACCCATTTTTTCGCATTCTTTTGAAATTACATTCCAAATTATTGTTAATTCTTCTTTTTTTATTGACAATGGTAAATTCAGGTCAATTGAAAGATATGTTGGCTTTAATCCGGATGTTACAACATCAGATACAAGAATATGTATTGCAAACCATGCTGCTTTTTCCCATCCATATTCAGGAACAATAAAAACCGGGTCTGTTGTCGTTGCCATAACTTTACCATTTCCTAAATCAACAACTCCAATATCAACCCCATGCTGCGGTCCAACTAAAACATCTTTTGATTTCTTTCCAAGTCGTGGATAAATCAACTCATCAAAAATTTCAGGTGAAATTTTTCCAATTTCGGGTAATTCAGCCATTTTTTTTACCTCCTTTTAAAATAAAAAAACCTTCCGGCATCTGGAAGGTTATTAGTTAATTTTAAATCTATGCTTCCTACGCCGGCATTATCCGGATCAGGTTAAAAGGGTATATTCTCAGGCGCTTTAAAAATTAAAGCACCACCCCTGCTGTTTATTTTTCAAGTCCTTCTTCTTTTAAAAATGTTTTTTCTGAAATAACTCTACCCTTTTTATCATATTTTTTTATCGTTGTCAATATACCCTGATCATAAATATGTTCTTCTTTTAAAGTTTTACCTACATAATACTGAACAATTCCATCAATTGTTTCACCATATTTCTTTATGGTTCCATCAGGACTATGTGTCCATCTCGCTATTTCTCTACCATTTTTATAAAAAACTTCCACATTGCCTGTTCTAATGCTTACTATTTCTGCAAATATTTTATCTGACAATAATTCACCATTTTCCGCATAGGTCTTTAACCTGATAAGCTGGTCATTTGCAAATCTGCCTTCTTTCCATAATGCTCCAGAAGGATAATATAATCTATAAGGACCATTTTTAACCCCATTAACATATTGTTTTTCCATCATTATTTCTTTATTTTCATAATACTCCACAACAATGCCATCGGGTAATTCTCCGAACATTTCATATCTTATTAAATTGCCATCTTTATTTATTACTTCTATAGCATATGTTTCCATTCCGTTTTTGGATTTTACCTGTTTATCATCAATAAAAAAATTCAATTTATAAGTTGTATTCCCTTCCTTATCAGTACCAAGTATGGTTGTCTTTTGAGTTATTATAAGTTTGGTCTTATCATCAGAAAGTTTTTCGGTTGATGCTTTTTCAGCCATAAACTCCTCCTTAATTTTTTTATTATTATATATCATTTTTGCACTAATTTTCAACATAAAAATTGAATCCGCAGGTAGCATCTCAGTCACGGTAGGTTTTTATAAAATATAAAAAAATTTTTTCGTGTTACTTTTTTCCCTTGCATAAAATATCCCCCACCCCATCTTTAAATTTTTCTCTCTCCCTTTTCTAAAGGGAGACGCAGAGGGATTTGTTTTTATTTTTCCCTTTCTCCACAACGTGGGAGAGAGGTAAGGAGAGAGGGGGTGGTTTTAATTATTAATTATCAATTTCCAATTTAAAAAAAATCCTCTCTCCCCTCCGTGGGAGAGAGTTAGAGAGAGGGGTCGGTTGCTTTCAAGTTTACTCTTGCATTTCTTCACCCTCTCCCCTTCCCCCTCTCCTATCAAAGGGCGAGGGGAATTAAAAAAAATTTTTAATTTTATATCTCCTTCTTTTCTAAATCTATCCATTACCAACATCTTTAATTTTAGCACGTGGCTGGTAGCAATATTTTTAAATATATGCATACTGCGTGCCTGATTTAATTTTTTACAATCCCTTACATCTTTAAAAATTTTTTTTACTCTGAAAGTTTAATTATCATTCCTGTTCTTTTTGCCCTTTTCATAGCAATTTCAAGGAGAACAAAGAGAATAAAGATATAAATAAAACTCAAACCAAAACCCTTAATAAGTATATTTTTAAAGACAGGAACAAATCCATAACTTATTCTAAAATATTCAAGAAAATAGGTAACAGGTATAAATTCTGCAATTAATCTAATAAAAGAAGGAAGCATACTCACAGGATAATAAATTCCACATATAAGCATTATCAATGTACTTATCATCCATACAATTTCCATTATCCGCTGTCCAAAAAACAAAATAAAAAATTGAACAGACATTCCTATTATTAATGCACTTAAAAATATACCCGTGATTGAAATAATAATTATTTTAACATCCGGAAATTTAAATCCAAAAGTAATTTTTGCAAATAACCCCAGCAAAACAAATACGATAACGCCTCTTACTATGCCAAATAGCCAGGAACCAAGTATGTAATGAATCTGATTTATGGGTGTCACAAATGTCTGACGCAAACTTTTTGACCATACATCATATAAAAATCCATAAGCAACATCAAGCTGTGCCACCTGTAAAATCCCAGAAATAATCGCCCCTGTTAAAAGAAAAGCTTTTAATTCAGGTGTTAATGCAAGAAACGACGACATAAGTCCTATGGATATAACACCAACTGCAGGCCAAAAAAGAACCTCTATAAATGCATATATATTGCGTTTGGCAAATAAATAATTTCTGTAAGTAAAGGCAATTATTTTATTAATTTGCGAAAACAATGAATGCCTCCTCAAGATTTTTTGTTTTTGTTAGTTTTTTCAATTTTTCCTTTGTTCCCAGCGCCTTTATTTTTCCCTGCTTAATAAATGCAATCCTTTCACACATTTCTTCTGCTTCTTTCATATAATGTGTTGTAAGTAAAATTGTTATTTTTTTCCTGTTATGTAAGTCAATTATAAATTTTCTTATTTTTCTTGCGACATCCGGGTCCAGCCCTATTGTTGGTTCATCAAGAAGCAAAATTTCCGGGTCATTTATCATTGCCTTTGCGAGCGCCAGTTTCTGTTTATTTCCTGTTGATAATTCATCATATAAAACATTTCTGTATTTTCCCAAAGAAAAAATTTCAATTAAATTTTCTATTTTATTTTTTAAAAATAATCCCGAATATCCATAAAGCATTCCATAAAATTTTAAAATTTCATAGACGGTTAATGACCAAGGGAAATTCGGATTTCCAGAACACATATTCATTTTTTGTTTTAATTTATCTGGAAATTTTTTTGTTATCTGGTATCCATCTATTTCAACATAACCCTGCTCCGGTATTATCTGCCCCATTATTATATTTAAAAGCGTCGTTTTTCCAGCGCCGTTTGGACCTAAAATACCAAACAATTCTCCTTTCCTTATAGTTAAATCTATTCCATCCAATGCTCTTACCTGTCTTTTTTGAAAAATTCCTTTAGTATATGTTTTGCTTAAATTTTTAATCTTAATTATTTCCATTTTTTATCCCTATATTGTATTTTTTCAATAATTTAAATGGCTGATAAGAAAGTTTTGCTTTTCTAAGTCCTAAATCGCCAGTATCCTGCTGTCTGTTTACATATTTATATTTTTTTAAAAATTTTTCACTAAACATTTGATTAATTGCCTGATAAATCCCATAAAATTCAGGGTTTGCTTTTTCAACTATGACTTCTCCTGTTTCATTATTTAACTCTGATGCTATAGTATATCCTTCAATACTATCTCCTATTTTTAAAACCGCACCAAAACAAGGAAGTTTATTAAAATTATTTAAAATTTCCATAACAGCATAACTTTCATTTTTTAATGACAAATCTTCAGGACAATTTCTTATATTACACCACTTTTCCTGAAATTTTATACAATCTGCTATTATTTCATCTGTTAATGGCAGAAATTCATATTTATAATTTTTTAAAAATTTTTTTATATTGTTTCTTTTCCCATCGTATTTTCTCCCTGTTAAATTTATTAAATCCTCTGTAAGATAAACATAATCGTAATTATCCCTGTCATCTTCCAATATTATTTTATCCATTATATTATCAAGCAAATGCAACAAATCATCTGGATATGCCCTTACCTTTATATTTTCATTCAGCGATTTAAAATATTCAAGCAATTCAATTATAATTTTGTCCGTGCTATGTGAAAAAGGTGGATAAAAATATTTTTGCCCATCTTTTTCTAAAAATAGCACAATATTATTTTTATATTCAGTTATACATATTTTTTTTAACTTTCTCCAGGCAAACATTTCAACAAAATTTAATTCTGAAATTACTGGCTGAACTGATTTAAAGTAATTTAAAAGCAAGTCCTTGTGTTTTAATTCAACCGACTCTAAATCTGGAAATTTAGCCAAATTTCTCATAATTTTTTTTCCTTTTTAAAAAAATTAATTTAATATAAAACCATAAAATCGCTAAACGATTTTATGGTAAAATATAGTTATGAATAATTATACTAAATTAAATAAATTTTTAAACAATGAAATTGATGGTATACTTTTTTATACCGGGTTAAAGGATAAAAAAAATAGATATCATTATTTTTTTTCAGACCCAAAAGAAAAAATAGTATGCAATTCAGTTAATAATTTGCATAAGTCCTTTAAAAAAATAAATTCACTTTTAAAAAAAGGGCTTTTTGTTGTGATGGCAATTTCTTATGAAGCAGGTTATTTATTTGAAAATAAATTAAGAAAAAATTTTTTTACCACACAATATCCGCTCATTTACCTATTTGCTTTTAAAAAACCATTAATTTTAAAAAATATGTCTTTAGAAAATTTTAAATCCGATGACTTTGCCATTTACAATTTTAACCCGGATATAAACTATGAACATTATTTTAATAATTTTTCCAAAATAAAAAATTTAATAAAAAATGGCGAAATTTATCAGTTAAATTATTGTTTTAAATTAAATTTTAATTTTACCGGGAATCCGGTTTCTTTTTTTCTTAACCTTATTAAAAATCAAAAAGTTTCCTATTCTGCTTTATTCAAAATAGATGGCATTAACATAATTTCATTATCCCCTGAATTATTTTTTAGAATAAAAAATGATGAAATAATTTTAAAACCAATGAAAGGAACTCTATTAAAAAGTGCAAAAAATAAAAATTTGAAAAATCTTTTGAATGAAAAAAATAAAGCAGAAAATGTAATGATTGTTGACCTAATTAGAAACGATCTCGGGAAAATATGCAAAATAAATTCAATTTCTGTTCCAAAACTTTTTCACATAGAAGAATATGAAACTCTTTACCAGATGACATCTGAAATCAAAGGAAAATTGAAAACAAAGGACTTTTATAAAATCTTTAAAGCACTTTTTCCATCCGGCTCTGTAACCGGCGCCCCTAAAATAAAAGCAATGGAATTAATAAAAAAATTTGAAAATACGGAAAGAAAAATATATACGGGTGCAATAGGGTTTATAACACCAAATAAAAATGCCGTGTTTAACATACCGATAAGGACCATTGTTTTAAAAAATAATGAAGGTGAAATAGGTATTGGAAGCGGCATTGTTTATGATTCAAAAGCAAAATCAGAATACAGGGAATGTTTGGGTAAGGCAAAATTTTTATTAAAAACAAAAAAACACTTTGCACTCATTGAAACAATGAGAATTATTAAAAATAAAGGTTATTTTTTACTTTTACAGCATCTTTCCCGACTTTTAAATTCCTGTAATTTTTTTAAAATAAATTGTGATATCAATAAAATAAAAAATCATCTTTTAAAAATTAAATTTGATAATGACTACAAAATCCGTTTACTTGTTTTCCCCGATGGCAAATTTAAAATTGAAAAAAACATTTACAAGGAAAATAAAAGTAATTTAATTGATTTTTCAAATTTTAAAACATCTTCAAAAAATATATTTTTATATCATAAAACAACAAACAGAGAAATTTATAACAAAGAATATAAAAACGCTTTAAAAAATGGATTATTTGATGTAATATTCATAAATGAAAAAGATGAAATAACAGAGGGCTGTATATCAAATATTTTTATTAAGAAAGAAGGTATTTTTTATACTCCCCCTGTTAAATGCGGATTGTTGCCAGGAATTTACAGAAATTATCTATTAAATAAAGATAACAAAAAATACAGAGAAAAAATATTATTTAAAAAAGATATTTTAAATGCAGATGAAATCTATTTATGTAATTCAGTATTTTTTTTAAAAAAAAGTTTTCTATAAAGGAGTTTAATTATGAAAAAATTTTTATTATCTTTTTTTCTTTTTACTATTTTTAT
>Ga0078972_1017108_pt1 | contig 10511 bp, 8 predicted proteins | sample YelNatPaOPGAMG01_FD_67568 | JGI IMG/M metagenome (GOLD analysis project Ga0078972, IMG submission 67568) | Hot spring thermophilic microbial communities from Obsidian Pool, Yellowstone National Park, USA - OP-RAMG-01 (SPADES assembly) (version 2) | ecosystem: Environmental > Aquatic > Thermal...
CCTTCCCCCCCCCCCCGCCCTGCGCGCCTGCCGCCGCACCGTCCTCACCCCCTCCCGCCACGCCGACCTCCTCCGCCAGTACCCTGACCTCACCTACGCCGTCCTGATGCCCTGGATTGAAGGCCCCACCTGGTTTGACGTCCTGATGGACCGAAAACCCCTGCCCCCCGAGACCTCCCTGGCCCTGGCCCGCTCCCTGGCCGGGGTGCTGATGCGGATGGAGGAGCAGGGCATCGCCCACTGCGACCTCTCCGCCCCCAACGTGATGCTCCCCCTTCTGGCCGGGGGCACAGGGGTGGAACTGGTGGACCTGGAGGGCCTCTACGCTCCGGGAATGACCCGGCCCCAGGAACTCTCCAGCGGCTCGGCGGGGTATGCCCACCGTCAGGCCACGGGTGGGCTGTGGGGCCCGGAGGCCGACCGCTTCGCCGGGGCAGTTCTCCTGGCGGAGATGCTGGGCTGGTGCGACCCGCAGGTCGTGCAGGCCGCCTGTGAGGAGAGTTACTTTGCCCCGGCGGAGATGCAGCAGGCAAACAGCCGGTATCGCGCGCTGGTGGAAGCACTGGAGCGGCACTGGGGGAGCCATGTCGCGCGCCTCTTTGAGCGGGCCTGGCGGAGCGACACCCTGGCCGATTGCCCCACCTTCGGGGAGTGGATGGTGGTGCTGCCGGAAAAACTTGAGGAGCAGCCACCGCCTCCGCCACCGCCACCGCCGCCGCCACCTCCACCACCTCCTCCCCCTCCACCCCCTCCCCCTCATGGACTGGAAGAACTTCGCGCCCAGGTTTACTCTCTGACTTCCCAGGGGCGCTGGAAAGAAGCGTTGCCGATCTGTGATGCTATCCTGAAGCAGTGGCCTGACCAGGAGGACATCGTCCTGCTCTCCATCCGCGCCCGCCATCTGGTCGGCCTGGAAGAAGAGGTGGACCGGGCCTGGCTTCAGGCACTGCAGTCCGGCCAGCCGGAGGATTGGGAGGCCTGCTGGAAGGCGGCCCACGCGGTCCTCCAACACGTTCCCCAGGCCGTCCGATACCGGGAGGTCGCCGAACGGGCCCAGCGGGAGATGGAATGGGCCGCTGTGGCCCGGCGTGCGGAGGCACTGGTAGGCGAGGAACGCTGGGACGAGGCAGAAGCCCTCCTTTCCGCCGTCCCCTCTGACCACCCGGCGGCCGCCCGCGTGCGGGCCCGGATAGAAACCGAACGGAGCCGCCGCCAGCGCGTGGCCGCACTCCTCCAGCAGGCCCAGCAACACCTGGTTAAGGAAGAGTGGAAGGACGCCATCATTGCCTGCCAGACCGGTCTGGCTCTGGGAGGCGATCCCGATCAGTTCACTCCCCTCCTGGAAACTGCCCGCCGTGAAGAAGAGAACGAGCGCCAGGTGGCCCGCTACACCGCCGAAGCCGCCCAGGCCGCTCAGGCTCACGAATGGGATCGGGCCCTGGCCCTGCTGGATCAGGCCCTGGCTCTGCGCCCGCACCGGGCCGAACTCCAGGCGCAACGGGAGCAGGCCAACCGCGCCCGGATGTGGGCTTCCCGGATAGAAGAGGCCCAATCCCTCCTGGCTGCCTGTCGTTGGAAAGACGCCTGGTCCCTGATCGCCGACATCCCGGACGATTTCCCCCGCGCCGCCCCGCTGAAAGAACAGGTCCAGCGGGAACTCCAGCGCCGGAAGGCCCTCCAGAAGGCACGCCGCCACTACGATGTCCAGAAGGTCCTGGAACTCCTGGCCGACGCGCCTCCCGATTCCCCCGACCTGGACGACCTGCGCCGCTGGGCTCAGGCGGAGGTAGAGCGCCAGAAGGCCCTGGAAGAGGCCCGCCAGGCCTACGACGGCCAGCGGGTCCTGGACCTCCTGGCCGATGTCCCCCCCGACTACCCCGGCCTGGACGAATTGCGCCGCTGGGCTCAGGCGGAGGTAGGGCGCCAGAAGGCCCTGGAGGAGGCCCGCCGGACCTACGACGGCCAGCGAGTCCTGGAACTGCTTGTGGATATTCCCCCATTAGATACCCATTTCATCCCCCTGCGCCAGTGGGCCCGCGAATGGCAAGACCGCCGTCAGGCGCTGGAAAACGCCTGGACATCGGGCCGCTGGGAGGAGGCGCTGGACATCCTGCAACACCTCCCCGCCGACTACCCGGACCGGGATGCCCGAATCCAGGAAGCCCGCCGCGCGCTGGAGCGGCAGCAACGCCTGAACCGGGCTCAAGAGGCCCTGGAGGCCGGCCGCTGGGCAGAGACTATCGCCCTCTGCGAACAAGCACTGGCGGAGGGAGAAGACCCGGCCCTCTTCGGCCGCATCCGGGATCAGGCCCTCCGGGAGCAGCAGATAGACCAGGAGGTGGAACAACTCACGGCCGACGCAGAGAGGTATATCCGAAATGGCGACCTGCTGGCCGCTCTTCCCCTGCTGGAAGGGGCACTGGCCCGCCGGCCCGGCCGGACCGACCTGGAGGCCCGTCTGGCCGAACTGCAGGCCGCCATAGAGCGCCAGCGCCAGTGGGAACAGGCCAGGCAGGCCTTCGCCGAAGAGCGCTGGGCCGACGTGCTGGTCCTGTTATCCGAATGGCCCCCCGGTGACCCGGAGGCCGATGCCCTGCGCCAGGAAGCCCTCCGCCGCCTGGCGGCCCAACTCTACGCCCAGGCGGACGAACGGGAGCAGGCCGCCGACTGGGAGGGTGCTCTGGCCTATCTCCGTTATCTGCAAACGCTACCCGTAGAAGACCCGACCCTCTCCGAACGAATCCAGCAGGTGGAGCGCCGACGCCAGAGTGCACAGGCGGCGAAGCGGGCCCGGAACGCCCTGACGCTTGGCCGTTTCCAGGACGCAATGGCCTGGGCTCAGGAAGCCATCCAGTTGTTCCCGGAGTGGGAGGAGACCTATGCGCTCTACGAGCAGGCCCGGCAGGGACTGGCTGCTCAGCGCGCCCGCCGGCGCCGGATGGTGTGGATCGGAGCGGGCGCTGCCGCCCTCCTGGCCGTTGTGCTGCTGGCGGGCTTCCTGATCTGGGGGGCCACCACCGGCGAGGGGCCGATGGGCGCGCTCTTCTGGACCCCCACCCCGACCCCCACCCCCACCGCCACGCCGACGGCGACCCCCACGCCGACCCGCACGCCCACTCCTACCCTCGCCCCCACGCCGACGCGCACGCCAACGCCGACGGCGACCCCCACCGCCACGCCCACGCCCACCCGGACGCCGCGGCCCACCCCGCGGCCCACCAGTACGCCGACACCGACGGAGACCCCGCCACCTCCGCCGCCGCCACCACCGCCGCCGCCGCCGCCTCCGCCGACCCTGGCGCCGCCTTGATGTTGGGAACGGCCTGGACCCTGCACGGGGTTTTATGCCCAAAAGTTGCCATGAGGAGGATACTATGAGCAGCAGGAACTTTTGGATCAGTGGGATTCTGATGCTGGCTGTCCTGATTGGATTGGCCGGTGGCCCGGCATATTCTCAAGCCCCGGGCCCCACCTCCACGCCCGCGCCGGCTTCCCCAACCCCAACCCTGCCGATGCCGGCAACAGAGCCGCCGGGTCCCTCTCCCCTGCCGAATTTGCCAGAGGAACGTTCCCCGGAACGGCCGCCTGAAATCCGCCCGGCCGGGGTGGACGCTCAGCAGACCGCCCCCTACCGCTACTTCCTCTTCTCCATTGGCGCTCAGGTCCCGGTGGGGCAGTTCAACAACCCCTATGGCGTGGCCGTTGCCCCCGACGGCTCGGTCTATGTGGCCGACTCCGACAACTGCCGCATCCAGCACTTCAGCGCCACCGGCACTTTCCTGAACGCCTGGGGGTCCTGCGGCTCCGAGGAGGGCAAGTTTTCCCGCCCTTGCGGCGTGGCGGTGGCCTCCGACGGCACGGTCTACGTGGCCGATAGCGGCAACCACCGCATCCAGCGCTTTAGCGCCACCGGGACTTTCCTGGGGAAGTGGGGCTCCGAAGGCTCCGGCGACGGGCAGTTCGACTGGCCTGAGGGTGTAGCGGTGGCCCCCGACGGCACGGTCTACGTGGCGGATAGCGGCAACCACCGCATCCAGCGCTTCAACGCCACAGGGACCTTCCTGGGGAAATGGGGCTCTCGCGGCTCCGGCGACGGGCAGTTCGACTGGCCTAGGGGCGTGGCGGTGGCCCCTGACGGCACGGTCTACGTGGCGGATACCGACAACCACCGCATCCAGCGCTTCAACGCCACGGGGACCTTCCTGGGAAAGTAGGGCTCCAAAGGCTCCGGCGACGGACAGTTCGAGTGGCCTGGGGGCGTGGCGGTGGCTCCCGACGGCACGGTCTACGTGGCCGATAGCAGCAACAGTCGCATCCAGCGCTTCAGCGCCACGGGGACCTTCCTGGGAAAGTGGGGTTCCCCAGGCTCCGGCGACGGGCAGTTCTACCGCCCTGAGGGCGTGGCGGTGGCTCCCGACGGCACCGTCTACGTGGCGGATATCTCCAACGCCCGCATCCAGCGCTTCAACGCCACGGGGACCTTCCTGGGAAAATGGGGCTCCGAAGGCTCCGGCGACGGGCAGTTCTACTGGCCTTACGGCGTGGCGGTGGCTCCCGACGGCACGGTCTACGTGGCCGATAGCAGCAATCACCGCATCCAGCGCTTCAGCGCCCCAGGAGGATACCTGGGCCAGTGGGGTTCCGAAGGCTCCGGCGACGGACAGTTCGAGTGGCCTGGGGGCGTGGCGGTGGCCCCCGACGGCACCGTCTACGTGGCCGATACCGACAACCACCGCATCCAGCGCTTCAACGCCACGGGGACCTTCCTGGGAAAATGGGGCTCCGAAGGCTCCGGCGACGGGCAGTTCGAATATCCCCGCGGCGTGGCGGTGGCCCCCGACGGCACGGTCTACGTGGCGGATACGAGCAATCACCGCATCCAGCGCTTCAGCGCCACGGGGGGATACCTGGGCCAGTGGGGCTCCTACGGCTCTGGCGACGGGCAGTTCGGGTGGCCTGAGGGCGTGGCGGTGGCCCCTGACGGCACGGTCTACGTGGCCGATAGCGGCAACGACCGCATCCAGCGCTTCAGCGCCACGGGGGCCTTCCTGGGAAAGTGGGGTTCCCCAGGCTCCGGCGACGGGCAGTTCGGCTTGCCTGAGGGCGTGGCGGTGGCCCCCGACGGCACCGTCTACGTGGCGGATACCGACAACGACCGCATCCAGCACTTCAGCGCCACGGGGGCCTTCCTGGGAAAGTGGGGTTCCCCAGGCTCCGGCGACGGGCAGTTCGACTGGCCTGCGAGCGTGGCGGTGGCCCCCGACGGCACGGTCTACGTGGCCGATAGCGACAACAACCGCATCCAGGCTTTCGCCACCGCCTATCCCACCACCTGGCGGGGGGAGTTCTTCGGCAACGACTGGCTGACTGGGCGCCCATTAGCTATCGTGAACACGGCCAACCTGAATTTTGAATGGGCCGACGGCTCCCCCGCCTCCGGCGTGCCGGCCGATCACTTCACCGATCGCTGGACGCGGTACGTCAACCTTGAATCTGGGTTCTACCGCTTTACCATCTTTACCGATGACGGCGTTCGTTTCTGGATAGACGACCGGCTGGTGCTGGAGTCCTGGCAGCATCAGCGGGAGACGTATGAAGTAACCGTCTATCTGGAAGCAGGATACCACCGCCTGTTGGTGGAACACTGGGAGGACTACGGCTGGGCGGCGCTATCCCTTTCGTGGGAGAATGTTAACAGGAAAGTCTACCTGCCCCTGACCCTGCGGGATTATGTTGCCTACTTTGAAGGCCCCTGGGAGGTGGAACCCAACAACTCGTATCTGCAGGCCAACGGCCCGCTGCGCTCCGGCCGGGACTACTACGGCTACCCCGACGAGAAGGACTACTTCAGCATCTACCTGCGCACCGGCGGGACGATCACCATAGACCTGACCAACCACACCGGCCAGGGGGTGCAGTTGCAACTGTTCTACCAGTCTACCAACAACCGCGTGGATTATGACCTGGATGCTCCCTATCACATCACGTATACCGGCCCGGCTGGCTGGTATTACATCTACATTTATACCGCTGGTGGGTACAACACCACCACACCCTACACCCTGCGGGTGACCTATCCCTGAACGATAAGGAGGTCAACATGCCCTACGAGATTCTTGCGACCAGCAAAACCCCGGCGTTGATCATCTACCTGCTGGATGTAAGCGGCTCTATGAGCGAAAAACTGGGCTCCAAGCGCCGCATAGACGTGGTGATGGAAGCCCTGGAGGCCATGCTCAAGCAGATGGTTTTCCGCTCCACCAAAGGCGGCCGGGTCTCCCCCCGCTACCGCATCGCGATGTACGCCTACAGCGACCACGTCTACGACCTGCTGGGCGGCATCAAAACCGTGGACCAGGTGGCCCAACTGGGGGTGCCGGAACTCTCCACCATGCGCAGCACCGACACCGCCCGTGCCTTCGCCCAGGCGGAGAAACTCCTCCAGCAGGAACTCCCGAATCTCTCCCACTGCCCGGCCCCCCTCATCTGCCATATGACCGACGGGGAGTACACCGGCAGCGACCCCGAGCCCGTCGTCCGCCGCATTATGTCTATGCGCGTCCCCGATGGAAACGTCCTGGTGGAGAACATCTTCATCTCCGACAACATCCTGGACAAGCCCGTTCCCGACCCCTATCGTTGGGAGGGTGTGCGCCCCAGCACCAAACTCCGGTCCGACTACGCCCGCAAATTGCGCGCGATGTCTTCCCCGCTGCCTCCCAGTTACCGGGCGATGATGCGGGAGCACAACTACGAAATCGCCGACGACGCGGTGATGATGATCCCCGGTATGACGCCCGAACTGGTCCAGATGGGCTTCGTGATGTCCATGTCCACCCCCATCAGTGAAGGGACTGCCTATGACCGCTGAAACCGTTCGGGTAGACCCTTTGCGGGAAACGCCGGTCACCTCCCGCCAGAGAGAGCGGTTCGGTTACCGCTATGCCTACGCCCGCTCCGCCGATAGCCGCGCCGCCAATGACCCGGGCCAGGATTACCTGACCCTCCGGGAGGACGGCCGCCGTCTGGCTTTTGTCCTATGCGACGGCGTCAGCCAGTCCTTCTACGGCGACCTGGCTGCGCAGTTCCTGGGCGACGTCCTGGTGGAATGGCTCTGGAACCGGAATCCACCGAATCCGGAGGCCTTCCGGGAGGAACTGGCCGATTTCCTGGACGCACTGGTGGAAACGGCCACCGCCCGGGTGGCTGCGTACTCTCTCCCCGATAGCCTTCCCCCAATGGTGCGTCAGGTGCTGGAGGAAAAGCGGGCGCTGGGCAGCGAGACCACCTTCGTGGCCGGCCTGCTGGATACCGATGCGGGCGTTCTCCTCCTGGCATGGATGGGCGATTCCCGCCTGCGGCTCTGGGGAAAAGAGGGAGAACTGACGGACCGGCTGGGAGACACCTTTCACACCCAAGAACGCTGGTCTACCCGCCGGGGGCGTATCGGCGAACTGCACACCACCTGGATGCCCCTCTCGGGCCTGCGCTACCTGATGGTCTATTCGGATGGGCTGGCCCGGTTGGACCGTCTGATGGCCCGCCACTTTCGCGATCGTTCCATCCAGAGCATCATAGAGGACACCGGTTTCCGTCCGGAAAGTGATGATATTGCGTTTCTGGAGATCTGGCTGGGAAATCAGCGCCCTCCCGAACGTCCTCCGCTCCCCGCCCCTCGGGGTGTGCAGGTGAACGTGCGGGAAGGAAAAGCAAAGGTAACGTGGCAGCCAGTTGCGGACGCCCGCTTTTACGAGGTCCGTCCCGGAAAAGGGCCGACTTTCCCCGTTTATGAACCGGAGCGGTCTCTGGAACTCCCTGTAGAAGCCCTGGTCGCGGGGGAGGGAAAAGTGCAGGTACGCGCCTGGGATGAGGAACCGGGGGAATGGAGCAAGGAGGCCACCATATCTGAAGGGCGCCCTGCCCTTTCCGTCCCCTCCCCTGAGGTGCCGGCCCCGGAGGCTTCCGCACCGGTTTCCCCTTCACCTCCAGGTACAACAGCCTTACCTCCCTCTGCCCGGACCATCAGATCTCCTGCGCGACCATCCCGGCAGCCTGCTATTTCCCGGCGCACGTTGTTTCTGGCCGGATTGGCCGCTGCGATCATCCTGTGCTACCTGGGCCTGTTCCTGGCGGTGTGGCCTTCCTCTCCCGTTCATTCGCTCCTTTTCCCGACCCCCACCTTCACACCGACTCCTACCTTTACACCGACGCCCACCCCAACCCCTACCCCGAAGCCGACGTCCACCCCAACCCCTACACCTGCGCTCACTGCTACCTCTACCCCCACACCGACACTCACCGCCACACCGACAGCCACATTCACTCCCACTCTTACACCCACTTTGACATCAACCGTCCCTTCCACTTTGACGCCAGGTACGCCCGGCGTGACGGCCGTACCGATCACACCGACGCCATAGGGGGAAGAGATGCCAGGGGTGTATCCCAAAGTTGCAGGACAACTGCTCGCGGTTGTCCTGCAAAGCGGCCAGGCCCGACGAAATGGAGACACACCCGATGCCGGTTGCCCGTTCCTCCTCTCTGTGCTATACTGGATACGGAGAAGACCCGGCAACGATCCGCCGTTACCGCTGAGAAAGCCAGGACAATCGCAAGGGAACGTGGCGTTACCGATGAGGACGTCCTGGGGAAAATCCAGGCAACAAGAGCCGTTATGCCTCTCACCACCGCCGGGTCCCGATAGAAGAACAGAGCCATGAACACCCTGCAGACTGTTCGGCAGCAGGTGCACCAGATGCTGGAAGAATTGCCTCCCGAAAGCCTGGAGGAATTGACCCATTTCCTGGACTTTCTCCGGTTCAAGTACGGAGCGGGGAAGCCCAGGGTAGTGGCCCTGGGCGGGCTGTGGGAAGGCCTGGACCTGGATATAAGGGATGAGGAGGTTCGGGCTCTGCGGCAGCAGGTGACCACCCGGACACTGGAAAGGGTACAGACCGGATGAGGTACCTGGCCGACACGGTTGCCATTATCCGGCATCTCTGCAGACATCCGGGGTTGGGGCCCCAGGCCGCCCGGGTCCTGCAGGAAGCGGACGCAGGGCAGCATCGGGTTTTCATCTCCGCGATCACGCTGATGGAGGTCCTGTACCTTTCCGAGGCGAAACGGGTGCAGGTACGGTTGGATGAGTTGATTGAGTTTGTGATGGGGAGTGTGAACTACGAGATCGTGCCGGTGAACGCGGACGTCGTGCTGGCTTCAGCAGGGGTAGACGATGTGCCCGAATTGCACGACCGGATTCTGGTGGGCACGGCGAAGTGGCTGGGTGTGCCCATTCTGACCGGAGACCGGGTCATCCGGGCTTCGCGGCACATCCAGACGATTTGGTGAAAAAGTGCGGATAGATGCAGGCCGGGGCGGGCCCGAAGGCCTGCCCCGGCCTGTTCTTGTTCCTCAGGAGTTGCTCTCCGCGGCGCTTCGTGTTATACTGAATTCGGGAAACTGGCTCTCCGGCCCAGCCGAGGAGGAGATATGGCACAGGTGACCACCAGGGAAACCAGGGAAACCGTCCTGCAGGAACTGGAGGGACTGGCGGAGGACCGCATCGCAGAGGTCCTGGACTTCATCCGTTTCCTGAAGTCCCGGAGCGAAGAGGAACGAATCATCCTTATAGACGAGGTGGATTACCGCATCCTGCGGTCCGCGGCGGCCTATCGGACTTTGCCACCGCGCTCCTCCCCCCTCCGTGACCCGAACGTAGAACCGGCTGGCCTAAGCGAGGAAGACCTGGAACAGGAAGAAACCGGAGAGGCATTCCAGACTCGTTGGGACCAGACCATCGCCGCTTACCTGGACGGTCATATCAATCTCGGGCGGGCGGCTGTACTGCTGGGCCTCTCTGTCTACGACCTGCAGGAGCGCTTCCTCCGGCTGGGAATCCCCTTGCGGCTCGGGCCGGAGACGGTGGAGGATGCCCGGGCAGAAGTCGCCGTCAGCCTTTCCCTGAAGGCTGGTTAACTGGAGGACGGGTGTGATCCTGGTGGACACCACCGTCCTCAGCAATTTCGCTCACATTGGCCGACCGGACCTGTTGCGGCTGGCGTTGCCCGATGCGGCGACCACTCCCCAGGTGCTGACGGAACTGAAGAGGGGCAGGACTTCCGGTCATCTTCCCGATTGCGATTGGAACTGGCTGGAGATGGTGGCGTTGAGTCCTGCAGAGGAAGCGCGCCTGAACCATATCCGCCGGTTCCTGGGGGATGGGGAGGCTTCTTGCATTGCGGTGGTGCTGGAAAGAGGCGGTGTCCTGTTCACAGACGATCTGGATGCTCGCCGGTATGCGATTCGCTGCGGGCTCTCCGTTTCCGGCACACTGGGCGTGCTGGCGTTGCTGGTCAGGGACGGGCACCTCAGTGTCCAGGAGGCCGATCTCTACCTGGAGAGGATGAGAGCAGCGGGCTATCGCTCCCTTGTGAAGAGCGTGGCCGAGATTCCGGGTTTTCCGTCGGGATAGAACCATCGGCGGGCCGGGGCGGGCCTTTCGGCCCGCCCCG
>Ga0078972_1017111_pt1 | contig 10509 bp, 8 predicted proteins | sample YelNatPaOPGAMG01_FD_67568 | JGI IMG/M metagenome (GOLD analysis project Ga0078972, IMG submission 67568) | Hot spring thermophilic microbial communities from Obsidian Pool, Yellowstone National Park, USA - OP-RAMG-01 (SPADES assembly) (version 2) | ecosystem: Environmental > Aquatic > Thermal...
GGCCGCAGCAAATTTTGCCTTCGCCAATCGACAGATACTGATGCACATGGCCTGTGATGTTTGGCAAAAGAGCCTTGGGATTTCACCTCGGGAGTTGGGCATGCGGCTGCTGTACGATGTCTGCCATAACATTGCCAAGATCGAGACTCACGAGGTCAATGGAAAACGCGTACAGCTTTGCGTGCATCGAAAAGGCGCAACCAGGGCGCTTCCTGCAGGGCATCCAGAGCTTCCCACTCAATACCAATCCACAGGGCAGCCTGTCCTCATTCCTGGCGATATGGGGAGGGCTTCGTACGTGCTTGTGGGACGACAAGGGGCATTGAACGAGACCTTCGGTTCGGCCTGCCACGGCGCGGGGAGGGTTATGTCGCGTAGCGAGGCCATCAAGAAAACCCACGGAAGAGCCATCGACAAAGAGCTCGAGGCCGCCGACATCTATCCCCGATGGGTCGGGAGAAAGACCCTCAGAGAAGAATGTCCGGACGCGTACAAAGACGTCAGCGCGGTGGTCGATGTGGTGCAGCGAGCGGGCCTTGCCGCCAGAGTCGCTCGGATTCGGCCCATGGGCGTGATAAAGGGCTGAGAATTTTTGCCGAGGCAATCCCACCAGCCTCTGGCGTACGGGTTTTTTCGCTTCTCAGGATCCAGGGGAAAGGCGGCCAGGGGAACCGCCGACCGCGTGGGAAACTGCAAAAGCAAAGCATTTGTATTGGCTCCCAGATTTGTCACGAGACTGCTTCGCTCGTATTGACGCCCCACGTTTTTGTGTCCTTGCAAGGAACCGAAGGCGACGTAGCCATTCCACCCCATACAAGTCACGCAGCAAGGCATCGGTCATGTCATCAAAGTCATGATTGGGTCAGAGAACCGACATCCATCTCCGTCCCACCAGGGGCTTCCAGTCAGACATTTCTCAGCCGCCAAAGCATTGGCGATAGTCCTGCGACTATTTCATGTCAGCCATAAATTTTCCTGTAAGTTTTTTCTCTGGATTCCGAACTATGAGACAGCCCACCGAATGGGGGCGATGGCGGTAGTCACAGACCGCCAAGAAAAGAGAAATTTCTTCAGGAGGCTGAAACAATGAAAAGACTCGTTAACCTCGTAGCAGCGCTGACGTTTGCAGTGGCGGTTCCTTTTGCCATGGCCCAGACGGGTTCGGGAACAACCCCGGCTGCTCCATCCGGCGCTGACAAACCTGCCAAGACCATCAATTGCTGCGTGAAGGGCAAGTGCGAGCAGGTGAAGTCAGACGCAGACTGCGCGAAGCTCGGCGGCAAGGTCGTCAAAGACTGCAAGGACTGCAAATAGTCTTCTCTGCATGTTCAAGGCGCTCCGAAGCGGTCGGGGCGCCTTTCTTGTGTATCGATATGTAAAAGGCAAATGGTCAGGCGCTGGGCGCGGCGTCAGCAGCACACAATAGACAAGCTCGCTATGAATGATATGATATCGCTTGTGCGAATCTCTTGCGGGTGAGCTATTGGGACCAGTTGCCAATGAATAAGAGCGTGGACGATGCGGAAGCGACCCTTGTGAGGCAATGTCTGGCGGGTTCTGAAACCGCCTGGCGCGAACTCTATGGTCGTTTCGTGGTCTTGGTTCGAAACGTCATAAGCAAGCATGCCCGTCTCACTGAGCCGGAAATCGACGATATCACGCAAACTGTCTTTCTTACGCTCACTTCTGCGCTCCGCAATTTCGACGCCCAGCATTCTCTGTCGAGCTTCATCTGTCTTGTAACCGAGCGCGTACTCGTGGACGAGTTGAGGAAAGGCAGCGCAGCCAAACGGTCCGCTTTGACCTTGTCGGTTGACAATCATGACGGGTCGGACGAAGCCTCGCAGATTCAATCTCCGGAGGACCTGCCCGACGTACTGATAGAGCGATTTGAACAGGCATTGCTTCTCCGTACAGCGCTGGATCAGATTGACGCCGATTGTCGTGACCTCTTGAAGTTAAGATATTTCAAGGGGTTGTCCTTTAATGAAATTGCCGTTATGCTGGGAGTTGCGGAAAACACTCTCAACGTACGGGCCAACAGATGTCTGACGAAGCTCAAGGCTGCATATAAACTTTGCGTGACCACTCGGGCGAAAACCAGCCGCCCGACCCGACTTACAAAATGCTGAAGCATCTCGAAACAGAATTTGTCCCCTATTTGGAAGGGAAGCTCTCTGAAGACGACACCAGACGCGTCGAAGAGCATCTACGGGAATGCCCAACGTGCCGCGTCGAGCTGGAGGAGACGCGTTCTCTTATTCAGGCATTGGGGGCAAATAAGACGCTGTTTTGCCCTTCTTCCTCCGCGATCTTTGATTACGCAACCAAAGGCGATGACTCGAGCGGGGGCATTGCTCAGCATTTGCAGGAGTGTGAACCATGTCGGCTCGAATACGCGCAGTACTGCGAGGCCGCAGGAAAACACGTCCTGCCCGACGAGCTATGGGCGGGGATAAAGGCCCAGCTTGCCGTTGAGGGCGACTCTATCCCGTCAACCCCTCGAGAGATTCGCATCGAAGAGTCCTTTACAGAGAGATTCGCTCGATGGTTTAGGCTGCCCGTCGTGATAACGGCTTTGGTCGCCGCCGCTGTATTGGTAATTTTCGTGCATCAATCCAATGTTCCCCACAGCATGGTTGGGCTGACCTCCGTGGCCTGGGAAAACATCCCTCAACCTAAGGACGGGGGGCAACGCCACGAAACGGCTCTTGTTTATGTAATTCGCTTCGAAGGATTCAAAGAACGCATACCCCAACAGACCATTGATTCCCTGTACCGTTCTCTTGTTCCAGGGATAGACGTGTTGAACCGGTACACCGTACCACAGCCAGCAGAAGTGGCTCATGTCATCGAGAAGGCCGGCGCCATGACATGGAGCAGAACCGATTTATATCGCGTGCTCGCGGAAAAATGGCGTGATGGGTTAGCCGTCGTCGTGACAATAACCCCCTCGGCGGCGGGCATCGCCGTGGATGCAAGGATCCATGATCTGAGGACCGATCGAGAGGTGAAAGCCGTCAGCGTCAAGCACGCGCCGCGAGACCACATGGAAAAGACGATTCAGGGACTCGTTCGCCATCTTGTCACGACGGAATCGTGAGAACATACCAAGGCCATTGTTGTCATACAAACAGATAAACGTTACAGGAACGCCGTTGATGTGGCTTCAATGGGCGCCCACAGTCATTCTCAAAAGTCATCACGAGATTGCTTCGCTTCGCTTGCAACGACGCCTCAGCGACTCTTGTCACCGCGGGGAGCCGAAGGCGACGTGGCAATCACAGCCAGCATCAATCAATCACTCAAGCTCTTATCGGATTGGCGTTTACTTTCGAGAACCGCTACAGGAAAGGGATTCATCCATGCGTTATCTGTGGCGTAGGTTGAAGAAAGGGGCCATCGCTATGTCACGATTCGTTCACAGCGCTGTGTTTGTGTACGCCCTCTGGCTGTTGTCGCTGTGTCCAACTTTTGCCAAAGTCAGTTCGACAGACCCGGCTATCCACGCCGGCGTCTTTCCCAGAGGAGCGCTCTACGCCCTCGTCGTAGGCGTTTCTCGATACAAAGACCAAGGGCTCCCACCTCTGAGGGTCGCGGATCAGGATGCCAAAGCCTTTGGCGATTTCCTCAAGACCCAAGACAGGCTTTTTCAGGAGGCCCACATCACCTACCTGCTGAATGAAAAGGCCACCAAAGCGGAAATAGAGAAGTACCTCTACTACACGCTGCCAAAGGCGGGCAAAGATGACACAGTGGTGTTGTTTCTAAGTGGACACGGCCGGTTTGATCCGATGCGACCGAAGGAATTTTTCTTCTTGCCCTACGACGCAGAAAACGAATATATCGCCGCGACTGGCGTCAAGATGAGCGGTTTGGACTTCCTCAACGGCGTGAACGCTGAGAAAGTGCTTTTGATCGCGGATGCGTGCCACGCTGGCGGCTTCTCTCAAATGAAACCAAAGGCAAGCATCCCCTCGCTCGAACTCTTTCTCAAAGAAGCCAAAAACTCGTCCGGCAAAGCGATCATCACGTCTTCCAAAGACGGCCAACTCTCGTGGGAGCTGCCAGGCCAAGCCAACAGCGTGTTCACATACCATCTCCTTGAAGGCTTGAAGGGGAAGGCTGATCGCGACCATGACGGGCTCGTGACCCTGAACGAGGCCTATGAGTATGCCTACGCTCGCACAAAGGAGGAAACAAAAGGGCATCAGCATCCTCAGTTTGAAGGTTCTGTGGTGGGGACCTTTCCGCTGTCTTTTGTGGGCGCGGCCTTGAGCGAAGAGCAGTTGAACGCCAAGCTGCTGGCCTCGGCAAAAGACGGAAATGTCCAAGAAGCGAATGCCGCGCTGGCATGTAGGGCGGACGTCAATGTGCGCGATGAACAGAATGCAACGCCGCTTATTATTGCCGCGTCCACGGGGCGCCCAGAGGTCGTGAAGCTGCTGCTTGAAAAAGGCGCAGACGTAAACGCCACAGACAACAGCCGTCGGGGAGCCCTTTCTGGCGCCTCTGCTATCGGTCAACTTGAGGTTGTCGAGATGCTGCTGAACGCTGGCGCCAAGGTGGACCAGAAGGATTTCGAAGGTTGGACGCCTTTGGCGCATGCGAGCAGCCAAGGACATGCGACAGTCGTTCAAGCCCTCATTGCCCACGGCGCGGATGTGCGCACTCGCACAAAAACGGGGGATACCCCGTTGTCGCTTGCCGCTTCTCAGGGCCATATCAAGGCGGTTGAATTGCTCATTGGAGCGGGAGCAGACGTAAACGCCGTGGACCTGCAAGGAGTCAGTCCCCTTATCAAGGCCCTCCGGCGGGGTCATGGAGATTCCGCTCAGTTGCTATTAAGCCGAGGAGCGACGCTCAAGACACGCAATGCATCCACAGAGGACGTCATGCTCTTCACTGCCGCAATCAAGGCGGACGTGAATGAGTTAAAGCGTCTTCTCAAGCATGGCGCCCATGTGGATAGCGAGACCGACGCGGGCGACACGCCTTTTACCTTAGCAGCGAGCCTCGGCCATTTGGATGTCATGAAGGCTCTCGCGCAAAAGGGTGCAAATATAGATTTCAAGGGGCCAGAAGGCCGGACAGCTTTGATGGCTGCCAGTTCGCAAGGGAATACCGGGGTCGTATCGTTTCTGCTGAAACTCGGGACGAATAGCAATGTTCAGGACAACCACGGCGACACAGCCCTTTTGCTAGGAATACGGAACAAACGACCTGACGTCGTAAAGCTTCTCATTGCCCACAAAGCCGATGTGAACATGTCCGATGAACAAGGCAAGACTCCTCTTATGGCCGCTGCAGAAAGTGGTCAAGAAGACGTGGTTCGCCTTCTTCTTGCTAAGGGCGCTGCCGTGGATGCCAAGGACAAGAGCGGCTCCACCGCGCTCATGTTAGCGGCGCAACAAGGAAAAGTTGATATAACCAAGCTCTTGATCAAGAAGAATGCCGCCATCGACGCCCAAGACGTGGAGGGCAGAACCGCGCTTATGAAGGCTGTGTACAATGGACGCAAGGACGTCGTGAGGGTCCTCATGGCTGCCGGGGCGGACCCTACCGCCAAGGACTGGGAGGGTAAAACATCCTTGGCCAGGGCCATCGAAGCCGGCCACGACGAGCTCGTGGAACTATTGCGGCGTTAATCAGCGGTCTGCGACGGCCCCTTGCCGACAAAGTCGAGCTGGTGGGCAATGTATATCAGGGATTGTTGGTCAATTTGCTCGTGGCGTACGCGCACCCATTCCGCGAATTCGGTCGGATTCAATTCGGGGCGCCCCTGCAACGCGTTCCCGATAGTATCGATGATAAAATGTAGAAAGTAGGCTTCATCAGCAATATAGCCATGCTCGCCAGGAAAGACGACCCAATCTGACGAACCCGCTGCCAGCACTGTAGCGCCGAGGCGCGCGAGATGACCGAAGAGGCGTCTGCCCGTCTTGCTGTCGCCGGAGGGTTTGCCGTCGGTTATCCGTTCGTCCATGGTGCGATGATACAGGCGTTCCACAAGGTCATCCAAGGAGACATTGAAGCTTGGTTGGAATGTCGTACCTCCATCGAAGTTGATAGTGAAATAATAAAGCCCCTCGGGTTTCAACAGCTTGAAAAGTTTCGGCAATGCCGTTGGGAGATCCAAGAGATCGAGAAAGGCGTTGGCTATGACAACGTCCCATGCGTGTGAATGTTCAGCCAAAGCGGCAAACTCAAATACATCTATTGTTTGCAAACCCAAGTGAATTTCAGTAGCGCCTCTCCGCAACAGGAAGCGTCCGGGTTCAAGGGCCGCTAGCGAAAAACCTTGGCTCGAACACCACCTCGGGAGCCTCCGTTCGGCTTCGGCCATATTGTCAGCCATGGAATCGATCGCTGTATATGCGCACGACCCCAGGAGGCCCCATTCCACGCACCTCTCAAACATCACGCCAATACCAGCCCCAAGTTCTACGACTCGCAGCATGGGGCTTCGCTCACGTCGCGCCATAAACTCTCGGTTGAAGACTTCCCATACATCTTTATTCAGGGCCCTGTCGTCCACCGTCCGCTTTGCGTTTAGGTAGCGTATAAAATTCTGATATGAGGCTTCCATGCTGCCGCGTCCTTTGTTGCATGAGGATCTTTATATTTCGGCTGAAACGCCGCGATACAGTCGCCGCGTCCCGTCAGCGTCTGTGCCATATTCTAGATTTTCGCGGTTCTTACCACGAGATTGCACTGGTTCGTCGGCAATTGTGTGCCAGCGGTCTTCTCGTCATTGTGAGCAGCCCCGCAGACGACTGAGCCTTCTTGCTTCACGTCATCCGAGCCAGAGGCCGTCGTCAACTCCTCGGTTTTCTGTGAGGAGTGCCGCATATTCGACGGTTGCGTCACATCTCGGTCGCGTTCCCCGTTATGGTCTGGAGGAATGCCCTGATCTTCCCAGCGGTCTCTCGCCAGGTGGGATAATCGCCGTGGCGCTCCATGGCCCTACACGCCATAGAGAAGAGTTTCTCTCTATCGGCGATCAACGTGGAAAGGCAACGCGAAACAGACCGATGGTCATCTGGTTCGACGAGAAAGCCGTTCACGCCGTCCTTAATAATCTCCCGGGCGGCGCCAGATGTGGTGGCGATGGAGGGCAGTCCAAATGCCATGCCTTCCACGTACACAATCCCGAAACCCTCGTAGGAGGAGGGCGCCGCCAAGACGTGACTGGCCCGATAAAGTTCACACAGCTCATTTCCCGTGACTGCGCCGAGGAGATCAATATTTTTTTCTAAGCCATATTTCTTGACTTTTGCTTTTATGTATTGAGCATACTGTCGATCAGCGGTCGGGCTTCCGACTACTCTCAAACGCCATTGGCGTGTGGGCAATAACGCCGCCCCATCGATGAGGACGTGGAGGCCTTTCCTCGGGATGAGATTGCCGACAAACAGTATATTGAACGGACCGTCGGCAAAGCTCCGGCGCCGAACATCCTCCCTGGTGATGCCGCCTGTCACCGCATCCTTCCCCGGGTGCGCGACGACAAAAGGTTTTTTTTCTGCGATCAAGGATTCAACTGCGGCCGCAGTAGTGAAGCTCGGGAAAATATAGCCATCGACGCCTTGCAAAAAATGACGCTCCACCGCGCCATACAGTCGATTCTGCCATCGCGGTCTCATTTCGCAGCATCTCAAGTGATGGACTATGGCAATGATAGGACATGATATAAGGCTTTTCAGTCGCTTGTTCGCGAGGAAAAGGGACGGGTGATTCAGCTCATCTTCCAACAATACGTCGAGATGTAGGGATCGGACCCACGAGGTAATTTCCAGTGAAACGTTTTGCAAAAGGTGAGAGGGGTATGTGCGCCAAGGGAATGCAAATACTTCAACCCTATCCCCTGTTGCGCGTAGGAACTCGACGAGCTTGCGATCGTACAGGAACCCTCCTGTCAGAATATCTAGGCTGCCATATATAACCAATCCGATATTCAAGCTTTTTCCCAACGATAAGACGCCCAGGCAATGTCATTCTCCCATACCCGGACCTCGAGGGCGGTTAAACGATCAACGTCGATTCGCTCTAATAGCAAGGTGCAAACAATTCGTGACAAATGTTCAATGCTCGGATTCAGACCTTGAAATTCTGGCAGCTCATTGAGGGTCTTATCTTTGAAGAAATTCACAATCCAGTCGAGGCTGCTCTCGACATCAACGATGTCCACGAGGTACCCATGTTGGTCGAGGGCTTCGCCTTGGAGGCGCAATTCTACCTGATAGTGGTGAGAGTGGAGGGCATTTTCTGATCCCCAGTCTCCGCCGAACAAAAAATGTCTCGCCACAAAATCTCGCTTTACTGCCACTGTATAGGAGTGCTTCGCTTCTCTCGCATTCATGACTCTCCCTCGTATTCCAAAACCACTTGTATCGACTGATCTGGCTTTTCATCCAGGAGCTTATATGCATCGCCTGCCTTCGAGAATGGAATCCTATGGGTGATGAGGCTGCAAGGCTTTATGTCTTCCAAGAAGCGCCAAGCCAGGTCGATGCGTTTTCTCTTGTCCCAACGGCCAGTCAAGGAGGGGTCTAGCCTGCTGACTTGGCTGCTGATGATGCGGATTCTAGCCCGATGGAATTTCCCTCCCAACGAGAGATCAGCTCGCTTGGCGCCGTACCATGATCCCACAATAATCCGACTTGCGAATCCGCACACAGAAAGAGCTTGATCCAACGCGGATGGGTTGCCGGACAATTCATACACCAGGTCGGCTCCACCCAAGGCGTCATCTGTCTGGAGTAATTCACCGAGCCGAACTGCGGCGGCCGGATCCGCTGGGTCCAAAGAGCAGGCAGCGCCCGCAACGAGAGACTTTTCTCTTCGCGCCGGAAAGCGGTCTAGGCAGACAAGCGTGTTGAGAGGAAACTTGGCCAACAGTGAGGTGGTCAGCAACCCAACGACGCCGAGGCCAAAAACGACTACCGCCTCTCCTATGATAGGATGTCCGTCCATCACGAGTCCTATCGCGGTCTCCATGTTCGGTAAAAAGACCGCGTCTTCGTTTGAGACGCCGTCAGGAATGACCATCAGGTCTCTTACGTCGGCGATGAAATAGCTTTCATGCGGGTTAAAAGCGAAAACACGTCTCCCGATAAAGTCTGCGGACACGTTGAACCCTACTTCGGTGACCACGCCGACTGCGGCATAGCCATATTTGAGTGGATAGGAGAATTCCCCAGTAAGGTTCGTGATGGCGTCGTCAACCGACATGCCTTCAGGCCATTGTCCTCGATAGACGAGGAGTTCTGTGCCCGCGCTTATCCCCGACAGGACCGTCTTGACGCGACACTGATCCGGCCCCAGTTCCCCTGCTGGCGCGTCCCGCACAGAAATCTTGTAAGGCGCTTCAAAAAAAAGGGATTTTCGATTCATCGCGACAGGGGTTGAGCAACGGCCATTAAAGAGCTGTCACGCTCCTCTGTGTTCAAATGTCCCCAAAGGATGAGGTCCTCCCCAAGCCAGCGATGCCCGCGCTGTTCCAGCCGAAGCAGGTTGTGGAGCCCAGTAGTCCCCAGGTCGCTCACAGCCCTTAGACCACCCACCAACACGGGAGCGATTGTCAACACTATGAAGTCTGCCAGTCTCTCAAAAAGGAAGCTCGTGATTATTCTCGCGCCGCCTTCCACCATGAGGGTGTCAATGCCCAGCTCGCCGAGACGCTGCAGCAACAGAGATAGGTCCACCTGACCCCTCGGATTGGGAGGGAGCGCCACTATGATCGCGCCAGCCGCTTGCAGGGCCTCCGCGCGTTTCTCGTCGTAACCTTCGACCGTGGCGACCAAAAGTGGACGAGCTTCCTGCTTGAGAAGGTTGCACGTCAAGGGCAGCCGCAATTTGCTGTCCACCACTATGGGGCGAGGATTCACGCCATCCACGAGCCTCACGTTTAGACGGGGATTATCCGACAGTACAGTGCCTATTCCTACCAATATCGCGTCATGGCCCGCTCTGAGCTTGTGAGTCAAGCGAAGGGACTGGCGGCCGCTGAGCGCAAGGGCTACACCCGGCTGCGCGGATATGCAGCCGTCGAGGCTCTGGGCATAACTCAGCGTCACGAAAGGGCGTCCCTTTTCACGACGATGGGCAGCGGCAATCTCAAGTAAGGGTTTGATAAATTTCATCAAGCCACACATCAAAAAAATATGAGCTCTCATGCGCCTTCTGCATGCCAGCTCCATGGAGTCCAACACTAGCACGAAGCGTCTAAATACGCAAGATAGTAACTCATTTTCTGTCAGTTTTTCTCTTCTATACGGGTTCTCGAAATTTCTGTCGGAATGAGGGCAGCCTAGTCGAGCGTGTGGCCGCTTTCGGAACCCCCCTGACAGCCGCCAAAGGTCAACCTTTGTCATTTCGAATGAGCGAGTCTCGAACGAAGTGAGAGGCTGCGACTGAGAAATCTTGGTTTTCTGACCAAGATTTCTCGCTTCGCTCGAAATGACAGGGACAATGCATTCAAAATGACAGGGACCATGCATTCGAAAT
>Ga0078972_1017112_pt1 | contig 10509 bp, 13 predicted proteins | sample YelNatPaOPGAMG01_FD_67568 | JGI IMG/M metagenome (GOLD analysis project Ga0078972, IMG submission 67568) | Hot spring thermophilic microbial communities from Obsidian Pool, Yellowstone National Park, USA - OP-RAMG-01 (SPADES assembly) (version 2) | ecosystem: Environmental > Aquatic > Thermal...
GTGCTTCATAAAAAGAATTAAATAAAGTATGACAATACGACGCGAAGCCCCGATAGTGTAGTGGCCTATCATACGAGCCTGTCGAGCTCGTGACACGGGTTCAAATCCCGTTCGGGGCGTAATTATGGGAGTTCTACTCCACAACATTTAAGAGTAAAAAAGGATTATAGCATTCATGGTAACTCCTTACAAAGACACGTTGGGAGATGAGCTTAGGAGGCTCGAAAACGAGCCATTTAACAAGGAAATTAAGGACACAATCAAGAAATTTGTCAATGACCTGAAAATAAAGGAGAACATATCGGAAATAAGGAGAATCAATTACGTTCAAAGGTTAAGAAAGATAGCAAGCTGGATCCCTGACAGTTTCCTGGATCCGACTGAGGAAAGCATGGACGAGGTACTGAAACAACTTTACGACAATGACTATACTGATTGGACACGGAATACATATGTAACAATGCTCAAGAAATTCTACAGATGGAAATTGAAGGAATTGCCCGATTTCATAAAGGACATGAAAGTCAGGATTAAAGAAAATGGTAAGGAAGTTGATGACCTATTAACTTCCCAGGACGTAACGGCATTAATAGAAAATTCAAAGAATGCCAGGGATAGGGCCTTATTTTCTGTGTTATATGATTCAGGGTGCAGAATAGGGGAATTAATCAATATGAGAATAAAGGATCTCGGTTTTGATGAGTTTGGGGCTTTGCTGAGAGTGACTGGAAAGACAGGGTTCAGACAAGTACGGATAGTTGGAAATAGTATAGCCTATCTTAGAGCATGGCTCGATAATCATCCTTTGAGAAATGACGTCAATGCCTTCCTGTTCTGCAATTTATCAGATAATATACTTGGGAGATCTCTGACCTATGCAGACGTATATTCAATAATAAGGCATACAACGAAAAGGGCCGGAATAAAGAAAAGGATACATCCTCATCTATTCAGGCATACCAGGGCAACTATTCTTGCTTCTAAAGTGACTGAGGCCCCTCTGGAATCTCAGATGGGATGGATCCATGGTTCAAGACAGACCAGGACGTACGTTCATTTATCACTCAGGGACCAGGATAACGCAATTCTCAAGGCCTATGGAATAAAAGCTCCTGAGAATGAGACCATCCAGGAGGATAAGCCCAAGGAGTGTCCGAGATGCCATACATTGAATCCAAGTGATGCCCAGTACTGCAGAAATTGTTGGATGCCTTTTGACATAAAGACGGCAATAGAAATAGAGGAGAAGGAGAAGGAAATAACTGAGAACTTAAAACGGACTAGTTTAATGGACCCAATTCTGAAAAATGTCATTGATTCTCTTTCTGCTGATGACAGAGTCAAAATTCTGAAAGCTCTCCTTGAGAAAATAATAAGTGAACCAGACCTTAAGAAAAAACTGATTGACGAATTGAAGAGGTAGTGGAATCAGTATTATTTGTTTATGAAAACGTATCAAATTTTATCCAGTATGCCTTTTATGAACGTGAGTTTATTTCTCATGGCCAAGACTGAGTAATTAATAAGGGTTTTATTTTCTTTAACATCGTATTCCCACGCATCGGTTATCATCCAAAGAAATGGAAAGTCATACCTAGAGGACGCCAAAATAATATAATCTAGCAGTATGAAACCTTCTATTGCTGATCTTAAATAGAATGTCCTGGCGTGACTAGTTGAGACCCCATCAAGCTTAGTTTTTTTAGTTTTTCCACTGATATATTTAACTTCTTTTACATCAAGCAAAGTGTCCCATTTTTCAAAATCTTTATTGAAATGATCCTTGAAAGAAAGAAATTTGCGGGTTTCTATGTTTTCATAATGCCCGTCAAGAATATTTCCCATATCAGTATAAGAAAAGTCGTATAAATGCCCTAAAAACATGTATTCTCTGAAATTAGACTGAAAATTAAGATTATTTGTTAAAAGGTATGTTATGCTTTTAAGTACTTCTCCGTTTGAAATATTTGCCTCCTTGAGGCCGAGTTTCTTTGCTTCAACTATTTCATTTAAAATTTTCACTATATTGTTGTCTATGGAAACGGTTGTACCAAAATCAATATCAAATAAATAGTAAATTTGACTTAAGTCTTCGTCAGAGAATTCAATTTTAACATTTTCTATATTATTGGAAAATGAACTTTCAAAATCAGAAATGTTTAGATTGAACTCTTCTTTTTCCATTGCTATAGGAACACTCTTTTTGACCGAAAAATAACGGCTAAATTCCTTCCGGAAATACGGAAAATTCAGAGACCAATCTGTGAATAATATTAACCCACCCATCAAATCATTTATAGGAAGGATCTCAGATTCCAATTTAAAGCACAGTAAAGGGTCCAGCCTTGTGAGAAAGATCACATTTTTCTCTCTCGCATTTAACCTAAATGATATTTTCATATCTTAAGTATATCATAAGATATTAATAAATATTTCTATAGTGTTCTATACCGCAAATATTTTATAGCTGTCTTCCATAATGTAGTATGGAAGAAAGAATTGAAAATAAAAAACTTCAATACCGCATGGTGACAATAACTGTACGGGAGGACAAAATCCCCATCCTCAAACAGAGAGCCGATGACCTCGGAATGCCGTTGTCCAGATACCTGGCATTTGCAGGGGAACATTTCCAAGTTGTGATAGACAAGAGGCGAATTTAACGGACACAGAATCTAAAATAGAAAGTAAAAGAAATCCGCATCTGGAACTACTGGAAATCTGGGAAAAGATACTTTCCGAAACAAACAAAAAGGAGATGGAAAAATGATCTGGGACCGGCAACGAAATCCCAGCAACTTACGAATAAGTAATACATCCGTGAATTTAAGTCTTCTGGGAGGCGATTTTTTTGAGCAATTTAAATGAACTTATCAGCATCACAAAACAGAGTGATGAAATCAAAATTTCTACCACTAAAGGAATTTTGATAATACAAAAAGAAGATGCAGAAGCGATAAAATCAGGCAACTTTCCTTCTGGGGTTAAGAATTCACCATATATAGAAGGTATTTCACTAAAGACAATTAGGCGTGAAATTTTAAATGCATTGAGTGGAAAGAAAAAAGCTGAGGATGGAAAGAATCAAGCAACGGTACTCTGGGAATTAATCGAAAATTCAAACTTTTTCCAGGATCAAATGGGATTTTCATATACTGTTAGAGATAATATACCCATATCTGTAGAAAGTATCGGATTTCAAGACTACTTAACATACCTTTTTTACAATGTTAAGGGGGTCGTCCCATCTACGGATTCCATTAATTTAGTTCAAAAAATGTGTCGTGCTAAAGCAAGTCAAAATAATTTGAATGTCGGAGTAAGAGTTCATAAACTTGGAAATGAGCTCATATATGATCCAATTAACGAAGACGGGAGTGTCTTTGTGATAAGTAAAGATGGGATTGCTAAAGTGATTCCTAAACAACCTTACACTGTACGCTATAATGGCATGCTCAAGGCCGAAATCCAAGACGGCGAACCTGCAGATCTTAAGACTCTTTTAAAGTTGTGGAATCTGGATGAAGATCAGGAAGTTCTGATATCAGGCATAATTGGGACAAACCTTATTGCCGATATCCCGCACACGATAAATATCATAACAGGTCCACACGGAGCTGGGAAATCGTCCCTCTCGGATTTACTCAAAACTATTCCAGACCCGAATGTCGTCACACGTAACTCGCTCAAATTTGATGAAAGGGAAATCGCCATTTCCTCCTTACATGAGGGCGTGCTTAATTTTGATAATGTGAACACTGTAATACCGGATTATATCTCCGATCTTCTCTGCAGAATATCGACAGGCCAAGGATTCAAGAAAAGGAAATTATATACGGACCAAGACGATCTTATTCTTCAATATCGTCGCCCCATAGTAATCAATGCTATCAACGAGCCAGGATACGCTCCGGATTTTCTCGATCGAGCTTTGGTCATACGGCTTGATCTTATTCCTGAATCTGGGCGTAAAACTGATAAAGAAATACAATCATTAATTGAAAGCTATGCGCCTAAAATCAGGGGGCTGTATCTCAATATACTTAGCAAGGCGATTGCAATTTACCCGCAAGTTGAACAAGAGTACAAGGGGAAATTGCTAAGAATGGCAGACATTATTATCTGGGGAGAAAGTATAACCAGATCCCTGGGTTATGAACCGAATAAATTTTATAAAGCTTTCAGCGAGGTTCAACTAAGTGAGACCGAGGCTTCTGCCAGTGAGAATATATTGATCATGGGAATTGAAAAACTGTTAGAGCGCAAGAACGAATGGAAGGGCACTACAAAGGTCCTATATGATGAACTGAAAGGTATCATGGCAGAGATGGGGATTGATGAACATGATTCAGTATATAAACAACTTCCACGAAATTATAGGGAATTAGGGCGTCGTCTAACAACATTTCTCCCCACTTTATTAAACTTGGGGATCGAAATAAAAGAGAATCGCAACGGCAAGGAACGCACAAAAATAATAAAGAAAATAGAACCTCACGAAAAGCCGGAACAAAAAGAGAACCCAAAGACGGAGAATAAAGGAGATGAGAATCAAAAAGGTGAAAAGGGGGAAAATCTCGATTCCTTCCAGAATAGAAACGACGTCATTAATGTCACTAATGTCACAGAACCAGAAAAATCCAAGCTCTCAACAGGTGACATTACCGGTGACACAAATAACGGAAACGTCACCGACAGTAAAATAAATGACTTAACTTCTAATGAAAGGCAAGAAGGTACCCAAAAAAAAGGTGACATAAGAAATAATGACGTCAGTGGTAATGTCACTTCTCAGGAACCTGAAAAATCCGAATCCCGTGACATAAGTGACACAAATGACATACCTCCTATGTCTAAGGAAAACGAAAAAAATAATTTCCCTGAAGAAGAAGCTGTTAAATATGGAACTGATTATTACAAAATTTTGATACCTTTTCAATATGAATTTGAAATAAATGGCAAAACCGTAAGAGTGAACTGTAAAGAAGGTGAGGTTAGGAAACTCTCTAACAAGAATGCCATTTTACATCGAACTTATGTAGAAAAGGCATGCCCCAACGGTCACTGGGATCCTAACAGTCGTGAATGTATCGTAGATATGGGAGCTGATAGCAATGAGTAATAAAGTAAATATTGTAAAGATAGTCCCGGACCAAATATACCTTCTCAGGCTCCTTGATCGTCTCGACAGCAATATTCAAATCTCACTGACGGGCAAGTCAAAATGGCTCCCTCTGTTCGACGTAATTGAAACCCCTCCTAAAATGCCAATTTCGGCAAGAACGATCCTCAAAAACGAACTCGTATTTGAGATAGACGACGATAACTGGACCACAGTCAGAGATGGTACATCAAGAACTATGGACCTTATAGAAAAATGGGGAGCTAAGGATTGTTACTATTTTGCTTATTCAGGAAATCACAGTATTCATATCCATGTATTTGTCGATATATCAACGGTTACTCTCGAAGACGAAACCGTAAAAGTATTGGAAAGTGTGGACGGAGATGAGGTTAGGAAAAGCGTTAAAGAGTACATAATGCGCCAGATAGCCCTTGCCACAAACACGAACATTGATATGAATCTGACCAGCAAGCACTTAATCAGACTTGAGGGATCCATAAATGAAAAATCAGGGAAATACTGTACTCAAATTGAGTCTATACCTGACGAAAGACCGGGGAACTACCCTGTCATAATACCTGATAAATTGCCCCCTAAATTATGGGACCTATCCTTTATGAAGGACGAGTTAAATGCTTTCCTTCAAATACATTTTAGAAAGACTGCAACCCCCAAGAATTATGGTCCTGGCAGGCCTCTGGAAAATCCTGAAAGCCTATCTGAAATTCTCAGGCCTGCATATGTTAAGGGATATCGCCAGAACATTACATCGTCCTTTACAGGATATTTGAAAAGACATCAGGTCCAGAGAGAAGAGGCCGTTAAAATAGTCAGGGATCTGGCTAAGAGAGATGAGGAACTCTCATCACGATTATACACAGTCAGGGAAATTTACAAAGCTGATGAGAGTAAGAGAATCCCTGGATTACCAAAGCTTATCGAAATCATCAATGAAGAGGTTAAGGACGGGAAGTTAAGCCAAGATATTGCAGACTCAATTATTTTGAAGCTCAAAGGAGATGTTTGAAATGATAACTACAAAAAATTTGGAAATGGCATCTATAAAACCGCCTAGCACCGGCACTGAAAAATCCGTAACATTTTGGCTTAAAGATCTTGGATCTCAATTCAAGGTTGAAAGAACCGAGGACTGGGAAGACTGTGAGGGAGAAGAAAAGAGTTACGGGGAAATGATAAGGGTCAAGGATAGTTTACCAACATACAGGAACGGGACTAGTCCACTTACGGGAAAGCCAAACAAGATACTCTACATCTCCTCGAATCTCTACAAGTATTCAGAAACTGAACTCGGTCTGTACATGAAGGATCATAGGTCACTCTGGCCTAAACTTGCAGAGATAACCGGAGAGAATTTCAACGGCTTTGACCCTGACGAGGAAGACTTCATATTCCCCATCGAAAAATTCCCTGAAATTACTAAGCTCATCCAATTCCGTGAAAAGAGGAAGATCCCCCAGGGGCTTATCGAAGGTAGAACGAAGACAATGTTCAAACCAAAACACGGTTATAAAGACAAAATGAAAGGGGTAAATTTAAGAGGTAATGAATCGGGTAATGTAATTACTAGTCTCAACCTTTTTGAAGGAGGAAACCCCCTATGATTTCTCTCATTATACTGACGAACTCAGGGAAGGTTAAGAAAGTGAACTACAGAGACGTAAGAGGGGAGCTATCCGAAATACCAATGGCACACAGGGGAAGTGAAGGCGTCAAGATAGCCCTCAGCATAAGGAAAGCAATCCTGGTACATCCTGGGTCCAGAGTCTTATTATTCACTGAGGACGGTTATTGCAGTGTCATAAATCCTGACGAATTGAGACCTATGGGATTCACGGCCGAAGGCATAACCGGCATGCGAGGCAAGAAGGTCATTGACATCCTAGAAGATCCATTGACCCCTATGGAAATCGAGGCAATTGAAAAGGGAGGGTTTGAATGAAGGGGATAATTCCAATATTAGGCCTCACCATTTCAATACTCATACTTTTGAGTTTGCTGATCGGGTTTGAAGACATAATGAAAAAATTATCTTCACTGGTCCAAAGATTTTGGAGGCCTGAGAAATGAAATTCTCCAGGATCCCCGATTCCGAATTCACTTTCCACTATGAGATAAAGGGCCCCGATGAGTCCGTGAAACTCGGACGAAACATTCGCAAGAATGTCGGCCCGAAAGGCCAGGAGATTAGAAAAAAATGATAGAGAATATGGAAAAGCGGGTAAGAGTGGAAACGGAGATGCCGGAGAGCTTTCTCGAAAAAATAAAGGCAATATGTGAGCTTAGAGAGATAGACACGGGAACATGGATCAGAGAAGCCATCGCATATAACCTTGCAGACGACGTTTCGCACCTGACAGGCGACGAGTACGAGCTGGTATTGGAAGACCTTGAGGACGCAATAAAAAAGAACAAAGTTGAGGGAAGGTCATCTGAATGATGGAAGCAGAAAGCACACAGAAGCAAGAGGGGAAAGAAGAGAGAGTACAGGGCCGTTACCGTACCCCATACGGGTACGGAATCCTCGACAACTTCGGCGCTCACCTTATCGGAAGAGTATTGAGCTTCGAGCTTGTGAATAACAAAATGGTAACTGGCAAGCTGAAAGCATACGGACAGTTTGACGTGATCGTAACGGATTCCAGGACAGGCCAGGACCTCATAATTATGAAGCATGCGATAACAACAATCCAGGGAGACTTTTCAGTCAAACCGGGCTCAACAATTGAAAGGAAGTGATCAAATGGAAAAAAAGGTGACAGTAGATCTCTTCAGTAATCAGCCACACGGGAACTTCATGGAGCACTGGCTCTATGACCAGAGGATGCTCTGGCCGGGTCAGTTTGCTTACAGGGACGAATTTGAGTATGTACAGATTGCCGAAGAACAGCTTCTGAAATACAGAGGGAATAGAAATATGGAAAGGTTGTGGCTCCACAAACTTAAATTTGGCAAGGCCTTTGGAATAGATATCGAGGTTTTACCAGTAAGTCTTTTCGATCAGGATCCATATTATATCGTGTTACCACACAGCACAGGAGTCATGTCCATAATAAAGCAGGATCCTACCACCGTCACTGTGTATGGTGACAGGAAGTCAGGGAAGACAGTGACGTCCTGGACAATCGCTTGGGAATTATATAATTCCCTCAAGGAGACGAAGGAGGGGGTTGAGATATATGTGGCAGGGGATGCTGATGCAATAACGAAAGCACTCAAGGCATACTCAAAAAGGGTGGATGCCCCCCCTGAAGTTGTCAGGTTCGCAAACGTTATACAGGAACGTACCACATATGAGATGCCTGAATCGACGGGACGGAACCAGGTTTTGATTTACAATGAAATCGGAGAAGACGTATCAAGCAAGAGGGGCATGGCCAGAGAGAACCTCGAAATAACACTGAGGTCAATGAGAGTGAGGCATGAAAGAAGATGGATGATATTCAACGTGATAAGACCGCAACTGATTGATATATCGCTCAGAGAATCCCCCATACAGATATTCCACCATTCAACAAAAGATAACATGGCTTCGCTGGAAAACATGGTTAAAGACCCGTGGAAACCCATTATGTGGACAACATCGGGCCTCCGTCCAGGTGAAGCTCTGGCAATTTATTCTCTCCTGGGATACCAGGTACCTGAAAAGGTTTACACAACGGCCATCGATAAATTCTCCCCTAAACCGCCGGCGTGGCTTCTTGACGTCATTAAAGCGGCCAAGGGAATGGAAATAGAACACGCAAACGAAATAGAGTTCATGCGTAACAGAGGGGGCAAGCAGAGCAAGATGCCAAAGGGAGACGTGATCAGGGACCAGGCCTTTACCCTGTATGTCAGAAACATTCAAGACAATTATCCGAGAATCAATGTGGCGGACGTCTATCACTTCCTCATAGACTGGCAGGTGAGACACCTTTCCAAGCGCACAGCCTGTACCAATAACCATGTGGATCACAGAACGATGGACGAACTCATCAGGGAGGGGTTCATCCAACTTTCCGGAAGAGGAACGGATGCTGAATCAGAAAATTAATCCCTGAAACCTTCTTGTAAATGCTAAAATAAAGGGTCAAATTTGCGAGATGAGGTATCAGGTAGTGTAATTTATCGTCCTTACCCCCCATACCCTCTTAAAACGCTCATCTGGAAGCACTTTTCTTTCAGTTATAATAGGAAGGAAGACGTGTCATATTAAGTCACATTAACGCACAATATGTCACATTAAGTCACATTAATATGGATAAACTGTATATGTATATGGCTGGAAGGAGGTTATGATGAAACAAGAAAGGTTGCTTTTAAAACCCAGAGAAGTCGTGGCAATACTTGGAGTGCGCAGAGAGACGCTTTATAGATGGAGAAAGAACGGAATAATCAGATATGTAACGCTCCCCAGTGGAGATATAAGGTACCCCAGATCTGAGATTGAAAGAATATTAAAAGGCAACAAATAGCAAAACAAAGGCTAAATTTGTAAGATGAGGGATCGGGCAGTGCAATTTATCGTCCTTACCCCCATGTCCCTTTAAAATGAATATTTGAAAGCACTTTTCTTTCTAATATTTGAATGGTAACCGTTATTATCCCAAGAACATGATCATGGTATGTTCAGCTTTCTTTTTTCCGGTTAGGTGGTCAGGTAAGTCTTGAGAAGCTGTATTATCCTCATTTTTTGACCTAACCAGAAATTGGTTAGGTTTGGTTAGGTTGGTCATGTTTTTTGGTGGAGGATCTGGAAGTGGAGGTGGTGGTAGAGGTTTCTCCTTTTTCCATAGGAATCCGTTTTTCAAATATTTGGATAATGACCGTTATTCCCAAGAACATATCATGGTACGTTTACTACCGTGAACGTGAACAAAATAATTCTAGACCTTGGATAGTACTCAATGCCCAGATGTTCACAGTATGTTCACATGAACGAGTGAGCGTGAACAAGATTTTTCAAAACATTGAATAGCACTCATTCTCCGAGTTTTCACAGTATGTTTACATGAAAGCATTTTCAAATTTTTGAATAATGACCTCTGCTCTCAAGAACATGATTATTGTTTATTCACTGGCATGAACGTGAAAAAAATAATTCTGGGCCTCGGATAACTCTCATTTCTTAGATTTTCATGATATTTTCATATTCATGATGTGTTTAATGGTTCGCTGGTATATTTCCACACCCAACCCACACTCATCTTTATTTTCTTTGCTATCTCTGTTATTGTGAGGCCATTATTCCTCATCTCTATTGCCTTTCTTTTTTTCTCTTCCTTCTCTGTGTCCTGCTTAGCATCCGGTTGCTTGTTTTCCTCTTGCTGTCGTTCTTTCTGTAATTCCTCTATGTAGTCTATGATATCTTTATAGATGTTGCG
>Ga0078972_1017113_pt1 | contig 10508 bp, 9 predicted proteins | sample YelNatPaOPGAMG01_FD_67568 | JGI IMG/M metagenome (GOLD analysis project Ga0078972, IMG submission 67568) | Hot spring thermophilic microbial communities from Obsidian Pool, Yellowstone National Park, USA - OP-RAMG-01 (SPADES assembly) (version 2) | ecosystem: Environmental > Aquatic > Thermal...
GGAAGGTTCACATGAAAGAAAAATTGATTTTGCGCTCCAAATAAGAATACCGCGAAAAAATTACTGATTTTCTATTTCATTTCCATCAAATTCAAGCAAGAAAAAATCAGCATTTTTGAAGACCTTTCGTTCCAGAAAGAAAAATTGGCTTTTCGCTTCGTGAAAGCCGGAACCGAAATGACAGAAGGTCCGTCAGGAAGAAAAGCCAATTTTTCACTTCTTAATAAGAAACCGTCTGAAAAATGCTGATTTTTGGCGTCTCTATTCTATTTGAACTAATATTCTGGCATCTGTGGTGCAGCAGCCGGCTGATTCTTCTCTGGCACATCCGTCACAGCCGCTTCAGTAGTCAAAACCATTGCCGCAACCGAAGCTGCGTTCTGTAAAGCAGAGCGTGTTACTTTCAACGGGTCAATAATTCCGGCTTTAATCATATCAACATACTGGTCAGTAGCCGCATCATAGCCAACGCCTATGTTTTGGTGTCTAACTTCTTCAATTACGACTGAGCCATCTTTGCCTGCGTTTTGAACAATCTGGCGGATTGGCGCTTCAAGAGCTTTTTTGACAATTTTAACGCCAACTTTCTCATCTGCATCTGCCACTTCAACATTGTCCAGCGATTTAATCACATCAACCAAAGCCACGCCGCCGCCCGGGACAATCCCTTCCTCTATCGCTGCCTTTGTTGCAGAAACTGCGTCCTCAATACGATGCTTGAGTTCCTTTAACTCAACTTCTGTCGCGGCGCCAACTTTTATCACACCGACTCCGCCCGATAGTTTCGCAAGACGCTCCTGCAATTTTTCGCGGTCAAAATCACTTTCGGCTTTTTCAATTTGAGCTTTAATTTGGGCTACACGATCCTTAATTTTCTTTGGTTCTCCCCGACCTTCAACAATAGTGGTTTTATCTTTGGTAGCCACGACTCTTCGGGCACTGCCCAGCATATCTAGTTCAACCTTATCAAAAGTAATGCCAGTATCCTCTGAAACTACTTGAGCTCCAGTCAAAACAGCAAGGTCAAAAAGCATTTCTTTCTTGTTGTCGCCATATCCGGGAGCCTTGACACAAAGAGCGGTGAAAACGCCGCGCAGTTTGTTGAGAACAACTGTTGCCAGCGCTTCGCCGTCAACATCATCAGCAATGATTACAACATCCTTTTTGCCAGTCTGAACAATTTTCTCTAAAATCGGCACCAAATCAGAAGCAGCTGAAATTTTCTTATCAGTAATCAAAATCACCGGATCTTCAACTACCGCTTCCATGCGATTTGCGTCGGTTACCATATATGGAGAAAGGTAACCCTGATCAATTTGCATCCCTTCAACAACTTCTTTTTCAAGGCCAATGGTTCGGCCTTCCTCAACTGTAATTACGCCATCGCGACCAACCATATCCATAACATCGGCAATAAGTGTGCCAACTTCACGATTATCAGCCGAAATTGAAGCAACTTGGGCAATTTCTTCTTTGCCCGCAACTGGTTTGGCATTTTTCTTGAGCTCTTCTACCGCTAATTTGCTTGCTTTTTCAATTCCACGGCGAATTGCCATAGGATTAGCACCAGCGGCAACATTTTTGAGCCCTTCGGAAATAATAGCTTGTGCCAAAACTGTAGCAGTCGTAGTCCCATCACCAGCAACATCATTGGTCTTTTCAGCAACTTCTTTGATTAACTGCGCGCCCAAATTTTCAAATTTTTCCTCAAGTTCAATTTCTTTGGCAATGGTTACACCGTCATTGGTAATTGTGGGCGAACCGAAACCCTTATCCAAAACAACATTTCTCCCCTTTGGGCCAAGTGTAACCTTGACCGCATTAGCCAAAATATCAATTCCTCTCCTTAATCCTGCTCTTGCATCTTCAGAAAATTTGATTTGTTTTGCCATTTTGACACCTCACTAAATTGAGTTAATTATAAGAACTTATGCAATTTAAGAATTGATTAATTGTCAAATTGTTCAACTTATTTTTCTACTATTGCTAAAATTTTGTCTTCTTCTATCAGTGTGTATTCTTCATCATCAATTTTGATATCATCTCCAGCATACTTTGAATAAATGACTATGTCGCCTTCCTTAACCGACATTTCCTGTCTCTTGCCATCAATAATTTTGCCTTTGCCAACTGCTACCACCTTTGCTTCTTGTGGTTTTTCTTTGGCGCTTTCCGGCAAAATTATCCCACCTTTAGTTTTTTCCTCCGCTTTAAGCGGCTTAAGCAGTACACGATCATTTAATGGTTTAATTTTCATATCTCTCCTTTGTTATTTAATTTTTTCTTATGACAAATCTTCTGCCGCAATTGAACATACAAAAAATATACAAATTTGTCAAGTGGGCTTTACATTTTAAAAGTTGCCTAATTGAATTTGCGCGGATGCAATCTTATTTCTTCTCTTGTAGCCACTATTTCGTCGCCCTGTTTTTTGCCAGCGAGGATACGCTTCACCTGCCAGTTCATTAGTTTTCTTTCAAGCCACCTACCAAATCTTCCACCTAAAATAAATTCCAAAAAATATTCCGGCTGGGTCGGACCTTTTGGAATCAACCGTTTCCGCAATTTTGCCTGATACTCAAAACCTGATACCTGATACCTGTTAAACCATTGATTTGTTTCAAAAAATTTCTCAGCCATGCCCGGCTTTTCAACCAGCGGAATCATATATTTATTCGCCTCCGCCACTTTTTTACGGCTTTCGGGATTAGCCGGGGTAATATCAGGATTTTTATCTGACAAAAAGCAATTCGGGCAAATCCGGCCGGCGATATATTTGCCGTGCCGGCGCCAGCCAGTCAGATGCAAGAACAAAACAGTAAAAAATCTGGCAGTGTAGAGCCGGCCGGAGCGAGCAATAATCAAAAAATCAATGTCACTTTTTTCTGTATCCTCGCCCCGCACCAGCGAACCATTTAATCCTGCCATCCTCAAAAATGGCACAAATCTTAAAACTTTTCCTGCGATTATTGCCCGATGCAAATATTTTTCCCTGTAAGCCACAGCCTTAATATAGCATATAAAAATGACGAAACCAGAATGACGAATGACGAAAAAATAGTAAATGACGAATTCCAAATGACGAATAAATGTCCAAATTTATAAATTAAATAATTAGTTATTTCTTCGTCATTCGTCATTCGGATTTAGTCATTTTCTTCATCATTCGCTATTCACCATTCACTATTCACCATTCACCATTCACTATTCACTATTCACCATTCACCATTCACTATTCACTATTCGCTATTCACTATTCACCATTACCGCCTTGCCCCTTGATTTTGGCAAAGATTATAGTATTCTCTTCCAATAGGCCTTTGACAACAAAGAGAAAGGAAAACCGGATATTTTGCCGCGCCTACAGGGCAACTATTTCTTGTCCCAAACACACAAGAAGAAAGGAAGGATCCAAATGCATGACACTGACAATGACAGGAAGTCTCGGGAACATTGGAAACAGTGGAGAAGCAGAAACAGATATATGTGGGCGTTCTGGTCCCTATGCCTTGTGCTTCTCCCTCTTACCGCCTACTTCCACAAACTAGATAGCGACTGGGAGACTCTATTGTCAGGTTTTTGCCTCGGTGTTGTCGCTAGTGTGCCCTCCTACCGGCGGCTGAAATTGAGAGGCGACTACGGCTCAAACTGGTCGCCAGTAGTAGAGAATATGACCGATATTGCTCTCTCTGTATCCATAGCTGTTGTCCTTGGATATTACGGGTGGCGAGTGGAGAAATGGGAGACGTACGGAATCGCAATAGCAACAACAGTAATCTGTCACTTTCTCTGGCCCCCAACGCCAGAGCACAAAATAATAATAGAAGAGTCCTAGGCCGCACAGACCCAGCTTCTCTTTGTAGGAGCTGGGCCTTTTTTCAATAGCCGCGCCACTCTAGCTCAAACATTCAACACCATCTACAAATGGCAAATAAGATAAATCCCTTGAGTCCCTGCCTCTTTTCTGTTAAATTAAAATTGTATTATTTGACTTTATAAAATTTACCCGCCTGCCCACTTTGCAAAACAATGCGGGCAGGCCCGCCCGCCAGTTCCAGGCGTTGCGGGCAGGCCCGCCCGCCATCGCAAGCCTGATTTGCTCAGGCGTTGCGGGCGGGTATAATTCACACAAATTTATTATGAACTTAAAAAAACGCATTTTCTCTGGCATACAGCCGACAAACATCGTCCACATTGGAAATTATTTAGGGGCACTTAAAAACTGGGTTGCCCTGCAAGATGAAGGCGAGGCAATTTATTGTGTTGTTGACCTCCACGCCATCACAGTCCCCCAAGACCCGAAAATTTTGCACGATAAAACCCTTGAAACAGCCGCGCTCTATCTTGCCTGTGGAATAAACCCTGATAAAAGCACAATCTTTGTCCAATCCTCGCGCCCCGAGCACAGCGAGCTTACTTGGATTCTAAACTGCTTCACTTATATGGGTGAACTAAATCGTATGACGCAATTTAAAGAAAAAGCGGCGCAGCAGAAAAATGTCTCAGTCGGGCTTTTTGATTATCCCGTCCTTATGGCAGCCGATATTCTGCTTTATCAAACCACTCACGTTCCAGTTGGCGACGATCAAGAACAGCATGTTGAGCTCGCTCGAGACATCGCCGAAAGAATTAATAATAAATATGCTTGCTCCAAAGGTAAAATTTTTACTATCCCCGAGCCAATAATCAAAAAAGAAACCGCGCGAATTATGGGGCTTGATAATCCGACTAAAAAAATGAGCAAATCCGCAAGCTCTCCAGCAAACTATATTGCTTTGACAGACAGTCCTGAAACAATCAGAGAAAAAATTAAGCGTGCTGTTACAGATTCTGGCAATGAAATTAAAGCCACTGAAGATAAACCCGCCATCAGCAATCTTCTAGCTATTTTCTCCGGCGTCTCAGGCAAGACAACTGCTGAGCTTGAAAAAGAATTTGAAGGCAAATCATACTCCGAATTTAAAGAAGCGCTTGCCGAAGCCATAATCTATGAACTTGCGCCAATCCAGAAGAAATTTAAAGAGCTGATGAAAGATAAAGTTGCTTTGCGCAAAATTCTAAACGAAGGTGCCGAAAAACTTGCGCCCCTCGCGCAAAAAACTCTAAAAGAAGTAAAAGAAAAAGTTGGGCTTGGTTAATATGGAGCTACCAAAAACTTATATCCCTCAAGATTACGAGGAAAAAATATACAAACTCTGGGAAAAATCAGGCGCGTTTACGCCGAAGATCGTCAATCGTCAGACGCCAGACGTCAGAGGAAAAGAAAATTCGCCAGACGACCAACGGCCAACGACCAACGACCTGCCTTTTGTAATTATGATGCCGCCGCCGAATGTGACGGGGAAACTTCATATTGGGCATGCAATGTTTGTCACGCTTGAAGATATTTTAACGCGCTACCACCGGATGCGCGGCGAGACGACACTTTGGCTGCCCGGTACCGACCACGCCGGAATTGCCACTCAAAATGTAGTAGAAAAAGAGCTAAAAAAAGAAGGTTTACGCAAAGAAGACCTCGGCCGAGAGAAGTTTGTTGAACGCGTTTGGCAGTGGAAAGAAAAATACGGCAATGAAATTTTGAGCCAAATCAAGCATCTTGGCGCCTCCTGCGACTGGACCCGCGAGCGATTTACTTTAGATGAAGGACTGTCCGAAGCAGTTAATGTTGCTTTCAAAAGACTTTACGACAAAGGACTAATTTATCAGGGACTGCGTACCGTCAACTGGTGCCCGCGCTGCCAAACAGCTATCGCCGATGATGAAGTTGAACACAAAACCCAAAAAGGAAAATTTTATTATTTTAAATACGATAAAAATTTTCCAATTACAATAGCGACTACTCGCCCCGAAACCAAACTTGGCGATGTCGCAGTAGCCGTTAATCCAAAAGACAATCGCTACAAAAAGTTTGTCGGCAAGACCTATAAAATTAACCTTGACGGGATAGAAAGAGAAATTAAAATCATCGCTGATCAGGCAGTTGACCCTAAATTTGGCACTGGAGCAGTCGGCGTCACTCCAGCCCACTCATATATTGACTGGCAAATGGCTCAGGCAAACAACCTGCCAATTATTCCAGTTATCAATGAGTTTGCCCGTATGACCAAAAAAGCTGGAAAGTATGAAGGTTTGAAAGTTTCTGAGGCAAGAGAAAAGCTAGTTGAATACTTAAAAGCTAATAACCTTTTGAAAAAAGAAGAAGAAATTGAAAACAACTTAGCTACCTGCTACCGATGCGGCGGCCAAATTGAGCCAATCCCTTCCAAACAGTGGTTTGTGAAAATGAAGCCACTAGCAGAAAAAGCCAGAGAAGCCGTTAAATCAGGCGAAATTAAAATTGTCCCAAAACGTTTTGAAAAAATTTATTTTCACTGGCTAGATAACATCCGCGACTGGTGCATCTCTCGCCAGCTCTGGTGGGGACATCGCATACCTGTTTACTACCGCAAACAGGAAAATGACAAAACCACAATGTCAAATGACGAAAAATTAGAGATTAGCCATTCAGATTTAGACATTAGTAAAAATAATTTATATGTTGGTTCAAATCCTCCGGGAAACCCAGATGAGTGGATACAAGACCCCGATGTACTTGATACTTGGTTTTCTTCATCGCTTTGGCCATTTTCAACACTCGGCTGGCCAAATGAGCAGTCTAAAGATTACAAGTATTTTTACCCCACAACTGTAATAGAAACCGGCTATGATATCTTATTTTTCTGGGTAGCACGGATGATTATGATGGGACTTGAGCTGACCGGCAAAGCGCCATTTAAAATCGTTTATCTTCATGGTCTTGTTCGCGACGAGCACAACCGTAAAATGTCAAAATCACTCGGCAATGGAATAGATCCGTTTGAAGTTTCCAAGAAATATGGCACAGACGCCGTTAGAATGTCTCTGGTTGTTGGCGCTACCGCAGGAAATGATATTGCTGTTGGCGAAGCCAAAATAAAAGGATACCGCAATTTCTCAAACAAATTATGGAATATCGCAAGGTTTGTGCTTTCAAATATTGAAAATTTAGAATTAAAAATTCAAACTGAAGATTTAAAAAACATTCACCATTCAAAAATTGCATTTTCCAAACAAGACCTACAAGACCTGAAAAAACTTGATGAAGTAGTTAAAACCGTCACAAAGCACCTGAACAATATGCAGTTTTCCCGCGCAGGAGAGCTGCTTTATAATTACAGCTGGCATGAATTTGCTGATAAAATAATAGAGCAGTCCAAAGATCGGCTCAAAGCAGATAATGAAGATAGCCAAGCCGCCGCAGCAAAGCTTTTATTGATAATGAGAACAATTCTTAAAATGCTTCATCCATTTATTCCGTTTGTGACCGAAACAATTTGGCAAAATTTACCCAATGAATTGAAAGATGAGAAACTGCTGATTTCAGCCAAATGGCCACAGGCAATAATGTAAAATCCAAAAAGTAAAATGCAAAATCTTAAATCCTACAAACTTTCTCCCCAGCTGCGCTCCGAGCTTAACTTTTCCAAACAAAAAAGCCGTTCAACTCACCCGCCTAAAATCCCCAAAATTCCTTGGGAGAAAATCCCTTGGAAAAGAGTAGGGACAATTTTGGCAACTTTTGCTGTAATTATCGGAGCATATGTGGGAGTAAAAAAAACTTACGAATACACCTCGGCTAAATCCCAAGAAAAACAAAAAGCGGAACTTCAAGCATACCAAAATCATCTTCAACAAATCAAAGAAGAGGTCGCCTCACAAGGAACTGATGCTTACTCTTATGCCGAGCTAAGCCAAAAATTCTTAAAAGCAAAAGATGCAGAGCGAGCTGAAACCGCAGCAGAGATTGCGGTCCAAAAAGAACCAAATTGGCGCGATGGGTATCTAAATTTAGGTCAGGTTTATCTTTCAGTCAATAAATTTGAAGAAGCTAAAAAAGCATTTGAAAAGGCAATTGAAATTGACCCTATCTCTGGCACTGCGCATTATTACCTTTCGCTTGCCTATCAAGAACTAAGAAATTCTGAAGCAGCAAAACAGGAATTTGCCAAAGCCAAAAAATTCGGGTTTGAAACCGACTTCGGCGGATAGGCGCTTCGCTAAATTAAAAGTAAAAATTTAAAGCAGGAAGGGCGCCCTCGAAAAGTATTTCTCGGGCGCCCCGGAACAAGGTGCTTCATTTTTTGTTTTTCTTCATTTTTTCCTATCGCGGATCCCTCCAAGCTTCAATTGCATCAAAGAAAGTCTCAATCCAAAAATAAGAGTTTAATTAGCCCTTCAACCTGCGCCCAAGGGATAGATACGGTCTTGAGCATATGATCCAGATTGAAGGGCGGTACACTAAAGGACCAAATCTCGGCCCATTTCTCCCCATCACCCCACAGCTGGACTGTCCAGTGCCGCTCCTTGATCCCGCCTGAATCAAAGAGAGTCACTTTTACTTCTGCTTCCCAGCGGAGATAACCCTTAGGCATCTTCAATCCTCCCTCAACTAAATGTTCTCGGCTAAAGCCGAAGATATGAATATAGCATATCTTACCAAAGAGTCAAATATTTGAAATCGCACTCCTGATTAGGTATAATTTTAGCCACGGTGGGGTGTCCGAGTGGTTTATGGAGCTGGTCTTGAAAACCAGTATACAGGCAACTGTATCGTGGGTTCGAATCCCACCCCCACCGCCATTTTACGATTTTGGAGTTTTGAGAAGGTATTGCCTCGCCCTCGCTACGCTCGGGCTCGGCAAAAACAACGATTTTATACGGATTTTTAAAATCAAAAAACAATTTTCGCTCCAAAATTTGAAAGTTCGAACCAATCTTTTTTAGAAAATCGCGACATCGTTCGCGATTTTCTCGCAAGGCGTTAATTTTGCTTTGTTTAAGGGAATTTATGAAATTGATGGCAGGTTCGAACCGATTATCGCTTTTTTGCTCAATAGCAGTTAATTTGTCTTTCAGAAGTTGTTTTTGATTGACGAGCCTATTTTTGGTTTCTCGGTATTCTTCCAAAGATAAAACGTTTTCAAGATAAGCATTCATTAACTTTTCTAGTTTTTCATCAATCGCTTTTATTTCGTCATTTATCTTTTGAGTAAAAAAGCGAGATGATTGGGCTTTTTGTTCTTTTTCTTTTTGTAATTCTTTAATCATCCAATCAGCCCAATCATCAGGCAAAGAAACTTTTTGAATTTCATTTTTGATTTGCTCTGCGATTATCTCTTCGCGGACATATTTTTGAGAACAGGGAATTTTCCTTTTGGTGCATCTTAAATAATTGTGTCCTTTTTGGGTTTCGGTGGTGATAAAACAACCACATTCGCCGCAACGAAACAATCCTCGGTAAATATAAGGTTTTAATTCTTTTGTTTTCGGTTTGCTTTTTTGTTTCATTACTTCTTGCACTTGATCAAAAAGTTTCTTTGCAATAATCGGTTCATGCTTTCCTTCAAAAAATTCGCCGTTGTATCTCATTATTCCGCAATAAAAAGGATTTTGAAGCAGATATTGATAATTTGAAACGGAAAGCAATTTGCCTTTTCTCCCTCTTAATCCTAAATTGTTGATAATTTTTCGAATTTCTTTGAGCGTATATTTGCCGGTGGCATAAAGTTCAAAAGCTTTTTTAATAAGAGGCGCCTTTTCTTTATCCACATAAATTTGTTTTGTCTCCTTGTTGTTGAGATAACCGAGCGGCGCCATTTGAGGCCATAATCCCTGTTTTAATTTTTGCCGATGTCCTCTTTTGATATTTTCCGAAAGATTATCAATGTAATATTTTGACTGCCCGAAAGCGATGGATAGCATGAACTTTCCTTGAGGCGTATTTTCAAACCAAAAAGTCGGGAATTTTAATTCTTTGATAACTCCGGTATCCACAAGATAAATGATTTGCCCGCCATCAACGGAGTTGCGAGCAAGGCGGTCAGGATGCCACGCTAAAATTCCTTCGGCTTCGCCTGCCTCAATTCGTTTTAACATTTCAGCGAAGACAGGCCTGCCCGGCTTTTTGGCAGTTTGTTTTTCAACAAGAATATCAACGATTTCTAGATTTTCCTTTTTCGCCAATTCTTTCAATTCTGCGATTTGGTCCTGAATACTTCTTACTTGTCTATCTTCAGAATCGGTTGACTTGCGGGCGTAGATGAAAAATTTTATTTTTTGATTCTCTTTTGTCATAATCGCTTTTGGGCAGTAATTAAATTGCCGCTTTGCGTTCCGCCAGAGGCGGAACAAAAAAGATTGGTTAATAAATTTTTCAATTTATGTTCGCCTTCGGCGAACCGAACTTTCAAATTTTGGAGCGAAAATTGTTTTTTGATTTTAAAAATCCGTATAAAATCGTTGTTTTTGCCGAGCCCGAGCGAAGCGAGGGCGAGGCAATATCTTCTCAAAACTCCGAAATCGTAAAATGGCGGAAGGGGTGGGATTCGAACCCACGAGGCGCCTTATCAGCGCCAAGGTTTAGCAAACCTTTGCCTTAAACCACTCGGCCACCCTTCCAAAATGATTTTTAATGTTTCTATTATAATCTA
>Ga0078972_1017114_pt1 | contig 10507 bp, 4 predicted proteins | sample YelNatPaOPGAMG01_FD_67568 | JGI IMG/M metagenome (GOLD analysis project Ga0078972, IMG submission 67568) | Hot spring thermophilic microbial communities from Obsidian Pool, Yellowstone National Park, USA - OP-RAMG-01 (SPADES assembly) (version 2) | ecosystem: Environmental > Aquatic > Thermal...
CAGCGGGCAGGAGGAACTGGTTGTAAATGTCCAGCCGGTCGGTTTCCACCGGATAGGTGATCAGAACCTCGCCGCTCAATTGTTCCGGTTTGATATATGTTTCCGTTGCCAGCGCATGGTGGCGGCTGACCACCAGCACCTGTTCATAATCGAACACCGGTTCGAATCGCAGACCCGGCTTGTACAAAGGGTCAGGCGTGACCAACAGGTCGATTTCATAACCGAACAAAGCGCCGATACCCCCGAACTGAAATTTCTGCTTGACGTCCACATCCACGTCCGGCCATTGAGCCAGGTAGGGCGAAACAATCTTGAGCAGCCATTGATAGCAAGGATGGCACTCCATGCCGATGCGCAAGGTTCCACGCTCACCCTGGGCGTACTGACGCAAACGCTCCTCCGCATGATCCAGTTGAGGCAACAATCGGTTGGCGACCTCCAGCAGATAATGGCCAGCCTGAGTCAAACGAAGACTGCGCCCTTCGCGCAGCCAGATATCAATGCCGAGCGCATGTTCCAGCTTTTTCATCGTATGGCTCAAGGCTGACTGGGTCAGGCACAAAACTCCGGCAGCGGCTGTTAGGGAGCCGTGTCGATCAACCTCGCGAATGATGGCGAGATGAGCTCGTTCAAGCATGGGTAATTATGAAAAAAATTAATTAATCGTTGAAATAATACCATTTTACTTCATGAAACTCCGTTCTTACAATGCTTCCATAATAATTATTTGGAGTCAATGTTAATATGGTCACCACACATAACCTCGGTTTTCCTCGTATCGGAGCAAAGCGTGAGCTGAAATTCGCCCTCGAGTCTTACTGGAAAGGTCAATCTTCACGTGATGAATTGAAGACGCTCGGTGCACAACTTCGCCAGCGCCATTGGCAAAACCAGTCCCACCACCTGGACTTGGTGCCAGTGGGCGATTTCGCCTTCTACGATCAGGTGCTGGATATGAGCTTTACTCTGGGCAATTTGCCCGAGCGAGCGCGCGGCTTTCACGGCGATCTGCTGGACAACTACTTTCGCGTGGCGCGCGGCCGCTCGGCCTGGGAAGCTGACGAACATGCGGGCTGCTGCGACGGCATCTCCGCTGGCGAGATGACCAAATGGTTCGACACCAATTATCACTACATCGTCCCGGAGTTCACCGCCAATACCGAGTTCAAGCTGGATGCCTCCCGCCTACTGGATCAACTTGGGGAAGCCAGGGCGCAAGGCATTGAAGCCAAGCCCGTCATTATCGGTCCGGTCACTTATTTGTGGGTAGGCAAGGCCAAGGACGATTCCGACAGGCTGGCCTTGCTTGAGCGCTTGCTGCCCGTCTATTCTGAGCTGCTGGATCAGCTGGCTGCACAGGGTGTGGAGTGGGTGCAGATCGATGAGCCTGCTCTTGTCACCGAGTTAAGCGCCGATTGGAGGCATGCGTTCAACCTTGCATACCATCATCTCAAAATCAGCCGCGTCAAGTTGCTGCTGGCCACCTATTTCGGGCCGTTGCAGGAAAATCTATATCTTGCCAGTAATTTGCCAATTGCGGGGCTGCACGTTGATGCGATCAATGCGCGTGACGAGATCCCATCGCTCCTTAATCTTCTACCGTCGCATAAGGTGCTGTCGCTGGGGGTGATCAATGGCCGTAACATCTGGAAGACCGACCTCGGTGCTGTTCTGAATTGGCTGGAACCGATCGCAGAGAGGCTGGGTGATCGCCTGTGGATCGCGCCGTCCTGCTCGTTGCTGCATGTACCGGTAGACCTCGCCAGCGAGCAAAAGCTGGACGGCGAGATCAAGTCCTGGCTCGCTTACGCCTTGCAGAAGCTGGACGAGTTGAAGGTACTGGCCAAAGCCCTCAACCAGGGGCGCGCAGCAGTGGCTGCCGAACTATCCGCCAATCAGTCCGCCATTACCGCTCGCCGCACTTCGCCTCGCGTGACCAACTCTGCAGTCAAGTCGGCCATTGCAAGCATTAACCCGGCGCTAGGCCAGCGCAAGAGCCCCTATCCAGTTCGCGCCAGGAAACAAGCCGCACTGTTGAATTTGCCGCTCTATCCGACTACGACCATCGGTTCCTTCCCACAGACAGCGGAAATCCGTCAGGCACGCAGCCAATTCAAAGCCGGAGAGTTGGAAGAGGCAGGTTACAAGGCTGCGATGAAAGCCGAGATCGAGCACAGCGTGCGCGAACAGGAAGCCCTTGGGCTGGATGTGCTGGTTCATGGAGAAGCCGAGCGCAATGACATGGTCGAATACTTTGGTGAGCAACTCGATGGTTACGCCTTCAGCCAATTCGGTTGGGTACAGTCCTACGGCTCACGCTGCGTCAAACCGCCCATCCTGTTTGGCGACATCAGCCGGCCGAAGGCGATGACCATCGAATGGATCAAGTATGCCCAGTCGCTGACTGATAAACCGATGAAGGGCATGTTGACCGGCCCGGTTACTATCTTGAACTGGTCTTTCGTGCGTGACGATCAGCCGCGTTCGGTGTCCTGCTACCAGTTGGCACTGGCGATTCGCGAGGAAGTGCTGGACCTGGAGAAGGCTGGTGTAAGGGTCATCCAGATCGACGAGGCCGCCCTGCGTGAAGGTTTGCCCCTGCGCAAATCGCTGTGGAAGCAATACTTGGGCTGGGCAGTTGAGTCCTTCCGCATTACCGCCAACGGGGTGCAGGATGAAACCCAGATCCATACCCACATGTGCTACTCGGAATTCAACGACATTATCGCCTCGATCGCCGATATGGATGCAGATGTCATCACGATCGAGACTGCTCGTTCCGATATGGAACTGCTTGATGCCTTCGACAACTTCAAATATCCGAACGAGATCGGTCCTGGCGTATATGACATCCACTCGCCTAACATCCCGACGCAGGAGCATATTGTTCGGCTGATGAAGAAGGCTGGCGAGCGCATTCCGGCCGAGCGCCTTTGGGTCAATCCGGACTGCGGCTTGAAGACGCGCCAATGGGCCGAAGTCATCCCGGCGCTGATCAACATGGTGGTGGCGGCCAGGATGCTGCGCACTTCGGCCTCAGCCAGACAATGTTCGCCGCGCGCATTGACCTGATGCATACGGCGTTTTCCATCAAGCTACCCCGAAGTCGTCTCTGGATTATTTTTGATATAGGAATTCCGCCATGTTTGAACGCAGCCGCTACATGATCGAGCAGATTGACCCCGAGATCTTCGCCGCCATCCAGAAAGAAAATCAACGCCAGGAAGACCATATCGAACTGATCGCATCGGAGAACTACACGTCACCGGCCGTAATGACCGCCCAAGGCTCACAATTAACCAACAAGTATGCCGAGGGCTATCCCGGTAAGCGCTATTACGGCGGCTGCGAATACGTCGATATCGTCGAGCAGATCGCCATCGATCGCGTCAAGCAACTGTTCGGCGCTGAGGCCGCCAACGTGCAGCCCAACTCTGGCTCCCAAGCTAACCAGGGAGTGTTCTTCGCCGTGCTCAAGCCGGGCGACACCATCATGGGCATGAGCTTGGCCGAAGGCGGCCATCTGACACACGGGATGGCGCTCAACATGAGCGGCAAGTGGTTCAACGCCGTCAGCTACGGGCTAAATGCCCAGGAAGATATTGATTACGAAGCCCTGGAAAATCTCGCCCAAGAGAAAAAGCCCAGGCTAATTATCGCCGGTGCCTCCGCCTTCGCGCTGCGCATTGACTTTGAGCGTATCGCCCGCGTTGCCAAATCTATCGGGGCCTACTTCATGGTTGATATGGCTCACTACGCTGGTTTGATCGCCGCTGGTGTCTACCCTAACCCGGTGCCGCACGCCGATTTCGTCACTACCACCACCCACAAGAGCCTGCGAGGCCCCCGTGGTGGCGTGATCATGATGAAGGCCGAGCACGAGAAGGTCATCAATTCGGCTATTTTTCCCGGCCTCCAGGGGGGGCCGCTGATGCATGTGATCGCTGGCAAGGCCGTAGCCTTCAAAGAAGCGCTGTCTCCCGAGTTCACAGCCTATCAGCAGCAGGTCGTACGAAACGCTGCTGTGCTGGCCGAAACACTGATCGTGCGCGGATTGCGCATCGTCTCGGGACGTACTGAGAGCCACGTCATGCTAGTCGACCTGCGTGCCAAGAAGGTCACCGGTAAGGAAGCCGAGAGAATCCTCGGTGACGCGCACATTACGGTCAACAAGAACGCTATCCCCAATGATCCGGAGAAGCCCTTTGTCACCTCAGGTATCCGCCTAGGTTCGCCTGCCATGACCACGCGCGGCTTCAGGGAAGAGGAAGCGCGCAAAGTCGGTAATTTGATCGCCGACGTGATGGAGAATCCATACGACGAGGTCAATATTGGCTGTGTGCGAGAGCAGGTGGCAGCGCTGACAAAACGCTTTCCCGTCTACAGTTTATGGTGAGAAAGGCAAGTACCATTAGCATGACCACGGTGGTGCCCATAGCGCCCGTCAGGGGTCCGGATGCTGAATGTCCATGGCGCTATCCTTGAACTTTGTGTAGCATAAGCTGCAGAGATTGTACATTTCCATGCTCAAACGCCAAAAAACCAGGGCGAGAGGCGCTCGTTGATCAAGTTTTATGTTGTAACAGGTTGAGAATCTTATCGGCGGGCAAGGGCTTACTGAAAAAATAACCCTGCATGGCATCACAACCTTGTGCGCGCAGGAAATCGAATTGCTCCTGGGTTTCGACGCCCTCGGCCACCACCTTTAGGCGTAGACTGCGGGCCATGGCGATAATGGCAGAGACGATTGCCGCATCGTCTTGGTCTGTCGTGATGTCCCTCACGAACGTCTTGTCGATCTTGATGATATCGATGGGTAGGCGCTTGATATAACTCAGGGAAGAGTAACCCGTGCCGAAATCGTCTATAGAAATGCGTATTCCTTTTGAGTTGAGCGCATGCAGGGTGTCGACCGCCGTTGTGAGGTTCTGCATTAGGATGCTTTCCGTGATTTCTAATTCCAGACAGGATGGATCAATTCGGGTTTCCTCAAGCACCCGATCGACGGTTTCAACCAGGCAATTGGCAATATCGCCTGAAGCTGACTTTCCGTCCATATCGACTGACGCTGCAATGTGTCTGAATTGACGTGCCGACAAGTTTACCGAGACCGACACAGGAAACCCTTCACGCTGCCATTGCTTGATCTGCCTGCATGCCTCGAGCAGCACCCACTCGCCGATAGGAACGATCATGCCCGTTTCTTCCGCCAGGGAAATGAACTGATCGGGGGAAATCATCCCGCTGGTCGGATGCATCCAGCGCAGTAGGGCTTCCAGCCCGATTATGGCGCCTGTTGCCAAATCGATCTTGGGCTGATAATGGAGAAGGAATTCGCCGCGCTCCAGCGCCTTGCGCAAGCTATTTTCTAGATTGAACTGCTCCGACAGGCTTTCCAGTTCGGAACGATAGAACTGGTATCCCAAGCCTAAGCCCTTGGCCTGATACATGGCCCTGTCGGCGTGTCGGATGAGATCGTCGGCTTCTGTAGCATCCAGTCGGTAAAAAGCGATGCCGGTGCTGGCGGAAATAAAGAACTCGTGGTCTTCGATTTGGAAAGGTTGTGCAAGAACGTCCAGAATCTTTTTTGCGATGAGCAAGGCATCCTGCCTGTCGGTAAGACCATCGGAGGCGATTACGAATTCGTCCCCGCCGAATCTGGCGAGGATGTCGTCCTTGCGGACACAACCGGAAAGGCGCTCAGTTACCATGATCAACAGCTTGTCGCCCATCGCGTGGCCGAATGTGTCGTTGATCTGCTTGAATCGGTTCAGGTCGATAAACAATACCGCCAAGTGGTGTCCATCCAGGGCTGTTTGATTCAATTTGGCAGCAAGACGATCCCGAAAAAACTTTCGATTGGGAAGATTGGTCAATGGATCGTGATTGGCCAAGTGCATCAACTGATCTTCGAAATGTTTGCGCTCGGTCAGATCGCGCAATACATAGGTGATGAAGCGTCCTTCCGAACCTTCGAATACGCTGCTCGATCCTTCCACCATGACCGTCGTGCCATCCTGACGGCATGCCTGGGCTTCCCATAATGGCGTACGCCGCAATTCCCCGCTCAGTTGGCAGGCTGGCGGGTTTGGCAATATAGTCGATATCGGTCGTTTTATGGCTTGGTGGCGACGATAACCGAACATACGTTCCGCAGCCCGGTTAAAATAGGCGATGTTTCCATCAAGACCAGTCATGATGATTCCGTCATGTGCTGTTTCGGCCAGATCCCTGAAACGGCGTTCGGACTCAACTGCGGCGGCACGCAGTTTCTCTTCTTCGGTGACGTCTTCAACGATTAAAAGGAGTCGCGCTTCTTCTTCTTCTTCTTCCGCAAGCCGGATTCCAGTCAGGGTCACCCGTACGGGTTTACGCTCTCCGCTATGAACCGGCCCCATCATGAAAGAGAGGTTATGCTGTGCCACGCCAGTTGCTAGAACCTCGAGGAGCCTGCCGCGCAAGCCATCGGCGGTCAGGATATCCATCAGATATCGGTTCTGCACGGAATCCGATGTAAATCCAAACCGTTCCAAAAATGCTTGGTTGGCAGACAAGACGGCAAGTTTGGAGGAAAGCACCAGCAATCCGTCAGGAATACTGGTAAACACTACCTCGGCATATTCTTTGAGTGACCGGATGGTCTGCCTGTCCGCCTCGATATAGGTATCGATGGCCAGGCTCATGTCCAGCAGGACAATCTTGATCAGCGATAAGCAGGTAGGGATAAAAGCCTGATGAGTGTTTCCGAGTTGCTTCCAGATTTCCGGGATCAATCCGCACAGATATTTACTGTAAGCGCCAATATACCATTCCGGCAAGAGTCCGATACGCTGATGGGCAATGCCTACCCGAAGGCGATTATGGATGTATTCTTGATCGTAATTGCCTTCAGTCAAGCTGCTGAAGTAGGAGGACTGAGTTCGTTTCAGGTGGTCGACGGAACGGACATCAGGAAGAAATCTACGAGTTTCATCGAACGCCAGGAGATGAGCATAGAAGGCGTCGACGAAATCCGGTTCCAATATTTGCAGCATCTCGTGCAGGTCCCGCAACCGACCTGCATCCTCGTCGGTAAATTCCAGAAAAGCTTTTCGGCGGGCGACATCCGCATCGTCGATGCCCAGCACCTGGATCACGGTTTCAACCGCTTGTGCCAAGGGCTTCATATTACCAGCCCTTTGCTGAATCCAGGCATGAGAAATGAATCCCGCGTCAGGCTTGCTTGCGCAACATTTTTTCCATTTCAGGCACTCTGCTTCTTATTGTTGATTCGCAAAATGACAATTTCAATACCTCACCCGAGCCCATTCTCTCATGGGCTCATTCGATTGCACAACGGGGGTGAACCGAAAGTCTCGCGAAAAACGTGATACAGTTCCCGCTCCGCGGAACGCCAGTCCTCTCTAATCAGTTGGAAACGCACCCGAGCCGTACCTTCGGTGATATGTCGATAAAGCAAGGCATTACCACTGTTCCCACGAAGGTGATCTCCCAAACGTTTGCGCAGATCCCCAGCGGATCCAATGTAGATCACATGAGGATGAGGTAAAGCACATCGTTCATCCCATTCTCCACCCATATCGGAGCTTAAGGATGTACGTATCTCATATACGCCGGGATGAACTGGCACCTCGGTACGAAGCGTTTGCAGCGTCAAAGGCAGCAACGCGGAAAATTTCGCCGTGGCCGCCAGATAATTCATGCGCTGACCTCGTCTGCGGGAATCTGGAATGGCCAAGTCGCGTCTTATATTCGCTACCGTCCGACGTGATACAAATATGCCGTGATCCTGGGCCAGAACAGCAGCGATTGCCTCGTCCGGCAAAGGATAAGCCAATACCCCTTTCGAAATCATTGTCTTTTCCCTGTCTACCACATTGGATACGGCATGACAATGAATTTGCCTTGCTTTCGGGAATAATTTGCCCAACGCCACAGTTTGGTCATTCGGCAATATAATCGACAACCTGCGGATCAAACGGGAAATTCGCCCAGGATCGGCTACGAATGAAAGATCCGCTTCCGATATCAACCGAGAAGATATTTGCGCCTGGGTCAAGGGTCTAAGCAACAGGTTGTTTCCGAAATTCAGGTATTCTTTTTGCGAAACCATGATTGCCTGCATCAACGCTTGGGTGAGTCGGTTTCGGGTATTGATGAGACGTAACTTGCTCAAAATGGCTGCCTGCTCCTTTGGCAAGCTGTTGCGGGACGTATGTTCGTCCAAAGCTTGATCATCGAACAGGTATTCGCGCACGAAGCTTTCTCGACAATAAAAAAGCGCCAGATCACCATTCTTCTCCTGAAATTTCCCCAGTAGAGAGGGAGAACCGCCTGGGCATGAAAGCACATGCGTTTCTTGCAATCGACCGGGAACTACATAGTTGCGCAAGTCGGCAAAATCTGCCGAGGATTCCACTTGAGTAACGCAGTTGTCGAGTACCCGCAATGGCATTTCAAGAAAGCGGGACAGCATGATTTTGCCGAGCAAGTCGGCATCAATCTTGTTCTTGTGGCGTTGCAAGGGCTACTTCGTGCTTGTTCGGTAATGCCCAATTATAATGAGGTGATCATTTCGTTGCCATGAAATGCATGGGCTTAAAAACACCATACGATGAGGAACCGCGGATATCAGTCCGTCAAGTCATGTGGCTGCACTCACCTGCAGACTAACCAAAGCCAAGTGAATTTGGAATAGGTTCCTTGATGAAGGGGGGTAAATTACGCACAATAGAAGCGCTGTAGGCCACTACTCAACATTTCCCGATGAAAATCCTCGAATACATCGGTCTTGATACCACGCGCGTCAAGACTACTTACCGCAAAGTCCGGGAAGCCATTGCCCGTGACGATTTCCGTGCCGCCCAGGTCAAGAAACTTGCCAATTTAAGTCATGGCAAGTTTTACCGGGCAAAACTGGATGATGCCGACCGGCTGCTGTTCTCGTTGGTTCGTCATGGCGATGAAGTGTACGCACTGATGCTGGAGGTGATTTTCAATCACGACTATGACAAGTCGCGTTTCCTGCGCGGGGCTGCGATCGACGAGGCGAAGATTCCAGACATCGACGTTGCCGAGGCCCTCAGGGAAGCGCAACCGGTGCGCTATCTGCACCCGGAACGCAGCACGATTCATCTGCTGGACAAGCCGATCTCGTTCGACGATACGCAGGACGCCATCTATCGCCAACCGACTCCGCTGATCGTGGTCGGCAGCGCCGGCAGCGGCAAGACGGCCTTGACTCTGGAAAAGCTCAAGCACGCCGAAGGCGAGGTGCTTTACGTGACTCATTCCGCCTATCTGGCCCAGAATGCCCGCGATCTTTATTATGCCAACGGGTTTGAGCATACCGGGCAGGATGCATTGTTCCTTTCCTACCGCGAATTCGTGGAATCCATCAAGGTGCCTGTCGGGCGCGAAGCCACTTGGCGTGATTTTGCGGGCTGGTTTTCGCGCATGCGCCAGACATTCAAGGATATCGACGGTCATCAGGCATTCGAGGAAATTCGCGGGGTGATTGCCGCAGGCGCTAATGGCATTCTGAGCCGAGCGGATTACCGGGCACTCGGCGTGCGCCAGTCCATCTTTCCCGAAATACATCGCGACAAACTTTACGATCTGTTCGAGAAATACTGTGCATGGCTACTTGACGCAAAACTGTACGACCTCAATCTCGTCGCGCAACAATGGCAGACGCTCGCAATACCGCGCTACGATTTTGTCGTGGTGGATGAGGTGCAGGATCTCACGATCGTCCAGCTGTCTCTGGTCCTCAAAATGCTCAGGAAACCCGACCACTTTCTGCTTTGCGGGGACTCCAACCAGATCGTTCACCCCAACTTTTTCTCCTGGGGACAGGTAAAAAGCCTATTCTGGAATGACCCTAAACTTGCCGACCGGCAGGAGCTTCGCGTGCTGACAGCCAACTTCCGCAACGGGCTGGAAGCGACGCGCATCGCCAATACTCTTCTCAAAATCAAGCAATTGCGCTTCGGCTCCATCGACCGGGAAAGCAACTTCCTGGTGCAATCCGTTGGCGGCGAGGCGGGACAGGTCGCATTGATGGCGGACAAGGACGCGGTCAAGCGCGAGCTGGATCAAAAAATCCGTCAATCCACCCGGTTCGCCGTGCTGGTCATGCGCGATGAGGATAAAATGGAAGCGCGCAAGCATTTTTCCACGCCTTTGTTGTTTTCGATTCACGAGGCCAAGGGCCTGGAATACGAGAACATCGTCCTCTACCGCTTCGTTTCCGATCATCGCGCCGAGTTTGCCCGGATCGCAGAGGGCGTGGACAAGGCTGGCCTTGCCGTCGATACGCTCGATTATCGCCGAGCGAAGGACAAGAGCGACAAATCGCTGGAAGTTTACAAGTTCTTCGTTAATGCCCTCTATGTTGCGTTGACGCGGGCCGTCAAAAATCTGTTCATCATAGAATCCGACACGGGGCATCCTATTTTCGGCCTGCTGGATCTCGCCACTGGCGGGCAGGTGAAAGTGGACGCCA
>Ga0078972_1017116_pt1 | contig 10506 bp, 4 predicted proteins | sample YelNatPaOPGAMG01_FD_67568 | JGI IMG/M metagenome (GOLD analysis project Ga0078972, IMG submission 67568) | Hot spring thermophilic microbial communities from Obsidian Pool, Yellowstone National Park, USA - OP-RAMG-01 (SPADES assembly) (version 2) | ecosystem: Environmental > Aquatic > Thermal...
CGGTACGGCTGGCTCAGTTCATCCCAGCAGAACCGGATCAGTTCTGCTTAGCGCACAGAGACATTTAGCCCGGGCATTTTTAAACCGTGATTTTCAGGCCAATTTTACGCCGTGCGCCACACGCCGTGCTGTATCAGAAGCTCGGAAGCGATCTCACCGCAATTGAGGGGATCGGTGTGGCGACCGCCTTGACGTTCTTGACCGAAGTGGGCCCCAAGGTGGACCGCTTCAAAACGGAAAAACACTTCTGCTCCTGGCTGGGGCTCTGCCCGGACAACCGCATCAGCGGAGGCAAGGTCCTCAGCAGCCGCACCCGTCGGGTCATCAATCGCCTCTCCGATGCCCTGCGCATGGCGGCGGTCACCTTGGAGCGCAGCCAGTCGGCCTTGGGCGGATTCTATCGTCGGATGAAAGGCCGACTGGGAGCGGCCGAAGCCATCACAGCCACCGCCCACAAACTGGCCCGGATCATCTACCGCTTGATCAAACACGGCGAACCCTACGTTCGCCAAGGTATGGAGGCTTATGAAAAGAAGTTCCGCGACCGCAAACTCTACGCACTGAAGAAAACAGCTCTCGCTATGGGATTTAACCTCGTTCCCAACCAACAGGTTGCATCACCAGTTTCTTAAGAGAAAACGGAGGAAACAGAGGGGTATGTCCGACTGACCAAGTGAATTGAAGTTGGGCTCTATTTCTCATCGGAATGCTCCTGTAGCTGAGGTCTGCACTTCTGCCGTCGGACACTCCTCAAACCGCGCGAGGTCCTTCCAAAGGCGCCGGGGCTGTCTTTCAAACAGAAGAATGGCGGACCATTACGCCTGTTACGCTAGGATCAGGGTGTCATGTCGTGGAGCGATCAAAACGTCCAAACTGCACACCGGAAAAAGTTCTTGACAAAAGCCTCTAAAACTGCATCACTGCTCATGCTATGAATTCGGAAGAGATTCCATCCAGCCTCGGCTCAATCCATCCAGCCTCGGCTCAATCCATCCAGCCTCGGCTGAGACTAGGTAAGCCCCGACACAGTTCGCTCCCGCGTTCTCCCGCCGCCGCCACTCTCGCCACTCAGCCACGTTCCGCATCGAAGAAGAAGCTCTGCCACTGCCTGACATTCCTGGCAGTGTTCTGGATCGCGCTCTGCACTCTCTCGAGCGCCCAACCCCTGTTGGTCTCAGGACCAATCATTGCCGAGACCGGTCCCCATGACCGCATTGTCCAGCAGGTCTGGCAGTTCATTGACCTCGAAGGCAACACTGTCTTGTCAACCAACTCCTACGTCGAGCTTGCCACCGGCCTCAATTACTTCGACCACACCACCGGCCAGTGGCGCCCCGCCAATGCCGAGTTCGAGCTGACCCGCACCGGCCATTACATCGCCCGCCAGACACAGCATCAGGTGATCCTGTCACCCGAGCTGGCTGAGCAGGGCGCAGTGGATTTGCTCGCCCCGGACGGTGTCAGACTCCGCTCGACCATCCTGGGTCTGGCGGTGGTCGATCCTGACACCGGCAAGAGTGCCCTGTTGGCCGGGCTCAAGCCCACCCAACCGGACTGGATTGCGCCCGATCAGGTGCTCTACGCAGACGCTTTCGACACTGTTGCCGCTGATGTGCGCTACAGCATCGGCCTGGACCGGTTCGAACAGGACATCATCCTCCGCGAGCAGATACCGCCTGATGTTGTGCTGGCGGCGGGGATTGATCCGCGCTCGGCCCGACTGGTCCTGATGACCGAGTTCTTCGATCCGCCCCAGCCGGCAAAGACAGTCCGCACCCTCTCCTCAGCCGACGGCACATTCCTTACAGACGAAGAGCTTCAGTTTGGTGTCATGCGTATTGGCCGGGGCACCGTGTTCAGAGCCGATGAAACCGAGCCCGGTGAGCGGATTCAGGTTGGCAAGAGCTGGGAACAACTCGATGGGCGGCAGTTTCTGATTGAGTCGGTCCAATACCTCAAGCTGGGCGAACTGTTGGACAGTCTGCCGATGCCGGACCAAACACGGCTGGATTCGGTCAGAGAGAAGCTGCGCCGAACCGCCAAAATCGACCTCCCACAACAGAACAAGTCCGGCCGCACCGCTTTGGCTTGGCCCATGCCGGGCGGGCTGGCCAAGCCTGCTGTTCGACAGGCTCAGGCCGATGCGCCCGCGTTCAAGGACGGCAGGGTATCGGTCCTTGGCCAAACGCGCAGGTGGGATTCGCAGACTCGGCTGGCTAGCAAATCACAACATCAACCCGGAGTGGTGCTGGATTACGTCTCCCTCAACAGTTCGCAGACCAACTACACCTTCAAAGGCGATACCACTTACTACCTTACCGGCGCGGTCGAGTTGTACGGCACAACCACACTCGAAGGCGGCGCGGTGCTCAAGTATTCGACCTCAGGTTCACTTGACATCAACGGACCGGGGGATTGCAAAACGGGACTTTACCGGCCTGTCGTCTTCACGGCCAAGGACGACAACACCGTTGGAGAGACAATCAGCGGCAGCACCGGCACTCCCAGCGGCTACTACGGAAATCCGGCCATTCACTGGGACAGTGAAGTGGGCGCGCCGGCCTGCAACCTGAGCCACCTGCGCCTGGCCTGGGCAAACAGCGGCGTGGTCTTTGAAGTCGGCACCGGCCACCTGCTCGAGCACGTGCAGTTTGTCAACTGCCAGACCGCCATCCGACCCTACACCGCAGAGTGCAGTGTCAGAAACGCGCTGTTCACCAATACGGTCAACGCCATTAGCGGCATCTCCCCATCGACCGTTCGGGGCGAGCACTGGACGGTCAATCGTGCCACTGCGCTCAACTACAACTCGACCGCCACGGTCTATCTGACCAACTCGCTCCTGGTCAACGTCACCGGCCAGACCAACTTCAGCGGCCTGGGCAACGTTGTCCTGAGCAGCGCCAACGGTGTGTTTGAGGGCGTCGGCGCCGGTTACCATTACCTGTCGGCCAATAGTTCTTATCGGAACGCCGGGACAACGAACATCAACTCGACCCTGGCAAATGACCTGAACAAGACCACCACCTACCCGCCGATCCAGTTGACCGGACTGGTCACAACACAGACGCGGCTCGATCCTCAAGCTGCCCGTGACACCGATCTGCCTGACCTCGGCTATCACTACCCGCCCATTGACTACGCGGTCGGCACTCTCACAATCACAAACTCCGGCAGCCTCACATTGGGGCCCGGCGTCGCAATCGCCGCCTTCGCTGACCACGGCCTGCGACTTGAAAACTACGGCTCGCTTCTGGCCGAAGGCACGCCAAAGACCCCGGTCCGACTGTTCCGGTACAACGTTGTTCAGGAACAGCCGATCAACTGGGGTAGTGCCGCGTATGAACCGACCATCCTGACTGGGCCTGCGCACGACACATTGGGTGGGGACGCGCCGCCGGCAGCCACGTTGCGGTTTGTCGAGTTCAGCGGCCTGGGCGGGTATGGCAATCACCTGTACACCGGCAACGGCTGGTTCATGTTCAAACAACTCTCGTTGCAGGACTGCGCCATGTGGGGCGGCAAAGCGCAGTTTTCAGGCACAACCGCTGCAACCATCGGCCTGACCAACAACCTGTTCGCGCGGACGGCCAACAAGTACTACGCCTGGCCCCAACTGAGCGCGTACAACAATCTGTTCTGGGGCGGCAGCAATCGGTTCGACCGATATTCGGGCGGTGGAACCTGGACGTTCCGCGACAACGCATTCCACGACACGGGTCTGACCAACGTGAACGCGAGCGTGGTCAATGACCACAACGGTTATCTGGGCGTGGGCCAGTGTCAGATCGGGGGGAGCACCAGCAGCAACGTGGCGGTGAGCACGTTCACGTACACAACCAGTCACCTGGGCGGCTTCTACCACGTTTCGACCAACCTGGTGAACGCCGGGAGCCGGAGCGCCAGCGCGGCGGGATTGTACCATCACACGGTGCGGGCGGACCAGACCAAGGAAACCAACAGCATCGTCGATATCGGGTTTCATTACGTCGCCGCCGATGAGGACGAGCCATTGGACACCGACGACGACGGAGTCGCCGACTATTCCGAGGACCTTAACGGAAATGGTGTCCGAGACCCTGGCGAGACCGACTACCAGAATCCGGTCAGCTATGACAACTGCAGACTCGACGGAGAAGTCAAGGCGGCACCGCCAGAACTGTTCCTTTCCAGCTACGAATGCGAAGCGGCTCTGGACTATGACACCGTCCCGAGGAACGGGGAGCTGCCAGACAAGAAGTTCGCAATGGACTGGGCAAAAGAGGGCCAAAGTGCGGCTCAACAAATGGCGATGTTTGTGGAGTGTCTGCAAACAAACCCACCACCAGAAACCATTGTGACCAATGCAAACGATTACAACTGGCCGCCTTTGTGTCCCGGCACCATGACCCAGTGGACACAATCCCTCAACGGCACCCGTCAGACGGTTTTGGAACAACCAAGTCCTCGGCCTCCGTGCAGCGACAGTTTCTTGATTCCGGCGGAAAAATGCTTCAACTTCACATTACCGATGCAGCCCCCTGCATACCAGCCCCCGTTCACCGGCAGCTACAGCCGCACCGCTTCGACCGTGCAAAAGCTTTGCGGCGGCGGTTCGGAATGGCCCAAGCCGAAACGCTCGGTGGTGCTGCAATGCCTAGCCATCGATAAGACGAGTGGCGATTCACTGCGGCTGGAGTCGGGCGGCATTCTGTGGGGCGAACCTGACAATCGCTGGATAGGCAGCGACATTGACCCCGTGACCACACAGATCACGGTATATGGTGAGCGGGTCAATGCGGACAACACGGTGATGATTCAGCTTCCGGTTGGGTTCTTCAGTCAGTGGCCAGCGGTCGTGACCCCGGGCATTCAGAGCACCTGGTACATGTGGGAGCTCAATTTTGGAGCGCTATGCAGTATCAATCGCCTGACGTGGTCACGGCATCCCAATTGCGCCTCTGCTGATGTACAGAAGGCTTTCGACGAAGGTGCCAAACTACTGGCTGAGGACGATGACGAATTGGTCAAGGAAGGGGATCCCAGGCTCAATAACCCAACCTTCAACCAACAAGACGATGTCCCGACATACATCGAGTTCCTGATAACAAAGGCGAAATGCTCCCAGTTTCCGTCAGACTACAAGATCGGACAGTTCACGAACGATTTTACCATCGAAGCCTACAACAACATCAGGGACGATCTGAAGTTGCAGATCCTCGCCGATGCTCGCTTTGCGAACGTGAAGCTGGTAACCAGCATCATCATCTACGGGATACCCAGGGGAGGGTCGGCCGCACCTGGAAGCCCCGGCATCGTGTTGGCGAGGGCTGCGGTCAATGGGATTACAGTTGCGCACGAATTTGGACACGGGGCTGGGCTCGAGCACCGTGGGTTTGTTGTTCCGCCACCGCCAGGCAATCAGCCTAATCCGGGTGATTACGACGATCCAACAGCCATCATGCACTGGAGGGACGAAGGCGGCAAGGAAGTGAACAGGTTTGAGCGTGGAATGTTTTGTGGCTGACATCCGCAGCGTTGGGACGAATAGCAGTTAGCCCATGAAAACGATTTGCGTCATCGGGTTGGCCGCTGCTGTGCTGACGGTAGGCTTGTTGCTTGTCTGGAAGGCCCATGACTCCTCAGTGCGAAACACTGCCCCCGTGGCGCCTCAGTTGGCCGCAATGCCCAAGCAAAGTGAAGCCCAATACCAAGCGTCCCGGGAACCACCAGCCCCATCTCTGGGCGCAGGAACGCTTGCCGAGCCAAACCAGAGAGCGGCGGAGCAGTCGGAATGGCAAACCATCGAGAGCCTTTTGGCTCAGCCCCACCATCGCCCTCTCATGCGCGAGGTGCCACGGCTGAAGCAGCAGTCCGAGGCTAGGCTGGTTGATTTGTACCACCGGCTCCAAGGAATCACAAACAAGCAGCACATTGTGAGGATACTGGCGTTTGGTGGCGACTCGGCAGCGGCTGCGACCCTGATCAAAGCGGTGACAGACGAGTACAGCGGCCAGGCGGTTAGCATAGAGGGGCACGCAATACTCCTTTACATCCCGGAACTGCTCGGTGTGCTGGCCCGGCACAACCAAGAAGCATTTGAGTTCTTGCTGGCCGGCTCCCGACGCGAATTCTGGTCGGCGATACAACTCTGGCGGTACGAGGATGGTAAAGACGTGAACGCGTGCTCGGTCGTCGGTGCGTGCATTAAGGGCCTGGCACTTAGCGGCCGGGACGAAGCACGGGACCTTATTGAATGGTACCGGGCACATCCCGACGAAGTCAGTGTTGTGAGGGAAAACGGTAGCATAGCGGATCAGTTTGACGGCGCAGTGGTGGATGCAGTTTTCCGAATTCGCACGGTGCTGGAGAGAGGGCTGGAGTCGGCGATGGACAAGGTCTTTTACGATCCGGAGCAAAGCCTGCGGGAGTTTCGTAAATGGATTGGAACATCGGAGGGGCAAGGTTGGTACAAATGGGCCCTGGGCACGCAGGATGCGGCCAGGGCAAGGTTCCGCGAATCGGGAAAGAACACAGTTGAATAGGGCTACGGCATTGTTGAAAGAATTCGTTTCTTCCTCTTTTGCTTACACAACCGACAACTCGACCAACACAGCCTTTGTCTCGATGACCATGACCGCCACTTCCGGCCTCAAGAGCTGGAACACGGTCTATCGGGACGGGTCCACGCCGGTCACCACCGCCACCGAGACGGTCTATGGACCAAACGGCGCCCGGACGGTCACCACACGCTGGAACTACGATTTGTACCGCGGTTGGCTCAAATCGAAGGACTATCCGGACGCGGTGACGGGTCAACCGCCCGCCCAGGAAGGGACCGGCGGACCTGTGTACACGAACACACCAGCAGGTCGGTTACAGAGCCGGGTCTGGAAACGCGCCGTCACCACGGCGTATAGTTACAACACCGCCGGCGATCTTCAAACCATTGATTACTCTGACAGCACACCCGATGTCTCATACACGCACGACCGGCGAGGACGGAGGGTCACGGCCACCTGCAACGGCATCACAACCAGTTGGTAACAGCGGGGTCGGACCTGAGCAAGTTGTTCAGGCATAATTGATTATGGATTATGTTAACGATCACAATGTGGCTTGCACTCGATTTTTAGCCTGGTTTTTTTGCTGTATCAGCGCCACTGGGTTCGGGTAGAGTGTTCGGACATGCCAAGGGCAAACCGTCGTTGCCGGCCAGGTCTGCCACCTGACGCACCGTTGTCATGATCGGAAGGGTTCGTGCGCGGGATGGGAGACAGGATTCGAGGGCGTCAACAAGTGGTGATCGAAGTCACTGGGGATAGTTGGAGTTTGAAGGAGCCGGCGCCACCACACATTGCATTTTCGGAGCCGGAAACGAAGTGCAACGGTCATTGTTAACGATAACGCGCTTCGCATCCTACTGCACACCAATTACTTGCTCAGGTCCGACCCCAACAAAACCCCAACCGGCAGAGTTGGGGCCCTCGCTGTTCGGGAGCCCGTACCAACCAATGCGTTGTTCTCACCCAAGTTGCTATCGTATGCCGGTCCGCAACCAGATGCGGAAGTCATCTGGAACAGCACAAACAAAACCTGGGTCCGCCAGGTCAAGGCCGTCGATGGCTTGGCCGACATCATCACGGTCAATTCCAACCAGTACGAAATCCGCATCTTCTCCCCTCCCAACGTGCTGTCCAAGGTTGATGGTCTCTGGCAGACCACCAACTCGCCCAGTATCACCTACATCGTTCAAAACCCTGAACCCACCAACCCAAGCAGCGGCCGGCTCTACTTCATCCGCAACGCCGGCGGCCAAAGCCACACCAACGAGTTCAAATGGGTCTCGGAAGACAATGCCTGGACGCTGACCCGTCCTGATGGCCTCAGCCAGCACCGCAAGGCCTCATATACCACCAACACCACTTTCTTGCTTCAACCCCAGGAATGGAAAGACACCAACACGCAGTGCTACGCCGGCCAGTGGACGCCGACGTTCGTGACCCAGTCCTGGGGCGGATTGACGATCGTCACAAACAGGGTTGCCCCCGGCGCCACCAACGAGCTGTTGACCGTCTTCGAGTATTACACCTCCACCAACGACCCCGGCTACCGGCTGCCCAAGAAGGTTTCCGGGCCCGGCGGCGGCTGGCGCTATTTTGTCTATGACTCGGCAGGACGCCTGAGCAAGGCATACAGCGGCTTTCTCAACCAGGCCTACACCACCGACACCAACCTGTGCCGCCTCACCGTCTATGACTACACGCCTCTATCGGGCTCCGGTGATTCCGGCGCTGACACGAATGCGCCCCGCACCCAGATCGAGTTCCTCCTGGGCAAGGAAATCGCTCGCGACTACCTGGTCCTGCTCGACGGTGAACGGCGCGAAATCCGATGCGCCAGCGCCGGCGCCGCTTGGAACAACACCAATAACCTCGCCACCGTCACTCGCTACTACACCAACGGCACTTTCGCCGGCCTGGTGCGAAGCGTTTTGGAGCCCGAAGGCACGCTGACGCTCTACGAGTACGCCACCAACAGCACCAACCGCATCAACACCGTCTGGCATGGCCAGCCCAATGCTGAGAAGACCACCGTCATCGACGGCACCAAGCAGGTGACTGTCTTGGGCCAAGCCGGCCAACTGATCTCAGAAACCGAGTACGACGTGGGCACTGGCGTTGTTTTGCGCCAGGAGGTTTACAGCAACTACGACGAGTTCTACAGACCGCAGCGTGTGACGCATCTGGACGGCACCTTCGAAGATACCGACTACGGCTGTTGTGGCGTCGATTCGGTGAGCGACCGCGACGGCACCGTCACCAGCTACACTTATGATGCCCTCGGCCGCAAGCAGAGCCAAGAACGCCTCGGAGTTCGGACCGATTATGCCTACGACGCCCTGGGCCGAGTCCTTGAGATCAATCGGGGCGGGGGCGGGCAACGACCCCTCACCGTCGAAGGCCGTGGTTACGACCTCGCCGGACGACTGACCTACCACACCAATGCCCTGGGCGCGGTCACGACAAATGCGTACAGCTTCGACGCCAATGGGCAACATGTCACGACGGTCATGTACCCCGACGGTGGCACTCGGATCGAGAACTACTACGCCGACGGTCAACTGGCCAAGCTCACCGGCACCGCTGTCAACCCCGCCCGCTACGAGTACGGCGTCGAGCAGGACAACGGGGTCTGGCGCGCGTACAGGAAAGAAATCAAACTAGACGCCAATTACGCCGACACATCCGAGTGGACCAAGACGTACACGGACATGATCGGCCGAGATTACAAAACCGTGTTTGCCGCGAAATCTGCTCCGTATCCATACCGCCAGTCATTCTACAACAACTTGGGCCAGCTCTGGAAAGAACAGGACCCGGATGGTGTGGTTACGCTCTATGGCTACGATGCCAAAGGCCAGCGCGTTTTCACCGCCATCGACGTCAACCGGAACAACCAGATCGACTTCAATGGGACAGACCGCATCACCTGGACCACAAACGATGTCACGACGTACTCCGGCTACAATGTCACCCGCACACGCACGTACGTGTACGGCACCGACAATTCAACCAACCTGACCCTGGTCTCGATGACCATGACCACCACCGACGGCCTCAAGAGCTGGAACACTGTCTATCGGGACGGTTCCACCCCTGTCACCACGTTGACCGAGACGGTTTATGGCTCAAACGGCCTCCGAACGGTCACCACGACCGCCCCGGACGGTTCATCCACCGTCAACACGTACTTGTACGGCCGCCTGCAGTCGGTCACTCGAAAGGATTCTGCCGGCAATCAGGTAAGCCAAACTGTCTATGCATACGACGCCCTCGGCCGGGTTTCAGCCACCACTGACGCCCGAAACGGCACAACAACATACTCTTACAACAACGCCGATCAGGTCACCTGCACAACCGCCCCAAGCCTGGGCACGGGCGAACCGCAACAGGTCACATGGACATTCTATGACAGCGTCGGTCGGGTCACAGGCTCGCAATTGCCGGACGGCTCAACCACCACCAACTGGTATTACTTCACCGGCCTTTTGAAACGAACCAGCGGCTCGCGAGTTTATCCGGTTGAATACACCTACGATGCCCAGGGCCGGATGCGCACCATGAAGACTTGGCAGAATTTCGGCGCCGACTCCGGCACTGCCACAACCCGTTGGAACTACGATCCGTATCGCGGCTGGCTCAAGTCCAAGGATTATCCCGATGCAGCGACAGGTCAACCGCCCGCCCAGGAAGGCACCGGCGGACCGGTGTACACGTACACGGCTGGCGGTCGGCTTGCCAGCCGCACCTGGAAACGCGGCGTCACGACCTCTTACGCCTACAACAACGCCGGCGATCTTCAAACCATCGATTACTCCGACAGCACGCCCGATGTTTCATACACATACGACCGACGAGGGCGGCGGCTGACGGCCACCTGTAACGGGATCACGACCACTTGGACATACAACGACGCCAACCAGCCCTTGACTGAAAGTTACAGTGGAGGGACATTGGCAGGGTT
>Ga0078972_1017117_pt1 | contig 10506 bp, 4 predicted proteins | sample YelNatPaOPGAMG01_FD_67568 | JGI IMG/M metagenome (GOLD analysis project Ga0078972, IMG submission 67568) | Hot spring thermophilic microbial communities from Obsidian Pool, Yellowstone National Park, USA - OP-RAMG-01 (SPADES assembly) (version 2) | ecosystem: Environmental > Aquatic > Thermal...
GCGATTTCTACTTCGGAGGGATCGATGAGTTCAGGCTTGTATTCAACGAGGATATACAATCCGAGTTCACTCCAAAAAAGAGGTTTATCAGATCCGATCCTGTGGATAACCAGAGAGGAGAGCTGGAATATGAAGGAGGTAACTTATATTACGACTCCTGGGGATATGAATTTAGAATACTGAGCTTCTCAGAGGAGTGAAATTGTTATCACGAGATTTCAAACCTGTTAGACTGCATACTGACGGATAGTAAAAAAGAAAAAGAAGAGGGGTTAGCTGGGCACGTGAACTGGGCATAAGTCCTCTTCGAACCACATAGTTGAGTATGAATCCTCGTACAGTGTACCCATATACTTATAGAAGAGCTTGTAGTCTGGATGGAATGTTATGAATAGCACACCAGCTATGCCATCACCAGTATCTGTTGCACTTATCACCATGCCTGCATCCTTGTATGCGTTTAATATGTAGCCCTTGTTCAGCGTACTGGTTGTGTACCAATAATCCGGAGTTATCTGTAGTGGAGATGCGTAATAAGCGTCTATTTCTGCTGACTCACCCCAATATGTGACATCTGCCTTGGCCCAAAGCTTCCAGCTGAAGTCAGCAGGTCTTGTCTCTCCTTTCTTCATCGTTATATTGCATGGATTCATGTATCTCTTGAGATCGTATGGGCTTAAAACGCTCACATATCCCTTTATCGGCTCATATATCATCTTTCCTCCGTGAGCAAGCTGGTGCACTATTATCGTGTAGTATCCAGGTCCTGTCTGCTGATAAGCTATTGCATATGTTATAGGAATCTTTGGAGGAGAGAGAACCCATGGGTAGAGAAGAACCCAGAACAAGTTGTTTATCTCAGGTGTGGCTATCATCTCCTTCTTCCACTTCCCTGCAGCATCTGTTATGCTACTTATACTAAATATTCCATCACCTAAATAACCATGCCTGCTCACACCTGTGCCCCAGTATCCTCCTGCAAACATCCCTATTGAGTTCAGCGTGTATATTGCAAGTGTGCTGTTGTCCTGAGTCCACTTGAAGTCAACGAAGAGACCTCTTGCAGCTGGATTCATGAGCTTCACGTAGTAGACCCTCCAATCCCCTGATTCATACCTCCAGCTCCAGTCAAATGCCCCGTTTAGAGATGATGGGTTGTAGAGCAGCATGTCAGTTGGGGATGTGTATGTCAGGTACTGGACGCTGTACAGAGGAAGATACACACCATAGGTGTAAGGTATGTACTTCTTGAATGAGCCGAAGTCTAGCTCTATGTATCCCTGCTGCGGTCCAACGACAGTTGAGGCTATCAGCTTCCCTGTTATTGTCACAGTGCCTCCGGGTGCTATGCTTCCTGATGAGGGACTAAGTTTAACTGATGTGTCTGTAACTCTCTTGTAGTTTGTTATCCTGAGTATGAACGGGACTTTGCTCAAGCTTGCATAATTAACAGCTCTCACATAGACAGCTATCTTATAGTTTGGTCCTAAGGCTTTTACTCTTTCAGCAATATCGTGCACGACAACTTCCTCTGTAGTCCCTGTAGCATAGTCATAGTCTATTGGAAAAGCATTCACATAAGGCGTTGGAGTTCCGGTTCCATCCCAGTACCAGATGTACAGCCTCGGTGCTAGATCTCTTACATAATTATTATTATAATCAAAGCTGGAGTAATCTATTGCAGCGCTGAACTTCGTCAGCTCAGCTCCCTCGAACTCGGATGGATCGAAGATATACCACTTTATGAATCTCCATCCGGGAACATAATCCAGTAGACCTGAATACGTCTTTGGAGCTCCAGTAGGCACATAGGTAACCGCTCTTGCGGTGAATGATAGTCCTGTGCTCGTTGGATTCGTCACGGAGAAACTGAACGGAACAACATCCCTTCTTCCTACTATTCCCAGATAGAGGGATCCGGATGGATTTGCGAAATCAAGCTTTGTCAAGTTCAGCTCCACTGAGGGCAGCAGATTTCCATACCACCACCACATGTATATTGGAATGTTTATGCCCCATTGAGCTTCCCAAGCACCTGAGAGCATCTCCTTGAGCTTTGTACTGCTTGTTGATGTCTTTATGAGGACTGTTTTATCTGTTCCCGGCTCAGTTCCAGCCATTCTCAGTGCCAGTGAGACTGCGTTCAGAGCATCAACCCTTCCTGAGCCCTGCTTGAACGGATCATACTTCAGATCAACAGCGGTGCTCTGTATCATTGATCTTATTAATGCAGGCTTCCCCTTTAAGCTTGGGTTTGCCTGAAGCATCAAAGCAATAACTCCCGCTGTCATCGGAGTTGCCATTGAAGTTCCGCCGAATATATCATAGCCTCCATAGTAATGAGGTGCAACAGTCCAAGCCCATGCTCCTATGTTCACCACATCTGGTTTTGCCTCAGCAAGAGGACTTGGACCTCTGGCGCTCCAGCTTATTATGTCATCGTAGAACCTTCCTCCAGGATATGTCATGAAGGATGTTGATGCACCAACTGTTATCACAGCAGAAGCAGTTCCGGGAGCTGTGACAGTTCCATATCCAGGTCCTCCATTTCCAGCTGCATGAACTATGGGTATGCCGGGGAAGTTGGGATCGAGGAATCCAGGTGTTGTAAGGCCGTTCTCGAACATGCTCTCTAGATCGTAGCCGAAGCCGAATGCATCATAAAAGAATAAGCTGTTTCCCCAGCTGTTGCTTATTATGTCAGCCCTCGGGGATCCAGTGTAGTAAATGTTGCCAGCTTGATCTACATCGAAGCCAGCAGCCCAGAGCATCCCTATCTCCACATCTCCTATCCAGAGTCCCTTTATTCCAATTATCTTTGCCTCAGGAGCTATTCCTGGAAGCCCAGACCAAGTTCCTCTTGATGCAACGGTGCCAGCACACATAGTTCCATGGCTGTAAAAGTCGTAGAAGAATGAGAGATATCTTCCCTTTAGATCCCATCCCGGGAAGAAGTAGCCCGGATACCCGAACCACCACCCTACGTCGTAGAAGAAGCCACCTACAACTCCAAGGGACACATCGCCTGCATCGTAATCTCCATTTCCGTTTGCATCATAGTATGTTATCCTTTCTCCATCGTATGTGTAATATAAGCCTGAGCTGTACTCATCATTGAAATTGGAGTTTTTGTTCCAGTCTATAACAACTAAGGTGTAGTTTTCCGCTGTTACAGGATCTGCCATGAGCACGTTGTATGCATAGTATATCTCTACACCCATCGGATCTAAAACATAGAAATAAGCTATCCCAAATTTATAATGACCACTCTTGGATGGTATGTTGCCGACGTAGGCGGTTGTGTTGCCTGTTGTATTGCTCACATCAAGAGGCTCATACCAAGGCCTATACGTTACCACGGTCACTCCGGATAGATCTATGTATCCTGTTGCATTCGGGCTAGCATCTACCATGTTGAGAACCTGTGCTTCATCAGCATCCAAGACAAGTGGCTCCCTCACAGTTATGTTTACGCCATCAAGAGGCTGGTAGTAGCTTCCAACATAGTACTCAAGGGCATCTCTCAAGTCTGGGTTGCTGTAGTCAACGCCTGTGTCCACAACAGCCACTGTTATCCCGCTTCCTGTGTAGCCCATTGAGTTCACTTCGCTAGCTCTTATGACCTCTCTTGCAGCTATCATGTCCACAGCTATCTTCTTAATCTCCTCTTTGTCTCCCATCAATGCAGTTATGTTCGGCATGTCTGGCCTAGGCTTCACTTTATAGTCAAGAATTATGCCCTTCTCCTTCATCTCATCGAGTATTGGAAGCTTCTTCGCCTCAGCTATCACCTTTATCATGTACTTTCCATCCTTTGTCTCCACAACCCTGCTTGTCGACACCATTGATGATAGTTTCTTCTCACCCTTCTCACTTAGGGCAGATGATAGCGCAGTTATCGATTTCTTATCCTTGAGGAAAACAGCTACCTGGAAGTTCCCTGTGGTTAGATTCATCGCAGTCCTTGATATGCTGTACTTTGACATATCCTTGCCTACCAGTGAGCCGCTGAGCTGGTTGGCAGAGTATATTTTATACGGCTCTCCTACAACAGATAGGGACGGGATCAAGAGGACAAGAACAAGAAGGAAGGATAACAACCTCCTCATTTAATCACCTCCTTTATCCTGCCGCTCCAGCTGGTATCGCAACTATCACTGGTGTAAGCACTGCAGGAGGCACTCCAGCTGGTATAGCAGTTGGCATTATCCCGAGCAGTATAACTGCATTTGGTGTTGTCCTTCCCGCTGAGTAGAACACTGGAGCTGTTGATGCCACTAATTTGGTCGGATCTGCTAGTGCAACCGATGCTGCCAATGTGCCATATCTGTCAGTGCCTGCTACAACCAATATGTTTCCAGATCCCCAGTCCTTGGGCCTGCTCTTCGCATACTCTATCACACCAAGCCCGTTGCCACCCTCAACCTTGTAAACATAGTCCTTGCTTATCGGAGCTGGCAGGTATCCCTGATCAACAAGTATCTTAAGCACTGTGTCCAGATCATAAGTCTTCCCTGCATATTCTAGTGCCCATACTCCGTTCACCTGCTTGAATGTCACATCCAGGAGTTTGGCATCGTTCAGGTACTTCACTATTGTGTTCACAGCAGGTCCTCCTATCAGTATGAGGTCCTTGTCCTTCAGATCAGCTGATAGCGTGTTGTTCTGGAACACCCAGCTGTCAAGGTAGATTATCGGCATCTTCACAAAGCTGAAGACTGCCTCTCCTGCAAATACCTGGTCAACATCTGCCGGCTGTGTTATATCCTTTGCATATGTCACATTTCCTGAGGTCTCTATCTTTATCTGAGTTGTCCCCTTGAACCCTGTCACATTCTCAAACCTGTCAAATATGCCTGCAAACACTCCTGTAGCTCCTCTTGGATATACTGTTGCCTTTGTCTGCATGTAGGCGAAGTTGTAACCGGGCATGAAGTCGCAGTGCAGCTTCTCAACAGTCTCCTCAGTTGTCTCAATCTTGTAAACCCCAGCACATTCACCGCATATGAACGTGCAGTTTACTGTTACATTTGCCCATGACTGTGTAAGCGGGCATGTGACCTGTCCTGGCTTTGTGTAGTTCCCTATTGATGTGAAGACAAAATCGTAGCAGCCTATGTGCTTTGTTATGTTGAAGTACCACGTATCATTGCTGTTGAACACATAGAATGATGTCCCGGTCTGCCAGAAGTCCCACACATATGCCTTCACATTTCCGTTAAACCACGGAAACGCTGCTGGCGACCAGTAGTATGTTATATTATACAGGGGCATCGTCCAGTTGTTTGTCAAGGCATATCCCTTTGCAGGGTATGTTACATCGTGGAACCAGCCGGGAGTTATTCCTGTATGCCAGATACTGAGATACCATGGGTCTCCGTATTTGCTGTATATGCTCTCTGATATGGCATACTGAGGAAGATCTGCTGATGTGAAGTTGGCCAGTATCACTTTGAAATCTGGCAGGAGTATCCAGTTGCCCTCAGGGTGAGAGGTCATGTCTATTCTGAACTCAGGAACTCCCTTGTGCCCCTCATTCCTTATGTGGTAATCTCCCGTGGCAACAACTCTTGGATCTCCCCAGTTAGCTGGATCATCCGGGTTGAAGACAAAATCTGCAACCGCAAATCCATTCCAATTTGATAAATTCAGATATGCCACCGTGGTGCCATCAGGAGCCACAAGCAGGGTTGCTGCATAACCTGCTGTTGCATCAACTTTCTTGACTACCAACTTGAAGCCGAGCCAGGGTATGTTTATCTCCTTTCCCTCGGAGAGCTCTATCAATCCCGTGTTCATGTAGAATCTTCCGGTAGTGTTATCATAAACAACACCTTTTGCGTCATCTATGCTTGCATTTATGCCTAGGAGATACGGGAAGGATGCAGGATAAAGGCTCATATTGTCGAGAGGAGCTAAAACAAAGTCGTTATCCAGGCCGCACTCCGTTCCTCCCAGGTTGAATATAGCTCCGGGCACTGCCTCAGTCCCTATCGTCTTGCTAGTCGCATTCCAGTAGAGATAGTGATCTGGTGGGGGTAGGTTGGGTCCCACGGATGAACCCACCAGGCTCAATGTGGTCTTGGAAATATTGTACTCATTTGCGCTGAATCCCCCGTAATAAAGCGCTATTCCATGCTTTTCGGCATCCTCTATGCTCACATAAGGTGCATTCTTGTAGTAAAGATGCGAGCTTATCTTCAGTGCAAGCATTGCAGCTCCTATCATATCAACAGATGCAGCTCTATCTCCTATTATTATCGCCATTGTAGAAGTTCCGTTCTCAGTGAATATAGTTCCTGCCTTAACGAACGGGCTTGGAAACAGTGATATAGGCTCTGCTGCTGCTATCACCGGAGATATCACTATGAGAATTGATGCCAGTGCAATACAACCTCTTCTCATTCTTCTCATGATATCTCCTCCTGGCCATTAAAGGCCGGGCAAACTCGGACCCCTATTTTTTATAAACTTTATTCTTTATGCACAAGACCGAAAAATTCCTAATGCCTTTTTCCTGAGCGCAGTAAACAAGCAATAAAGGAGAAAGACCACGTTTCAGCCTATTCTCTAAAAAAGATTATAGCTTTCTTTTATTATTTTCCAGCATATTTATGCATACCTTCTTCTCATCACCAAGGTTGCTATTATAAAGCCTACAATAAACGATGAGATTGCAGTTACCGGAAGATCCAAGGCACCTCTGCTTGGCGGATTAGTGATGTTGCTTGCCGTGATGTTCTCCTTGGGAGCTGTAATGTTCCTCATTATCTCTGTCTTTGGACATGGAATCACCACTTGAATCTCCCTTCCCTCAGATCTATCCAGATTTCCGGTCTCAGTTGATGCAACCTTCAGCTTGAACGTGCCGCATATGCCTGTTGTGAAGCTGAAGCTGAAGGATCCATTTCCAGCTGAAGCCTCCCTGAGAACTGCCCAGCTCTCGTTGTCCAAGCTTATGAGAAGCTGAACCCTCAGGCTTGGATCAGCTGGCAGTACATTCCCGTTCACTACTAATTTTCTCCCCTGCAGGGAACAATTATAGTTTATCAAAGCAAAATCCTTCACAAGAAAGCTCATCATGTCAGTAACAGAGGGAAGATATCCCTTAATCCCGGGAAACCTGGCGTAGACTTTCCACCTCCCTGTTTCATTTGTCTTAAACTTGTAGGAGAATGCTCCTTTCTCATCGGTCTCAACGAACACGGAGAACTCCTTTCCGCTGGGCTTCACGAAAACAAGCTCCACCTTTGTCTTAAAGGGAGGAGTTATGGATCCATTAACTGTTATCGTGTCGTTCACATGGTATATTTCCTCCCTGATTGAGATCCTCAGGAACGTTACCAGATCAGCAGCTTCTGCCTTCAGCTGTGATGATGCATTTCCCTTTTCTCCCTCACTGCTCAATGGCCTTGAGGTAGATGAGCTTGGCTGAGAGCCCGGAGATGGAGGCGGTGTTGGGCATCTCAGTGTAAGATCTATCCTAACAGCACCCTCTACATTGGATCTCGATGCGGATGCAGAGCAATCTCCCTTGCTTGCTGATACGCTGACGGATGTTGGCACCTTATCTGCGTTCAAAGTAACTGAATATCCCCCGCTTCCTCCTGCTGTAGTTGACTTTGAGTCCCCTCCGCCCGATACCCTGACGGATGCCCCTGCTGCTGGGCTGCCATCTGGCATATATATGTACCCATAAACTGCAACTGGAACTCCAGCTTTCGTGATAAGGGCTGAAACAACCAACAAGGATGCAAGAACTAAAACAATTAAAACAGGAATTCTCAAGGTTCAATCACCTCCACAAGCTTTCCTGATGAGGAAAGATAGACAAAATAACCGCTTCCTATCTCTATCAGAAAATCGTCCTCCGGCCCGCTGAATCCAGGAATATAGCTGAAGTAGTCCTGTTTTGCTGGATCCCATCTGGAGATCATTGTTATCAGGGGAAGGGCTTTTGCCAGATCTGATGCATGGTAGTTTTTCCTGCTGAAAATCAGGGATATGAGGTTATACCTTGCGTAGAGGGTTCTAGTGCTGAAGTACACCTTCGTCCATGGCCCTGCTTTCCCATTTTTGTCCACAGCTCTTACATATATCGTGTGAATTCCGTCACTGTACTTCTTGCCATCCAAGCTCAGCTGAACATCCTCAGCTTTCAGGCCAAGGTAAAGCATATCCTCCTTAACCGAAGAAGTGTCGTCAACCGCATACTCTGTTCTATTTAATATATCCGAGCCTATAGCTGTAAGATTCAGCTTTATCACTCCGTTTTCAACATAGCTTCCGGTGAAAAGCACAACAGGTTCATGAACAAGGGAGAAGCTGAATATAGCATGCAAATAGGAGCCCTTAATGCTGTAGTTTGTCCATATAACTCCGCTGTAGTAGCTTTCGGGAAGCCCGGTGGGATCTATAAAAACTGATATAGAGCTGCTTTTGCCAGCAGGCACCCTTAATATGGTGGAATTTAAGCTGACAGAGTTCGTGAAGTTCCTTCCCAGTATGTCAAAAAGAGAGGGCCTTAAGCTTATGCTTATGTCCTTATCTTCTGTGTTGAGGAAGGTCAGGTTGAACTTTCTTGTTCCATTTATAAGGCCCAAGCTTATGGATGCATTGACAGGAATTAGCTTTGTAAGAACGGATGCAGCCGCATTTACTCTTCCCCCTCCCTGCTGGTAAACATTGTACTTAAGATCTCTGCCGGTGCTTATCAGAGCATTCTTTATCGTAAGGGGATCCCAGTTTGGATGTGCCTGCTTAATCAGGGCTACAACGCCTGACACATGAGGAGCTGCCATGCTGGTTCCGCTGAGCTGTGCATAATAGCTGTTCTCCGGAATTGGCTGAATGCTTCCCTTCGATGCTCTAGCTGCTATTATCGATACCCCAGGGGCAAGGACATCGGGCTTTATCCTCAGATCTGCAGAAGGACCCCAGCTGCTGAATCCAGCCAAAATGTCAGATTTGTCTGAGGCACCAACTGTTATAGCCATTTTTGAGCATCCGGGAGTACCAACTGTGTGATATCCAGTTCCCTCATTCCCAGCTGACACTACAACAACAGCTCCTGCCATAACAGCATTATCAACAGCCAAGGAGAGGGGATCGTCTCCATCTGTGTTGTCAAATGATCCAAGGCTGAGGCTGAGGATATCCGCCTCGTCCCCTGTTTTACTTCTGTTGTCCGGGCCTAGAGCTGCATACTGTATTCCAGATATAACCCAGGATGTAAGTCCCTCTCCCGCTTTATTAAGAACTTTCACATTCCATAGTATTGCTCCCGGGGCAACTCCTGTGAACTTCCCGTTTGAAGCTGCTCCTGTCCCAGCTGCTATGCTTGCCACATGAGTTCCATGCCCATTTAGGTCATCTGTTGTTCCATCGCTGCCGAAGTTAACATTGACCTTCACCTTGCTCGTTCCATTCGGGAAGTGAAAATCAGGATGGCTTGTATCTATTCCTGTGTCCAGAATGGCTATTTTTATCCCGGATCCATTATATCCAAGGTTCCAGATAGATGGAGCTCCTATAAGCGGGACGCTAACGTTCAGATAAGCATGAACCTTCCTGTCAAGCCAGATCCTCCCATTTACATTTGATAGCTTTTGAAACGCCCTTTCAGTTGAGTTTGTGTATATCACAGCTGCCACAGCAGGTATTATTGTGTATTTCGCAGTTATTTTCCCCAGATTCTCGCCCTCAAGGGAACTTTCCAGAGCTGATTGATTCAATGAGCTGAACACAACTATCACTGGAATGAAGGGCATGTTGTAATAACCTTCCTTCAGAAGGTATTCCACATTGAAGAGCTGGATGTCAAATCTGCTGAGGTTTATTCCCTTTGGAACAACATAGAGCCCTTTGCTATCCCTCCATATGATGTGCCTCTCAGCTGGGCTTATCCCTGTTACCTGAAGAAAACCAGTTTCATTCGACACATAGACGGTGCTTCCATCTATCAATTTCACCTTATACGTTAGCTCCCCTTCCACATGAAGGATCGGAGATATTATGAGGAGAATCCCAACGCAGAACAATACTTTTCTGGACATCCTGAGGCTCCCAGAGGCAATAGATATAATTCTTTGCTCTGTTAAAGTGAATTATCATATAATACACAATATTGTAGATCAGAATTGAATTTTTCCGGTGGAAAAATCTAATTTATTTCAAGGAAGCTTATAACAAATTGTTATTTAACTTGAATATATTTATTAGTTTTTTATCTTTCTAATACACCAGCTCAGACCACCAACCTCTAGATCCCATGCTCCCTCATCAAGCGGGACTCCACGAGATAATAGCTTATGGTCATGCCTCCATCTATTATGAAGGACTCGCCCGTTATGTAACTGGATTCCTCGGATGCCAAGAAAAGCACAAGCTTCGCAATGTCCTCAGTCCTCCCCAGCCTGCCTAGGGGGATCAGCTTCTTCTTTATCTTGATTTGCTCCTCGGTGAACTCCTCTCTTAACATGTCTGTTTCAACGGATCCAGGACATA
>Ga0078972_1017118_pt1 | contig 10505 bp, 15 predicted proteins | sample YelNatPaOPGAMG01_FD_67568 | JGI IMG/M metagenome (GOLD analysis project Ga0078972, IMG submission 67568) | Hot spring thermophilic microbial communities from Obsidian Pool, Yellowstone National Park, USA - OP-RAMG-01 (SPADES assembly) (version 2) | ecosystem: Environmental > Aquatic > Thermal...
CTGTCGATCGAGGGGATGAACAGTCAGCAGTTCAGCGTCGGCGTATTTTATTTCATGATGATCGGGATCGTGGTATTCTCGGTGATCATCTGGTTCTTCATCAAGTCGAAGAATGCGGGCAAGATGCGCACCGGGGAGAAAGTCATGTTCGGCGCCATCATCGCCGGCGTCCTGGTCGCAGTCGCCTTCGCCGCCACTCAAATGGTCTTCGATTACCTCTTTTAGGAGCTGCTATGTACGATTATATCAACGGTTATCTCGAATCTCTGGGCGACGGCTGGAGCATCTATCTCTGGCTGGTGGCCGGCGGCCTGATCATCCTGGCATGCATCTACTGGATCATCTGGGCGAAGAAGAACGAACAGTTCGACGAGGACATCAAGTACGTGATCTTCCAGGAAACCGACGAAGACAAGATGTCGAAGGAGGATTACCAGAAGAGCCGGGACGTGATCAAGGAGCAGGTTGCAAGGCGCGACGAAGTGCTCGCCCAGGAGAGACTGGCCAAGCAGAAAAGAGCCGTCTAGATGCGGAGAGGGGAAAAGGGAATACTGATCGTCATGGCCGTCATGGTGGGCGGGGCCATGATCAAGAACGTGATCGGCGATCTTTCCGTCAACAGGCAAAGAGACAGGGAAATCCCGTTCTACAGCACCATGAGCCAGGCCGAGGGTGAGAAGGCGCTCAGAATGATGGACGAAAATCATTGCAAGGATTGCCATTATCTCTGGGGTACGAACGCGAGCATCATGCAAAACGTTCCCGCTCCGAGACTCGATGGAATCGGCTCTATCCGTGACGAAAAATGGTTCTACGATTACCTTTCTGCGAAGAATCCCCAATCGATCCTGCCTTCGAGACTGAAGAAGGAGTTCCAGATGCCCTCCTTTGCGAATCTGCCTGATGCCGACAGGAAAGAAATGGCGAACTATCTGGCCAGCCTGAAGGTCAAGAACTGGTACCTGACCGAAACCAGGAAGGACGAATACGAGAAACTGACGGGCAAGACCTACCAGCCATGATTACTCAGCGCCACAAGAACGGCATACTCGCCCTGTTCCTGGGATTCACCATCAATTTCTTCGGGGACCGGCTGCTTGGCGTCAATATCGAGCTGTTTCATGGCCTTGCGACTTTCGGTTTCCTTTGGTTCATAGACGTTTTCATCCTGCCCTTCTTTGCCGGGTTTTGCGTCGCGCTCGTTTTCGGGCTCGGCGGAAAGTGGCTGTGCTATTTCCCCCCATTCTTCGTCAGGATGCTCAGCTACTATCTTTTCGCCGACGGATACTGGTCCATCCCGCCAGAGCATCACCTGATGCCCATGGGCTGGTGGGGCTTCTTCGTGATTCTGGTCATCGAGGCTTCCGCTTTCGGCGGCATTCTTGGCGAAGTCTATGTCAAGGGAACCTATGGCAGAAGGCCGAAGGATCTGCTGTACAAGTCAAGGAATCAACAGGAAACCGAAGTGCAAGATGAGAAGTGAATCGTCCCTGCCTCTCGGCGCAGAAGAGCGGGAGAAGCGCAAGAAATACCTGTTTGCGACGATCGCAACCTGCGTCGCGATCGTGTTCGTGAGCAGCGCGCTGCATGTGGTCAGGCTGGGTGCGAACCGCATCGAGGAAATGCGCGGCAAGTCCACTTTCGATTTGAAGCTCGTCAATTCGCGTATACGCGCATCCGGCGAAGAAATATCGACCCACGAGAAGAATGAAGCCGGGCTGGACCAGAAGGGCTATACGGTTGCCGAAGCGGATGCGCTCCTGACTCCGGAGCAGTGGAAGATGCTCGACACGATGGTCACCATACCGGCAGGACCTTTCAAGATGGGAACGGACATGGAGCGGGCGGACCCTCAGAACGGTCCTGAGCATGTAGTCGATCTACCCGCATACAAAATGGACAAGTATCCCGTGACCAATGCCCAGTATGCGCGCTTCGTGGCAGCGACAGGGTACAGGGCCCCGCTCGACTGGAAAGGGGGCAGGATTCCGCTGGGGCTGAAGCTGCATCCCGTGACCATGGTGACCTGGGCAGATGCGAATGCCTATGCGCAATGGGCGCACAAGCGCCTGCCCACCGAAGCCGAATGGGAAAAGGCGGCAAGGGGAACCGACGGCAGGCGCTGGCCCTGGGGGAATACCATGGAGCCCTCGCGGCTCAACACCTATTACACCGTGGGCAGCACCACGCCTGTCACCAAATATCCGCAAGGCGCGAGCCCGTATGGCCTGCTGGACATGGCCGGCAATGTCAACGAATGGACTTCCTCCGATTTTCTGCCGTATCAGGGCACCAAGGCTTCCCTCGACATGTTCGATGTGGGCGGGGGGAGCAGGACGCGCAACATCCATTTCAAGGTGCTGCGCGGCGGCACATGGCGGAGCGATCCGTTCTCTACCCAGACCTTCCACAGGAATTTCTCTCTGCCCAATTATGCCTCGGATTTCTACGGATTCCGGTGTGCAAGCGACGTCAAATAAAGGATCGACCTGATGCGCAGCAAATTTTTCCAGCTGTTACTGATGATGGTGCTGCTCCAGTCCAGGGCGGTGTTTGCACTGGACAGCTACCGCTACATGCACGTTTCACTCAACACGATCTGGTACATTTTCATCGGATTGATGGTCGTGATCCTCTTTCCCTTCGTTCTGATGGCCTATCTAGCCTGGTATTATTCGAGCCGGAAGGCATCTGAAAAAACGGAGGACGGCAAGTGAAATTCTTTCTCAATCTGTTCGTGGCCTGCTTCCTGTTCCTGTCCGCGCCTGCCCTGATGCACCAGGCCCATGCCGCAGAATCCAATCTCCAGATCGTCGAATCCTTCAACCACGGCGACAAGGTTCAGAACCCGAACGATCCGGACACCAAGCGCAAGCAGGAGATCATGTTCATCATGGGCATCCCGCTGCTCATCATGCTGATTGGGACGGCCGTTCTCGGCATCGCCATGGGCGTATTCGGAAAGAAGGTTTTCGTGGCCCACATGGTGCTGGCGTCCCTCAGCCTCTGTCTCGCCGTCGCCCATGCCATCGTCGGGCTGGTCTGGTTCTTTCCCTTCTAGAGGCGCGCTTTGGAGGAGGCCAAATCACCCTGGCGGGCGTATCTTGCGCTCCTCTATACCGCGTCCGGCATAACCGGGGTCGCCTACGAGATCCTCTGGGCCAGGATGCTTTCCCTGCAGTTCGGCGCAAGCATTTTCGGCGTGGTGTGCACGGTCACTGCGTTCATGGCGGGGCTCGGGCTGGGCAGCCTGTATGGGGTGACACGGAAAGTCAGAAGGCCGGTGGCCGCCTTCGCACTGCTTGAAATCGGTGTTGCGCTCTATTCGCTGGTCCTGCCTTCGCTGCTTCGTTTCGGCACCGCCGAAATCGATGCGCTTTCTTCAAGCCTTTCGCCGGCTTCCTGGTTCGGCCTGCAGGGCGTGGTTTCGGTTTTTCTGCTGCTCATTCCGGCAGCCTTGATGGGGGCCAGCTTTCCGATGGTGCTGGGCGCAGCGGAAAACTCTTCTCTCAGGCTGGGAACGATATACGGCCTCAACACGGCAGGGGCGGCAGTGGGAGCGCTGCTTCCCCTGGGGCTGCTTCCTGAGCTGGGCTGGACAGGAGCGGTGAGGCTGGTGGCCGCGATCGGGCTTGTCGTCGGCGCCGGCGCGCTCGTTCTTTCCAATGGCCTGGCGGCCAGGACGCCGGATGCAGGGCGGCATCCCTTTCCCAAAACCTGGTCGCTCCTGCCCTATGCGGGAATCGGCGCATCCAGCCTGATGCTCCAGGTCGGCTGGACGAGGCTCTACAGCCTGGTGATGCTGCGCACCGAATATGTCCTCGCGGTAATCCTCGCAGTCTACCTGGTGGGCATGGGCCTCGGCAGCCTGCTCTCGCGGCGAAGGGAATTGTGGCTGATACTGCTGCCCTGCTGCGCTTCCGGCTTCGTGATCCTGAGCCTTTGGCTTTTCCCCCATTATTCCGCCTGGGTCGAGGCTGCAAGATTTCATTCTCTGACTGATGCGCTCTTCAAGGAAGGGGGGGCGATTGCCCTGATGACGCTTCCGGTGACGCTTGCGCTGGGTGCATGGCTGCCGCTGCTGAATGCCCGTCTCGATGCGGGAGGGGCGTGGCTTTACGGCGTCAATTCTATCGGGGCGGCCGTGGGAGCGCTTCTGGGAGGGTTGGTTTTCATCCCGCTATTTGGCACCATGGCGACCGTTTCCATCTCCGGGATGGGATTGCTGCTTTTCGGCTTGCTCTGGGTGAAAAAGCGCATCGCCTGGATTGCCGTTCCCATCCTGCTGCTGTGCGCCTATCCGGTGATGCAATTCCCGCCGGTGAGCAGGCTGCTGCCGAAGGAGCAGGCAGGGAGCAAGGACCTCTACCGCTATGAAGATGCGCTTGCGATCACCCATGTGGTGGAAGATGCGGGCGGCCAGCGCCTGCTTCTGACCGATCTTCAGAGAATGGATGCCTCGACCGATCCGACCGCAGTTGCCGTCCAGAAGAACCAGGCGAGGCTGCCCCTGCTGCTCCATCCCGGGGCGCATTCCATCCTTTTCCTGGGGCTGGGAACGGGCATATCGGCTGCCGGGTCGCTTCCCTATCCGGGCATGCAGAGGACGGCAGTCGAGCTGTCCGAAGGGGCGATTCGCGCTGCCGGAACCTGGTTCTCCGGATCGAATCTGAATGTCATGAAGGGCATGGAAGTGCACCGGGACGATGCCAGGCATTTCCTGATTGCAACCACCCGGCGATACGATGTCATCGTCGGCGACCTGTTCCATCCCGATCTGACGGGGGTCGGCGCACTGCTTTCGAGGCAGCAGTTCGAGCATGCCCGAAGCCGCCTGACGGAAAACGGAATATTTGTGCAGTGGCTCGCGCTCAACCAGTTCGATCCCGAGTCGCTGGATGCCGTATTGAGGAGCTTCGCGGAAGTCTACCCGAATGCCGCGCTTTTCGTGGACGGCATGCATCTTGCGCTGGTGGGGCCGAAGAGCCGGCTTGCGAACCTTGCGGAAATGGAAGCGAATCTCGCCAGGCTGAATGAGACGGAAAGAATTGCCGCCACCGGGGGAGAAGGGCTTCAGACATGGATGGGGCGCTACTGGGGGCAGATCAGGACGGATTCTGGCCCGGTGCAGGACGAATGGTCGCCCTACATCGAATTCAGCCTGCCGAGAGCGCGCTTCGACGGCAAAATTGACATGTCCCGCGTGCTCGGGACATTGCTCAGGAGACGGCCCTCCGTCAGGGAAGCTGAAAAGACCTTCGGAGTCGGCGCAGCGGACAGCCAGTCTTTCGAGCGCGCCTATATCGGCAGCGAGCTTGCGGCGAGGAGCTGGATCGCCTTCCTGCAGGGAGACGACATGACGGCATTGAAGCTGAAGCGATACGCCTATCAGGCTAACCCCAAAGATCGCTGGATCGCATCCACGCTGGCTGATAGTATGATGGAATCTCTGCCTCAGGCAATCGAACACGGTATGGACAGGAAAATGGCACTGCAGAAGGTACTCGAAGTATACCCGGACGATGTCGATGCGCTTCGGGAAATGATGCGGCTCGAAATTGCCGCTGGCAACAGGGAGCAAGGACAGTTCTATCGTTCGAGGCTGCTCGCGATATCGCCACTCGACAAGGAAGTCCGGCCTTGAGCAACGCCATTTCGAAAATCCCGGTCAAGGTGATAGGGACTGCAAAACCCGGGTTCAGGCTGCATTTTGCGCGCAGGGCAGTCCAGGCCGGCATCATCGTCCTGGCGATACTGATTCCGGCGAGCGGGCTGTTTCGCATCGATCCCGTTGCCGGCGCATTCGTGGTGCTCAACCGGCAGATATGGTTCTCGGATTTCTTCTTGATGACGGGACTCTGGATCATGATCGCCACCGCCGCGGTCATGCTTTATTCCGTCGCGGGCACGGTTTTTTGCGGCTGGGCCTGCCCGCAGAACACCATGGCGGAATGGGCGAACTACATGACCCACAAGCTGCTCGGGAAGCGCGCCAACGTGAGCCTGGAAGGGGAGGCCCCGATCGTCGCGGCTTCAAAGAAGAAGGCGCTCAACTGGGCGATTCTCGGGATTTCCTTCCTTCTCGCAGCGATGTTCTTCGGAATCATCCCGCTGTTCTATTTCTACCCTCCCCAGGTGGTCTGGTCATTCATCACCTTCAGGCATGACGAGCATCTGGCGAAATCGCTGCACTACATCTACTTCGTCTGCGTCGTGATCATCCTGCTCGACATTTCGGTGATCCGGCATTTCTGGTGCCGCTTTTCCTGCATTTACAGGGTGTGGCAGCATTCCTTCAAGACGAAGCAGACGCTGCATGTGCTTTACGACGACAGCCGCTCATCCGAATGCGCCAAGTGCAATTATTGCGTCACGGCCTGCTTCATCGACATCGATCCGAGAAAAACGGCGCTCTACGACAGCTGCATCAATTGCGGCGAGTGCATCAATGCCTGCGACAGGCTGCATGCGAAGGAGGGCGTGAAAGGGCTGCTGCGATTCGAGATCGGCGAGCGGGCGGGATCCAGGGGGAAATCTTTCCGCGACAACGTCGGTTCGCTGGTTTCCAGGGTCAACTGGACCGGCCCCATCACCCTGCTGGGACTGTCGATGTTTGTCTGGGGGCTCTACAGTTATTCCCCTTTCAATCTTTCCGTGGACAGGTATGACAGCAGCGGGCAGGATTACCAGATCGAAATTGCCAACAAGCTTTACAAGCCTGCCGAAATGAGTCTGCATGTCACGGGGCTTCCGGCAGGAAGCTACCGCCTGGATGCGGACCATTTCAGCCTGGATGCCGCCAAGCGCAAAAAGATTACGCTGCACATTGATCCCGATTTGCCGAAAGGGCTGCATGCCGTCGTCATCGAGGCGGATTCTTCAGCAGGCTGGAAAGGGCACTTCAGGTTCGAACATCTATCCATGCGAGGTATGAAATGAGCGATGCAGAGAAGGCCGGAAACGAAGCGGAAGACGAAAAGAAAGTCCTGTCGCCCGTGACTTCCGAGTGGGGCGAGACGCCGGATGACCATTTCGGCTACGCATCGAACGAGGAGCGGCTGAGCAAGCGCGGGATGGAGGACTGGGAGCTGACCGAATACATTCCGAAGTCGCAAAGGAGCGTTCCGTACTGGTTCGTCGCAGTCATGGCTGCTGTCCTGCTGGTTGCGGTCGGGCTGAGCTTTCCCTTCTGGGGAAACAGGCCGGGGGTCAATCCGCACTGGCTGGACTGGGGATTTGCAGTCGCGCTGGTCTATATCGCGGTAGGCATTGCCTTCGTCTATTTCATGGTCAACCATCAGGGGCCGCCCAACGACGACCCCGATGGGGAAAATTCGGAGAAGCAGGATGAAGAAAAGCATGATTGATTGGCGCGCCGCGTGCGCGTTCGCCTTCATGGCGGTATGCTCGCAGGAGGCTTGTGCAGCGCTGCCCGATCCCGGGGCTGCGCTCGTCGCCGGGTATTGCACGCAATGCCACGGTGCGCCGTCGCCGTCGAGTCACAGTGCGAGGGAGTGGGCAGGGGTGGTCGATCGCATGCAGAACTGGCGCGTTACCAAGGGATTCGGCGCCATTCCGGACAGGGATTTGATGCCATTGCTCGATTATCTGAAGCGCCATGGCAGGGCTCAATGAAGAAGCTCTTTGTCCTGCTCGCCCTCCTTTCCGGCTGCTCCGGCCAGCCGGATGCGGCTCCCCAGAAATGGCAAGGGTTCGATGTCAGGGTGGAAACCCAGCCCAGCCCGCCCAGGGTCGGGATGAATGAGGTGATGGTCGAGGTGAGCGGAAAGCACGGCAAGGGGGTGCACGGACTCGTCGTATCGCTCAGGACGAGCGATACTGAATCCTGGAAACAGACCTTCCCCGACGGCGATCTGGGCGTCTATCATGGTGCGGCCAGCCTCGGCCCGGATCATGCCAGGCTTCAGGTGATGATAGAGCAGGACGGCAAGCGGGACATCCTTTATTTCCCGATCAGGATGGCTGCTTCAGGGTCATGAGGATGTTGGCGAGATAGATGCAGAACCCCATCGCCATGGTGGAAGCCGAGATGCTGATGATGATGCCGTAATAGTGGTGCACCGCCGGGATCTGCTCGGGATGGCTGAGGAACAGGAAGCCTTCCCGGATGCCGAATCCCACCTGGGAAAAATAGAAGCCGAGCACGCCCAGCGCGGTGAACCAGAAGGTGAGGTCGACGAGGCGCCACGAATAGATTTTCTTGCCGCTCAGAATGGGCAGCATGTAGTAGGTCACCCCCATGCCCAGCATCACGAGCCCCCCCACCAGATTGATATGCGCATGGGCGAGCGGATCGATCATGTGTCCCGGCCCGCCGTAAGGGCTGCCTATCGAGTCGAGCCAGGCCCTGATCGGCGGCAACACCTGAAGCGTACCGTGGATCGTGCCTATCGCGAATGAAACTGCGGACATCAGGAAGAACTTGATGAGGTGCTTCGAGTCTTGATCGTTTTGCATGGTAATGGACGGTGAAAACAAAAAACCCGGATGACCCGGGTTTTTCGTCGGAAACGATTCAGCTTACTTCTGGTTGTTTTTCTGGCCTTCGATGACCCGCTCGATGCCCATGCCGCCGAGATTGAAAGACAGAACGATGCCGATCAAGAAGACTATTGTCGGAACAAAATTTTCCATTGCCACTCCTCCCCAAGATTGATGATGCTTCTTGCCATGAACTACAGGATACGAGTCTATCCAATTGCGGAAAAATACGCAAGGGTTTATTGACCGAGATAAGCGGCCTTTACCAGCGGGTTTTCGAGCAGCGACGAAGAGGCATCGGACAGGGTGATTTTCCCGCTTTCCATGACGTATCCCCGCCGGCTCATGGATAGCGCCATCCGGGCATTCTGTTCGACTAGCAGCACTGTCATGCCGCCGGCAGCGATGGTCTGGATGATTTCGAAAATCCTGCCGACCATGATGGGCGCAAGCCCCATGGAAGGCTCGTCGAGGAAAAGCAGCCTGGGCCGGCTCATGAGCGCGCGCCCGAGGCTGACCATCTGCTGCTCGCCTCCGGAGAGGGTGCCTGAGGCCTGGGTTCTCCGCTCCAGAAGCCTCGGAAACAGGGAATAGACCTTTTCCAGGTCTTTCGCGATTCCGGAGTCGCTTCTGGAGTAGGCGCCCATTTTCAGGTTTTCCTCGACGCTGGAGCGGCCGAACAATCCGCGTCCTTCCGGCACCAGCGCGATGCCCTGCCGGACGAGCAGGTGCGGCGGGATCGAGCGGAGGTTCCTGCCTTCGAACAGGATTTTCCCGGACTGGACGGGAGTGATGCCGCATATGGCCTTCAGGGTCGTGCTTTTTCCCGCGCCGTTGCTGCCCACGAGCGCGACGATTTCACCCATTTCGAGGCGAAGATCGATTCCCTTGACGGCCTTGATGCCGTCGTAGGAAACATGGAGGTCGCTGATTTCGAGAAGACTCACGATGTCCCCAGGTAGGCTTCGATGACGAGGGGGTCGCTGCAGACCCGGGAGGGTTCTCCCTCGGCGATCTTCTTCCCGAAATTGAGCACGGCGAGCCTGTCGCAGATGCCCATCACCAGCTTGACGTCGTGCTCGATCAGGAGGAGGGTGACGCCGTCGCGCCTGATGGTTTCGAGCAGGCGCTTGAGGGAGTCGGTTTCCAGGGGGTTCATGCCTGCCGCAGGCTCGTCCAGCGCCAGAAGCTTCGGCTCGGTGGCGAGCGCACGGGCGATTTCCAGCCTTCTCTGATCCCCGTAGCTCAGGTTCCTGGCAAGCATGTGGGCATGCCTGGATAGCCCCACATAATCGAGGAGATGCTTCGCTTTTTCGGCAATGGACCTTTCCTCGGCGCGGGTCCGCGGATTGCCGAGAATGGCGCCCAGGACACTTGCGCTGGTTCTGCAGTGCCTGCCCACCATGACGTTCTCGATGGCGCTCATGTTGGCAAAGAGGCGGATGTTCTGGAAGGTTCTCGAAATCCCGAATTTCGCCAATTCGCTGGGTTTCTTGCCGGCCATTTCCACCCCTTCCAGCCTGAAATTGCCCGAGTCCGGCTTGTAGATTCCGGTGAGTATGTTGAAGAGCGTGGTTTTCCCTGCGCCGTTGGGCCCGATCAGGGCGTAGATTTCGCCCCTGTTTATGGTGAGGGAGACGCCGGACAGGGCGGCAAGACCGCCGAAGGTTCTGCCGATATCGTGTACTTCGAGCAGCTTAGCGTCCTGCGTCATAGATGTTGGTATTCTCGTGTTTTGCGGTCTCGCCATGGGCGAGGAGCTCCCTCTTTCTGGCAGGGGAGGGCCAGAGCCCTGCCGGGCGGAGCAGCATCACCAGGATCAGCGAGAGGCCAAACAGCAGCATCCTGAGACCGGACGGATCGATGACGATTTTGCCGAACAGGGATTGTTCGAGCGGCCCCACGTAGCGCAGCGCTTCGGGCAGGATCGAGAGCAGGAGAGCGCCGAATACGACGCCCCGGATGTGGCCCATGCCGCCCAGGACGACCATGCTCAGGATCAT
>Ga0078972_1003728_pt2 | contig 10504 bp, 10 predicted proteins | sample YelNatPaOPGAMG01_FD_67568 | JGI IMG/M metagenome (GOLD analysis project Ga0078972, IMG submission 67568) | Hot spring thermophilic microbial communities from Obsidian Pool, Yellowstone National Park, USA - OP-RAMG-01 (SPADES assembly) (version 2) | ecosystem: Environmental > Aquatic > Thermal...
AGTCGAGAGGAGTATCGAGGAACCTCTATCCTTGAAGGATCCAGTCGGGTTGAGGAAATCTAGCTTGAAGTAAGCATCTTTCCCCTTTATTATGGGGGTCCATCCCTCCCCCAAGCTCACCCTCTCCTCTACGTGAGGGAAGAACTTTCTGTACCTCCAGATCGTTTGCTCCTCCCTCTCTATGAGTTCCCTCTCGAAATGGAAATCTAGGATGAGCTCCAGAGGGGAACCGCACTTGCACCTGAACTCAAGGGGGTCAGATGTCTCGTAACCGCAGGATCGACATCTAGCGGTATACATGCTCCCCCCTCTCATTATATAATAATAAGATAATTTTGATGCATCCCAAATTTTCACGCATTCCCCTTCCCATGAAAGATCGGTGCGAAGGGGATAAAAATACCCTGAGACGTCTCAAGGCTGTGATACCATGAGGTCTTACGTCCCGCTCCTCGTCCTCATCCTAGCATCATTCGCCATCCTCTATCTAGCTCTCACGAGCAATCCGGATCTCAAGGCTTCTTATGACTCTCTCAAGAAGGAGCATGAGAAACTCCTCTCGGAATACAAAAAGCTCAATTCAACCTACAATGATCTCAAGAGAGAGCATGAGAACGCTCTGAATGAGTTAAAGGAGCTTAAGGCCTCATATGAATCCCTGAGGAAGGAGCATGAAAAACTCCTATCGAGCTACAATGCGCTTAATTCCAGCTATAGCGCACTCAGGAAGGAGCATGAAGCTACCCTGAGTGAGTTAAGGACGCTGAGGAGCGAGTACGAATCTCTCGCGAGAAGATACAATGAGCTGCAGGAGGACTTCGGTGCACTCAAGAGAGAGCATGAGAACACTTTGAATGAGTTGAGGAATCTGAGAAGCGAGTATGATGATTTAATGAGCAGATACAATAAGCTGCAGGGAGATTACAACGATCTTTTGAATGCGTACAATCTCCTGAAGGGCTACCATTCCTCAGCCAAGCAAGTGAGGTGGTATGAGAAAGTAGCTTATGAGAAACTGAGTACGAATTGGTTCAAAACTGAACTAGCCCTTTGGAGGAGTTGGTACATCCTAAAATCTGATTTAAGGGTCTTGCTCCTCTCAGATGACTATGGGCAGGCTGGAGCGACTATGTTCGCTGAGATGGTGAGGAGGGATCTCTCATACAACAGCGATCTCTACAGGGGGATTATCCATGAGTGGCTGAGGGATCACCCAGCTAGGAATGAGGTGGAGCTCGCGAATGAGATAGCCAGGCTCTTCTACTCATTGGATCATAAATACGCTTACCCTGGTGTGGATGAGCCCAACGCTGGGCTTCCCCTATTCCCAGTAGAGCTCCTAGCTTACAATTTAGGGGATTGTGAGGATCATGCCATGCTATTAGCTGCCCTCTACAAAACAGCGGGTTTCAGAGTCAGGATGATAACAGTTCCGAGGCATGCTGCCCTTCAGATATATTTAGATGGGAGGTGGCGTTTCCTCGAGGCTACAATACACTTCGACGATGGGGGAGATGCTCCTTGCTCCTTCTACTCCAGTTTGACCGTGGATTATCTTGAGAGGACTTTCCTTAATGGATACAGTGGTGTTACTTATTACTACGATGAGGTCTAGCGATCACTGGATCTCAATAAATTCACCACTGATCCCCTTATTTTTATACATTCACTCCATCTATGGTATAAGTGCGATCGCTAAAAGAGAAGATTCTGTTTCAATCCTCTTCTCATGAATACGCATGAAGGTCCACTATCTCAGCTTTCTTCATCGATCCGATGTATTGCTACGTTCGAGATGCTCGGGTAAATTTATATATCTCCGTTAAGCCCGCCTCCCCTAGCTCAAGGGATAAGAGATGCGAAAAATTGAGAAAATATTCAGGTTCAATAAGATAGATAATTCATGGGTCCCGAAGCTCATACTCGGCGATGTGAGGGAAGTGCTCCCCCGCCTCCCGGATAATTTCATCGATTGCGTTATCACCTCCCCGCCGTATTGGATGCAGAGGGACTACGGGCATCCGGATCAGATAGGTAGGGAGGGGACGCCGGAGGAATACGTTAAAACAATAGCTGATATATTTGAACTCATTCGGCCGAAGTTAAAAAGAACAGCGACGATTTTTCTCAATGTTGGGTATAAATATTTAAACGAACGCCTCATCCTTATCCCTGAAATGATAGCTTTAGAGATGGAAAGGAGGGGTTTCTCACTGAGGAATAAGATAATCTGGTGGAAGCCTAATGCTATGCCTACTCCCGCTAGGAACAGGCTCAACAATGTATACGAGCCAGTCCTCTTTTTTATCAGGGACGACGGCAAGGAAGTATACTATTTCAACCTCGAGGAGATATCACCAAAGAGCAGGACGCTCGATCATTACGCTAATTTGTTTTCCTTCACTCCACAGGAATTAATAGGCGTTAGAGCGATAGATTCTCTCTCAGGGAGGGAGACTAAAGAAGGTAAAGTTATTGGAGTCAGATTCACTCAAAAGAAGATCCTTGAGGTCCTGATTCAATGGGAAGATGGGGCCGAATGGTTGCCCTTCGGCGACCCGCTGAAGAACTACCCCGAGAGGATAAGCTTCTCATGCCCTGAATGCGGGGCCTCGATAAACGAATGGGACATAAGACTATCCTTCGCGAATCTAGGGGAAATGATATGCCCGGAATGCGGAGCATTGCTCTGCTCAGATCCCGAGACATTTCCGATACCATCGTTCCCGAATTCTCCATACGAGGGCCCACAAGAGATAAAAGAAATAATAGACCCATCCGTTAAAATAAAAAAATATGTCACAAAAATCCCGAGAAACAGTAAATTCGTGAGGGCTGAATTGGATAAGATCCTCACAGCTTCTCCCGCTGGGAGGCTCGCGGTCCAGGGGGAGTACATCTCGATCAAGCGCAGATGGGAAGCTCCCCAGCCCTTAATAGCAAAATTTTTAAGATATTGGAGGAACCTCAACCTTCGCGGGCTCTGGGACAGTTGGGGAAGTGGCTATGAGGCTCAATAGAAAGGCTATTTTGATAGAGCTGATCCCCGAATTCGCTGATCTCATTAGAAAGAGATGCGGAGGGAAGGTTGAAATTATAAGCTATGAGGACCTAGTTTAATGCGAAGTAGCTAATCTGGATAGTCGAGCTAGAGCGAATAAATCATAGGATGTAAAAAAGAGGGGAGATTACTCCGGAGGGAGCTCCTTCCACGCTAGATCTATATCTATGCCCTCCTTCTTGTTCTTCCACCTCCAGTAGTACCACCATAGGACCCCGCCTATCCATACGAATAGGAAGGCTATGATGCCCTCTATCGTTATGGCTCCCAGCTCCGGCGTAGTGTAGTAATAGTACTCCACTATCCCTATGTTTATCAGATCAATTACAGCGGCTATCGATACTATAGGTATGCCGGCCAGGACCCAGTTCTTATAGGGAGAGGTCTCCCATATCGATCTCACTTTCTTCCTGAATGGGAATATCAGAGCAGCTATTGCCGTCATGAGCCAGAAGGATATGCCCTCGGTAGCAGGGCAATCTAAGAATGAGAGAGGACTGGCTCCGCTCAGTATATTGTAAGCTATGCCGATCTGGGATGTCACGTAGAAGAATATCAGGTTCTTGACTGGAGATGCCCACTTGGGATGAACTTCAGAGAACCACTTGGGCCCCATCCTGTCCATGCCCCACGCTACGGCTATCCTGCTTGCGAAAACGAAATCCAAAACTGAGTATATGTAGATGTTCAGGGCGAAGCTGAGGAACATCATCACAGCTAATGCTATACCTAGCGGACTGCTCGTGTCTATGAACACCCTGAGGATCCCCATGAAGTTCGGTGGGAAGGGCATTTTGTAGCCCTCGATACCGACATTATCAGCAACTGCCAAAGCGTACATGAATTCCCTCCCGACGACCGCAGGATATATCAGTGAGAAAGCGAAAACTATTATTGCTGGCCCGAGGACTGAGGCTATTTGAGCTATCATTATGTTCCTCTGGGGCCTCTTTATCTCCCCTCCTATTATGTTTATCTCGACCCCGTAGCGAGTCCACCAGGAGTGGACAGCCACCAAGCCGAATGTACCAACAATGAGCCCTGCCATAGGAGCGAAAACCCTTGGATCAGCTTGCATAGCTGCCTTGATCATGCTATCGTAATCCAGGGATCCGTACTTAGCTGCGAGGCTGTTCCATGAACTTATGAACTCAGCCTGGCTGTGCGTACCTATGACGAAACCTATCAGTATGAGGAAGACTGTAGATAGAGTTGCCAGTATCCTCTGATGAATTAGATATATCCTGAGACCGAAGAGCGTGAATAGGAATGCTATAGTTCTCACTATAGTGGCTATTATGAACTTACCATACGGGGAGGCGCACCACTCAGCCGCTTCACGCATATCTAGCATACCGAAGAGCGTGGTCAATCCGGGATCAGCCACCCAAGGAGATAAAATCACGCCCCAGAGCCACCAGATGAAATAATCAGCGAAACTGACGGCCATCCCTATCGCTGGATGCAGTATCCTGCTGTTATAGACGTAGCTACCTCCACTCCTGGGCATAGATGCCCCTAGGATGCCCCAGGTCAGGGCGGCTCCGAAGACACCTAGAGCTGTAGCTATCCATATCGAGCTCAGCAGATCCCCGGATGGGAAGAGCCATATTCCCCAAGCGAATACAGTCAATAAAGCTGTAGGAGGACCCTGATTCATGAATCCAACATAGAAAGCATCTAAAAGACTGGCTTCCCTTACTAGACCGCTCGCCCTCCTCGCGAAAACTTCCTTAGGCACTACATCCTTTGAATCGGACATGTAGCGACCCCCGGGATGCGGTTCCCATTCCTCTAACCTCTTTAATTTAAACTTTACTTATCATTGAAGCTGCTCAGGAACTCCTTGAGTTGTAAAAATATTTTATACTGTCTCGTCCCCTCCTCCAGTTCGCCCCCGACCCCCTCGCCTCCCATGCCCGAGATACCCTTGAGGAAGGAGGGCAGCCCCTTCCTCAGCCCGATCGAGTATCCTCCCTCCAGTATGACAGCGAACCCCTTTACACCCCAGTTCTCACCCAACTCCTTCAGGAGGTTCCCCATCCTCCAGTAAGCCCTTGAGCTCAGGCTTATGTACCCCATCCCCTCCCCGGCATATGCATCGAAGCCGGCCGAAATTACGAAAGCTTTGGGCCTGAATTTCTCCATCAGGAAATTCAATATGTCCTCCAGCATGAAGATATATCCCTTATCTCCGGTCTCCGGGTATACCGGGATATTGACCTTAGTCCCCCTAGCCGCCCCTCCCCCGAGGTCGTTGGGCCATCCAGTGCCTGGATATTCGAAGGCATCATGGATATCGATGTGCAGAACCTCAGGATTGTACCATAATATCTCCTGAGTCCCATTACCATGATGAAGGTCGAAGTCGAGTATCGCCACTGGCATCACGCCTCTCCTCACGAGTTCTATAGCAGCTATAGCTGCATTATTGAATATGCAGAAGCCAAGTGTCCTGCAACCCATAGCGGCTCCGCTCCTCCCCGCATGATGTCCCGGAGGCCTAGCCAGGGATATTGAGAGGAATTCCCCTCTGGCTACTCTATCAGCGGCCTCTACAGCGCAGCTCGCTGCTGCCAGGGCCGCTTCGAAAGTCCCCTCCGTGGAGTAAGTATCCGCGTCTATGTAGCCCTTCCCCCTCCCCCTTATGTACTCTATGTAAGCCCTCTCGTGGACGCTCGTCAGTATCTCAGCATCCCTCATACCTGGATCCACTATATTGGGCTCCAATCCTTCCTCCTTCATTCCCTTTATCGCTATCTCTATCCTCTCAGGTCTCTCAGGATGATAAGAAGGGGGGTAATGCATCTTATGAACGCTCGGGACCAGCGCGTCCATATGGGTTATAGGGGCGCTACCTTATAACTGAAAACCTCTAGGGCGGGATGAGGGAGCCTCGAGCCATCGGACCTCCAGATGAGGCCGGAAGCGTAAAGCTCCATCTAAACGGGGAAGTTTCTACCTTTAGGGCGGAGTAGCTAGCATCTGCACTGCAAGCTTATATATTGGAGCTCTAAGCCCCCTCTATGCTAGGCACAATAATCAACGCTTTGGCCGTGATATCGGGTTCCTCATTAGGGCTGCTGATGAGGAGGAGCATAGGGGAGGATCTTAAGGGCAAATTATTGAGCGTAATAGGGCTCTTCACCTTATACCTTGGTGCGGATATGATGCTGAGGGCAGATAAGCCACTAGGCCTCATAATAGGCCTCCTCCTGGGTACTTACATAGGACATATTATGAAGCTGGATGAGAGGCTCGAGAGACTCTCTAATATCAGAGAGAAATCTGCTGACGGTCTCCTAGTCCCATTCCTAACTTTCTGCATAGGTCCCATGACCGTAATAGGGTCGCTCAGGGACGGTATGGGGGATCCGTCCATAATATTAGCTAAATCCGTCATGGACGGCTTCAGCTCAATAGCATTCGCTTCAGCCTTCGGTTTCAGCGTATTACTCTCAGCCATACCCCTCCTCCTGTTCCAGGGATCCCTCTCCTTACTCGGGAGGTTCATAGGCAATTCCCTGCCCCTATCAGCCTTGGGGGAGATGACAGCGGCCGGAGGTATCATACTGCTCGGACTCGCCCTCAGGATCCTCGGAATTAAGAGGATGAACGTCGCAGATATGCTGCCCAGCCTCTTAATAGCTCCCCTGATATCCCAATTCCTCTGAAAATTAGCTGGCTGTAGGAGGGGATGGAATTGAGTATCATTCAGGAGCAGCTCTCAAGGATCTCCCTCAGGCTCAGCACCATCTTCCCTCCGGTTATCCTCTTCCCCATCTCTATTAAGCTCGTCTCCCTTATCTTCCCAGCCCTCAAGTAGTCCTCATTAGCTAGGACGCTCCTCGTAGGGCCATCAGCTATAATGCGACCGTTCGAGAGTATTATGGTCCTATCTGTGTACTCCACAGCCAGATCGGTATCATGCGTTATTATTATGAGGGTCTTAACGCTCCCGAATAACCCCATTATGAAGTCCATGAATTGAGTATAGCTAGCGTAATCCTGCCCCGCCGTGGGCTCATCCAATATCAGTATCTTGGGCCTCATAGTTAGTATGGAGGCTACGGAAATCCTCTTCTTCTCCCCGTGGCTGGTGGCGAAGGGGGAGTACTTGAGTAGATGCTCCAGCCCGCACTTCGCCGATGCTTCCATCACCCTCTCCCTCACCTCATCGCTCCCGACCCCAAGATTTCTGGGTCCGTAGGAGAGCTCCTCCTCAACGCTCCTGGCGAAGAGCATGCTGAAAGGATCCTGGAATACCAAGCCGACGTAATTTGCTAGCTCATAGACCTCCCTCTCCCTGGTGTCCATCCCGTAGACTAAGATCCTTCCCCTCCTGGGCTTCAGTATGCCCAATATCAGCTTAGCCAAAGTGCTCTTCCCCGCCCCGTTATTACCGAGCAGAGCTACCCTCTCCCCCTCCCTTATCTCAAGATTCACATCCTTTAGAGCTTCCTTACCGTCGTAATCGAAGCTGACCCCTTCCATTTTGATTGAGATCTGACCTAGCTCCCTCCTCTCGCTCCTCACCCTCAATTCCCCGCACTCCTCAATTAGCACCCTTGAAGGCACCTTTATCACTCCAAAAAGGTCTTTCAGCTCCCTCTCTTCCCTCATCTCCCTCATTATCTTTCCATTTTCCATGAAGATTATTCTATCTACACCTACATCCAATATCTCCTCCGTCCTGTGCTCAGCTATGACCAAAGTTTTGCCCCTATCCTTCATCATCCTGATCTGCTCCTGAACTAACCTCACCCCCTCACTGTCCAGGTTAGCTAAGGGCTCGTCCATCAGTATTATAGGAGGATCCAGAGCCAATATGCCGGCTATAGCGATCCTCTGCTTCTCCCCTCCGCTCAACTCATTCACATCCCTCCCCCTGAGATGAAGAGCGTTCACGCTCCTCAGGGAGCTCTCGACTCTAGCTATAGCTTGATCCCTGGGGAAGCATAGGTTGCAGGGACCGAAGGCCACATCATCCTCGACGTTCGGCAGGACCAACTGCTTCCCCACTTCCTGCATTACGGTACCGACCAGCCTGGAGAGGTGTGAGAGGCTCGCCCCCCTCACTAAAGTGCCGAGAACTTCAACCTCGCCCTCATAATGGCCCTCGTATCTGTTCGGTATTAGACCATTTATCGCTTTTATCAGAGTCGATTTGCCGCTCCCGCTCCTGCCAGCTAAGAGTACAGTTTCTCCCTCCTCTATCCTCATGCTCACTTTCCTCAGGGCCGGTTCCTCCTTGTTCGCGTACCTGAAAGTGAGATCCCTGACCTCTACCGCCACACCGGAGGGTTGAAAGGATCCTTAAAAAGCTTGCCCCGCTATACCTTTTTAATTTTCTGTCGTATCCAACGCCGATGAAAGCTGCCCTCATACCGGCCTACAACGAGGAAGATAGGATAGCTCCTGTCATAGTGAAGGCCAGGAGGCACGTCGATGTGGTAATAGTTTGCGATGATGGTTCCGATGACCTAACAGGGGAAATAGCTAGAAGCTTAGGGGCAGAGGTCGTTAGGCATGAGAGGAACATGGGTTACGGGGCCGCCCTCCTTACCCTATTCAAGAAAGCGCTGGAGATGAACGTGAGTCTCGCGGTCACGATAGATGCAGATGGCCAGCACGATCCCGATCTCATCCCTGCTCTCTTCAAGCCCATAGAGGAGGGGAGAGCCGATTTCGTGATAGGTTCGAGGTTCATGGAGGGGAGCTCGACTCCCGGCATCTCCCCCTTCAGGAAGCTGGCTCTGAAGATCCTCAACTTCCTGGGCAGGAGGGCTACGGAGCTGAGAGTATCCGATACCCAGAGCGGGATGAGGGCTTACTCGAGGAGGGCCCTCGAGATAGCTGCCGGGGCTATAGAGAGGGGGATGGGCGTGAGCCTCGGGATACTGAGGGAACTGAGCAGTCACGGGCTCAGAGTAGCTGAGGTGCCGATAAGTGTCAGCTACATAGGGAGCAAGCCCTCGAAGAATCCCGTTTTGCACTTCTCCGAGCTTATAGCCACGATACTGAGGATCGTACTGGAGGAGAGGCCCCTCCTCTACCTCGGGGTCCCCGGGGCTGCCATGCTAATCGTAAGCCTATACTTCGGCCTCTTCCTCCTCAACCTCTACTTCTCCACGAGGTACTTCAGCGTTCCCATGGCTTTCATCTCCCTGGGCTCCCTCATGCTGGGGATAATACTCATAATAGCCGCCCTGCAGCTTTACTCAATAGCTAGGATAAGGGCCGAGCTGAGGAAGATCAGGCGCTAACCCCTCAACTTCCCAATTATCTCCGAGATGAGGGAGTTCAGGGAGTTGAGCTGACCCGGTATCTCCTCCTTCGAGGCCCAGGGATCGACCCAGCTGATGTTGATCCCGTCGTAAGAGAGGGAATAGGAGAAGAAGTCTGCTACACCTTCCTTGGGCTTATACTCAACGCTACCGATGGCCCTCAATTCCTCCAAGATCTTTTGAAGGGCTCTCATATCCTCCTCACTCACCTTCCCCTTGATCACTTGATTCTTGGAGCTGAGAATGGCCTCCCCATCTTCGTATATCACGAGCTTATCCGCGAAGCCCGCTACACCGCCGCTCCTAGTGTAAGTTAAGACGGGCTCCTTCCCCCTCTCCACTATGAAGTAGGCCAGTATGATTAAGGAGGCGGAGATCAGGATCAACAAGAAGATTATGGCCCATCTAGGGGCTCCTATCCAGTGGAACATACATCATCGATGGGAAGGGCAATAAAAAGATATTTCACTCTGAGGCGAATGCACTCAATCCCTGCGTTCTAATTGAGAATGGTAGACAAGCTCATTTAAAAACGGGAGGAATTTCCCCCCAATGATTCTTGTCTTCCCAACTCCTTCCTCGAGCTCCGATCTTTGATCCAAGAGAACCTGTCCTATCCTAATCATTCTAATTGCGAAGTTTATATATAAACTTCGCAATGGTAGTGCGAATAACCATGTTCAATGCCCTCCCATTGGCACTCCCTTCCTGCGATCTATCTTGATCTCATCGAAATCTCTATCTTCTCCCCGGTGAGCTCAGAAAGATAAACTCATGGCTCCGTGGCATTCGTACAGTTTTCCTCTATCCCTCATTCGATAGTAGCGATCTGACTCCCTAACGGGGCCTTATTTCCCTTCACTGAATTTAGCTAACTATTATCCAATTCCAACTTCCCTTTTTAGGCGTAGGACTTCCTCTTTGAGACCGAATTTCTCCCCAAGTCTCTCCACCTCGTCCCATTCGATTCTAATCCCTCTCAACCTTTCCACGGAGATTGGCCTTATCCCCCTAGCCGCTTCTAACGCAGCATAGGCCTCAACGGTGAGGGAGTGAATCCCCTCCACCTGCTCACCTCCACTATCTGATCCGGGAATACCGATAGGGGATCCCCTAGAGGGGTTGTCGTAATATCTCTATGGGAATCGGCCTCTCA
>Ga0078972_1017119_pt1 | contig 10504 bp, 11 predicted proteins | sample YelNatPaOPGAMG01_FD_67568 | JGI IMG/M metagenome (GOLD analysis project Ga0078972, IMG submission 67568) | Hot spring thermophilic microbial communities from Obsidian Pool, Yellowstone National Park, USA - OP-RAMG-01 (SPADES assembly) (version 2) | ecosystem: Environmental > Aquatic > Thermal...
ATAAATAATATATGAAAACAGTAGCTATAGTTATTCCGACACAAAAATCAATCCTAAACCAAAACGACTTTATTTCTTTAAGACATCTAGACAAATATTTATCAAAATACGATAAGTTTTTTGTTATACCAGACAACATCAAACCTGTTAACTTTAGACTTAAGGGTTATAGATTTTTAAGATTCCCTCACAAATACTTCAATAGTACAAAAACTTATAGTAAGTTGTTACTTACAGATGACTTTTATCTAAAATTTATAAAATACAAATATATATTGATATATCAGCTGGATGCTCTCGTCTTCTCAAATCAACTAAAAGAATGGTGCAAAAGGGGATATGATTTCATCGGAGCCCCATGGCTTGATTCTATAATTGCTAGACTATCAAAAAGAGAAGGTCTTGCCAAAAGTGGTGGAAATGGCGGCTTTTCATTAAGAAATGTACATAAATCTCTAAAAGTATTAGAAAGAGTCAGAAAGATGGCTCGAAGATCATCAAGCAATGAATGGATTCAGAAATTATGGTTTATTAAAGCAGTTTTACAAGGAAAATCTCATAAAATATGGCTTAATGCACCAGCCACAGATTACCCTTTCAACGAAGATGGTTTTTGGTCTCTAGAAGCGCCAAAATATCTAAAAGATTACAAGGTAGCACCCTTTGATACATCACTTAAATTTGCTTTCGAGAAAGACCCCGAGAAGTGCTTCAATTTAAATAACAAACAACTACCATTTGGGTGTCATGCGTGGGAAAGATACGATAAAAAGTTCTGGCAAAAATACATAGAATCATAAAACTTAGACTCTCTTCTTTAAAACAAGAACAATATTTGGTGTCATTATCTTATAAAAACTACCGCCGTTAACAATCATAATCAAAAGCAAAAAAAGGTGGAGTATCTTTTGCATAAAGATCCTAAAGATATTCAGTATGGAATATGGAGGGATAGAATAACCTTTTATCTCCATATCATAACCCGTTATTTTTGAGCCGAAAACCAAGTCCTTTAGAGATTGCTCTGTGAAAGAGTTCTTATGTTGCAAATCTCCATATCTTTCTACCATACCCAGCGGATTATTAGCATTAGGGACAACTATTATCAAAACTCCACCTTTTCTTAACATCGAAAAAATAGACCTGACGAAAACAAAATATTTATTAGGATCGATGTGCTCTAATACCTGAACTAGAATAATCATATCGTACATCCGCATTTTATCCTTAATAGAAGATATGTGATCTGACACAAAACTATTCTTTATCTTGTAATTTGTTTTTACAAAATCGACGACTTCTTGGTCTATATCAAAGACATCTATATCCTCTATACCAAGGGAGTTAAGCCAAGCGATAAACTCTCCTTTGCCAGGACCTATTTCTAAAACAGAAGCCTTCTTAGGATCTAATCTGTTTACAAATCTTCCAAAATTAAATCTAAAATAGTCAATTTTCCTCTGGAAAGTCTTACTGGTATACAAAGAATCTAGATGATGCAAATAACTTGTCATATAACAACAGAATTGTTTCTAGAAAAACTTCTTAAAACACGAATAAAATTATAAGGTAAAGAATAATAAATAATATTTAGCAAAATCCTAATGTAAAAGTTACCATAAAAACTATTAAAATAAACTTGATCCTCAAACTTAGAATAAGATGGTAAATCAATATTTTTCTTTAATCCACTCATGTTTATAGTACCACCAAAAGCAAAAGTATAATCTTGTAAAAAATAATTAGTACCCTTATTAATTCCCAAATTAGTAACCAAATTTACAGATGGCCTTATTGAGTACATTCTATTTTTTAAAGAAGCGTATGCAAGTTGATAATCCCAAGTATTTAATTTTCTCAACCTGATGAGGTTAAGAAAAAACTCCAAGTAAACCAAGTACTTCCTACTAAAAACAAAATCTTTATAATCTCGGTAACTAATGTAAGGTTTGACGGGATCAGGATCATACAATTTCCAAGATCTTTTCCAAATACCCATACCCCAAACATTAGCTATCTGAGTCAAACCAAATAAAGAATCGTCATCTTTTCTAGGATAAAAATTCGTTCCATTTATAGAAAATATTCTTTTGTCATTCTTATATCTCTTAAGAAGCTCCCTCTGAAAATAAAAAAAATCCTCACAAGGCAAAGTGTCATCTTCAAGGTAGATACCATATTCTTCTTTTTCAAAAAATCTACCAAAAGCCTCAGGTATATGTTTTTTAAGACCTAAATTTTTTTTATGTTCCCAAAAAGTTAATTTACAATCCCAATTAATTCTAGACAACACTGCTTCCCTCGTCTCTAGCACATCTTTTTTCTCTTTTTTATTTCTAGGCCCGTCTTGAGAGATATAAAGTTTTTCAGGCTTAACTTTAGCGATAGCATCAATCACTTGGAGCGCTGTATCTTTTCTTCTAAAGATTATAAAAAGTATTGGAACATCAAATTTTTTTTGCATAGTGATTGTTATTAAAAATAAAGTGGATATTGATAAATATGGAAAACAGTGTAATTGGAACTAAAGGCATGGTAGATCTTTCAGCAGACCCAACTATTTCAAAAGCTAAATCACCAAAAGAGAAAATAAACAAATAAAGACCTAAAAGCATTAGAGCCAACATTGAAAGCACCAAACCAGAAGGAAGTAACCGAGAAACAAACTTAATATTCTTAAAATCCAAATTAGACTTCTTTATTGTCAGATAATAAAGCAAAAATAAAAGGGATAAGAAAAAAAGAATCAATAAAATACTGTAGGGGGAAACCATATTTTTAAAAAAATAAGAAAGTATTTTATTATGGTTAAGAGATAACAAGTTCAAGATCGCACCTTTAGCACTGATCAAAGCTCCAGAATCATAACTTCCTGCAACTACTTTATATTCTTTCAAAAACTCAAACCAGATAAACCTTGGAAAATAAACAACCAAAGGAATAAAAATAAGATGGAACACTTTTTTAGAATATAAACTAAAAAGAATTATAAAAGGAAAAGCCAATAACCAAAAAGGTTCAGGGGATCTAACCCACGAAGAAAGAGACACCAACACAGCTCCCAAGGTAAAAGCTGCAAAATCTAGCCTTTCATTGAGAAAAGAAAACAAAATATAGGCAAAACCAACAGCTATCATAACTGTGTAAGGCAAGTTAGTATAAGACATCAAGGAATGCCCATATATAAACGGATTGAAAGATAGTAACAGTGCAAACAAGAGGGAAAAAGTTCTATTATGAGTTATTCTGTGCATCACAAAAAACAAAGAGACAATCAAGCTGATATATAGAAAAGAATAAAAGAAAACAGGATTTTTAAAACCCAGTAAGTACAAAAAAGTATGAGATAATGAAGTGTAGAGCGGATAAGCAGTAAAATAGCCACTATTAATGGTGTCTGTCATATACCCTGTTAGTAAAAAGCTCTTGGCTCTAAAATCATAGACCGCTAACGAATCCCAATCCAAAACAGGCCAATAAAGATTGTGGATTAGGGATGAAAAAAACAAAAACAATATCAGGCCAATAATTATTTTTTCCAATGAATTCAAATTCCCAAATCCTTCCTTAAAGTTAAGATTATAATCAAATATGTTTTTCACCTTCCCCTTCCTGGCAAAAAAGATATCAAGCAAAAAAGCAATTATGTTTAAAGAAAGAAGAATTAAAAGCGATTCTTTTAAGCCAAAGGGGATATTTAACTTCCAATTTGCAAGGAAAAGTACAAAAGTAAAAATACCACTTCCCAACAAAAACCCGACCGCAATCCTTTCTAAAATATGCGCTTTTCTTCCCAAAAAAATATCCGCAACAAAAAAGCCAAAAGTAAAAATCCCTAAAAAGCCGACGGTTAAAACTAACATATTATTCTTTTTTAACCTTTATAAGTCCCCAAGCTTGCATATTAAATGAATCTTTAGGATCAAAATCCTTTTCAAATTCACTAACCTTTAAAGTCTGGGGGTCAATATACCAAATTTTATCAGCTTTTACATAAACTTTTGGCCATCCCCAATCAACACCCTCGCTATACCATAAACCTTTTGCAATCAAAACATAATCATACCCATCAGCAGGAATACTAGATACTTCGCCATGGATCTGCTTTCTGGGATAAAGAAAATACCTATTTAATCCTCCGTTCCCCGTAGATAACCAATGATAGCTCTGGGGAGGAATAAGAATAGTAGAATCAGGAGTAGTATTTTCTCTTACAAACTTCATATAGTCATAATAAAAACCCCACACACACCTCATCTTATCATCATAACTATAGTTAAGATGCGTTGCTATAAAAACAAAATCACTAAAAACTCTACCGGTAACTTTAACAAAATTGTCTACAAAATAAAAAAGCAAAAGAAAGACAAGAAAAAATAAAAGCAACTTTTCTTTTGCATTTTTGCTTTTCCCCTTAGAAAAAACTCTCAATTTTTCAAAATAATATTCCAATTTAAGCCTACTTGAAAATTTGTAATTCAAGGGCAGAAGCGCGAAGCTCAAATAAACAATGTTAATAAAATTCTGAGGCTGTATATGATAAGTCGCAAAAACATAATTTGCATAATTCTTGGCGTTTGAGACAACCATTATCATATATAAGATAAGCAGGGGTAAGAATAAGACAGAGTTAAAATTAATTACCAACTTTTCCAAATCTCCCTCTTTATAACTTTTATCCTGCAGCCTTTGATAGAAAACAAGAAAAATAGATATTATAGATAGGACAAGGAAGAATCTAGAATCAACTAAGAAAAAGCGCCTCAAAAAGCCAATATACATATAGGATTCAAGGAGAAGAAAAAAATAAGTAAGCCCGATTAAATAAGGAAAAATTAACTTATTGATAAACAAAACTTTTTTAAAATGTTCGTTTTTCATACAAACTTGTCCTATTTTATCATCTTTTAAGACCTTTTTTGATTATAACCAGAACAGAAATGAAATCGCAAATTACAATATACAAGTACCAATAAACAAATCACAAACAAATTCCAATCTTCAAATTACAATATACAAACAATATACAATATAACAATTAACAGTTAACAAATTAACAAATTAACTCAAAAGTTAAAACCTTGAGTGTAGAATTTTGATTTATAGATTATAGATAAAATTCCAAGTTCCAAATTACGATATACAAACAAATCACAATACACAAATCACAAATCAACTTAAAGATAATATTTCACGAACTAAAGGCTGTTACTTAATACTTGGAAAGAGTTATGAATTAAACAGAGATTAAACAAAAAATCAATCAAGCAGATTATATCTTATCACTTCCCAAAACGCCTTTACCCCATCTTTCCATCCTATTTTCTTTCCTTCCTCATAAGTTCTGCCACCATAAGAAATACCAACTTCATAGAAACGGATACCTTTAATTTTAGCTATTCTAGCAGTTATTTCAGGCTCAAAACCAAATCTTTTACTTCTAATTTCAGGCGCTATTTTCCTTATCAAATCACCCCTAAAACACTTAAATCCAGTCTCCATATCTGAAAGATTGAGATTGGTAAACATATTTGAAAAAGTAGTCAGGATGTTATTTGCCACACTGTGCCAAAAATACATCACGCGATGAGGCCTGTAGATATTAAGCCTTGAACCATAAACAACATCAGCATTATGCTCTACAAAAGGCTCAAGCAGAATATCATAATCAGAAGGAGAATATTCTAAATCAGCATCCTGCACTATCACAACATCTCCCGTAGTTTTTTTGAAACCGTCCTTTAACGCAGCCCCTTTGCCCTGATTCACTTTTTTATTTATAACCTGCAATTTATCCTTATACTTTGTCTTCAGCTTATTTAAAATCTTGCCAGTGCTATCAGTAGAACCGTCATTTACAACTATAACTTCCTTATACTTAAAATACTTCACTTTCTGCAGCATCACTCTCTTTATAGTCTCTTCGACAAACTTCTCCTCATTGTAAACCGGAATTACAATACTTAATTTTCTAGACTTTATCATAATCTAAAGCATATAATACCTTAAAATCGCTCAAAAAAGTATATGCACAAAGAACCAATCTTGGAACCAATCGCAAGAGAAATCCGCTTTAGGAAAACGAAAAAAATAATAAAAAAATATAAAAAGCCTATTATTATTGTTGATTTAGGCTGCGGACCACTAGCGCCCTTTTTTGATTATCTTAAAAAACAAAAGATTAAAATCAAAAGCTATATAGGCATCGACCCACTGGTAAGTGTTAGAGACAAGAGAGAAAAAGAAGTTAAATTAATAAAAAAACCTATCAATAAAAAGATACCGTTAAAATCAAATCTAGCTGACTTCGTAGTAGCGCATGCTGTTTTAGAGCACTTAGACAATCCTCAAGAAATGCTAAAAGAGATGATCAGAATAACAAAAAATAAAGGCAAGGTAATAATTACAACTCCCACCCCGCTTTCAAAGAAATTGCTTGAATTTTTGGCATTTAGACTAGGGCTTATTTCCTCGCGCGAAATAAAAGAGCATAAAAATTACTTCAATAAAAAAACACTTAAAAGACTTACCGACGGCATTGATGGAATAAGAACTAAACACGAGTATTTTGAGTTTGGACTAAACAATCTTCTGGTAATCAGCAAAAAGTTCAGAAGTTAGATTATAGAAACAAATTACAAATCACCCGCCTGCAAAAGCTATCGCTTTAGCGATTGCGGGCAGGCAAATTCCAAATTACAAATTCCAATATACAAACAATATACAATATAACAATTAACAGTTAACAAATTAACAAATTAACTCAAAAGTTAAAAGTCAAAATTACTTTAGATTTAAGATTTATGAATTAAGAAGCAATCAACTCCGATATCCGAAGGCTGATAGCTAAAATCCGAATTCTTTTAACTTTGAACTATTGAATATTGATTTAGGAATTAGGAATCTCATTCATCTTTATTCTAACTACTAAAATTGACTTCTAGCACAACTGCCTGTAGCATTTTTTATATGAGATACTTTACGGGAAAGAACAAAATTGAATTGCCTTTATCCAAATCAAAATGGAAGGAAATCCTTAAAGCCGTTGGGGCGGATGAAAGAAACCTAAGTGAAGAAGATGCCAAAAATATCTTCTGCCTATCTTTTGAGTTTTTCCTAAAAGGCAAACTTTCAATAGATGATATATCTTCAATCAATGGTAGGCTTTTGGAAGCCATAAGCGGTAGAACCAATAAATACCCAGAACTAATTGACGGACTAGAAGCAGGATCAGAACTAGGCTTTTACATTAGAGACATAAACTTGATACCAAACTTTAAAAACTTTCTTGAAGAAGTCTTCTCTGTTTATGATTCACTCCGCTCTCACACAAAATAACAATTAACAGTTAACAAATTAACAAATTAACTCAAAACTTGAGATTAGAATAAAGAACATAGAACAAAGGGAAAAATTACCCGCCTGCAAAAGCTATCGCTTTAGCGATTGCGGGCAGGCAAATTCCAAGCTCCAAATTACATATACAAATTCCAAATTACAAATCACAAACTACAAGAAACAAATTCTAAATTCTAATATCTAAATTCTAAATCCTAAACCCTGAACCAGAATAAATTCGATTCAGGGCAGGCAAATTACCCGCCTGCATCAGCTATGTTGAAAGCATTGCGGGCAGGCAAATTCCAAATCATAAATCATAAATCCTAAATCCATATTCAAGAGTCAAAAATTAGATTATTGATTATAGATTGTAGATTATAGAATTTGGCTTTCTACTTACTACGTTCTACTTTCTATTTAAATTTCTTTTAACTTTTAACTTTGAACTTTTAACTATTATCATTCTTCTTCCCCAATTGTTGAGTTTGTGAAGGAATAAGATCAAGGGGTTTTTGGTGTATTTTTGGACAATGTCCTCGTCTTTTGTAAGTAATTTTTCAAATGATGTTGAAGAAGCATTTTCCCCGCTCATTCTGAAAGAAGAAAGATTTTTATTAATTAAAAGAGGCATTTTCTCTTTTGAGATTTTAAGCCACAGGTCATATTCCATAACAAAGTGATCAGTGCCAATAAATGGGCCGAATTTTTGCCACGCCTTGCGGGTTATAAATACGGAAGGCTGAATAAGATAATTTACAATTAAAAGCATTGTTCTTGAGTTTAAAAATAAAAGTAAATTTTTATAGAAAGTAACAAGTTTTGCCACTTCTTTTCCCGCGCTATTTACCACTTTTCCTCTCCCTGCCACCCAAAGACAATCGGGATTTTTTTGATAGGTTTTTGCAACTTCAAAAAAAGCGTCTTTTTCATAAAAATCATCAGCATTGATAAAAGCCAAGATTTCACCTGTTGCTTTATCAAAGCCTTTATTAATCGCATCCCATTGACCCTTATCTTTTTTAGATTCAAATTTAATAATTTTTGGATATTTTTGAGCGTTTTCTTTAATAATTTCCAAAGTTCCGTCGGTTGACGCCCCATCCTGAATAATTACTTCTAAATTTGGGTAATTTTGGGAAATAATAGAGCCAATCGTCTTTTTAATAAATTGTTTTTTATTGAAAGAGGGAATGACAATAGAAATTTTGGGTAAATCCATAGGATTATTATAACAGGGTGAAAGGTAAAAGGTGAAAGTTAAAAGAAATTTGGACTCCAGACTTCGGACATCGGCTGCCGGATATCAGCTGCCAGAAGTTAGTAGAAAGTAGTAAGATGAATCCAATATCTAAGCACTAATATCTAAATTCTAAACAAATTCCAAATTCCAATATACAATATACAAACAAATTACAATACACAAATTACAAATTACAAGTAAATCAATATAATTTTAGATTTTTTCCCTTTGTTCTATGTTCTTTGTTCTAACTTACAGTTTTGACTTTTGAGTTTTGAGTTTTAAATTAGTTTTGTCTCTTGACACAGATGCTATAAACTGTATATATTTATACTAATTATGTCATCTATATCTACCATAGAAATTGTTTCAAGGCTAAGGTCTCTCAATGTAAAGTTGATTACTCCAACCACTATCTCAAATACATTTGGCATCAAAAATAAGAATACAATTTACAAGATTCTTGAAAGAATGGAAAAATACAAGCTCTTAGATAAACTAATAAAGGGTAAATATATTCTATCTGATACTTCAATTTCTGATTTTGAGAAAGCGGGTATTATTCTTTCTCCTTCTTACATAAGCCTTGAATCTGCTTTGTCTTTTTATGGAATACTTCCACAATTTACATATTCGATTACTTCTGTCACAACTTTAAGATCAAGAAAATATATTGTAAAAGGCAAGGAGTTTGAATATACAAAAATTTCTCACCGATATTTTTCAGACTATGTCAAAAAGGACAACTTTTTAATTGCAACCCCTGAAAAAGCGTTAATAGATCTTCTTTATTTGGCAAGCAAGAAATTAAGGAAACCTAATTTAGATGAATTTGACACTAGTCTCATAAACTGGAAAGAGTTTAACAAAATTAAATCTAAAATAGACTATTTTCCTTTTAAAAATTATCTTAAGGAGAACAATTTATGTTAAGTGACAGCATTCTGCAAAGACTTTCGGACGAGATAGGCATAGATAAGTATTCGGTTTTAAGAGAAGTAATACAAATTCAGTTTTTGGAAGAATTGTATAAAGCGACAGAAAGCAAGGATCTGTTTTTCAAAGGAGGAACAGCGCTTAAGATACTTTTTGGATCAAATAGATATTCAGAAGATCTTGACTTTACTGCAAACTTGAGTGAAAAAAAAATCCGAGAAATTGTAAATTTTGCTGTCAACAGTCTTAGGAAGGAATACCCCTTGGTTCAGGTTAAAGATGCCAAAACCCTGTCTGGTGTATCGCAAAAAATTATCTTGCCTGTTGATTTCTCTCTTCAGCCACTTACCATCAAGCTTGATTTTTCTTTGCGGGAAAAGGTTCTAACTCCAAAGTCGGGAACAATTTTTACAAATCTCCCAATAACAACGACAAGTATAATTAGGCATATTTCAGAAGAAGAGATAATGGCAGAAAAGTATAGAGCCATTATCAATAGGAACAAAGGCAGAGATCTTTACGATTTTCTATTTCTGCTTAAAAGAGGTGTTAAGTTTAATGTAAAAATAGTTAAGGAAAAACTCAAATATTACAATGAAGAATATAATCCCGATGAGTTTATCAAAAAAGTAAGAAACTGGAAAGAAAAAGAAATAGATGAAGATTTAAGAAGATTCCTGCCGTTAAGGGATAGAAAAATAATCCCCGAAATAAAGGATCTTGTTATCAAAAGATTTGAAGAAATAGTAGATACGAGCAAGAGTTAAGAAAATTCAGACATCGGACATCAGACATCGGATATCGGCTGTCGGAAGTTAGTAGAAAGTAGAACCTAGTAGGTAGAAAGAATAATAAAACTTTTGACCCTTGAATATGGATTTAGGATTTATGATTTATGATTTGGTTCTTGTAATTTGTTTGTAATTTGGAAAATTGGATAATTATAGAATTGTTTAGAATTTAGGATTTAGAAATTAGAATTTGGAA
>Ga0078972_1017124_pt1 | contig 10501 bp, 10 predicted proteins | sample YelNatPaOPGAMG01_FD_67568 | JGI IMG/M metagenome (GOLD analysis project Ga0078972, IMG submission 67568) | Hot spring thermophilic microbial communities from Obsidian Pool, Yellowstone National Park, USA - OP-RAMG-01 (SPADES assembly) (version 2) | ecosystem: Environmental > Aquatic > Thermal...
TGTCTCGGCGGGGAAGTGTTCTCCAAAGGTTTCATAGTCGATAGCTATTAGTATGACGTCGCCAGGTGTCGCCGCTAGCCATGCCGAGTATTTTTCAGCGGTAAGTGGATACTCATTCCACCATGTAGAGCCAAAGCGGAAGCCTATGTCGTCCGACAGCCTGTAGTTCCTCATTAGGACACGTATATTGCAGTTCTTTGCCTTGTATAGGTAATTGGGGCTCCTCCAGCCAAGTATTCTTTCGACGCCTTCCGTTAATACGACTTTGTATCCAAGCCTGTCAAAGAGGCAACCAACATAGTTGTTGTAAATGAACTCTGTGTTTTCTATAGATCTGGGCTCGTAATTTAGCTCTTTCTTGATAAGCCTCCTGTGCTCGTTGAGCTGATCTATAAACTCTTCTTCTGCCACTAGAAAAGCCAAGCTATGATAATATGTTTGGTCTAAGAACTCAACCAGCCCTGTCGAGGCAAGCTGTCTAAAGCTTTCAACCAGCTCTGGGGACCATCTAGAAGCCTGCTCCAAGAGGACGCCAGACACGCTATAGGCTACTTTGAATTTTTTCTCATAGTCCTTGAAGTACTCGATCTGCTGCTTTATTGTATAGTTTGCAGGCAAATAGCATCTCTTTGCAACCCTCTCAAAAACATACCTGTTTAGATCCTCATCAAAGTATATTTTTTCTAGGTCTTCTGGGGTCAATCTTCCCTTTCTTATGAGGTTGCTTAGGAGAAGAGATTTAATGTTCCTGCGGAGCCTATACGGCTGGTGAACTTCAAACATAAATACGATATGCTTCAATCTTCCACCAAGTTTTATAATCGAAAATAAAAATTTATAGATGTTGCGTGGAAGCCCTACTTTTGGGACTTATTGTACCTATCGATCGCTTTTTGTATGGCTTCGAGGGCAGCTTCGCGTCCTTTCCAGTTCCTGACTTTGACCCATTTCCCCTTCTCTAGCTCCTTGTAGTGTTCAAAGAAGTGTTTAATACGGTCTTTCACTGCATCGTCTACATCGTTGATGTCCTTTATTTTTGCAAACCTGTTGTCTATTTTTTCGTGGGGCACAGCTATGATTTTGCTGTCGGGTCCATTTTCGTCTTCCATCTCGAGGAGACCTATTGGTCTAGCGCGGACGACGCTTCCGGGAGCCACTGAGTCGTAGCTGAGTAAAACCACGTCTACTGGGTCGCCGTCCTCTTCTAGCGTCTTGGGGACAAAGCCATAGTTAAATGGGAAGACCATGCTCGTGAAAAGAACCCTGTCGACGAATATCATCCCGCTTTCCTTGTCGAGCTCGTACTTTATGTTGCTCCCAAGGGGGATCTCAACGACAACATAAATGTCTTCTGGAGGGTTTTTCCCTGGGGGAATATTCAGAGGCATTTTCTCACCAATGGATACAATCTCTGGAAGACTTTAAAAAATGTTGTGTTAGATCATAGCAGGCGTAAATTAGTCAACTAGCCTTGTTATCCGTCCTATTGCTCTCGTCCTGGAATCCCTCAGTATTATCCTTGTGTCGGTTTCCAGGTACCAGGGATGGTAGAGAAACCTTAGCCTAACAATCCCCGAATCTCCTGTCCTCATGGGTTCAAGGCTCATATAAGTAAACATTACCGGGCTCCTTATCGAGTGGGCATGTAAAACTGTCTGGTATCCTCTTCTAATAGTCGTAGGGTGTTTTAGCACGACGATGTGTGCCTCGAACTCCCATACAGGCTTTAACTCTTGATGAGTTACTACAAGCCCTTTCTCCAGCTCCTCATAGCTTATTCCAGAAATTGCTAGAGTAGCTTCTTCGCCAGCCTTAGCTTTGGACGCTACAGTCCTGTTTATATGAATGGATTTTACACGTATCTTTTTCCATGAAGAGTCCTGAAGGGGTCCGATGTACACCTCGTCGTCTTCTTTGATTACTCCCCTTTCAATTGTTACAGCCACTACGGGTCCAACGCCTTTCACATCGTATACATCGCTAACATATGCCAGGAGTGGCTTGTCGATGTTCTCGTTCCACCTGAGCCTGGGTGGTAGAAGGTTTAAAAACTCTGTTAAGATGCTTAGTCCTTCGCCTGTTGTGTTTGATATCAGAAATATTGGGACGACGCGTCCACTCGGCATTAATTCGACTAGCCTGTACACATCCCCTAAAGTCTTTACGACGACAGGCTTTCTGTCTACCCTCCTGAGAGTTTCAACCGTATCAATGAGGGTGGCTTCTAGAACCTTTTTATCCACCAAGTCAATTTTTGTCAACACGATGAAAACTGGGATACGTAGGGCAAGTCCTACGCCTAGATGTTCCCTCCCCATCACCTGTAAACCAGAATTAGCGGCGACAACAAGCATTATGTAGTCTGGTAGACGCGCCATTACTCCCCTAAGCGCAGTTCTCAGATACCTTTCATGTCCTCCAACATCTACAAAATAGACAACCTTCTTAGAAGACAAATATATCTGTGCTTCATCTAGTGGGTTTGGAAGGTTCCAGTTTATTGGCCGGCCGTCCATGTCGAATCCAAGCAGTCTTACAACAACAGAGGAAGTTCTACCAGTGACTATTTCATGTTCGAACCTTGCAATTTTTCTCATGCTTCTTCCTCTTCCATCATCAAGTTCACCCGTGCAGAGGGTACCTATCGTTGTGCTTTTCCCCGCGTCCACGTTTCCCATAACGGCTATTGTTGTCTGAACGGGTGGAGACTCCTCCCTGCCTACCCGTACGAGAACTCTAACTAGACTCCTGTCTCCGACTGGGGCTTTCTCGAGGACTCTTATTTTTGCCCCTATTTTTCCTGCAACCTCGTCTAATATTTGGAGGGTTTCTTCTTCCTCTTGTGACGTCAAACCAATTGGTGTCCCATCATCGTCAATCCCAAGAAGATATATTGCCTCGCCTCCGCCCTCAAACAGCCTGTAACGCATCTGTGAAGCTAGATTCTCTATTCTTTCTGGGTTGTTGCACGAGAGCCTAGACTTGTACTCGATGGCTCCTGTCTCGTTTTCTTTTGGAAGTTTAGAGGACATTGCTTGCCACTATCTCGAAAATAGAAACCACAATGAATCTAATTAGGCTTTTGTCTTATATGCTTAAAAATATAAATATTCTCCCAGCGATAGAATAGTCTAGATGCAAATTGCTTTACCCAAGAATTTTAATAGGGACATCTGGCTGGGACTACGATGACTGGCTAGATATATTCTATGAGACAGATAGAGGAATGTTCACTTATTATACAAGGTACTTCAGCACAGTAGAAATAAACTCTTCTTTCTATACTCTCCTAAGCGAGAAGTTCTATAAGGGGCTGTCCGAGTCCTCGCCAAGCGAGTTCTTGTTTTCTCTAAAAATGTATAGAGGAGTAACGCATAAACACATGCTTAACCCCAAGCTTATAGGCGACGAGTTCGACGCTTTCTTCAAATCTATTGCGCCGCTTAAAGAGGCAAAAAAGCTCGGAGCCATACTTATACAGATGCCTCCAGTACCAAGGGAAAAAGTGCCCTGGTTTGATTCCTTCCTGGATTTATTACCGAAGGGCTACAGATATGCTGTAGAGTTCAGGGACCCCTCTTGGCTTGAAAAAGACATTTACAAGACACTAGAAGAACGGGGAATCGCCTATACAGTCGTAGATGAACCATTATTGCCTCCAATGATTCTGAAAACTTCAAACTTTCTCTACATTAGGTGGCATGGCAGGGGAGAAAGCCCCTGGTATTATTATCACTATTCAATCGAAGAGCTCAGCGAGTGGGCGAAGAGACTCCAAGACTTTCTCAGCAGAGAAAACATAGACCTTATTCTAGGATACTTCAATAACCACTTCAGAGGATTTGCTCCACACAACGCCTTGCAAATGATGACATTACTTGGGATTACGAATAGGAGACAACGAGAAAAGCTTCAAGAAATGGATAAATACTTTAAGTCTCTGCCTCAGAAGGTTTTAAAAAGCCTTAGAGAAATTGTTGCAAAGGGAGACCTTGAGGGCGCTCTCGTCTTTCTCGCCGGTGAGAAGAGGTTTGAACGTTCCAAAGAAATAAGTGATGAGAATGTTAGTTTCAAGATCGAGGGCGAAAGTATTGTCGCAACGGTAAAGAACTACAGGGTTGAAATAGACGTTAAGAACAGGAGAATTTTTCATGACTGTGAGGATTGGAAAAAGTCCGCCGAGTCGAAACGCTTCTGCAAGCACCTCGTCAAGCTCTTTCTAAAAATGCCACGCGATATTTCCCTCAAAATCCTTGAGGACATCTCCGGCAATATTGATGACTGGAGCTTCGAATATTAGCCTTTTATTTGCAAGAGTGCTTCCTTCAGGGATGGGCTTGCTAGCACAAGCCTACATCCGTCAAGAGAGGAAACTAAAATGTATTCTTCTTTCTTATAAGCAAAGACCGTGAGGGCTGCCGTAACTGCATCCAAGAGGTCGCCATCTCTTGATTCTGGGAACCTTAAGCCCAAACGCCTCAAACCCAGGTAGAGTTTCTCTCGGCTTTTATTTTTCCTTGGAAGACCAAGCATGTCCTGTGTGCCCCCGGGATATATCTCTATGACTTCGTATCCTCTTTTTTCTAGTTCGCTTCTAAGCTGTATAGCCCTAAGCGTTAGTGACCTCATACCTTCAAACAGGGGTGAAAAAGCCCTTATACCAAGCCTCCGCAAGGCCTTTTCACATAGCCTATAGTATCCTTTCTGTGGAAACGAGAGAGGAGCATCTATACCTACAGCTTCTGGGGAATATTCTTCAACTTTTTCCACCAATTCGTCGTCATGCTTGAAAAAGCCAGTTACACACGTAAGGTCTTCGTAGAGAACAGCATATGCAGACTTCTTTTTAGGTGACGCGGACAAGTCTACTCCAAAAAAGGTCTTCATAAATGGAGAGTTGGTCAGCATGTAAAAATAAGTTTAGCTGGCGCTATTTTGGAAGAGTTACTCCCCTTTGTCCCTGGTATCTGCCCTTGTATGGAACTGGCTCCCCAACAAGCTTATAGAAGGCTACATGGGCGAATCTTTGTCCTTTTCTAAGGATTATTGGGAAAGCTCCCCCATGTATCTCTATTGTTACCTGGCCTTCGAAGCCTGCGTCAATCAATGTTGGAGGGACAGAGACTCCGAGCCGGGCGAAGGTGCTCCTGACACCTATTAGTGCACCTACGTCTTCGGGCATCTTGATATACTCAAGCGTAGTGACGAGAACCTTCATATAGGGCTGTAACACGAAGTTGTCTGCCTTAAAGATTTTATAGTATTGGGAGAGATCTATTTCCCTGAGTTTTTCTGGGTCTATCGGCTCTGGATTATTAAGCAGAATAGCTATTTCATCTCCTATACGAAGATCGACGCCGTTTTCGCGGACAATTTCCTCGCTGTAGGGTTCAATCTTGAGCTTGCCCTCTTTTATCAGCTTCTTTATCTCGGCTCCTGAAAGCATGGCTCTTCACATAGTGGTTAAAAACAGACCTTGAATTTCAAGGTTTTCGTTAAAAACAGAAGGTTGGCGAAACAGTGCTCACTTTTAATGTTTGTTTTTGTTGTAGCAACATAGAGCTGACACAGGACAAACACTGCACTTGGGATTTCTTGGCAGGCAAAAGGTTCTCCCGAGCTTTATCAAGTAGAGGTGCGCCTCTAGACGTTTTTCTGGTGAGAAAACTTTGTGTAGGTGTGCTTGCATTTTTTCGTAGCTACCTGGTGGCGCTAGACCTATTCTAATTGATGTTCTCTTTACGTGGGTGTCTATTGGTAAAACGGGGTAGCCATAGTTTGCAAGGAGAACGTCTATTGTTTTTGAGCCTATTCCGCGAATTTTTCCCAGTTCATCCTTTACTTTTTCTGGTCCCTGTTTAAGGAGCAATTCTATCTGGCAACCATAGTTTTCCATGAGAAACAATGCTAATGATTTTATGGCTTGGGATTTCTGCGCATAGAGCCCTGCAGGTTTAATGGCTTCTGCTATTTTCTGCACGTCTGTCTGTGAAAGCTTGGCGCACTCTACGCCGATACGGCGTTCAAGCTCGCCGAAGGCTCTGTAAGTGTTTTTCTCGTTGGTGTTTTGGGAAAGTATAGTAGCTACTAGTGTCCTGAAGTAGTCCTTTTTCTGGGCCAGCTCGTAAGCGATAAAGTCTCCCTGCTCAATCCTTAGTTCTTGTTTAAGCTTTTCCAACAGTCTATATCCAACTTCGGGCTCATCATGTAGACATTGACCATGTTGGCGCCAAGTTTTCATATCCCCCGTTTCATTCTAGGCTGTGGACAATAAACGTATTGTGCTGGTTAACGACGACGGCCCCGAAAGCCCAGGCTTATTGGCCCTAGCTGGAGTTCTAAGAAATGCTGGACACGATGTATTCATTGCTACTACTTCGACCCAGAAGAGTGGTTCTTCAAAATCAGTTTCTTTTGAGGTACGTTATTCTTTGGGGGAGCTCAACGGCTATAAAGCGTTGATTGTTGATGGGACGCCAGCCAGTGCTGTTACGATAGCGCTAACAGTCTTGAGGGTACCGGCCGACATCATTATTAGCGGTATAAATCTTGGACCCAACCTGGGTCTATGGGATATACTATCTTCGGGAACAGTTGGAGCAGTATTTGAGGGGGCCCTATTTGGAAAGCCCGGTGTAGCTGTCTCGCTTGTAGCCGAGAATAGTTCAAAATACGAAAAACTCGGCTTTTCTGACTATGAGAATGCCGCCGGCGTCTTGTTAAGGATCCTTGATTTTCTCGAGTGGAGTTTTCCATGTGATGCTCTGAACATAAATATACCCTTGGAGAGAAGTGGAGAAGTAAAGGTAACTATACCCGAGAGAACTCCCCCCAGAAACCTTTACATGTGCAAAGATAACACATGTAGAATAGGTCATTGGAGTCTGGACAATAGCTATCCCTGTGTAGACAGTATTAGTGATATATGTGCAGTTAAAAATGGAGCAATATCTATCACGCCGCTCTTTATAGATTCATTCGGAAAAAGAGGCATGGATATAGTTGAGAAGCTTCAAAACTTATTTTTAAATAAGAGATTCTAAATGGTGAAGCTGTATGACAGAAAAAGTAGACGTAGCCATAATTGGTGGAGGCCCCGCTGGGATGACAGCTGCTTCAAGGATAAAGAGAATTAACCCAAAGCTGAGGGTAGTTGTTTTCGAGAGAAGCAACTATGTGAGTTATGCCCCATGCGGATTACCCTATTACCTAGGAGGAATCGTCAAGGAATTGGACCAGCTAGTTCATTACCCGTTGCGGGTTTTCACCGAGGAAAGAGGAATAGAAGTACACATTAAGACTACTGTTACTGAGCTTGGCCCCGGATACTTGAAGGCGAGAAACAGTGATGGAGAGAAAACATATGAGTGGAAAAAGCTCTTGATAGCGACGGGCGCTAGGCCAAAGATTCCCAAGGTAGACGGCATCAATTTGCCAGGAGTTTTTACTCTGAGAATTCTAGAAGACGGCGAATCGGCAAGAAAATACCTTCAAAACGTAAACACGGTCGCAATCGTGGGTGGCGGATACATCGGTCTGGAGCTCGCCGAAAACCTGAAAAACTTGGGTAAAAAAGTCCTCCTGTTTGAGCTTTTGCCCCATGTTTTGCCCGCTGTAGACACAGATATAGCCGTCCTAATCGAGAAGGAACTCGTAAGTAACGGGGTTGAGCTTCACCTAGGGGAGGGCCTAAAGGCTATCCACGGAAAGGAAAGAGTTGAAAGTCTAGAAACCACAAATGGAGAATACAAAGTGGAAGCAGTATTCATTGCTACTGGTATCGCTCCTGAAACAAGCCTCGGCGAGATGCTTGGAGTCAAGAAGGGTGCCACAGGTGCTCTCAGTGTAGACAAGGCTATGCGTACAAATGTCGAAAATGTATTTGCCGCTGGAGACGTCGCTGAAGCCGTAAACCTTGTAACAGGAAAGCCAGACTGGTTCCCGCTTGCGCCAGTAGCGAACAAGATGGGCTATGTAGCCGGTGCGACAATGTCTGGCATAGACGCGGAGTTTCCAGGCGCTGTTGGAACGTCTGTTATGAGGGTTTTTGGTCTCGAGGTGGGGAGAACAGGGCTGACAGAGGAAAGGGCCAGGAGGGAAGGCTTCGAGCCTGTTTCAGCCACTATTACAAGTAATACTAAAGCCTCATATATCCCGGGAGTCGGACAAGTCACATTAAAGCTTATCGCGGACGCCAAGACCGGCCGCTTGTTAGGAGGACAAATCGTGGGCAAAGACATCTTAGCAAGGATAAATACCCTTGCGGCACTACTAGCCATGGGGGCAAAGGTAGAGGATGCATTCTTCGCGGATCTAGGATATGCACCACCCTTTGCCCCTGTATGGGACCCACTAATAGTGGCAGCGAGAGTGCTAATGGGAAAAATCAAGGGTCAATGACAAACGGGCCTCAATACGTATAGCCAGGTTCAGTTGTATTTTCTTGTGTGTTTTGTTTCTGCTCGAGCTTTTTCTTTGCTAGATACTCGTAGAGACCCCCAGTTAAGAGAGACATACCCAGAATAGAGGTAAACATCCCAAAAAGTGTAAGGACATCTGTCACGTTCCTGTCAAATCTAGCGTAATAAAGCGAAATATCAAGCCTGCTTCTACACGTGGCACAGGTCGATTCAGCCTGGACCCTATATGGGCTCTCAGGCAATATAATCCATCCACTCGAGTTTCTCGAGGCGTCTTCAAGATATAGACCTCCTATAAGGATATCTCTGTCATTGTAGAAGGAAATATTTAGATTGACGTGTCTGTCGCCGGTAATAGAAATGTTGTAGTAGACTTTTTCAGCTATATTGTGGCCGAGCAAAGAACCATTTATATTGTGGTCTGGCAGGGAGATGTGTAAAGTCGTCCTCGTGCTTGGCGACGCAAGGTAAGATACATAGAGAGATGAAAAAAGACCTAAAGCCAAAAAAACGAATCCCAAAGAGATAAATAACTTGTACTTCATCACGTGGATAAGAAAAATCCTGGATTTAAGCCTTTGCTCCTGCGTATAGCCAGCACTTTACAAAGTGTTTGGGCTCAACCTCTACTTCTGGGGGTTCCTCGGTTCTGCACTTGCTTGATGCAAAGGGGCATCGAGGAGCGAATCTGCATCCAGGAGGCGGGTTGACTAGGCTTGGAGGTTCGCCGGGAGGAACTTCTCTAAATTTCTTCCTGTTTTCTGGGTCCGGGTCGGGAATAGCTGATAGGAGTGCACGGGTATATGGGTGCAGTGGGTTTTGTAGCAGTGTCTTCGTGGGGGCTCTTTCAATTATTTGTGCGGCATACATTATAAAGATCCACTCGCTGAAGTATCTGGTAGTTGAGAGGTCGTGGGTTATGTAGATGAAGCTGATGTTCCTCTTTTCCTGCATCTCCCGCATCAAAGTTAGGATCTCCACCCTAACAGAGGCATCGAGCATCGAGACAGGCTCGTCTGCAACTACTAGGCTTGGCCTAAGTATCAGTGCACGGGCTATTGCGACCCTCTGGAGCTGGCCACCGCTAAGCATATGTGGATATTTGAATGCAAAGTCCTCTACAGGGGTTAGCCGAACTTCTTCAAGGGCTTTAAAGACCATTTCTGCCCTCTCTTCCTTGGTGCCTACTTTGTGTATTATTAGGGGCTCTTCGAGTATCCTGTATATATTCATGAAGGATGGCATCGCCCCGTATGGATCCTGCTGAACCAATCCCGTTTCACGTTTAAACCACATAAGGTCCTTTTCTGGTGTATGCGTTATGTCTTTCCCCTTGAAAACTAGTTTCCCATCAGTTGGTTCATATAGCCTTAGAATCGTTTTTCCAAGCGTGGTTTTGCCGCTTCCAGACTCTCCTACGACAGAGACCGCTTCGCCAGTGCCTAGTTCAAAGGTGACTCCATCTAGGGCTTTTACCTGGGCGGTTGCGCCAAACAAACCTCTACGTATGGTGAACCATTTCCTGAGGTTCTCAACCTTCAATACTATCCTGTCTTCGCTCATGGCTTTCACCTCTTACCCTCATGATAAAGCCAGCACCTAACAATATTTCCACTTTTTACCTCGTATGGGGGCGGACTCTCTTTCAGGCACTTCTCGAAGGCATATGGGCACCTTGGATTAAATCTGCATCCCTGAGGCGGATTAATTAGGCTAGGCGGGGCTCCTGGAATAAATTCGAGCTTCTTGTCAGTTCTCAGTGTGGGCACGCTTGCCATTAGCTTCTCGGCGTAGGGGTGCTTCGGCCTGTAGTAGAACTCGTCGGCGTCGCTTATCTCGACTATCTCGCCTGCATACATTACTGCAACGCGGTCGGCCAGTTCGCTTGTTACTGCTATGTCGTGCGTAATAAAGATGTAGCTGAGCCCAAGCTCGTTCTTGATCTTCTTTAAGAGGTTGATTATGTTTGCCTGGGTAATCACGTCCAGCGCGGAGGTCGGCTCGTCCAGGATAATTATTTCTGGATGCGTGATAAGCGCCATAGCAATGACTGCTCTCTGCTTCATTCCACCGCTGAGCTC
>Ga0078972_1017125_pt1 | contig 10501 bp, 9 predicted proteins | sample YelNatPaOPGAMG01_FD_67568 | JGI IMG/M metagenome (GOLD analysis project Ga0078972, IMG submission 67568) | Hot spring thermophilic microbial communities from Obsidian Pool, Yellowstone National Park, USA - OP-RAMG-01 (SPADES assembly) (version 2) | ecosystem: Environmental > Aquatic > Thermal...
ATCCATAAAACTTTTAAATTTTGCTGGACTACATATGGATCCGTATAAAAGTCATCGGACAAGTTATTCCAATATTGCAAATAAGCTGTCCGAATCGTATCCAAATTCAGCCCCGCATTTTGCATAATAGTTAATGTGTTTGAAATACCAGACGAACCCTGTTGCGTTGAGGTTGGGGGTATATTTACTGAGCCACCGCCACTATCAGGCGTATAAGGCGTAAATACCCCTGTTTCAGTATCAATAGTGCCTCCATTAACACTAACTAAAATAAGCCCAGTTGGATCAACATTCGATAAAGGATTGTTTGCGCAATAAGTATATAATCCTGAGTTTGGATCCCTCGCCGGATCCTCGCTGATAAACCTCCCCGTATCCGCGTCATACCAGCGCGCGTTGAAATACCATAAGCCCGAATCAGCGTCAAATCCCTTCCCGGTGAACCCCAGGTCATCCGCTTCGAATCCCGGATCAAGCTTATTTGCGTACTGCCTTCCAAATGGGGTGTGCTCAGCCTGGTATACCACTCTACCGTCCTGGCCGGTTACGGCCCTGACACTGCCTAAATGGTCCGTGGTATACCAATACTTCCTGGCCTGGGAATCGCCGATTACGCCGTCAACCCTGGCTATATGTTTCCCAAGCGCAAAGACATAACTCCTGGCCTTCCCGGTGGTCACATTCTTCTCGTAAATCGGCTCCGTCCCCTCGAAGACATAGTGAGTAGTCTCCCCACGGGCCTTCCTGACCACCCTTAAACCCTCCGGGTCATACCCATACTCGCTAACTACAACCCCGTTCTTTTTGACCTCGACCAGCCTGTTCAATAAATCATAGCGATACTGCCAGTACTCCACCCCTTCGCCGGAGGTTGCGGTAAAGGTCACCGTATCGCCATTGACACTAAACTTATTCCCCTTTTCGGTAAGGTTCCCCGCCTTGTCGTACTTAAACGCATACTTCCCGTCCGTCTTCAGCCGGTCGCTGTTGGCGTAATACATACTGCTATACGACTCGGTATGTACCAGCTTCACCTGCGTCCAGATCCGGTTCCCCACCGCGTCATACTGGTACTCCTCTTCCCTGCTCGCGGCCTCCTGGTACACCCGCAGCATTTTCCCCAGTTCATTCAGGAAAGTGGCCTTGTCCTTAGCCGCAAACAAAACATCGCGGTCATCGAACCAGACGTGGATCTTCAAGTACCGGGTGGCCAGCCGTTCCTTCAGGGTAATCGCAATGACTCCCTTACCGTCCCTGGCGTACTCCCACTTGTCCCTTTCCACCAGGGCATACTGCCGGTTGTCCCCCGACACAAACAGGTCAAACGTCTTCTCCGTCACCCTGTGAAGCTGATAGGCGGCGTCGGGAATGAACAAAATTTTCTTAACGCCGGGGGCCGCAGTACCGAAGTCCAATTAGGTACGGTAAGCCCCGCCCCCTTTTTATGATATTCCCCGCTATTACACGGTTTCCCTTTTTCCCATTTCGTTACTTTTTAAAAAATTTTTTTTGCTTCGGTACGGTTGCCACCTAAGACAATCATACCAGATATTAGAATAATTTCAACCAACACTTTCCACGGAAGTGGCTTTTTTTTTTACCCGCCGGTTGGGTTGCCCCGCGCGTTGGAAAAAGCCCCCGGTACTTTTGGGGCTTTTCAATCTGGGCCTGTTATACCGTCTTTGGCGGACTTCCGCCTGCCGCGGGGATGGGCTTTTTCCAGCGCGCGGCTTAAGTCCTGGGCCGTCAAATGGGTGTATATCTGGGTGCTTTCAATCGAGCTATGCCCGAGGATGGCCTGGATGTGCCGGAGATCAGCCCCGTTGCGGAGAAGGTGGGTGGCCATCGAATGGCGCAGCATGTGCGGGAATATCCGTTTGTCAATGCCGCTCCGGGCCGCCGCCCTGCGGATAATTCCGGCCAGGGCGGTATTGCTTAGCCGCCTGCCGGTCCTGCCCCCGACGAAAAGGGCCTCTTCGCCCTGGGCGGCTTGCCAGGGGCGGATCAGTTTCAGGTACATCCCCAGGTATGCGCTCGCGTATTCGCCCACAGGGACTATCCGGCCTTTTTTACCCTTGCCCTGGTCTATCCGGAGTTCCCCGCTGTCCGGCATGAAGCAGGCTACGTTTAAGTTAATCAACTCTCCCTTGCGGATCCCGGTGGAATAGAATAGTTCCAGAATGGCCCGGTCCCTTAAGCCGGTTGGGGTGTTTGGACTGCATGATTCCAAAAGCCGGATGGCCTCCGTCTCGGTCAGGATTTCCGGCAGCCGGGTTATGTTTGGGACCCGTGGGGGATTGGCCGCCGGGTTGAGCAGGATCCGGTTGGTCTTCTCCAGCCAGCGAAAAAACTGGGCCACGTCGGTAATATTATTCAGGTAACTTTTGTCCGACAGGGGCCGCCCCCGGCTGTTGGTATACCCGGTCCTCAAGTAACTGAAGTATTGGCCAAGCTCTTCCCTGGTAACGGCTTTCGGGTCGGTGACGCTTTGGGCCTGGAGATATTTAATGAGCCGCCCAATGTAAATCCGTTTCTGCCTGATGGTGGCGGTAGCGTATCCGGCGGCCTTCAACCGGCTTAAGTATCCGGCCAGGCATTCATCGAAAGTCATTGGTCTCAATCTCCCTCCGTTCCCTGGGGTGGCATTGCCGCAACACCCGTTTTAAATCGGTGATTTCCACCCGGGTATACACCTGGGTGCTTTCAATTGAACGATGCCCCAGGAGCGTCTGGATCTGCCGGATGTCCGCCTTCCCTTTCAACAAATGGGTGGCGCAGGTATGGCGCAGGCCATGGGGGCTTAACTTTTTCTTCAGCCCTGCTTTTTGGGCGTGTTTTTGCACCAGTTCTTTTAAACTGCCCCTGGTTAACTTCCGGCCGTTTTTACTGACAAAAAGGAAGTCTTGGCCTATGGCGGAAAGCTTCGGCCGGGATTCCCGGAGATAGAGCTCTAAAAAGTCACGGGCTATCTCCCCCAAGGGGACAATCCGGTCTTTCCGGCCTTTGCCTTGATTTATCCGGAGTTCCCGTCCGTTTAAATCAAGGTCGTTTAAGGCCAGGTTGCATAGCTCGCTGGCCCGGACGCCGGTGGAGTACAATAACTCCAGGATGGCCCGGTCCCGGATTCCTAACGGAGTCTCAAGGTCAGGGCTTGAGAAGAGGCCGCCAATCTCTTTTTTGCTTAAGATTCCCTTGGGCAACCGGGCGGGCGGTTGCGGCAGGTCCAGGTCCGCCGTCGGGTCGTAAAGGGCGGCCCCGGACTTGATGAGATACCGGTAAAAGGCGCGCAGGCTGACGATCCGGAATTGCCGGGTAAACGGCGCCAGCGGTTTCCCCCGGTAGGTCTCAAGGTAAACCCTGGCTTGATAGTCCGCCAACACCCTCCGGTCCGCGGCGGCGATGTTATCGATCCCGAGGCCTTTTAAGTAATCCAAAAACAGCCTGACGTTCCGCGCGTAATCGGGGATTGAACGTTCGGCGTACCCGTTTGTTTTCAGGTATTCGGTGAATTTTAAAAGCAGCGTTTCATACTTGTCCATTAAGACAAACTCCCCCCTTCTTTTTACGGATAAATTCCGCCGGTTAAAAATACCGGAAAGTGTTGCCGTATCAGCATAAATGACACTTTTAGCCATCACTTCGCCCTCAAAAAATTTTCACGCTCATGTTTTCGAATACTTCTATACCACCTTAATCAAAGCCTTGGCGTTACTGCTTTCAACTGGTAGATTAAGCGTTTGTGCCACCTGTTCCAGCCTTCAAATTCAGCAACGGCAAGGTATTGACATTTATTAGGAGTTATCCGGCTTCCGTTGCGCCAGCCGTTTTTCCAATTCCAGCGGGGTTAACAGCCCTTTCAAGGGGCGGCGGTTCTCCGGACGGTTTAGGCGGTACTCGAACTGGCCGCCTTTTTTTACCTGCGCAATCGTTAAGTATTCGAAATCCTCCAGTTGCCGGATGTGGTTCTTGATCTGATAGTCCGGCCAGCCGGTATACCCCCGGATCTCGCGGCGGGTGAAGGTGATATCCTCCTCAATCCCGCCAGTCTCCTGGCTTTGCTTTTTGACCATCTCCCGGATCAGGTCGAGCAGGTCGCGGGCGTGTTTTTTCAAGTCGTCAAAGGTAAATCCTAACACTTCACGGGCCAGTTCGTAAGCGCGGGCGTAGTCCTCCACCGTGCTGATGATACAGACGGCCTTGGCCCCGTCCGGCAGTATAATCCCGGTTTGTTCCCGCTGGTACTGAAAGAGGAAGGTCACGGCCTCAATCAGGGACAAAAACCGCTCGTGGTCGCGCCGGGTGCGCAGGGAATCAGCGGGAAAGTCCAGCAGGGGCGCGTAGGGGATTTCGACCATTACCGGCCTTAACATCCGCTGCAGGTTATGATGGCGGAGTTTGATGGCTTCAACGGCTGCCTTTTTAATTATCCCCTGGCTGGTCTTGGCCTCCCGTTGCGCGTAATGGATGCGCCGGGTCTGTTCCAACGATTCGTCCAGGTAAATCTCGAAACACCGGGTGGCGTTCTCGTGGTTGATCTCGGCGCTGGTGGTGGTCTCCAGGTAGGCGATGGGGCCTTCCACCTCGAAGGTCATCGTCTTGATTTTACCGGTGTTCGGGTCTTTGATGGGTACGGCCTGGGTCAGCTTCTGGCGGCTCTGCAGGGTCCGGATCGAGTAGTCGGCGCCTTCGCCCCCGCTGCGTTCCTCGATGATTAACAGTTTTCTTTTCAGCGCGTCCCGCTCCATGTAGTACAGGGCCTGGGGCGTAATCCGGGAGAAAAACTCCACTTCCTCCGGGGGCGTGAGTTCCTGGACGGCCTCCACCAGTCCGGACTTCCCGGCGGCGGACTGGGAGACGATGATTCCGGATAAAGGCCGGGGGAGTTTCCGGGAGACTGAAATCAGGTAGGCCAGTATCTTGTTGGTCTCCTCCCCGACGTGGCCAATAGTCTCCATGTCGGCCAGGATGTTTTCCAGCAGATTGGGGTCTTTGAGGCCGGCCAGGGCCTGCTCCTCTTCCTCCTTGGTCATCTGGTACGGTTTTTTCTCATCCCTGGCCATGGCGCTTTGTCTGGCCTGGTAAGCTTCTATCTGGTTGATGATAATGAGCAGGTCGCCTTCGATTACGCCCGCCTCCAGGCCGAGTATTCTGGCCAGATGGCCCGCAAAATTCTTCCGGGGCCTGCTCTGGTAAAGGTCCAAAGTGTCAATATGATACTTGGCGCCATATATGGCCCGGATGTTCACCCGCAGCCGGTCCAGGTTACAGGTGGATATGCCTCTGATGCGGTACTGCCGATCCTGGCAGGTGATGGCCAGGCCGGTCTCGGTCTCCTCCACCAGACAGCCGGGGGTAGGGTTTTGGCGTTCGGATTCAATCAGTAATCCGGCGAAGTCGTCGAAGGTCTTCCCGGCCTGGAAGTAGTCATTTACGTCCTTGTGTTCCGGGAGGCTGACTACTCCGACATTAAAGCCTTTTTCGGCCAGGGCCGCCCCGATCCGGGCGGCGGCCTCTCTGCCGGGAATATCATTATTCAGGCAGAGGTAAATCTTCTTCGGGCGGTATGTATGGAATAGCTCCAGATGGCATTCGGTCAGGCCGTTGGTCCCATAGAGCGGGATTACGTTCGGATAGCCGTTTTGGTAAAGGCTTAATGCGTCAATGATTGACTCGGTGAGGATTATCGCCTCGGAAGAGGCGGCAGCGGGGCGATTAACGATCCCCTGGCGCTTCCCCGGCAGGTATAGATGGTTCACTTCGCCGTCTCTGACCTTCCGGCCATACATCCCGGCCACGTTGCCGCCGGAGTCAAACAGGGGCACGACCACGCAATTTAAAAACAGTTCCTTACCGTATCGGTTTAAGATGCCGGTCTTCTTTAAAGCGTTTACCAGTCCGCCCTCCCTGGGCAGGGTGGACAGCAGTTTCCCGTCAGCGTAGCCGATCTGGAAGGCGCCGTAAATTTCCGGCCTGGTAATCCCCCGGCTTTTCAGATATTCCTGGGCCTGGGGGCTGGAGAGAAAGGTCTCGTGGTAAAATCTGGCGACTCGGTTCAGCAGTTGGGTTGGGTTTACTCCGGTAACCTCCGGTCCGGCGGGTGAGTCCGCCCCGGTCAAAGCGCTGACCGCCTCCGGAAAGCTCTTTTTCTCGTATAGCTCGATAAACTTAATCGTATCGCCAGCCGCCCCACAGCCGAAACACTTGAAGAGGTTGGTTTTGGGGTCGATGGATAATGAGGGGGTATGGTCCTCATGGAAAGGGCAAAGCGCCATCAGTTGGCCGCCCTGCTTTTTTAAGGCGATTCCTTTGGACGCTATCACTTCCGCCAGGCCCTGCTGTTTGGCCTGGGCAATCCGGGCCTGCTCAATCATCTTCTCATCTCCTCGTCTGGTCCCGCTCAGACGCGCCCCGCGCGCCCTTGCGCCCTTGATACCTCCGGCTTTTCGCGCCCGTCGATCAGGTCAAACATTCTCTCTTTCAACTGGTTCATGGCCTGTTTAAAGGCCGCCAGGTTCGCCTCGGCCTGGCCGCTCAGAAACTCCCGGCTTAAGGTCTCAACATTGGCCCCGCTTAAGACAAATACCGCCGAGGAGGGGCGGCCACGCCGCCCGTCCTCGGCCAGGACGATATCCTCCACCGTGCCGCCGCGGCTGACGATATACGCCGCGCAGTACAGGTCTTTAGTCTTGATTCTCATTCCGCCGCCTCCTATACTCTTCCAACTCCCGGTCCATCTTGAGTCTTCGCTTTACTATGTCCAGGGCCTCTTCCAGGGCCAGGGCGATCTTTTCTTTTTCGGGCTGGGGTAATTGGGCATGGTAGGTAAACTCATGGACCTTCAGGCCAAACAGGGTATCCTCTACATAGGCGCTGATGGAGTTCATTTTCTCCAAGCGCTTTAAAGCGCTCCGCCCGGCTTCGATACCGTATTGCCCAATGAGTTCCCAAAGCGATTCTTCCTGGCTGGCGTTGATTCGCCCGGCTTGGAGGGCTTCCAAGATTTCCGGGCAGTTAAGGGCTTCGTTTCTCTTCATCCTTCCGCCTCCTCCACAAGTTCAATTACCAGGCGCCCCCACTCTTCCCGGACTATTATCTTTTTCCCACGGCTGAAGCCACGCCGGCCCAGCCAGAGGCCGGACAGCCGGATGTACGGGACTTCCGTATTATCGAAGTGGATGTAGCTTACCGTTAGTCGGCGCTCTTTCACTTCACGGGGTTTCCGGGACGCTTGCGTTAAGTAAAAGAGATCATTCCCGCTCATTTCCCCATGCCCCCTTTCAATCCGGCTTCGAGTAAGGCCAGGGCTTCCTTTAACGCCTGGACGGCCTTTTGTTTTTCATCGAGAGGCAGATCGGGACGATAGGAAAACCCTATCAGTTTAAAGCCTTGTTTGGTGCGCTGGAAGTAGGGGCGCTCTTTGGGGTGGGCTGGCTTGTCCTTTTTAGCGCCTTTGATCTTGCGTTCCAGTTCCCGGCTGGACAGGCTCTTTTGTTCGATCTCCTCGATCAGCTTGGTTAAATATTCAGCGCTGAATAATCCGGTGGAATCCTTGAGGAGAAGCGCGTGGACCGTGTTTATCCGCCCGGCTTTCAAAGCTTCAAAGACCGGGGCGGGTAAGGATAGGAGGCTGAAATACCGGCTGATCTTCGGTTGTGAACAGCCCATGATCGCCGCGATCTCCTCCTGGGTCTTGCCTTCGTCCTGGAGCCGTCTGCAGGCGTTGGCCCGGTCCAGGTCGGTCAGGCTCTTGCGTTCCTCGTTCTCAAGGACGCTTAGCCGGTGGGCCTTCTCGTCGCTAATCTCCGGCAGGATGATGGCCTTGACGGCATGGCCGCCGATGGCCTGGATGCTCCGGGTGCGCCGGAAGCCGCAGATCAACTGGTAGGGCGGCGCTATCCCCCGGACGATCACCGGGACCTGCTGGCCGTCTTTCCGGATGGAGTCGATTAAAAGCTCCAGGCCGGGGTCAAGCCGGTATTCGAACTGGGTGTTGGACAGGTCGATCTGCTCTAAAGGCAGTTCGGCCACGCCGGGGTTAGTGGCCCCGGCCACTTCCTCCACGTAGTGCAGGGTGGGGGTCTTTAAAATTTTCCCTTTAGACACGGCCCATCAACTCCCGGTATGCGGCCTGGTACTGGGCCGCCCCCTGGCTCCTGGGCGCGTATGTAATCACGCTCTGCCCCGCCGCGGGTGACTCCTCAATCTTGACGGTGCGGTGAATCATGGCCGCCAGCACTTTATCCCCGAAAAAGCCCCGGATCTCCTGCAGGGCTTCCCTGGCCATAGTGGTCCGGGGGTCATACATGGTAATCAATACGCCTAAAAGCTCCAAGTGGGTGTTCAGGTGGCGTTTGGCAATCTGGTATGTCTGATAGAGGTCGTTGGTGCCCTGAAGCGGGTAAAAGGAAGGCTGGATCGGGATCACCAGATAATCGGCGGCAAGCAGGGCGTTTAAAGTCAACAGGCCCAACGCGGGCGGGGTGTCCACCAGCACCAGGTCAAACCCGGCGGCGAAGTCCGCCAACGCCTCTTGCAGCAGGTAGGCTTTCCGCTGGTCCCCGGCGCTGGCGCCCTCCAGCTTGGACAGGTCACTGGCGCCTGGAATCACGAAGAGGTTCGGAATGGAGGTCTCGGCCTGGGCTTCGGAAAGCTTGGCCGAATACCGTAAAGCGTGGTAGATCGTGGGCCGGTCCTCCAGGTTGGGGATTAAGGTCTTGGTGAGGTTCGCCTGGGGGTCCAGGTCGATGAGGCAGGTCTTTTTTCCCTCCTGGGCGGCGGCTGCCCCCAGGTTCAGGCAGGTAGTGGTCTTGGCGATCCCGCCTTTTTGGTTGGCTACTGTGATAATCATCGGCATTCTCCTCTCTTTTTGGTTTGCCCTTTTGGGCTTGGGAACCGCCACCATTGAGAGGAAAGCCGTAGTGTGATACAATACAGGTAAGCACACGGAAGGCTTCCTTTCGTGGTGGCTGGAGTGGGCTGTCGGTTGATCCGACCAAAGACTGGCCGACAGTCCATAATAAAAATTTGTGTATAGTTACACTATACATTGTAACTTAAAAGTATGATATTTGTCAATATATTTGTTTGAAATTACACCCCCTTTTCGTGTAAAATATTGTTGTGAAGGGGGTTTTGAAATGCCGGAAACTGTTTTAGGCACGAAATTAAAAAAACTCCGAAAAGAAAAAAAGATTACACAGAGTAAATTAAGCCAAAAACTAGGATTTTCTGAAAGATATATTTCACAAGTTGAAGCTGGCATGACTCGCCCTTCAATGGATGCGTTCAAAAAAATTGCCGATTTTTTTCAAGTCCCGGTTGAATATCTCGTCTCTGAAACCGAAGAAGCAAACAACTTGGCTACCGCACCTATTAGAAATAAAGAACTTTTAAAAGCTTTTATTGAGGTTGATCAACTCAGCCAGGAAGATCAAAAGCTGGCGTTAGGACTCCTTAACGCGCTAGTCATGAACAATAAACTTAAAGCCCTTCTTGCTGGTAAAGATAATTTATTCAGCGCTGAATAACCCGGCTGTGCCAAGCCTCCGCCTGCCCATCTTTGCTCCTGATCGGTGGCCGCCACCGCCGCCAAAATTATCGCGAATCAAGCAAGCCCGCCGCCGGTGACTGGCCCCCTGGCTCCGCATGGAACCAAGCGGTAGGCAAGATTCCCTACCCCCTGCCCGCCGCCCCCTTTCTCCAAGCCTCTTTCCCCAGGCGCCCATCCCCGCATCGGTACTCTATTGGACATGGAGACAGGGGCGCTCCGGAGTGGTTTCTGTTTGCCATGTCAGGGCAGGGGTCCGGCAGGCTCTGGCCTGTCTTGCCTCCTTCGGGTGAGTTCCGCCCGTTCGCTCCACGCCGCCAGCCATCCTTGGCAATCATGGCGCCGTTCCGCTCTCTCGGCCTGGATTTGAATCCCCCCACCACCCATTCGTTCTGTTTGTCATGCCTAAAAAAAGGAATTTAACCATGAATAGCAAATTCCCAATATAAAAAATTTTGAAAGGTTGGTTTCGATGCTTCCATTAGGTTCAGAAAAAAGACCTGTAATTGTTAGAGTTGCCTCCGATGCGAAGGGCGCGAAAATATCTCAAATTTGTAATCAATATGGCCTTCATTTTATCATTGGGCTTGAACCCGGCAAACCTGAAGATTTTTCCGATCTCATTACCGCGATTAAAGAAAAAACTGCTCCCGCCAACGTTTATGATCCATGCCCATGTGGTAGTGGTCAAAAATATAGGTTTTGCTGTGCTAAAAAACCAATTCAATTGGATATTTAATGCGATATTAGGACCGTCATCTTCATTTTCACATCAACCCTTTTTAACCAAAAAAGACCGAAAGCTTCGGCGCACATCCCGAAGTTCCGGACTCCCAATTCCCATTCCACCCGCCACCTTTGAACTTATGGTTTTTCAAGCCGCCCCCCTAATTGAAAACTCAAGCCCCGGCAAGGAAAAGTCAAGGGCGTGTGCCTTTTACGCCGCCAGGGAAC
>Ga0078972_1011802_pt1 | contig 10498 bp, 10 predicted proteins | sample YelNatPaOPGAMG01_FD_67568 | JGI IMG/M metagenome (GOLD analysis project Ga0078972, IMG submission 67568) | Hot spring thermophilic microbial communities from Obsidian Pool, Yellowstone National Park, USA - OP-RAMG-01 (SPADES assembly) (version 2) | ecosystem: Environmental > Aquatic > Thermal...
CGTCTGGAGGAGAGCGAAAAGGGTTTGGGTCTTGGTGTGGGTTGGGAAAAGGGCGAGCCCGTGCAACCAGGCCAGCCGAGCCCGGCTCCGAAGCCTGAGGAAGCGGTATCCGTGCCCGTGCGTGTTGGCGAGGGCCCATCCCAGCGGAGCTTTGCTCTCGGGCTTCCTGGGGAGACCCCTGGGACAGAGCCCGAGTCCACCGCCCTGCTGCAGCCTCAAGAACTCGAATTGACTCTGCGGGCCAAAGATCTCCCGCCAGGGTTGCGGGACATGGTGCGCCGCTATTTCCAGATCCTTACGGAGGGGGAGGGTTCATGATCACCGCTGAAGAGATCGAGCGGGCTCAAAGGGCTATGGCCCGGCTGCGGGAAGCTATCGCCACCGTGATCGTGGGCCAGGATCAAGTGGTGGAGGTAGTGCTCTGGGCCCTTTTGGGCCGGGGTCATGTGCTTTTGGAGGGCGTTCCCGGGCTAGGGAAAACCCTACTGGTCCGGACTTTGGCCCAGGCCCTCGGCCTAACCTTTTCCCGCATCCAGTGCACTCCAGACCTCATGCCCGCAGACATCCTCGGCACCCAAGTTTTCTCCGCTGATGGTTTTCGGTTTCTTCCCGGCCCGGTTTTTGCTAACGTGGTCCTGGCCGACGAGGTGAACCGCGCCACCCCCAAAACCCAATCCGCTCTTCTTGAGGCCATGCAGGAACGCCAGGTCACCGTGGGCAACACCACCTACCCCTTGCCTGATCCGTTTCTTGTCCTTGCCACCCAGAACCCGATCGAGATGGAAGGGACCTATCCTCTTCCGGAGGCCCAAGTGGATCGGTTTCTGTTGAAGGCGGAGGTGGGCTATCCCCGCGAGGATGAGCTTGTGGAGATAATCCGGCGCAATACAAAGGGTCAGGGCCTGGTCCTTCCCGAGCCTGTGCTCTCGCCGGAGGAGGTCGTTTTGGCTCAGCGGGCTGTGGCCGCCTTCCCCGTGCACGAGGAGTTTCTCTCCTATGCGGCGCGCTTGGTTTTAGCCACTCATCCGGATCAGAAGGGCGCGCCGGAAATGGTGCGGAAGTATGTGCTATATGGGGCCAGTCCGCGGGCGGGTCTGGCCTTGATCCTCGGGGCCAAAGCGCGGGCGTTCCTAGCTGGCCGCTTCCATCTCGAGGTAGAGGACATCCAGAGCGCTTTCCGGCCGGCGTTCATCCATCGGTTGATCCTGAATTTTCGGGCGGAGGCTGAGGGGGTGGGCCCGTGGGACGTGCTCCAGGAGGTTTTGCAGACAGTGCCCAAGCCCTAGAGCTTCTCAGCGCTGAGGAGCTCTGGGCTCTGAGCCGGACGCGGCTTTCACTACGCCGGGCCCGAAGCCTTGCCCCTGGTGAGCACTTAAGCTTTCGGGCCGGCGCCTCATTGGAGTTCGCCGATCACCGCCCCTATCAGCCAGGAGACGATCTCCGCCTCATCGACTGGGCTGTCTACGCCCGCCACAAAAAACTCGTGACCAAGGTCTTTTCCCGCGAAGTTGAGGCCCCGGTTTATCTTCTTTTGGATTGCTCGGCGTCCATGGGGCTTGGTGGAAAATTTCTTTTTGCCAGAAAGCTTGCGGCGGCTTTGCTTTTCCTCGCCTTCCGTAGCGGTGATCGGTTTGGGATTTATCCCTTCTCCGTGAGCGTGGTTGGTCTTGGGCGGCCTAGGCGCGGCCGGCCCGCTTTGGTGCGGGCTTTTCAGGAAATTGCGAAGCTTTCGCCCAAGGGCCGCACAGATCTTGCTCAAGCTCTTTCCAGCTGGGCTGAGCGGGGCTGGGAGCCCGGTCTTTGCCTAGTGCTTTCGGACTTCTTTGCTCCCGATTTCCGCGAGGGGCTTTTGGCTTTGCGTTATGGGCGACATATCGTGGCTGCGGTCCAGATCCTCGCCCCGGAGGATTTGAGCCCGCCAGTGCTTGGGGAAGTAAGGCTTGTGGATGCGGAGGAAGGGCGGGGTCGGCCGGCGGTTGTAGGACCAGCGGCCTGCCGAGCCTACCAGGAAAACCTCCGCCGCTGGAACCAGGAGCTCGCCAAAACCTGTGAAGAGCTGGGGATATCCCAGTTCCTTTTCGTTTCCGACTCTTCCCCGGTAGCTGCGGCCTTTATCCTGGCCCGGAGGTGGCGACCGTGAGTTTTGCCGCTCCTTGGGCATGGCTTTGGGTTTTGGCTCTTTTGCCGGTCTTTATTCTGCATTTTTTGCGCAAAAAGGAGCGGGATTGGCCGGTTTCGGCCCTCTTCCTTTGGGAGGGAGTGAGGCCGGACCGGCCGCGGTTTGTGGAGCGGCTTCGCGCCCGCTTCGATCTCCTCCTTTTGCTGCAAGTATTGGCGGTGATCCTAGGAGCTTTGGCCTTGAGCCGTCCAGAACGGGAGATTGTCCGACCAGCTGGCCCTACCCTCCTTGTTCTCGATGCCTCCGCTTCCATGGCTGCGGAAGGTATGCGCGAGAAGGTGCTAGCCAAAGCGAAGGATATCGTTGGGGAGTCCACTGGGCCTTGGGCGGCGGTCCTCTGGGCCGAGCCGCCTGCCCTTCTTTTCCCTTCCACTTCGGACCGGGAGCTCGTCCTTTCCGAACTCGATCGATATGGGCCGCGCTTAACCCCTCGGCCCGAGCTTCACCAGGCCTTGGCTCTCCTTCCCGAGCCCTGGCCGCGGGTGGTAGTGATCACCGATAACCCTAAGGGAATCAGCGGCGCGGAGGTGGTGGCGATTCCCCGGCCCGAGAACGTTGGAATTACCGCTTTCTCCGTACGGCCCTCCCCTGATGGCGTGCGCTACGAGGCCTTCTTGCGCGTAGTTAACGCTACCTCCGCGTACAAGGATATGCAGATCCGGGTGATCTCGGAGGCCGGGGAGTTTTGGGCGAGTCGCCTCGTTCCCCCAGGAGAAGAGGAAGAGGTGGTGCTTGTGCTTCCGGGCGCGCGGGCCGGCGCATTCGTGGCCGAGCTCCGGCCAACCGATTCCTTCCCCTGGGATAACGTGCGGTACTTCGTGCTGGAAGGCGGTGAGGTCGCCACAACTTGGCTAGGTTTAGAGGACCGATACCTTTGGGCCGCTCTCCGGGCAGGGGTCTCCGCATATCGAGTATCCGAAAATCCCGATCTCTTCGTGGCCGTGTCCACGCACCTCTCCAGTGAGCCTCCCGGGCCTTGTCTTCTTGTGGCTTCGGGATGCCCGGGAGCCGCCATTTTGGGCGAAGCTGAGGCTGGTCCACTTTCAGCGGCGCCAAATCCTCTTTTGGAAAACTTGTCCCTAAGCGATTGGCGAATTGGCCGAGTTTACCGGCAGGAAGTGCCGCCGGGAGCCCAGGTCCTCCTCTGGGCTGGGGAAATCCCGATCCTTTTCCTTTGGGAAAGCTCTGGTGGACGTAAAGCGGCTTTCGCTATGGACCTAAGCCGCACCAATCTTCCCCTCCTTCCTGATTTCCCCATCCTCATCCGTAACCTTCTGGGCTGGCTTCTTCCCCAAAGGCCGGAGGGGAACGTAATTGTTGGCCAATCCGTGGAGCTTCCGCCCGGATTTTCTGTGGTCACGGAGCTTGGCGCGGTCCAAGATTTATGGGTTCCCGAAAAGCCCGGGATTTTTAGGATCGAAACGCCACGCGGACCCAAGTGGCTAGCGGTGAACGTTCCCTGGGAAACCGTTGGGCCGGAGGCTCCCCTCGCTGCAGAAGTTCCTAAGCCTCTCCCGGCCAAAGCCTCTCTTCCCCTTTGGCCCTGGGCTACGGTCGCGTTTCTCTTCGTCCTTGGTGCGGAAGCGCTGGTTTTTCTATGGAGGGGTGGGTAATGCGCGTTCTTTGGCCCTGGGCTTTCCTTTTTCTTCTTCTGCCCTTAGGGCTTTTCTTTTTAGGACTTTTTGGGGAACGCCGGATCCTGGGCCGTGTCCTTTCCCTGACCCTCTGCGTTTTGGCCCTAGCCCAGCCGGAACTCTCTTTGCACCAGGAAAAAGAACGGATTGTGTTTGCGGTGGACCGTTCGGCAAGCGTAGGGGACAGCGCAATTCCGGTGTTTTGGGATCTAGCCCGTTCTGCGGCCGAGCGCGGGGCGGCAATCGGGGTTGTGACTTTCGCCGGAAACGCTGGAGCGGTGCGAATGCCGGAAGCGGGCCTCCCTCGCGGCTTGGATTACCCAACGGAGCTCGCTTCTGATCGCACTGATCTCGGGGAGGCTTTGACCCTGGCCATGTCCCTTTTGGAGGGACGCGGACAAATCGTGCTCATCACCGATGGCCGGGATACGGAGGGAAAGCTCTGGGCAGCTGTGGCCCAGGCCCGGGCGCAAGGGGTCCCAATCCACGTTTTTCCCGTGGGCAAAGATGACGTGCTCAAGCTCTACAGTTTCCGTGGCCCTCAGGTCGTATCTCCAAAAGCTCAAGCAGAGCTTCGGGGCGTTTTATTCGCAACCCGAGCGCTCTCCGTAAAGGCTGAGCTTTTCCTGGGCGGCGAACTTGTGGAAAGCCGTGACCTATTTGTGGAGCCTGGTGAGACCGAGATCACTTTTTACCTCTCTTTTCCCAAAGAGGGGGTATATTGGGCGGAGCTCGTCCTGGAGTGCCCAGAGGATCAAGTTTTGGAAAATAACCGGCTGGCTTGGGCTATGCAGGTGGGCGAGGTTCCCCAGATTTTGGTGGTGGGGGAAGAGGCCTCGCTTGTGGATGTGGCCCTTCGCGGGATGGGCCTCAATTTCCGCCGGATTCCAGTCCTTCGGCCAGAAGATTTAAGCGGCGTGGGCCTAGTGATCTTGGACGATTATCCCTTGGGATTTTTAGGGCCCCAGGTGATTGCAACTCTGCGGGCCTTCGCGGAAGAGGGCGGAGGGATATTTGTGGTGCAAGGGCGACGGGCTCTTTCCGGTTACGCTGGCCCTTTGGAGGAAATTCTTCCTGTGACCTATGCGGTTCCGGAGGAAGTGGAGGAGGCTACAGCAGCAGTGGTTTTTGTGCTGGACCGCTCAGCGTCCATGGCCGGCCGGGCTGGACCTAGTACAAAACTAGATCTCCTCAAGGAAGCCACGGCCACCGCCGCGGAGCTCATGCCCCCAAAGGATTGGCTTGGCGCAGTGGCCTTCGACCGAAATCCATTTTGGCTAGCTTTTCCTGGCCCGGCTGAGGAAGTACGGCCAGCTTTGTTTTCCGCTTTGGCTGGGCTTACCCCAAGCGGCGGGACCGACCTTTGGCCCGCAGTCCTCCTCGCCCTTTCCGCTCTCCAAAATGTCCCCGCCCGCATACGCCACATGATCATCATCTCTGATGGAAAAACCGTGCGAGAGAATCGGGATTTTTCAGGGCTTTATGGCCAGGTGGAGAAAAGCGGGGTAGGTGTAAGCTGCATTGCCATTGGGCCTGATGCGGATCTGGAGATATTAGGCGGGTTAGCTCAGGCAGGGGGTGGCGAGCTCCGAGTTCTCGCAGACCCTCAGGATTTGCGGGCGGTTTTGGTTCAGGAGACGAAGCGGGCCCTGCGGCCACGGTTTGTGGAGGGCGAATTCCCGGTACAGCTTGGCCCAGCTGCCCTCGCTCCGGAGGAACTCCCGCCAGTTTATGGTTATGCCCTTACTTTTCCCAAGCCCACGGCGGAAGTGGCTTTGCTTATGCCCGCTGGTGATCCGCTCCTTGCTTTTTGGTCCCTGGGGCTGGGCACGGTGGCCGTGCTCAATACCGATCTCCGGGGCGGTTGGACCAAAAACTGGACCAATAATCCTGAGTGGTTTTCCCACTTCTCGCGGCTTTTGGAAAAACTTTGGCCTCGCCGTAGCCCCGCCAACTTATCTTGGGAGGTTCAGGGTTCAAAAATTTTATTGCGGCTGGATGTGGCGGAAGGGGGACGTTGGGTTAATGGTCTCCACTTTTCTGGGGAACTTTCCGGCCCGCAGGGCTCCCAGGAACTCACTTTTCACCAGATCGCGCCGGGAAGGTACGAAGCGGAAGCTGTGCATCCTGGATATGGAGCTTACCTTTTGAGCTATGCCGAGGAGTCCGGCCAGTTTGGTGGCCAGGCTTTGGTTCCTTTGCCTTATTCCCCGGAGTATAAGGAACTTGGCCCAGATAAGGAGATTCTAGGGAGGATCGCTCGCCTTACGGGCGGGATCGTGCTTGAGGACGAGGAGATTCCAGAGAGAACTGACCTAGTTCAGGAGTGGTTGCCGCTTTGGCCAGCGCTCCTTTGGGCCGCGGCCGCTTCCTTTTTAGGGGACCTTGCTTTGCGGAGACTCCTTCCCCACAAGTACTCGAAGGGCTAAGGGCGAAAGAACTGGGTCTTCTAGCCAGCGTTGCAATTCCGCTTTTACTAGTTCCGGGGATTGGTGGAGCAGGCGTTTTAGGGCGGTTACCACGGCCCGGCGAACGTTCTTTTCCTCGCTATGGGCGAGGTGTTTTAGGGCAATGAGGGCCCGGCGGGTCCATTTTTGGGGAAGATAGCCAAGCATTTGGCCGGCCAGGGCTTTCCAGGAAGGATCGGCCTCGGCCGCCCACTGCACCAGCACTTCCCCCGCCTCCTCGGGATAAACAGGGATGAGCCTTTCCCGAAGGGCCCGGCGGGCAGCGCGCCGAATTTCCGGAATCGGATCAAAGAGCAAAGGCGCGAGGATTTCTAAAAGGAAGGGGGCGCGGAAAGGGTCCGTGGGATCAGCGGCCTCAGCCGCGGCCCGAACCAATGCTCGCCGAGCCTCTTCCGGTCCGTTTTGGGCAAGCTGCCGCAGGGCCGGAAAAAGAAAAGTGTAGCCCTCGCTGAGGCATTGGATGAGCGCGCGCAAGCCTTTACCGTGGTCTACCCTGAGCTCGGCACAGATTTTCTCCACCAAAGCCCCAAGCTGAGCCGCTTCTTGGGAAAACTGGGAAACTTCGGGATCGAGAGCGCGAAGCTCAACTTCGGCCATAAACTCAGTGTAACCTGCGTTACACTCCCTGGTCAAATGTGCGCAGAGTCTTACCTGGCGAGGATTTCCCAGCGAGTAGCGTAGCTATGCTCCTTGGCAAGGTTTTCGATTTCCCTTTGGAACGCGGTGTAGTCGAAGGAAAGCCGATACCGCTCGAAGAGAAACCTCAAATCTTCCGTCACTTTGCCCGTCCGTTTCCGGCCGAGCTTGTATATCTCCAGCCGGCCTCCCACACCGCTTTCTAGCGGTAATCCTGAGCCTTTCTCCGCAAGGCTTAACCGAGCCAGCAATTCTTTTTTCTGCTCGTGGATCTCGAGGTGAAGGTAGAGGGTTGTTTTTCGCCGAGCTAGAAAAGTTCGGCGCTCAGCGAGCACTTTTGTGAACGTGAGGTTATCCCCTTCCTCGCGGACCTCACCGCCTTGGGCCCTAAGCCAGAAAAGCAGCGCTTCTCGCAAGCTTTGCTCGGACATGGAAACATCTTAGCGGGAAAATCCACTTTCCCCAGAGGACTGATAAGCTACGATTGGTGGACCATGGACGACGGCTGGTGGAAGCCTTACAAGATCAAGGTTGTTGAGCCCATCCGGCTTCCTTCGCGATCGGAACGGGAAAGGCTTATTACTGAGGCCGGTTATAACGTGTTCAACCTGCGCAGCGAGGATGTGTACGTTGATCTTCTCACCGATTCCGGAACTGGGGCTATGTCCCAAGCCCAATGGGCGGCGCTCATGGAGGGCGATGAGGCCTATGCGGGAAGCCGATCCTTCGAGCTCTTTCGGGACGCAGTCCAAGAGATTACCGGCTATCCCTACGTCCTTCCCACCCATCAGGGCCGGGCTGCTGAACATGTGTTCTTCTCGGTGATGGTGAAAGAAGGCCACATTGTTCCCAATAACACCCATTTCGACACCACCCGGGCCAACCTCCTCGCCTTGGGCGCTAAACCCGTGGATCTCCCCGTTCCCGAGGCCTTGGATCCCGATCTTGATCGCCCCTTCAAGGGGAACATGGATATGGCCCTTTTGGAAGACCTTTTGGCCCAGGAGGGAGGGCGCATTCCCTTTGTAATGCTCACCCTCACGAATAACACCATGGCTGGCCAGCCCGTATCTCTTGCGAACATTCGGGCAGTTTCCGAGCTTGCCCATGCCCACGGGATCCCCCTCATCCTTGACGCTGCCCGGCACGCGGAAAACGCCTTCTTCATCATGGAAGAGGAGCCTGGGTATTCGGGAAAAACGCCGGCCCAGATCGCCCGGGAAGTTTTTGCCCTGGCTGATGGCTGCCTCATGTCCGCGAAAAAGGACGGGCTTGGGAATATTGGCGGGTTCATCGCCCTAAGAGACCGGGAGCTCTACGAGAAGTGCGCGGAGAAGCTCATCCTTTGGGAAGGTTTTCCCACTTACGGTGGCCTTGCTGGCCGGGATTTGGCAGCGTTGGCCGTAGGCCTGAAGGAGGCCTTGGATCCCCTTTATCTTCGGGATCGGGTGGGGCAGGTGCGCTGGCTTGGGGAGGAGCTGAGGAAGATAGGAGTCCCCGTGTACTGGCCGCCCAGTGGTCACGCGGTCTATGTGGATGCCGCTCGTCTTCTTCCGCACATCCCAAGGGACCAGTTTCCCGGGCAGGCCCTGGTGTGCGCCCTGTACCTCGAGGGCGGGGTGCGGGCAGTGGAGGTGGGGTCAGGAATGCTCGGGGAGGCTGCAAAGCTTGAGCTCGTGCGCCTGGCCATCCCCTGGCGCGTTTACACCGAGGAGCATCTCCGCCATGTAGTCCGCACGTTCACGGAGATCCTAAAAAAGCGGGAAAAAATGCGGGGACTTCGTCTTGTGCAGGGGAGCGGGCCGCTTCGGCACTTTCGGGCTCGGTTCGCCCCCGTTTGATCACTTCTTTGCCGACTCTTGAGGCCTAGGCTCCTCAGGATTCAGGATCACTGGCCTTCGGCACTTCACACACCGGCTGCTTAGGAGCACGCTCCAAGGCCGCACGAACTCCTCAAATTCCGAGGCCTTAAGGCAATCCCCGCACAGAACCTTGAAACTGTTGGCCTTGGTCCGCACCAAATACCCTTTGCTCGGTGTGCCCATAGCAAAAAGCATTATAGCCAAAAAGCCTGATCTAGCCAAGGTTTCAGCGATCGACCCGTAGCTTTTGAAGGCGGGGATCATCTTTGCTCCACGGAGTTACCCAAAGTTCTTGGACCTTTTTTGCTCGGTGAGCTATGACCCGGACCAACGAGCCTTCTTGGGCGTCGCTGTAGCGGGCGGCGAGCTCCGCAGCTTGCCGCAGGTCCTCCTCTTTCACCTCGCCCAGCACCAGGGCCACTGGCCCAGGCACATCGGGGAAATTCAGAACGTAGTGATCCCCTGGAAAACTGAGGAGGACAGAATTTTCCAGCTCGTCCCTTCCCACCACCACCCGGACCCTTGGTCCCAAGCGGAAATGTCGTCCGTAGCGAAGAAGAGTGAAATCTTCTTTGGTCAGGGAATCAACGCCTTTCTCGCGGATTAAGTCGCGCAGGCGTTTGGCATAAGCCCGCTCAAGGAGGAGGCAGCAGCCGCCCGCGGGCTGGGTGAAGGTCGGGATCCCCCATTCCTTTGCCAGCTCAAGCTGCCTTTTTCGGGAACGCCCTTGGAGATCGAGCCAATCTTCCCGGCGCACCCAGCCCATCCGCTCGGGGAAAGTGGGGCCGAGGAGCCTTCCGGAAAGGGGCCGGACGAGCCGCTCGCCAAGCCCCGACTCCCTGGCCACGAGCTCCAGGGCCCCGAGGTGCTGGGACATCGGCCGCTGGCCCAAAACCTCGCCCGTCACCACAAAGGAAGCCCCTTCCTTTTCCATGAGCTCCCCGGCCTTCTTTACCATGAAGATCCGGCAATCGAGACAGGGATTCATCGCCCGGCCCCGGCCAAACCGCGGATGCTTCACGACCTCGAGGTATTCCTCGGAAACATCCCAAAGTCGAACGGGGATACCCAAGGCCGCGCCTTGGGCGAGGACCGTGTCACACCGGCCCTGCCCAGTACAAAACCCCGTGGCCAGATTCAACCCCACTACTTCGAAGCCCAACCGCTTGACTAAGGCAGCAGCCAGGGCGGAATCCAAACCTCCGGACATAAGGGCAATCGCCTTCTTCTGCAGGGTGACCATATCTCCGCTATGATAGGTTTGGTTTCCCGGGATCTCCACAAGCTTTGCACAAGGTTTTCATGGAACGTGCAATCTTTAGGGGTAGAAATTGAGGCGGAGGTGATGAGAAATGAGGAGATTTTGGGCTTTAGGGTTGGCATTGGTGTTGGCAGGGGTAGCTTTGGCGCAAAACGTTCAGGAGAGCATCGCTGCCTCCGGCCAGGCGGCGATCAAGGCCGCCATCGCCCGGGTAGCCCCGGCGGTGGTCAAAGTGGAGGCCACGAGAAAAGTCTCCACCTGGTGGGACCAGTTCTTCCAGGACCCCTTCCTGCGCCGATTCTTCGGGGAACCTGAGACCACCCAGACCTCGCTAGGCTCCGGTTTCGTCGTGGAATACGGGGGAAAGAAGTACATCCTCACCAACTACCACGTGGTGGAGGACGCCACCTCCATTGTGGTCACGGCCCAAAGCGGGGATTCCTGGCCGGCCCAGGTGG
>Ga0078972_1017129_pt1 | contig 10498 bp, 9 predicted proteins | sample YelNatPaOPGAMG01_FD_67568 | JGI IMG/M metagenome (GOLD analysis project Ga0078972, IMG submission 67568) | Hot spring thermophilic microbial communities from Obsidian Pool, Yellowstone National Park, USA - OP-RAMG-01 (SPADES assembly) (version 2) | ecosystem: Environmental > Aquatic > Thermal...
TGACGTCGCTCATCGGCAGGATCGTGCCGCCGCCGGTGAGGGCGTGTCCGGCGGCGGCTTCGAGTTCGGCCAGGGTGGTGGTGGCGATGATGGCGGCGGGTAGGCCGTTGTGTTGGCCCAACTCGCCGGAGGCCAGCATCGCTCTGAGCGCGGCGAGCAGGCCGTCGTGGTGGCGTTGGGCGGTGCTGCGGGTGTCGCGGTCGATGGCGTCCTGGCTGGGGGTGCCGTCCACGCAGGGTTGCTCGTCGAGGTTGTTGCACATGCCGGGGGCGGCCAGTTTGGCCCAGAGGGCTTCCAGGGTGGCGCGCAGTTCGGGGGTGATCCAGCCGCGCAGCTCCGACATCTTGTCCTCGCCTTGTTTGCCCAGGGTCAACCCGCGCCGCCGCGCGCGGTCCTCGTCGGTGTAGGTGCCGTCGGGGTTGATGGCGTTGGCGAGTTGGTCGGCCAGCTCGGCGAGGTGTTCAGGCCCGATTTGTGAGCCGTGGCGGGCCAGGTCGGCTTCGGCTCTGTCCCGGGTCTGCTGGTCGACCCAGCCGGGCAGCCGATGGGAGAACTTCTGGATCGTCGCGACGTGACCGGCGCCCAGTTTGCCCTGCCGTTGACCGGCGGCGGTGCCGGCCAGGATCGGCGGCAGGGGTTCGCCGGTCAGGCCGTGGCGGGGCCCCAGATCGGCCGCCTCGCGGATGCGCCGGGAGGCTTCTTTGCGCGACACCAGAGCCCATTCGGCGATCGCGTGGGACAGGGTGCCGCCCAGTTCTTCGGCGCTGGCCTGGCGGGCCAGGTTGTTGATCAGGGGATGCTCGAGCGCGGGCAGGCGGCGGCGCACCTTTTCCACCCGCTCCAGCAACACCAACTGCTCGTGGACGGTCAACGCGTCACAGGCGTGGTCGAACACGTTGTCCAGGGCAGCGTCGAGGGCATCGAAATCCGCCGTCAACGCCTCCCGATCAACACTCACACCGCCAAACTATCGGCACCCACCGACAAAAATCTCCGCCCAGTGACCACAGAAACCAAAGTGACGCAAGTTTTTTCAGACTGAGGCGAACCGCTACCTGCGTTGTGCCGCGGCCAATCTGCTTGCGAACTCCGGGGATTGGAGGGTGTGCGCCTGCGGCCCGAGCTCCATGCGCATGGCGAAGTCGTGGTGTTCGTTGTCCAGCGCCCCCGGGCTGGCGGTGGCGCGCATGGTCGCCTTGGTGGCCAGCACCACCTCGCGTGGGGCGGACGCCGGGCCGGCGGCCAGGTCCAGCGCGGCGGCGACCGGATCGTCGGCGACGCTGAGCGCCAGCCCGTGGCGCACCGCGGCTTCGGCGTCGAAGCGCATGCCGAACAGCAGGGCCGCGCGGGCCACCTGCGGGCCGACCGCCCGCTGCAGCATCCACGTCGCGCCACCGCCGGGATGCAGGCCCAGCTGCTGAAAGCGGGCGTCGAACAACGCGCCGGGCCCGGCGATGCGCACGTCGGCGGCCAGCGCCAGGTTCAGCCCCGCACCGACGGCCGCGCCGTTGACCGCGGCGATGGTGGGCAGGCGGCAGTTGCCGACGGCCATGAAGCCGTCGTAGAGGCGCTGCAGCCCGGCTTCGGCCGCCCCGGTGCCCGCGGCGCCCAGCGCGCTGAGGTCGGCGCCGGCGCAGAACGCCTTGCCCGCCCCGGTGACCACCACGGCATGCACGCCGGAGTCGTCCTCGGCCCGCCGCACCGCGGCGCGTAGCTGTGCCGACATCTCGCCGGTCACCGCGTTGCGGCGGTCGGGATCGTTGACGGTGATCAGCGCGATGCGGTTCTCGACGCGGTACAGCACGGGGTCGGTGGGGGTCATTCCCGTAAGAGTACTGGGCCGTAAGAGTACTGGGCCGTAAGAGTATTGCGTGCGCACCGGGCCGGGATGGATCGAATTGACCCGAATGCCGTTGCCCGCCAGTTCCACCGCGGCCGATTTGGTCAGGCCCCGCAGGCCGAACGTGGAGGCCGCGTTGCCGTTTTCGCGATCCCGGCGTTGCTCACCAGTGCGTCGAGCCGCCCGAAGGCGCTCAGCGCCGCCGTACCCAGGTTCTCGGCGACCGTCCGACCGGCAACGCACCCGACCCGGCCAGCTTGGCCCAGACGAAGGCGACGAGCATCCTCAATAACGCGCCACGGTGGTCCCATCCCGCTGGCAAGCGCCAGCCCAGCTCGGGTGTGTCCGGAAAGTCAATGGAAGACGACACCGTTTCGGTGCAGCCGCCGAGTGCATCGCAACCATTCGGTTCAAGATCGCCGGAAGGCGGCGGGGTCCACGAAGGGAAACTCGGCGAAATGAAGGCGCCGTGAGTTCGTTCTGTTGCATCATCATCGTCGCCTTCAAGGCAACCAGCGTGGCCGCTGGAACCGTTGAAGTCGACCATTTGCGCCGCAACGGATCCGATCCGTCGGAAAAGGTTGGCTGCGCCCAGTACGACGGCGCGGCAGGCGTTCAACCCCGCGGCTCGGTGACGATCTTTTTGGCAGGCTGTCGGGCGGCGCGAGCGTTCGGGGTGATGCACTCAACGGTCGCCGCAGCTACCTCGATCTTGAGCTTGCAAAGGCTGCATGAACATCACCTGCCCTCCGGGGATTGGCGCTCGATGCCCTGGAGCACTAACTTCCCTGGGGTGACGTTCTCAGCTGCTGGTGTACTCGCGCGGTGGATCGCCCCCCTACTCACGGTTGCCTCGGTCGCCGGCGTGGGTTTTCTCGGCCACCCGGTGCAGGTCGGTCCCGCCCCGGCGGTGCGGTTGGCCGACGACGCCAACCCGTTCGCCGGCACACCCTTGTACGTCAATCCCGCCTCGGCGGCTATGCGCGCCGCGCAGCACGCCGATCCGCCGAGTCCCGAGCTGACCGCCATCGCCAACACACCGCAGGCGTACTGGATCGTCCCGGGCTCTTCGGCGGCCACCGTCGCCAAGTACACCGGTGACGCACAGGCTGCCGGCGCCCTCCCGGTGCTGACGCTTTACGGGATCCCGCACCGCGACTGCGGCAGCTTCGCCGCGGGGGGCTTCGCGACGGCCGACGCCTACCGCGCCTGGATCGACGGCATCGCCTCCGACGTGGGTGCATCGCGCACGGCGATCATCCTCGAGCCGGATGCGCTCGCCATGGCCGACTGCCTGTCGGCTGACGAGCGCCAAGAGCGCTACGACTTGATCCGCTACGCCGTCGACACGCTGGGCCGCAATCCGGGCACGGCCGTGTACGTCGACGGTGGCCACCTGCGCTGGCACAGCCCCGAGGACATGGCCGCCAGGCTCAACGCGGCCGGCGTCGGACACGCGCGGGGCTTCAGCCTCAACACTGCGAACTTCTTCACCACCGCGGACGAAATCGGCTACGGCGAGTCGATTTCGGGACTCACGAACGGTTCGCACTACGTGATCGACACCTCGCGCAATGGCGCCGGACCGGCGCCCGACTCCAGGCTGAACTGGTGCAACCCCAGCGGCCGGGCGCTGGGCACTCCGCCTACCGCGGCGACCGGCGGCGCGCACGCCGACGCCTACTTGTGGATCAAGCGTCCCGGCGAATCCGATGGAACCTGCGACAAAGGAGACCCGCCGGCGGGCACGTTCGTGAACCAGTACGCCATCGACCTGGCCCGCAACGCGGGCCAGTAGCCGGCCCGGCAGCCCCGCGGTCCTTGCGAAAGGCCGCCCCGCCCAACCGCCAGCCACGGTCAGGTTGCGGGCGGGGCAGGTTGCTCGGGCGGAATCTCCCCGTCGCAGCCACCGGGTGGTGGCGGCCCCGGAACAGGTTCGTCGCCACCGACGCAGTCGTAGTAAAACTGAGGGCCGGTCATCCAGGTTTTCATCCACTGGTGCCAAAACGACCCGTCGGGGTATTTCTCGCCGTCGCAGACGGCCAATTGGCCAGCCCCAGCGGCCGCCCGGGCAGTAGCCTTTCGTAATGTCCGGCTTGTGAGGGTCAGGCGGATCGGCGGTGGCAACCGCAGTAGAAAGCGCAAACGCCGCAGCACAACCCAGTACCGCAGCCCCAAGGCGAGTGATCTCGAACTTCATTTCGACTCCCTTAAACCGTTGAATCGGTACAACCGATCCAAAGCGATAGGAGAACGCTAGCGGAAGCGGAACACAGGCGCTTTTGAATCCTCGTCAGTCACCGCGTGGAGCCGCGAATCGACCGGAGTTCTGCTGGCGGTGGGCAAAGCGCTGCAATGCCTGCGCCAACCTCGGGGCCCAATACCGTTGTCAAGCAGCGTGTTCGAAGCGCAGCGGGCGGGGGAGCTCTGGGAACAACAAATGGGGTAACGCTGAGGCGTTTGGCTGTCGCCCAGGTTTCTCGACGAAGGCCACGGAGGTTCCGCTGGCCTATCAGAGTGTGATTTGAGTTCCGCTATGGCGTCATTTCCCGGCCCGATCATGAGGAGCCGCGTACAGAACCTAGTGCGCGAGGCTCGCGGCCTCCTGTGCCCAGCCTGCTTCGGCGGCCTGGGGGAGAGCCGGTGAAAATCGACGGCGGTGGCAAACCACGACGGGGGAGGCGTGGTGGAGCGCATGCCGCCGACTATGCGTCCAAATTGGGAACGATTGCGAATAGAAGAATCGCGTCTGGGCCGCGTCGATTGGCTTTCACGCGGAGCCGCGGAACCGACCCACGTCGACGCGGGATTCCTTCGCCGCGAACACAACGCCCACATACAACCGGATGAGCGGAACTGCGGCCGGGCCCCGGGTGGCGGTCAACCGAATGAACCGGGAACTGTTTTGGGTCATCAGCATTGCCTTCTACGCAGATGTGGTGTCTATGGACCGAGCGGCCGCCCGGTTCGGGACCGTCGTCGCCGAAATCCGCCGCCGACGCGGCGCAGTCCGTAGGCCGCGACGCCGACGCCGACTACCGCGGCCCCGGAGATCACCGAGATCAGCGGCAGCGCGAAAGCCAGAACCACGCAGCCAAGAAACCCGACCACCGGGATCGGGCGAGCGGGGCGGCCCTCGTCGGTGCGCAGCGTGAATGCGGACGCGTTGGCGATCGCGTAGTAGATCAACACGCCGAAGGAGGAAAAGCCGATCGCGCCGCGCACATCGGCACTGGCGGCCACGACGGTCACCACCAGGCCGATCAGCAGTTCGGCACGGTGCGGCACCTGAAATCTGGGGTGCACCGCGGCCAACACGTGCGGCAAGTGGTGGTCACGCGCCATGGCCAACGTGGTGCGCGAGACACCCAGGAGTAGCGCCAACAGCGAACCCAGTGCCGCGACCGCCGCGCCGGCCCGCACCACGGGCACCAGCCAATCCGCCCCTGCGGCCCGCACCGCATCGGACAAGGGGGCCACCGCGTCCGCGAGTCGCTGGGGCCCCAGCACGGCAAGTACGGCGACCGCGACGATGGCGTAGACGGCCAGGGTGATGCCCAGGGCGAGCGGAATTGCGCGGGGGATCGTGCGGGCGGGGTCGCGGACTTCCTCGCCGAGGGTGGCGATGCGCGCATACCCGGCGAAAGCGAAGAACAGCAGCCCCGCGGCCTGCAGCACCCCGCCGACCGCGACATCCGCCACATCCAGTCGCGCGACCGCCACACCGTCAGAGGCCAGCACCGCGACGACCACCGCCGCCAGCACCAGCAGCACGACGGCGACGATCACGCGCGTCAGCCATGCCGACTTCTGCACCCCGGCATAGTTCACCGCGCTCAACGCGACCACCGCCGCCGCGGCGATCGCATGGGCCTGCGAGGGCCACACATAGGACCCCACCGTGAGCGCCATCGCCGCGCACGAGGCGGTCTTGCCCACCACGAATCCCCATCCCGCCAGGTATCCCCAGAAATCGCCCAGGCGCATTCGCCCGTAGACGTAGGTGCCGCCGGACGCCGGATACACGGCGGCGAGGCGGGCCGACGACATCGCGTTGCAGTAAGCCACCACCGCCGCCACCGCCAGCCCGATCAACAGCCCGGACCCCGCGGCATGGGCGGCCGGGCCGAGCGCGACGAAAATCCCGGCACCGATCATCGACCCCAGCCCGATCATCACCGCATCGCCGGTGCCGAGTCGCCGCGCCAATGCCGGGGGCCCGCTGGCTATGACTCCTCCTGACGGCCGAGGATCTCGGAGGCCAATTCGGCGAGCGCGGCGCGCTCCTCGGCCAGCGCGGCCCGCCCGGTGTCGGTGATCTCATAGACCCGGCGGGCGCGTCCGTCGACCACCTCTTGCCGGGAGGTCAACAGGCCGTCCTTTTGCATGCGGTGCAGCATCGGATACAGCGTGCCCGGGGAGATCTTGTAGTCGTGGCCGGCCAACTCCTCGGCCATCCAGGCGCCGTGGACCGGCTCGATATCCGCGTGGTGCAGGATGTGCAGCCGCACCGCGCCGCGTAGGAACTGGCTCACGCGTCCACCCGAATCGGACCAAGTTGCTGCTCGCCGCACACCACGCGCATCCGTACCACCAATCGGTATCGGTTGACGATATCGGGCTACGATATCATCTGGCGCGTCTACCGATCCGACGACAGGCGCGGAGAAGAAAGGCGTGACCGTGGTCGAGCACTCACCCGCCGTGGGCCGGCGCCAGCTTTTCGGAATCGCGATACCGGCAGTAGCTGGGGCCGCGCTATCGGCATGTGGCAGGCCGCAGCGCGAGGCCGGCCAGTCCGGCGCGTCGTCGGGAGAAGAAGTTCCCGTCACTCCTCCCGAAGACCTGATGCGCGAGCACGGAGTGCTCAAGCGCGTTCTGCTCGTCTACCGAGAGGGGATCCGGCGCGTGCAGGCGGGTGATCAGGTTCCGGCCCAGGCGCTCAACGCGAGCGCGGGGATCATTCGCGGCTTCATCGAGGACTACCACGAACACCTCGAAGAACACTATGTCTTTCCCAAGCTGGAACAGGCGGGCAAACTCACCGACCTCACCACGGTCCTTCGGACCCAGCACCAGCGCGGCCGCGTGCTCACCGACCGCGTGCTCGCCGCCACCGGTGGGGCGGGGACCCTCGACCAGTCTGCGCAATCAGCCCTCGTCCAAGACATGTCGGCCTTCATCCGGATGTATGAGCCCCATGAGGCACGCGAAGACACGGTCGTTTTCCCGGCGCTGCGTGAGGTGGTTCCCGCGAAGGAGTTTCGCGACCTGGCTGAGATTTTCGAAGACGAGGAACACCGGCGGTTCGGTCCGGCCGGCTTCGAAGGGATGGTCGACAGAGTCGCCGACATCGAAAAAAGCCTCGGCATCTACGACCTGAGCCAGTTCACGGCGACCTAGCGTCCCTCGCAGGTTGGTCGCTTTGCATGGTGCTAGTGGCCGCGGGCGCATAGGTCATGCGCAGAAGTAGTGCCCGGCACGATTCGAACGCGCGACCCAGGGATGCCCAATCGGCATATCTCTCAGTTTCCGCGTACTGCCCGTCATCTATTGTGCTGCAGAAGTTTTAGCGACTCTCAGGCTCGGCCGCGAAACTCGCCGATCGCCGTCGAATCGTGGACATCGGTGATGGATAAACGATGACCGCATCTCGACCTCGCGAGCGAAGGCGTGAGAGCGCTACGCTGCGGTGTCGTGCACGAGACGCGCCTTGACAGTGGCCGAATTCGGGCGGCTCGCCGGGTGATCGACCCAGTTTTTCTCGACACTCCGCTGTACCGCTGCGAGGCACTGGGGCGCGCCCTCGGGTGCGCGGTGAGTATCAAGCTCGAGACGGCGAATCCCGTCCGCAGCTTCAAGGGCCGCGGCACTGAGGTGGTCGCGAGCCGGCTCACCGGCAATGGCGCGCAAGCTCTGGTGTGCGCCAGTGCGGGCAACCTTGGTCATGCCCTCGCATGGTCTGGCGGTCGCCGTGGGCTCGATGTCACCGTTGTGGCATCACGCTTCGCGCCTACGGCCAAGCTGGATTGCATCCGCGCACTGGATGCCAGATTGGAATTGGTGGACGGCGACTTCGACATGGCTCGCGAGCGGGCCGCGGCCGTCGCGCGGCACGAGGGCATGAGGCTGGTCGAAGACAGTTTGGACATCGAGACGTGCGAGGGCGCGGCGACCATCGGCCTGGAATTGGTAGACACCGCGCCGTCATTCGACGTCGTCCTGATTGCGCTCGGCGGCGGGGCGCTGGCCACCGGTGTGGGGCATGTGATGAAGGCATGGGCACCCGCAATCGAGGTGATCTGCGTTCAGCCCCTGGGCGCTCCCGCGATGACGCATTCGTGGCAGCAACGACGTGTCGTCACCACCGGCTCAACCAACACCATCGCTGACGGTGTTGCCAGCCGCCATCCCATTCCGGTCGTCCTGGACGACCTGCTCGTGGTGGTTGACGACGCCGTCCTGGTCCAGGAAGCGTCGATCATCGCTGGGATGCGGATGCTGCTCGAACATGCTGGCCTGGTCGTCGAGCCGTCGGCCGCGCTTGGCATCGCGGCGATCGTCGAGGACCGTGAGCGCTTCGCCGGCCGACACGTTGTGACCATCGTGTGCGGCAGCAACGTCGGCCTGGACGCTTATTACCGGTGGGTCGGCGCCGCTTCGAACTGCACCTCGTGACGATCTCTTTAATCGGCTCCTAGGGCTCGGTGGTGCCCTGAAATCTGGACGCTATGCGGCCGGGCCATGCGACTGCTATCGCGGCGGCACTACGGTGAGCTCTTGACCGATCTGCTAGATATTGCGCTAGGAGTATGCGTTTTATAGGCTTATAGCCTAAGTCCTGCATACTCAGAGAGTGGTTTGGGATGGGTCAGCGTAGGAGTGCGTCGCTACCGGCTGTCCTTGCCGGTGCATCGTTGCGGACCATCCGCGCCCAGGACGCCGGTGCCATCTACACCTTTCCCGGTCCCGAGCTGGCACGGCTGGCCGACAGGGGGCTTCTGCAGCGGGTGGCCCATGGCTATTACGTCGTCGTCCCGCAGGACATGATCGGTCGCGAATGGGCGCCGAGTCTTGAGGCTGCTGCGGCCGGGATCGCCTCGGCCATCTACGGCCCCACCCACGCAATCCTGATGGGTGTCACCGCCGCACGCGTGCTTGGTGCGATACCACGAGCCCTGGCAACGGCCGTCGTCGCCGTGCCCGGCCAACACCGGCCAATTCGGCTTAAGGACGGTCGGTCGGTGGTGCGCTTCGTCAAGCGGGGCATCGACAGGCTGGATGCCGAACGCGTCGAGACGCCCCTGGGGTCGGCCCTCGTTACGACGCCAGAGCAGACCCTCCTCGACCTGGCCCACCGACCTGAACTCGGTGACGCCCGGGACGAGGTGCCCGCGGCGATCACCGCGTTGTATCGGCGCAGCGATCGTCAGCGCCTTGAGGCTCTCGCTGCAGAGCAACGTCTCGTGGCGTCGCTGCGCCGTGCTCAATCGTGGGCGACCCAGCATGAACGCTGACGAACGCGCCGCCGTCGCGCAGCAGTTCGGTGTCGCACCCGAGCAGGTCGAGCGTGACCATCTCATCTCGCATCTGCTGGCATTTCTCAGTCAGAACTTGAAGGACCGGATCCAGTTCATCGGCGGCACCGCGCTGGCGCGTACCCATCTTCGGGACGGCCGGCTCAGCGAGGACATCGACCTGATCGCCATCGACGAGCGTAAGGCGGTGGCAGCCGATCTGGAATCGGCGCTACCGCGTGCACTCGCGCGGACGCACGGCAGGCTTACCCTGGATCCGCCCCTCAGCGGTGTGGCGGATACTGGTACCGCGGTAGTGCGAACCACCACCGGTGCGGTGGTCAGGATCCAGCTTCTCGCGGCGCGCGGCAGAGCGCTGTGGCCCACCGAGCGCCGTTCTATCGAGCAGCGCTATCGCGATGCGCCGGCAGCTGAACTTATCGTTCCCACTCTGCCCGCGTTCGCCGCATCCAAGACGGCGACATGGGCGGACCGTCACGCACCGCGAGACCTGTGGGACCTATGGGCCCTGAACAAGATCGGAGCCATCGACGCCGCCGCCCTCAAGCTGTATCGACAACACGGTCCGACCAATCAGCCTCCCGGCTCTTACATGTTCGAAACGGCACCGCGCGAGGCCGAATGGCAGTCGCAGCTCGCCGGCCAAACGCTGCTCACCGTCAACGCCGCCGATGCCCTCGCGATCGTTCGCGAAGCGTGGGCTCGGGTAATTGCGGCTGAGCATGGCAACTGAAGTCCCAGGACCCGACGGCCCGCACTTAAGCAGGCCCGGCCTACCTTGACTGACCGGTGCCCCGGCAGTGCCCCCGGCACGACTCGAACGTGCGACCTAGGGATTAGAAGGCCCTTGCTCTATCCACCTGAGCTACGGAGGCAATGTGCAGGTCAGTCTAGCCAACGGGCCCCGGCTGAGTGGCCCGGCAACACGACGCGCCCGAAAAGGCTTCCGCCACCGCAATTATCGGCTAGGGTGGTGACCCTCGACACACGTACAACACCGGCTGGACATGAGCCGTTAACCGCAATGAGGCGTGTGCCTGACGTCGAGGGGTGACGTAGCTATGAGCCTGGCCATAGACGTGGCTTTGCGGTGCTCGCGGGCCAGTGCCCACGCGCTGCG